>JGI12627J18819_10000589_pt1 | contig 11962 bp, 9 predicted proteins | sample TexAe_OM1H0_M2_FD_18819 | JGI IMG/M metagenome (IMG submission 18819)
GACATTGCGACAACAATCTCCTCCCTTTCGAGTTTCATCATTCGGCAGAAGGTGTGGCGGATGGCGAACAAGCTGTAATCCACCGTGTCCGCGAAGTGATCAAGTACGGCGCGGACGTGATCAAGTTCTGTGCCTCCGGAGGAGTCTTTTCCAAAGGAGACAACCCCTTGCTCGAACAATACAGTCCTGCCGAGATGAATGTCCTGATCACCGAAGCCCATCGTCTCGGACGGAAGGTTGCGACCCACGCGCATTCTTCGATCGCAATCAAGGATGCCGTGCGTGCAGGAGTCGATTCGATTGAGCATGGAATTTTCATCGATGAGGAAGGCATCAATCTGATGAAAGAGCACCACACATTTCTGGTGCCCACATCGTATCCGCTCTTCTGGTTTGAGCAGCACGAGTCCGAAATGCGCCTGCCGCCTTGGGTCATCGAGAAAGCTGCCATCATCATTCCTGCAGCGAAGAAGAATGTTGCACAGGCCTTCAAAGCCGGAGTGCGTGTAGCGCTTGGCACAGACGCTGGCGTTTACCCCCACGGACAGAATGGCGGCGAGTTCTGGTCGATGGTGCAATTGGGTTTGACACCGGTGCAAGCCTTGCAGGCTGGTACCTTGAACGCAGCGGAGTTGATGGGCTGGTCTGATCGTGTCGGGGTAATTCGCCCTGGAATGTTTGCGGACATCGTCGCGGTCCGGGGTGATCCAATCAGTGATATCCATGCGTTGGAGCACGTGCAGTTCGTCATGAAAGGTGGGGTGGTTTACAAAGACGAAATCTCAAATTCGTCTTCGGCGTCGCGAACGCAATAATCCGCGCCGAGCTTAAGCCTCACCAAGGGGGACCCATGCTGACTCTGTGCAAGCGCACTTTCCCACTGTTGAGTTTTGTTGCCATTCTGATAAGCAATGTTCAGGGGCAAACAACCCAGGGTGGAATCGTCGGTACAGTTCATGACCAAAAAGGCGCCAACGTTCCAGGCGTCAATGTGACCGTCACAAATCCCTCCACGGGTTTGCAGCGCCAGACCAAGACGGCCGATAACGGCGTCTTCCGCGTAATGGCGTTGCCGACAGGTGTATATCAGATTAGGGCCGAAGCACCGGGTTTCGCTACCACAACGACCAATGGTGTTGAAATCGGCGTCGATCAGATTCGCGACGTGGAAATCATGTTGAAGATTGGGACCAAGACCGAGACGGTGGAGGTCCAGTCCGACGCTGCCTTGACGCAAACCGAAAGTTCGAAACTGGGGGAAATCATCGACAATCGCAAAGTCGAAGAACTGCCACTCAACGGACGTGATTTTGCCCAACTCGCGAGATTGAATCCCGGAGTTGCTTCTTCTGGCGGTGGCGGTGGCCAGCAGGGCGGGGAAGGCGGCGTCTCGGGGTATTCCTCGAACGGCCAGCGATCGACCTCGAACAATTTTATGGTCGATGGCATCGATAACAACGATTACTTTGGCGGGGCGGCCGCACAGATTCCGTCCATTGATTCCATTCAGGAGTTTGAGGTCCAGACCAACACCTTCGCTGCTGAATATGGCCGCAACACTGGGTCGGTTGTGAACCTGGTGACGAAGTCGGGTTCGAACCTGGTGCATGGTTCTGCCTACGAGTTCTTTCGCAACGATGTGCTCGATGCCCGCAACTATTTCAATGATTCGGCATTCCGGAAATCCGCCCTGCGGCTGAATCAGTTTGGCGGAACGCTGGGTGGTCCGATCCATAAGAACAAGACGTTCTTCTTCTTGAACTACGAAGGATTTCGCCGCGCCGCCGGCATTACCCGAATCACGAACGTCCCTACTCCTGATGAACGTGCTGGGAAGTTTACGGACCAAAACGGTAACCCGATCACGATCGCGGTGAATCCTGTCAGCCAGCAGATCTTTAACACACTATTTCCAGAGCCCAATTTAACCAATGCGTCGGGGAATTTCATCTCTTCACCTCTGCAGACTGACTCGACCAACCAGTTTCTGGTCAAAGTGGACCATCATCTGAATGCCGCCGATTCTCTTTCTGCGCGCTTCAGCCGGACTGTAATTGATACGTTCTACCCGTTCACTCCGGGACAAAGCGGAACCAATATTCCGGGATATGGTCTCAACCAAACTGGCGACAACGATCTGGTGGCGATTTCTTATACGCACGTGATCAACCCTCGAACGCTGAACGAGGCGCGATTTGGCTTTACACGTTCGAAAATCTTGTTGGTGACGGAAGCAGGCCCGCAAGCCGCGACATTTGGATTCAACACCGGTTTTGCGCCAGGTGCTTCCCTGAATCTTGGCAATATTCCGATGCTGTCTTTTTCGGCAGGCTTCGTGTCCGGCAGTGCTGCAGTGAGCAATCTGGGGGGCGGCATCGACCAGCCTAACCGGACGGCGACCAATACCTTTCAGTGGATTGATAATTTGTCGCGTACCACTGCGCGACACTCTTTTAAGGTCGGCGGCGATATCCGGTATACGCAACTGAATCGACTTTATGATCTCGCCTTCAACGGGCAGATAACGTTCAGCGGCCTCGACAATACTGCGGGCACAGATTCGATGGGGAATCCGGCTAACATTCCCAATCCTCTGATCGACTTCGCTCTTGGGATTCCCGACGGCGCGTTGCAATTTGTCGGCGATTCGCACCGGAACTTCCGCTTTACCAGCTATGGCATCTTCGCGCAGGACAGCTTCAAGCTGCGACCCAACCTGACGCTGAATTACGGTTTGCGATATGAATTGAACACGGTTCTGCACGAAGCCCATGGACGCCTGAGTTCGTGGTGGCCACAAAGGTACACAACGTTTCTAGACCCCACAGACCCGAGCATTCAATCGAATCTGACCGCGCTGGAAGCGTCAGGTGTTGTCACGCAGAACGGGGTGGGCGGCGTTTATGACGGCGACCACAATAATTTTGCGCCGCGAATCGGTCTTTCCTGGGACCCGTTCGGCAACGGGCAGACGGTTCTACGGGCGGGGTATGGTGTGTTCTACGAAACAATCATCGGGAATATTCCCGGGAACGTGATGCTCAATCCGCCATATCTGCCCGATTACTTCACGCCATTTCCGTTGGCAAGCTGGCCGGATCCGTTCGGACCGTCCAGTTTTCCTGTACTCACAATCACACAGCAGAGCCTTCGAACCCCCTACGCCCAGCATTTCAATCTCGACGTTGAGCATCAATTACCAGGAAGGATGTTGTTGGGCATCGCATACGTCGGGACAACGGGTACGAAGCTGCCTCGTTTTGTGCAGATTGATCAGGCGTACATCACCAAAGCGCAGATTGATAATCTCACTCCGGATGTCGTTACTCGTATGGAGTTGCTCGGCATCCCATCCCAAGTCGCAAAGTTTCTGAATGACAACCAGCTCTATGGAGCGATGCCAAGCATCGTAAGAACACCCTATTTTGGTTTTGCGCAACTCTTCCAGGCACAAGACTCCGTCAGTTCGAACTACCATAGCTTGCAGGCGAAACTCGATAAACGCTTTAGTCACGGACTATCGTTCCTGACGTCCTACACCTGGTCACACTCGATCGACGGGGCGTCCGTGTTCTTCGGCTCTGGCGCGAACGCCACAACCATCTTTCCGCAGGACAACTACAATCTCAACGCGGAGCGAGGCCGTTCGGACTTCGACATAAGGCATCGGCTGAGCTTTAGCTTCAATTACGACCTCCCCGTGTGGCGAAGTTTACCGCCAGTGCTCGGGAAAGGCTGGGAGTTGGGCGGAATCTTAACGCTGCAGACTGGGCAACCATTCTCAGTGCTAACCGGCGAAAGCCTCAGTGGAACCGGGTTGGGCAACGACAGGCCGAATCTGGTGGGAGATCCAAACGCAGGGCCGCACACCGTGCAGCAGTGGTTCAATACGAGGGCCTTTGCGCTAAATGCTCCTCTTACTTTTGGGGATGCAGGACGGAACATCGTTACTGGGCCCGGGTATCGCAATTTCGATTTCTCGCTGATAAAGAACACGCAATTGGGAGAAAGGGTGAGGGCACAGTTTCGAGCCGAATTCTTTAATATCGTGAATCACCCAGTTTTTGCTCTCCCCAGCAACATCCTTGCAGCGCCGAATTTCGGCACGCTCTTCCAGACGCCTGACGCTGCACAGAACAATGTGGGGCTTGGATCGGGCGGTCCTCGATTGATTCAGCTTGCGGTGAAATTGAGTTTCTAACCCAACATCCCATGTTTGACTTTCCCCTGGCTCCAAACGCTTGGCTGCTCTCGCTCGCTGTTGTCATCGGTTCTGTGTCGGCCTCGTCACAAACGAAACAACTGGGCGCGGATCTCTACGCTTACATTTCAGACAACGACGCTAGCGCGAATTCCACGTTCTTAATTGGAGACTCCGAAATTCTCGTCGTTGACACCGGCCTGAACGCGACAGAGGGAGCCAAGTTGCTGGGCGCGATCCGCCAGATCTCTAAATTGCCAGTGAAGTTCATTGTCAATACGCACTACCACCCTGACCATCAGGGGGGCAATGTAACAGTTGGTCCTGACGCGACCGTGATCAGTACCGATTACACGCGCGCCCGGACAATCGACCTGGCAAACGCCCCTGGTATGGCTGGTTTCCATTTCCGTGCGGCAAGCCTGACGTTCCAGAAACTAATCCGGCTCTACATAGGTAAGCATGTTGTAGAAGTGTACTTCCCCGGAAAAGGGCACACATCCGGCGATGCGATCGTCTATTTTGCGGAACAGCACGCTGTCGCAATGGGCGACTTATTCCTGAACCGGTCTAGCCCAGCCATGGACGATGGTAGCGCAGCAAATTGGATTGATGCGCTGGATCATGTTCTTTCCTTGTCCGTTGAAAAAGCGGTTCCAGGACATTTTGATGTGGGCACAAGAGCAGATTTGCAGCGGTTTCGTGACTATTTGAAGGATCTCTACGGGCAGGTGCGTTCCCTGAAGAACAAAGGGGAATCTGTAGATCAGGTGCGCCAAGACATTCACATGGAGAGGTACTCAGATTTCCGCCAGTATCCGAAGTATCATGCCACGTTCACTGATAACGCTGCGACAATTTACAATCAACTCAAATCGCACTAGATCACACGAGCATGGATATCTCACCAAGAACTAAGGGCCGCATAGCTCAGCGCGTCATCGGGTTCCGCCAAAACTTCGGGGAGGCGACGCATTCTCTAGCCGAGAGCTCAAGGAATCGTTCGAGCACGGGACGGGAGTGCGTCATTAGTGCACTTCCGATCCGTTCCCATTTTCGCTGTCCTGCAGCCGCTTCTTCATAGTCGACGCGGTGAGATTGGGCGACAGGTGAGCGACTCAGCAGGGAACAAGCACGTGCCCTCACGAGCGCCGAAGGCCGATTCCAGTTTCGAACCGCAGAAATTGGCCTACCGTTTAGCCGCTTCTCTACAAAAACTCCCCTATTGACACGTTTTAATATGAGGTGTAAAAGTCACACCCCGGGAGTCGGCCTTTTCCTTCCGGGGAGTTTTCATCGCCTCCGCCTCCCACAAAATCCGTTGTATAGGGGAAGCATATGCCACAGATCCGGTTTTCCCTCAGGCTCAGCGGAGTAGTTCTCGCAGTTCTCCTCATGACGTCGCGCATAGCTGCACAGACGCCAATCCAAATCTATGGCGCATGGCATTGCTATTCGGACGCCTGCAGCTGGGCCTCGGTGCCAAACATGACAACGTTTGATACCGACAATCGCTGGTTGATTGACCGCAACATGAACGGGACCTACCAGCCCTCCGTCAATCTGGTGATCCTCAGTTTTGTGGATCCGGTGAAATTAATGAATCTCACCACCGATTCGGGCAACACCAACGGAATTCCTATTGGCATGAACGCGGCCGTCATCAACTACTTCCAGAGCCATGGAGTCCGTGTGATGATGTCGATCGGCGGAGCCAGCTTTCGGAAGAACTGGGACAAAGCGCTCTCGACCAATCCCACGCAACTGGGAACCAACGCTGCCAACGCTGCCAAGGCGTTCAATGTCGGCATGGAAATTGACTACGAAAACAGTAGCACGCCGAACCTCACCGGATTGCAGCAGTTCGTTACCGCATACCGATCAAAAATTCCCTATGACGCGAGTGGGGCAAACTATGCCGCCCGCCTGACCATCGACTTGGGTAATGACGATTTGTACCTCACCAAGCTGGCTGCGTACTCCGTGGCCAATTGGTTGCAGACGAGCGCGCCGGTACTTGATTACGCTAACGCCATGGTGGCCTCGCAAAAAACCAGCTTGTCTACCCTGGAGACGGGTTGGCAGCAGCATGTGGATGGCGTCTCGGGATCAGTCCCGCCCGTGGCGCCCGCCAAGCTGACCGGAAGCCTGTGGCTCATCGGTGGCCAGCCCAATTGCGACAACTTCAGCAACTCCGATCAGAACACCGCCGCAAGCTTCGTGGAGAATCTGGCGCCATCGGGTGCCGGAACGAGCACGGGCATGCTGGGCTACATGTTCTGGGCGGCCGGATGCCAGGGCAACGGTACAGGGTGCACGTTTCCTCCCAACACCTGCCAGATCGGAATGGGAGGCGCCGCCACGGCCTTCAACATTCCGGTTCCAATGCCTGCGTTACGCCAGCAATAAAGTCGATCACCACCACGGAGGTTCTTATGACGACCAGACGACTAGCTGTGCGCGATTACCTGCTTGGGGCGATTGTATTTTACATTTACGTTATTCCTGCTTGAGGAGCCGCTTATGTACGGGTCAACCAGGTCGGATATGTTTCCGGAGCCGCCAAGCGTGCTTATCTGATGGCCTCGGCTGCAGAGACTGGCGCAACGTTTTCCATCTTGAACTCGAGCGGCTCCGCCGTGTTCGGGCATCGATTCAGCGACGAACCTGTACGCGAATCCTCTTGCCAATTCGTTGTATTTCTACGAGAACGAACGCGACGGGCCAAACTACATCAGCTCTCCGTTGCGCACTGCCCCCGGTCATGTCAACGATGAGAGCGCGAAGGTCTATTTCACTCCCACCTTCGACAAGAAAGATAACGCCGGAACACTGACGGCAACCGGCGCGGTGATCGATGCTTCCGGCGGTTGGTGGGATGCCGGCGACTACATGAAGTTCGTGCAGACGCACACCTACACGGTGGGCATGATGCTGGTGGGCATTCGTGATTTCCCGAACCAGATGGGCGCGGGTTCAACGACCTCCTCCAACTTCACCGCGGAGGCAAAGTTCGGTCTGGACTGGCTGCAGAAAATGTGGAGCGACAACAACCAGACCCTTTATTACCAGGTGGCGATCGCATCCGGCGGACACGCGTATGTCGGCGATCACGACATATGGCGCCTACCGCAGGTGGACGACAGCTACCAGAATTGTGTTCCTCCGTATCAATACATCTGCCATCGCCCGGTGCTGCAGAATCCTGCCGGTGGATCCGACGCGAAAATCAGTCCGAACCTCGCCGGGCGCCTCGCTGCGGATTTCGCACTCTGCTACAAAGTTTTCGCTTCCAGCAACGCCATCTACGCGAATCAATGCTTGACCGCGGCGGAGCACGTCTTCGATCTTGCCAACACGGCACCGATTGGAAACCTAGTGACTGCCGGTCCATTCGATTTCTATCCAGAGGTCGAATGGCGCGACGACATGGAGTGGGGCGCTACCGAGCTTTACTTCGCCGTACAGAGTTGTGGGAGCAGTTGTCCGATTAATCTGCATCTCGCGTCTTATTACCTGCAGCAGGCGGCGACGTGGGCGAATGCGTACATCATCGGTCCCAATGACGCGAAGGATACGTTGAACCTTTACGATGTCAGCGGACTGGCGCATTTCGAGCTATATCGCGCGATGGCGCTGGCCGGCAATCCATCTGGCCTCGCCACAACCCAGGCGGCCCTGGTGGCGGATCTCCAAAAGCAACTGAATAACGCGATCTTGCAGAGTGGGAAAGATCCATTCGGTTTTGGCTTTCCATGGGACACCTACGACACGACCTCGCATGGTGGTGGGTTGGCCGTGATGGGAGCTGAATACAGCTACCTGAAGGGACCCGCGCTTAACAACAGCACGAACCCGGCAACATACGCCAATCGGCAATTGGCGAATATCCTCGGCACAAATGGTTGGGGAACGTCGCTGATCGTGAACGACGGAAACACGTTTCCGCTCTGCATGCAGCACCAGGTGACGAATCTCGTCCCGATGCCTCCGAATGGGCCGCCCTTCCTATCCGGGGCGGCGGTCGAGGGGCCGAATTCTTTCGCCGCCAAGGGTACGCTCACAAATATGGTCGCGTGTCCTCCGAATGGATTGGATCAGTTTGCCCAGTTCAACAGCTCAACAGCCGTTTTTAAGGACAACGTCCAGTCGTACTCGACCGTCGAGCCGGCCATTGATTTGACGGCCTCTTCGTTCCTGGCGTTTTCCTGGCAAATGGCAGGTGCACCATCCGGGACACCATAGCAGACGCCTTCTGGACTTAGAAAAGCTTTAGGTGAGCCTCAACGGAGGGACGGACCAGATTACTTCTCGATTCTGACCGCTACCGGGAGCTGCTGACCTGCGCGATCCACAAGAGCAGTGATCGCCTGGCTGGGCATATCGATGCATTCCTGGTGGGTGCGCCCGACCTCAGAATTGTGTGATCTGAATTCCGGTCAAAACTCAAGTCGGAGCGAAAACATAATCTGGCGCCGTAACGAACAAGGTGAGGTATCAGCGATCAGTCCACCTTGCCTGGCGGCTTGGGATAGCTGCATGGCATGAAGCGGATGAGTTCACAAGATCCCGACCTTCCTCTGGGATGCCGATCGCAAGAATCTTGCGCTATCAAACGACGATTAACCGTCAGCTTTTTCAGGCCATGAACCAACTCTAGATTGCAGCGACTGCGCAAGGGTGACAATGTCCCTATGCCACTCACCCGTACGGGTATCACACGAAACTCCGACACTCTCGAAAGGCTCGAACAATAAGCGGAATCTGAAAATTTCGAAACGAAGGCAAGAAGTGTCTTGTTTTCAGTACAACAGATTCAGTTTTCTAGTTTTGACTGTTTTGTGCTCGACATCAGTGTGGCGCTTCTGCGAATGGATCGGAGGCGGTCCTTTAATATCCATAGGCCCGATTGCCACTTTCGAGGGATCGTAATCACTAGTCGCGAACCCCGCCCGGCAATGGACTCCAACAAGAGTTCGCCGTCAATTGAACGAACGCACTCTCTGATTACCAATGGGCCTTTGCCCTCCACCTCCAGGTCAGCTTGGGAAAAACACCCTGAGAAGGGGAAGCCGCGGCCGTCGTCATCAATAATGAGTCGCCAACCCCCGTCGCCACGGTCAAGCTGAACCAGAACATGGCTCGCCCCGCTGGACTTGCGCACATTTACCAGTGCCTCTTGAACAATGCGAGCGACAACGTCGCAAGCCTCCGCCCGGAGCGCCGCTACATTAGACTTGCAGATGAGTTCGGCTATGATGCCCGTCTCGCGCTGAAATCTTTCGACAAGTTCCGTGAGGTGAGCCCGTAAATTCTTGCCGTTTACATCCACTGGTTTCATCTGCTGCATGAACTCGCGCAGCTTTCGCGCTTCCTCCAACAATAAATCGTGGATTCGGCCCAGCTCAAGTGCAACCATCCCGGCCTGTGATGCCGATTGGCGGCGTAGCACATCCAGCTGCATCACCACCGAGATCATTGACTGCAGGGCACCATCATGCAAGTCACGCGCAAAGCGGGCACGTTCTACTTCCGCTCGCAGTTGCGTCTGTTGTTCCGCCAGGTACCCGAGCAACCATCCCATCACCAGAAGAGACACGCAGCGCATAAACAAATGCTTGGGTTCAAGCTCGACCACATCGAGTCCCAACTTGTGCCAATGGTGGCGGTGGAGGAAGTCTTCAACTGGCGCTACAAGTCCCAGATATATGGCACCGCTCTCCAGCCAGAGCAGAATCACAGCCGCGGCTGCAGTCCCTGCTGTCTCCCAGAGACCCCATCGGTAGGCAGCGGCAGCCAACACGAATACAAAGAATAGAAAGAAGGGATTGCGCGTGCCAGTGGCGAGTACGGATATCAAAACCGGCCACACCACATCTACGGCATGAACCAGAACTCGAAATGCCGGAGTGGACTGATTGTAAAACCGGAGCAACAACATGACGACGGTGCCGTGGATGATGTAGATGCCCAGCAGCCACTGCGCCCACCAAGAAATCTGGGTGGGATACATCCAGATGGCGAATAGTGAGGAAATTGCAAGGGTAAGTCGAGCGGTGGCCAACCATCGCTCAATGCGGCGAATTTCGACCGGCCCCATCGGAGCCTGCAGTTTCTGCAAGAACCGTTTCTGAGCTACTGGAGACAGCAAGTGAGTAGACCGCTCAATAACGAGCTTCAACTCATACTATGGGAGACGAAACGTGTAGGCAAGAGTCGTACCAGCGCCGAACCCAGCCTCTCAACACACAGGATATGGCCAGGGACGGGACCGCCAGCTGTGGGAGGTGCTGCCCATCGGGAGTCGTTGCACATGGTGCTCCCGATTGAAGAAAACTGGCAACGAGGAAACGACGGGACCCAAGCTACTTGGATTATGCAGGGCCGGGGAATTGAAGAGACCATTGGTCGAGGCTGCGTATGTGGGGCGTAAACAAGCGGCCTGTCGCGGGCAGTTTAGCCGCAATCAAGAGCAAATAAATCATCGAGCTTAGACAAGTTTTGCCATCTGCCGTCGGCGAAAGTTCAACATGTTTACAGGACAAGAACTCATGCGCCAGTTCGACTTTGTCGCGATCAGCTACCTCGTAAAGCCGAAGATCGACAATCACTGATGACAATTGTTTTCGTGCACTCGGATGAGCTCAGGCGCCGCGTTTCTAAGCTCTCCCGACCATGAGGCCTAAGCGGCCTCCAACACGCCACCATCCAGCAAATCACTTTTATTTCGCGGTAGCGTTTGCTGTGGTGGTGAAGGTGATTGCTGTCTCGGCATGGATCAGAGCCTCTTCCTTGCCCGTGGCAGCTGCCACTCCGGTACCCGCTCCGGCACCCACGGCCGTTCCGATTAAAGCTCCCTTGCCACCACCCGCCAATCCACCAATAAGCGCGCCGGCTGCCGCGCCGCCACCTATCTTGGTTACATTGCTTTTGGTGTGGCTCTTGCCCTTAGCGTGAAAGCCGCTAGTTGAGACCGCCAGGGTTTTGCCATCTCTCAGTTGAATCGAGGTGAGCCGAATCGTGACCTCTCCAGGCGCGTGCAGCCGTCCACTTGACTTGGCATAAGTGAGCTTGCCTTTTGCTGGGGCGCCAGCCTTGGCGATCGTATTACCATTGACTACCAGGTCATTCACCAAATTGGCATGAAATGGTTGCCCTGCATGGGCACTGGCTGAACTGATTTGCGAGTCGGTACGAATAGTGATGCGGGTTCCGGCGGGCACGGTTTGCGCCAAAGCCGACATTCCGAGTGCAAGTAGAAAAACTATTGTCTGCCCAAATCTGCTCAGCATGATCTCTCCTTAATTGCCGATAGCCGAAGTCTGAAGTTAATTGTCTGAGGTTAATTGTAGGAAGGTTGCCAGCAGATCACAGCGCACATTAGTGCTTTCGGGGTTACGTTGGACCGAGCACTCCCGTGCAAGATGCAAATAGTTTGAGCAAATCTCGGTCGGTCCGGGACGACTCCTGATCGTTCCAATGCGATCTCTACGTGAATGATTTATACGTTCGCTCGGGATCGAGCGATTCCTTCGGAGATCGCACCGGGAGAAAATCCGCCATCTCAATACACCATACCTCGCCGCAACGCAAGGCGGCAAAGTTGCTTTTGGGGAAAACGCGGAGGGTGAGGTGTCTTAGGGTGCCGCGGAGTCGAACATACGTCACCATCCAAATAGATGAAGGAAAGGCACCGCTCTCGGCTGCATCTGGTCAAACAGGCTTCATAGCCTTTCGGCCCTCCTCGCGCAATCGACCGTG
>JGI12627J18819_10000592_pt1 | contig 11946 bp, 10 predicted proteins | sample TexAe_OM1H0_M2_FD_18819 | JGI IMG/M metagenome (IMG submission 18819)
GGTCCAACAGCGGCCGCGAGGTGGCCTTTTTCAGCACCGCGCGCGACGGCCATAGCTACGACATCTACGTGGTCGAGCCTGAATCGGGCAATCTGCCGCGGTTGGCGTTCACCGGCGACGGCAGCGGCGCGGCTTGGACCGTGCTCGATTGGTCGCCGGATGACTCCAGGCTCCTGGTCCTCAAAGAGGTGTCGATCGCCGAGGGTTATCTGTACATCGTCGATTTGAGCACCGGTCAGAAGCGCGAGGTCGATGCGGCACCCGGGAAGACCGGAATTGTGGATGCGAAGTTTTCCCGGGACGGCCAGGGCGTCTACATGATCTCGGACCGCGATGCCGAATTCGCGCGGCTGCGCTATGTCGGCCTGTACAACAACGAGAAAACCGTGCTCTCCGGGCACATTCCGTGGGACATCGAGTCGCTGGCGATTTCGCGCGACGGCCACTATCTCGCCTATGTCAGCAATGAACGCGGCGCGAGCAAGCTAAACGTCCTGGACCTGCGCGCACATTCCGACCTCACGGCCGCGCGCCTGCCCCAGGCCGGCGTCATCAGCTCGTTGAGCTTCGATGCCGAAGGCAAACGGCTCGCTTTCGGTTTCGCGGCGGCGAACCAGCCGCGCGATGCCTACGTGTTGGACGTCGCGGAGAACCGTCTGGAACCTTGGACCCGGAGCGAAGCGGGCGCGGTCGATGTTGCAAAATTCGTATTGCCGCGGCTGGTTGAATTTCCCACCTTCGATCGCGCCGATGGCANGGCTCGTCTGATCCCCGCCTACGTCTACGAGCCCACGACCTCAGGTCCTCATCCGGTGCTGATTACTCTGCACGGCGGCCCCGAGGCGCAATTCCGGCCGGGATTCGACCCCTGGATTGAATACCTGGTGAATGAATTGGGCTTCGCGGTGATTGCTCCCAACGTGCGCGGTTCGAGCGGGTATGGCAAGACCTACATGTCGCTCGACAACGGCATGCTGCGCGATGACGCGGTCAAAGATGTCGGCGCGCTGCTGGTGTGGATAGCGATGCAGAAAAACTTCGATGCCAAGCATGTCGCGGTCGCGGGGGGCTCGTACGGCGGTTACCTGGCTTTGGCCACCATGGTCAACTACAGCGATCGATTGCGCGGCGGTATCGATGTCAGCGGCATCGCCGACTTCGTCAGCTTCCTCACCAACACGGCGCCGTATCGGCAAAACCTTCGGCGCGCAGAATATGGGGATGAACGCGATCTGGATATGCGCAGCTACCTGCGTCGCATATCGCCGCTGACGAATGCGGATAGGATCACGCGGCCACTGCTGGTGGTGCATGGCAAGAACGATCCGAGGGTGCCGCTCTCGGAGGCGGAGCAAATCGTCAACAAGATCCGCTCGCGGGGCGGCGAGGTGTGGTATCTGCTGGCGGCGGACGAGGGTCATGGCTACCGCAAGAAAGCAAACCGCGACGCCTACTTCGCGGCCTGCGCGCAGTTCTTGATGACGCTGCGGCAGTAGCCGGCGTCCCGGCCTGGCCAATGGGCCGCCGGAGCGATTCGCGGCTATTTGCTTTCGGTGGTGGCAGTCGTCAGCGACGATGGTTGCCCGGCGAAGTAGGCGGCCGCAACCCTGACGTCTTCATCACTGGTCAAGAGTGCCGCCATGCTGTCCATGACCACGTTCTTGCGCCGGCCGTTGCGATAGGAGGTGAGCGCTTGCTCCAGATAATCGACATGCTGGCCGGCCAGTGTCGGTGGGCTCGGGTTCATCCCATCGACACCGAGACCGTTTTCGCCGTGGCATGCGATGCAAGGCGCAACCTGCTTGGGCGCCTTCGGGGGAGGGGTCGCGGAAGCCGCCTTCGCTGGAGCAGAACCTTGCAGGTAGGCGGCGATGTCCTCGATATCCTGATCCGAAAGCGAGGCCGCCTGAGCATGCATGGTGGCGTGCGGACGCGTGCCGTCACGGTACTCATGCAGCGCGGCGATCAGATACTCGGCTTTCTGATGCCGCAACTTCGGCACGTTGTAATCCGGATAGGCGTTGCGATAGTTGGCAATGCCGTGACACCCGTAACAGGTGTAGAACTTCAGCTCTCCCTTGGCCGGATCGCCCGCCGCATGCGCGCCCAACGACAACAAGGTCAACGCCGAACCGGCGAGCCACGCTTTGGCAGTCAATCGAGAAAGCATCTAGTTCTCCGAGGCTTCGAGGTCAATCAGGGTGCGAATGTTAGCAAATTTGCGTACCGCTACTCCAAAACGTTGCCGATGTCCTGGAGCAGGTTGGGATCCGTCGGTTTGGTTCCGGACGGATAGCGCCCAACTACGCGGCCGCTGCGGTCGATGAGAAACTTCTCGAAATTCCAGCCAATGTCGCCCGGAAAGCCGTTTTCCGCAGCCGTCAGCCATGCGTACAGTGGGTGCCGTCCGGCACCATTCACATCGATCTTCGCCGACAGCGGGAAGGTGACACCGAAGAAACCTTCGCAGAATGCTTGAATCTCCTGCGCCGTGCCCGGCTCTTGGGCACCGAATTGGTTGCAGGGAAATCCAACGACGGTGAAGTTCTTTGGCGATAGTTCCTTGTACAGATCTTCGAGTCCCGCATATTGCGGCGTGTAACCGCACTTGCTGGCAACGTTCACGACAAGGGCCACCTTGCCGTGCAGAGGCGCCAGAATGTTCGCGCTGCCGTCGAGTCCCGGCACGGTGAATTCGTAGAAACTGTCCATGCGCACCTCTTAAGCCGCCCGGTCTCGCTTCTTCAAATGGACCAACAGCAGCGACACCGCGGCCGGCGTGAGCCCGGGGATGCGCGCCGCCTGTCCCAACGTCTCGGGCCGCACGTCGCGGAGTTGTTCGCGAGCCTCGTTCGACAGTCCTCCGACGGAGGCGTAATCGATGTCGGCAGGCAAGCGCAATTCCTCGTAGCGTTGGTGACGTTCGATTTCATCGCTCTGGCGTTTCAAGTAACCGGAATACTTCGCTTGCACTTCGACCTGCAGTTTCACCTGCTCGCTCAGGCGCTCATCGCCCAGCCATTCGCCGCCGGAGCCGGGGGCAGCCGCGCTCAAGTCATCGTAGCCAAGTTCCGGCCGGCGCAATAAATCCAGGGCATGGACCTCGCGGCTGAGAGGCGCGCCCAGCTTTGCAAGCAATGCGGCATCGGCATCGGCGGGATGCACGACCGCTTTCTCGAGACGGGCGACCTCGCCGTCCACTGCCGCGCGCTTGCGCCCGAAGAACGCCCAGCGCTCATCATCGACGAGCCCCAGTTCACGGCCCGCCGGCGTGAGGCGCAAATCTGCATTGTCTTCGCGCAGCGAGAGGCGATATTCGGCGCGGCTGGTGAACATGCGGTAAGGCTCAGCAGCGCCCCGAGTGATCAAATCATCGACCAACACGCCTATATAGGCCTCGCTGCGTTTCGGCATCCAGGCATCTCGTCCTCGCGCGGCCAGCGCCGCGTTCGCCCCGGCGAGCAAGCCCTGCGCTGCGGCTTCCTCATACCCGGTGGTTCCGTTGATCTGGCCTGCGAAATACAAGCCCGGCAGGAACTTGCTCTCCAGGCTGCACTTCAAATCTCGGGGATCGAAAAAATCATATTCGATCGCATAGCCCGGACGGGTGATGTGGGCATGCTCGAATCCTTTGATGGTGCGCACGAACTCGTACTGCACATCGAAAGGCAAACTGGTGGAGATTCCGTTCGGATAAATCTCGTGGCTTTCCAGGCCTTCAGGCTCTACGAAGATCTGATGCGATTGCTTGTCGGCGAATCGCACGACTTTGTCCTCGACCGACGGGCAGTAGCGCGGCCCCACCCCTTCGATCAGGCCGGTGAACATGGGCGAGCGGGCGGTGGCGGCTCGAATGATGTCATGAGTACGCTCATTGGTCGCCGTGATGTGGCAGGGCAGCTGGCGCGGGTGCTGGCCGCGTGAGCCGAGGTACGAAAAAATCGGGCGCGGCTCATCGCTGTGCTGTTCGCGCAGGGCGGAGAAGTCGATGCTGCGCGCGTCGATGCGCGGCGGCGTGCCGGTTTTCAATCGCCCCACGCGCAATGGCAATTCCCGCAAGCGCGCTGCCAGGCGCAATGATGGCGGATCGCCGGCGCGTCCGCCGGGGTGGCTCTCGAGACCCACGTGAATCTTGCCGCCGAGAAACGTGCCGACGGTGAGAACGATGGCGGCCGCGCGAAATTCTATGCCGCTCGCGGTGACGACGCCCACTGCGCGATCGCCTTCCAAAATCAAATCCGCTGCCTCCTGCTGAAACAGCATCAGGTTGCGCTGCGTCTCGAGAACGGCGCGAATCGCCCGCTTGTAGAGTTGCCGGTCGGCTTGCGCTCGAGTCGCGCGCACCGCCGCTCCTTTGCTTGCGTTCAAGGTGCGGAATTGGATGCCGGCTTGGTCGGCGGCGCGCGCCATGGTGCCGCCGAGGGCATCGATTTCCTTGACCAAATGTCCCTTGCCGATTCCGCCGATCGCCGGGTTGCAGCTCATCTGGCCCAGGGTCTCGATGTTGTGAGTCAGCAGCAGGGTGCTAACCCCCATCCGGGCGGCCGCGAGCGCAGCTTCGGTACCGGCGTGGCCGCCGCCGATGACGATGACTTCGTACTGCTTCGCAAAACGCATGACGCTGAATCTACTCGAATTTTAACGGGGGCGCGTACTCTAAACTTTCAAGGGCAAAAGCACCAGGGAACCATTGATCTGCCCGCGAAACTAACATCTCACACCCCCGCTTAAATGCGCCAGGAGTCGAGCCATGAGCCCGCAGCACCCCACGTCCGGTGGCCCCGAAACGCCCAGCATCAAAGACCGGGGCGGCGCTGGTGTCACCGCCGCGGCGGTCATCGTGGTCTTGCTGGTCGGCATGATCGGCATCTTCAAGGCGGCCGCCGGAGCGCCGCCACAGATTGGCCAACCCGCGCCCGACTTCACCGCGGTGACCAGCAAGGGTGAGTCGGTTCGCTTGAGCGACTACCACGGAAAAACCGTGGTCCTGGAATGGACCAACGCGGACTGCCCCTATACTCGCAAACATTACGCCAGCGGCAACATGCAAGGCGTGCAGGCTTTGGCGCAGAAAAGCGGCATCGTGTGGCTCACCGTCATATCCTCAGCGCCGGGCAAGCAGGGCTATGTCAACGGCGCCGCAGCCGATGCACTGACGCAATCGCGCCATGCTGCGCCTACCGCCGTGCTGATGGATCCAACGGGCGTCGTCGCCCGGTTGTATGCGGCGAAGACCACGCCGCACATGTACGTCATCGACAAGGACGGCTCGCTCAAGTACATGGGCGGCATCGACAGCCTCGCCACCACCGATGAAGCCGATATCGCGCGCGCCGAGCCCTACCTGAAGGAAGCCATGCTGGCCGTGGCTCTCGGCAANCCGCCGCCGCATGCTGTGACCAAGCCCTACGGCTGCTCGATCAAATACTGATGCGGCCAACAGGTATAGTCGCCCGCGTGACCATTCGTCCCGCCAATCCGGCCGAACGCCGTCAGCTCGAAGCGCTGCAGTGGCGCGCTTCGCTGGGCAACGAGGGCGATCGCGACGCCTTGCAGCGCCATCCCGACGCCATCGACCTGCCGGCGGAGCAGATCTCGGCAGGCGGCGTGTTCGTGCTCGAGGAGGACGGAGCCATCGCCGGCTTTTACGCCATTTTGCCGCGCGAGGACGGCGATACAGACCTCGACGCGCTGTTTGTCGAACCGCAAATCCAGCGGCGCGGCATCGGCCGCCGTCTCATCGAGCATTGCGCCAAGACCGCGCGCTCGGGCGGCTCAAAGGGCCTGCACGTCATCGGCAACCTGCATGCCAAAGAGTTCTACCTGTCTTGCGGCTTTGAGATCCTGGGGCCGTTCGAAACGCGCTTCGGATCCGGTCTCTTGATGCGCAAGGCGCTCTGACGCCATTATTCGACCGCGAGCGGAATGCCGGCGAATTTTCCCGCCCATTTCTTTGGTCCGCTCTCATGCACCGATTCGCCGTCCGCGCTCACGGCCACAGTCACCGGCATGTCTTTCACGTCGAACTCATAGACGGCTTCCATCCCGAGCTCCGGAAAGGCCACCACGCGGCTGCCGCGGATCGCGTTCGACACCAGGAATGCCGCGCCGCCAACGGCTATGAGATAGGCCGATCGATGCTTCGCGATGGAAGCGACCGTTTCGGGACCGCGTTCGGCTTTGCCGACCATGGCCAGAAGACCTGACTTGCCGAGCATGGTGTCGGTGAATCGGTCCATGCGATTCGCCGTCGTTGGGCCTGCGGGCCCGACAACTTCGGTGCCCACCGGATCGACCGGGCCGACGTAGTAAATCACGCGCCCTGTGAAATCGAGGCCATCGGGCAATGGCTTGCCCGCATCGAGCAATGCGCAGATGCGTTTATGTGCGGCGTCGCGCCCGGTCAGCAATTTGCCCGACAACAATAATCGCTCACCCGGCTTCCAGCCCGCGACTTCTTGCTGAGTGAGTCCGTTGAGGTTCACGCGGCGCGCGCTGGCATCGGCCGTCCATTGAACTTTGGGCCACATATCCAGGTCCGGCGGCTCGAGGACGGCCGGTCCGCTGCCATCCAGCGTGAAGTGAATGTGGCGGGTCGCGGCGCAATTCGGAATCACGGCGACAGGCAGCGATGCGGCGTGGGTGGGATAGTCCAAAACCTTGACGTCGAGCACGGTGGTCAAGCCGCCCAGACCTTGCGCGCCGATACCGAGCGCGTTCACTCGCTTATAGATTTCCAAGCGCAATTCTTCCAGCGCCGTCCTCGCTCCCCGTCTGATGAGGTCTCCTATATCGATGGGATCCATCAGGGATTTCTTGGCAAGCAGCATGGCTTTCTCGGCGCTGCCGCCGATCCCGATACCCAGCATCCCCGGAGGGCACCAACCCGCGCCCATTTCAGGGACCATTTCCAGCACCCAGTCGGCGACCGAATCCGACGGATTGAGCATGGCGAACATGGACTTGTTCTCTGACCCGCCTCCCTTGGCGGCAACGGTGATATCGACCTTGTCGCCGGGGACGAATTCCGTGTGAATCACGGCAGGCGTGTTGTCCTTGGTGTTGCCGCGCTTGAATGCCGGGTCAGCGACGATGGAAGCGCGCAGCTTGTTGTCGGGGTTCATGTAGGCGCGGCGCACGCCTTCATTGATCATCGCTTCCAGATCGCGCCCGGCATCCCAGGTTACGTGCATGCCCACCTGCACGAACACCACGACGATGCCGGTGTCCTGGCAGATCGGCCGATGGCCTTCGGCGCACATGCGTGAATTGGTGAGGATCTGCGCTATGGCATCCCGCGCGGAGGGGCTCTGCTCGACTTCATACGCTCTGCCCATGGCGCGGATGAAATCCGGCGTATGGTAATAAGAAATGTATTGCAGGGCGTCGGCAACGCTCGCAATCACGTCCACTTCGCGAATGACCGTCATGCTGTATTCACCATTAGTCGACCCAGAGCACAAATCTATCAAGATGTGAGCAAGCTCGGGTAGCGAATCCCCTACAATCAGGCAAATTGGAGGTGGCATGCGGCTGATGCGGGGAATGCTTGTATGGATGGCATTGAATTGCTGCGCGTGGTGGACGCCGCCGGCAGCAGCCGATGCCCCTTCGACATTGCCTCTGACCGAGTGCCGGCTCGAACACCCGCTGCATTTGACTTCGATCCCTGCGCGTTGCGGATCTTTGCGTGTGCCGCTCGACCCGGATCATCCCGCAAAGGAAGGCACCATCGATTTGCAGGTGGCGGTCGTGCCCGCGCTCAATCGCCGCAGCACCGCCGCTCCTTTGTTCTTGTTGGCGGGAGGTCCCGGACAGAGCGCGATACAGGTGTATGTTTCGTTGAGCAGCACTTTCGCGCGCATCAACCGCAATCACGCCATCGTTCTCATGGATCAGCGCGGCACGGGGCAGTCCAGCCTGCTGGCCTGCGAATACCCCGAGGATTGGCAGCTCCCTGACGATCTGATTCCGGCTCTGCGCAAGGCGACTGCCGACTGCATCGCCAAGCTTGGGCCACGCGCGCGCTTTTACACCACGAGCATCGCGGTTCGCGATTTGAACGATATGCGAGCGGCGCTGGGTTACGACCAGATAGATCTTTACGGCGGCTCTTACGGCACCCGGGTGGCGGAGCTGTATATGCGCCGCTATCCGGCCCACGTACAGGCCGTCATCTTGGACGGCGTTACATATCCGCAGCAAGCGATCGGCGTGGAGACCCCTCAAGACGGCGAGCGCGCCTTGAATCTCATTGTTGCGCGTTGCATGCAGACAGCCGATTGCGCCGCCAACTATCCGCAGTTGCCCGATGAGCTGGCGGGCCTGTTGCAGAAATTCGGGCCGCAAAAAACCAAGGTGACCATCGATGATCCCAGCAGCGGCCTGCCGCTCGAGATCGATTTCAACCGCAGGGTCTTGAACACAGCACTTCGATTGCTCTCGTACAGCAGCACGCAGGCCTCGCTGTTGCCCGCCCTGATTCACGAAGCGGCGCACGGCAAGTTGCGGCCGTTGGCGGCGCAGTCGGTTATGAGCATGCGCCAAATCTCCGACCAATTGGCCAACGGCATGCAGTACACCGTGCTTTGCAGCGAGGACGAGCCGTTTTTCGCCGGCAAAATCAATCGCGCGGAAATGGCGAAGACCTATCAGGGCACCGACATGGTGGACGCCTTGCACGAAATCTGCGCGCTCTGGCCGAAGGGGCCCGTCGACGAAAATCTGCATGCCCCTTTGAACAGCGACATTCCCACGCTGCTTCTGTCCGGCGAGGCGGATCCCGTTACCCCGCCGGTCGATGCCGAGCGCGCCGCGGCAGGTTTGACCCGGCATCGTCACTTGATCTTGAAAGGCGAAGGCCATGGTCAATTGAACATCGGCTGCATGCCCACGCTGGCCGCAGATTTCCTCGACAATCCGGTTCCGGACAAGCTGGACGTCAGCTGCCTGGACGGGCACATGCCTCAGCCCTTCTTCTTGAGCATGACGGGTCCTTCGCCGTGATCGAGGCGATGGGATTGACCAAGCGTTTCGGCAGCATCGAAGCGGCGCGGGATGTGTCTTTCATCGCGCGCGACGGCGAGATCACCGGCCTGCTGGGCGCGAACGGCGCCGGCAAATCCACGTGCCTGCGCATGCTGTACGGCGTGCTCACNCCCGACGGCGGCAAGGCATGCATCGACGGCGTGGATATTATCGGCGAAACCTCGAAGGCGCGCGCTCACCTGGGGGTGCTGCCGCATGCCGCCGGTCTCTACAACAACCTGACTGCCCGCGAAAACATCCGCTATTTCGGCGCGCTGCATGGGATGCCTGTCTCGCGGCTCAAGGCGCGCACCACCGAGCTATCCCAGGCGCTCGATATGGCCGCTTTCATGGAGCGGCGCGCCAAGGGATTCTCGCAGGGTCAGCGAATCAAAGTGGCGTTGGCCCGCGCCTTGGTGCATGACCCTGGCAACGTGGTCCTCGATGAGCCCACCAATGGGCTCGATGTGATGGCGATCCGCAATTTGCGCGAAATGCTGCTTGCCCTGAAAGCGCAGGGGCGCTGCGTCCTGTTTTCCTCGCATGTGATGCAGGAGGTCGCCGCGCTATGCGATCGCGTGGTGATTATCGGTCATGGCCGGGTGCTGGCCGACGCGACGGTGCAGGAGATCCGCGATCGCAGCGGCACCGCAACCCTGGAAGAGGCGTTCCTTCAGGTGCTCGGCGGCGCCGAGGGTGTCAACTAAAAATGCGCACTCTGCTGACCGTCTTCGCCAAGGAATTCTTGGAAAATCTGCGCGATCGACGCACACTGGTCTCCGCGTTGCTGTTCGGCCCTTTGTTCGGACCGATTCTCTTCGGACTCATGGTGTCGCGCATGCTCGAGCAAAGCGTGGTCGAGTCCGACGTTCCTCTGAAGATCACAATCTCGGGAGGCCATTACGCCCCCGGCCTCATTCAATACCTCAAAGGCCGCGGCGTAAAGCTCACCGAGAAGGAATTGAACGAGAACCAAGCGCGAGCAGCCGTGCGAAACGGCGCATCGCAGGTGGTTCTGCTCGTGCCCCCCGAGTACCCTAAGTTGTTCGTCGACGCGCAGCCGGCTCCGCTATTGCTGTTCGCCGACAGCGCGGACTCGCAAACGCGGAAGGTCGCGGATCGGGCCCGTGGCATGCTGGCCGCCTACGGCAGCACAATCGCCCAGCTGCGCCTGGAAATGCGCGGCGTGAGTCCGCTCCTGTCCTTGCCCGTGGCGGTCAATGACGTCGATATCGCCACCCCCACCGGCCGCGCGGTCGTGGTGCTGGGATTCATGACTTATTTCGTGCTGTTTGCCTTGTTGATGGGCGGCTTGTATCTCGCCATCGACTCGACCGCCGGCGAACGCGAGCGCGGTTCGCTGGAAGCGCTGCTGAGCTTGCCGGTAGCGCGCTCTTCTTTGGTGGGAGGAAAGGTCCTGGCGACTTGCGCCTATATGTGCATATCGCTGGGTCTTAGCCTGACGGCATTCGTTTGTGTGTTCCGCTTCGTGCCGCTGGAGCGGATCGGCATGAGCGCCAATCTGGGCCTCGGCACCGCACTCATGTTCTTCGGCATCTGCCTGCCTTTTGTGCCGCTGGGCGCGGCATTGATGACGTTCGTGGCCTCATTCACGCGAACCTATCGGGAGGCGCAGACCTACTTGACCACCGTGTTGCTGGTACCCACCTTGCCGATCGCGTTTGCCAGCATCTATTCGCTCAAGACCAAGAGCTCATTGATGGTCATACCCTCATTGAGCCAGCACCTCTTGATGACCAGTGTGCTCAAGGACGAGCCCATTCTATTGCACGATGTGCTGGTTTCCGCGGCTGCTTCGCTCACGCTCGCTGCTGTGCTGTTCATACTCACCGCGCGGCACTGGCGGCGCGAAACGATGCTGGGTTGATGCTAATTGTGTGTGCGTTCAACAGCAGCTCTGCGGTACAGAATTAGGGGGTTACCTGTATAGGCGTCGTACTAGACGCTATGTATACTATTTGCAACGCGTGGCTTGCGTTGTTCGAGAGGGAGTTGGGATGAGCGCATCTTCGTCGCGGATGGGAGTTGCAGCGTTTATTGCCGTCCTCACTGTGTCGGCCGGCACGATGCTCTATCTGTTCTGGCATTTTCCCCTGATCACTGCCGTCGTTACCGTAGGAGTGCTCGCCGCGCTCGGCGTCTTGGCGCGGCTTGCCCGATCCATCGACGGAATCAAGGACATGGACCGCACTGAGCAGAGTGTCTAGGATTTAGGCGCCTATGCGCGCCAGCGCGGTCTTCGCCCGCAGAGTTTGCGGATGGTTCGCGCCGAGCTGAGATTCCAAGTCTGCGCTGGCTTTTTTGAGCAGCGCGGCGGCGGCGGGACTGCCGCTCTTCGCTAAAGCCTCTCCCAGCCTTTCCCGGGCTTGCGCGAGCTCCCAGATGTCATCCGGCATGCTCTCTCGAATCGACACCGCTTCGCGCAGAGCCGCTTCGGCATCCGCGCTCCGGCCCTGCACGGACTCGACCGACCCCAGGCCTTCGAGCGCCATCGCCAGGTTGGCGGCAGCCTGCGCGCCCAACTTGCGCAGACCCGCCGCGGCTTCGGCCAGCTGCTGCTCCGCGGCGGCATAGTTGCCATCGGAGGCGGCGAGTTGCGCCACGGCGATTTCGGTTCGCAGCGTCAGGGGATGAGCGGCGCTGTAATGCGCCAAGGCAGCGTCATGCGCCTGCGTCAAGACTTTTGCCGCGGCGTCGTGGGCACCGCTCGCGAGCATCGCTTCGCCCAGGAACGTTCGAGCCTGGATTGCGACGGGGCTGTCCGGACCCGCGTAACGGCTCGCCATGTCGACGGACTCGCGCAGCAAGCTGATCCCCGGTTCATTGCGATTGGTAACCGACAAAATCCGTCCGTAGTAGCTCATCGCCGCGGCCACCGCGGCGGAGTCGCCGGCCAGC
>JGI12627J18819_10000593_pt1 | contig 11935 bp, 10 predicted proteins | sample TexAe_OM1H0_M2_FD_18819 | JGI IMG/M metagenome (IMG submission 18819)
GGCGGGAGAGCCGGCAGGTTGGCGGCTTCCTCGGGCACGACCTCCTGAGGGGTCGCCTTGCCGAGGCCATCCGCGCTCTCCGCGACGAAGCCGGTGTCGGTTTCCGTCGGGTCGGTGGCGACAAGCGCGCCCTCGCGCTCGCGGACGAAAGTGAGATGGTCGTGCTGGCCGTCCCAGTCAACCCGAACGAGGTCGCCTATGCGAACCTGTTGGGTAGCCAACAAATTGGCCAGTGGGTAGACCAGGTGGCGTTCAATGGCGCGCTTCAGGTGGCGGGCGCCGTAGCGTTGGTCGGTTCCTTCGCGAAGGAGGAAGTTGCGGCCTGCCTCCGTGACCCGGAAGAGGAATTTGCCCGTGGCAGTGTCCAGAACACGCTTTTGAACCAGCCCCAGCTCAATATCCAGAACCGCTTCCAACTCGGCACGCTTCAACGGATGGAAGACGACGAGTTTGTCCAGGCGGTTCATGAATTCGGGAGAGAACTTGCGGCGCGCGGCCTCTACCGCGGTGCGTTCTACTTTTTCGTTGATACCGGTTTGTGGCTTATCTTCCGGCTTGATAAAGCCATAGCCGCCCGCAAACAGCTCGCTGATGTCCCCACCGCCAAGGTTAGAGGTCATGAAGATAACGGTCTGGGAGAGGTCCACGCGGCGGTTGTCGCCGAGCGTCAGAGTCGCCTTGTCCAGCATCCCCAGCAGGAGCTGCCACAGGGCGTCGCTGGCCTTCTCGATTTCGTCAAAAAGCAGGAAAGAAAGCTTGAGCTTGTCTGTGTGAGAGGCCGCCAAGGCTTCCTGGGTAATCAGAGGATGCGTCTCGCGGTGCCCCAGATAGCCTGGGGGCGAGCCGATCAGCTTGGCAATCTCATGCGAATGCTGGAATTCGGCGCAGTCAATTTTGATAATGGAACGAGGGCTCCCGAAGAGAATTTCGGAGGCGGCTTCGACGATGCGGGTCTTACCGGAGCCGGTCGGGCCGAGAAACAGAAGATTACCCACCGGCCGCCCGGGGGAGTTCAGGCCTGCCGTGAAGACCTGGAACAATTCGACGAGCGCCTGAATGCCCTCATCCTGACCGACAATCTTCGCGCGCAGAGCCTTCTGAAACTCGATGGTCTCCGCGCTGCGAATATTCGGATTTAAAGATAGATCGCTTGTCCCCATGCTCCCCCCTAGCGGCCCCGCAATCCGGGATTCGCAGTTCCGTAACGCCCGTTCATGCGGTTGAGTCTCTTCAGTTCCCCTCGCTGCCGAAACTCGTCGAGCTTGACTTGGATGGTGGAGCGGAGTAACCGCAGTTGCAGGAGAAGCTCCTGAGCCACCGAGGGCGGTTCGGAAAGGTTTAGGACCGACGGGTAGAGGTCGGCCAGGTCCATATTCAGGTTGCGAAGCGTGTGAACAAGTTTCTGGACGGCAGGAGATTTGGGATCTGCCAGGTCGATTTGATTCTCCACTTGAACGCGTAGGGCGCGCCAGTTGAGTTCGACGAAAGGATGCTTCTTGGAGACTTCACGGACGACTTCATCGGTGATGCGGGCGCGTTCTCCGAGCCGGGCCAGGTGCAACTGCTGCACTTTTCCTCCGCGGCGCACGTTGTGCACCAGGTAGTAAGCGTTTCCTTTGCGGCGGATAAAAGCCATTCCAGTTCCTCGTCAAACTCGCCGGTGCTCCCCTCCGGAGCGCCCAAGGCGTAGTGTAAGTTGCTTCCACTACACCCGTCAAGATTAGATGCTGCCGATGGATAGTCGTTGCCCCGCGTCAAACACCGCCTGTATTTTTCATAATTCGGCAGTTTAACCGCCACCGGGCATTACTTTTTCCTTTTTGTTTCATCAGCATTTCTTCTGCACGCTGCAGCCCCGTGCTGCTATTTCATTCAACACTAAGTTTGAAGGGTTGTCGCTTGCCACAGTTGCACGCCATCGCTACCATCTTCACTCACCATGACCTGGGAACCTGTCTACCACCTCGTGAAACAAATCCCGCGCGGCCGGGTTACTACTTATGGGGCGCTTGCCAGAGCTTTGCGATTGCGCGGCGGGGCGAGAACCGCGGGCAGGGCAATGGCAGCGACCCCATCAGGAAAAGGCATCCCGTGGCACCGCGTGGTCGGCGACCGCGGGAAGCTGCTCATCCGCGAACCCTACGCATCCCTGCAACGCAAGCTCCTTGAGAGCGAAGGCATCAAGCTCGTCGAGTCCCGTGTGCAGCTGAAATCCCATCTATGGGCGCCAGTGGCCGCCGGCAAGCGGCGCGCGACACACAAGAAGCTTTCGGCGCGTAGTAAGAAGAAGCGGCCTAAGCGTTAGAGGGATTCCGAAAGCTGCGATACCATAGAGACTTCGGACAGCCATGCCCAATTCAGTCTTGCAGGTGGAAAACCTGGTGAAGCGCTACGGCGAAGTGGAAGCCGTGCGCGGGGTCAGCTTTTCGGTAGAAGAAGGCGAAGTGTTCGGGCTGCTCGGTCCGAACGGCGCGGGAAAAACCAGCACAGTCGAGGTGCTGGAAGGTCTGCGTGTCCCCGATGGCGGACGGATTTCGGTGTGCGGCCTGGACCCGCAAAAGAGTCCCAACGAGCTCAAGAACGAGATTGGCGCGACACTGCAAGCCACTTCCCTGCCGGACAAGCTGCGCGTGAGCGAAGCCATCTGGCTGTTCGCGGGCTTTTACCGTCGCACGCGGAATCCAGACGAGCTGCTGAAGAGATTTGGGCTCGAAGAAAAGCGCCACAGCTTCTACAACCAGCTTTCCGGAGGACAGAAGCAGCGGTTGGCCCTGGCGATGGCCTTGGTGAATGATCCGCGCGTGCTGTTTCTCGACGAACCCACNGCGGGACTGGACCCGCAGGTGCGCCACGAAATTTACGNCATCATCGAAGAGCTGAAAAGCCAGAAGAAAACGATTCTGTTGACCACNCACTACATCGAGGAAGCCGAACGGCTCTGCGATCGTGTGGCCATCATTGACCACGGCAAAGTGATCGCCCTCGGGACGCCGCGAGAATTGAAGCAGCGCTCCGGCAGCAACGCGCGAATCGAAGTGCGGCTGGCCAAGCCCCCATCCAACGGGACGCTGAAGAACCTCGAAAGCGTTGTGGACGTCCGCGAAGTGGACGGCACATACGTTCTGCACTGCCAGCGAACGGCGCCGGCAATCGTCGCGCTGGTGAAGCATCTGGAAGCGGAGAACAACGAACTGGTGAGCCTGGAAATTGCGACGCCGTCACTCGAGGATGTTTTCATGGAGCTGACGGGCAGGAGACTCCGCGATTGAAAACGATCCTCACACTCGCGGCCGTCCGTATTCGCATTACGCTGCGGAATAAAACATTCCTGTTCTTCAGCCTGATCATGCCCATGGTGTTCTTTTTCCTGTACGGGAGCGTGTTTGCCAAGGGAAATCCCCAAGCGGTGGCCTACCTGATGGGGCCGGTGATGTCTTTGACGGTCATGGGAACGTTCTGGGGCTTGAGCATGCAACTGGTGACATGGCGCGAACAGGGGATACTGCGGCGCTTCCGCCTCGCCCCGATTTCACCGTCAACCATGATTGCCTCGAGCATTCTGGCGAACTATGCGCTGATCTTGCCGACGATCGTGCTGGAGCTAGGGTTGGCGCGCTTCATTTATCATGTGGCGACCTTTGGGAACATGTTCAGTTTGCTGGTACTGGTGGTGCTGGGTATTACGTCTTTTGGAGCGATGGGGCTGGTGGTCGCCAGCGTGACCAACACCATGCAAGAGACGCAAATCATCAATCAATTGCTCTGGTTCGCTCTCATCTTCCTGTCGGGTGCAACCGTGCCCCTTTCCGTCCTGCCGTCGATCGTGCAGAGGGTCGGGCTGTTCCTGCCCGCCACTTATCTGGTGAGCGGCCTGCAACGCGCCATGCTCTATCACCAAAACCCTTTTTCGCTTGGCGTAGAGATAGTTTCGCTTGTGGCGTGGGCCGCGCTGGCCTTTTTCATTTCTTCGCAACTCTTCCGCTGGGAGCCAGAGGCGAAATTGCCGCGCAACGCCAAGCTTTGGGCTGCGTCCACGGTCCTCCCGTTCGTCCTTTTGGGCATTTGGGAGAACCACAACGGCAAGCTGCTGGCAACCGCGGCTTCGATGCTTTCAGACCGTCCGGCAGAGGATGCTCCTCCCCCGGAGAAGCCTCAGTAACCCGCCATATTGGACCTGTTTTTCATTCGATACACGCCAAAATGGCTGAAATTTGCATTGTTGCAATTCGTTGATTTCGTTGACGCTCTGCCGCGCCTGCCTTATTCTGAAAATGCGAGCTGGTCCTGACCAGCTCACTTAGGGAGGCAAGCCCATGCCAATACAAAAGACCGAGAAAATTTGGCACAACGGAAGGTGGATACTTTGGGACGACGCGAAGTTGCACGTCCTAACCCACGCCGTCGGCTATGGCTCTGCCGTGTTTGAAGGTATCCGCTGCTACGAGACACCGCAAGGTCCGGCAATATTCCGCCTGCGCGAACACATGCAGCGGCTGATCAACTCCGGAAAGATTTACCGGATGGAATTTGCATACAGCCTGGACGATTTCTGCAATGCCGCCTGCGAACTGGTTCGCGTCAACAAGATGGGCGCGTGTTACGTGAAGCCAATCGCGTTGCGCGGTTACGGCGAGGTGGGCGTGAACCCGCTGAGTTCGCCGATCGAAATTTATATGGCTTGCTGGCAGTGGGGCGCGTATCTCGGACCGGAAGCCCTGTCGAAGGGCGTGGACGTTTGCGTCAGCTCTTGGACGCGCATTGCCCCGAATACGCTTCCGGCCATGTCCAAGGCGGCTGCCAATTACATGAATTCGCAGCTAATCCGCATGGAGGCATCGCTCAATGGTTTTGCCGAAGGCATCGCGCTGGATGCCGACGGCCATGTGAGCGAGGGTTCCGGCATGAACATTTTTCTGGTCCATGATGGGGCGCTGATTACGCCGCCACTGTCCGCCAGTATTTTGCCGGGAATCACGCGCGACTCGATTGTCACTTTGGCCGAGGATCTGAAAATCCCGGTGAAGGAATCGATCATTCCGCGCGAGATGCTTTATCTTGTGGACGAAGTCTTTTTCGTGGGAACCGCGGTCGAGGTCACGCCGATTCGCTCGATCGACAAGATCACGATTGGCAAGGGCGTGGCCGGGCCGGTGACGCGGCGGATCCAAGAGGAGTTTTTCGCGGTGACCAGCGGGCGGAAACCCGACGTACACAACTGGTTGACGCCGGTGAGTGCGCCAGTCGCAGCGTCACGATAAGCTCCATTCCGAAGCTGAGAATAAACATCGCATCAATGAGTGGTCGCGAGCGCGGGTGTCCCTGAGGAGGACGAGTGCTGCCAAAGACCGTCTGTCCTTCTGATTCCTGGCGCACCTTTCGCTTTCCAGCTAAAATCTCCTGCGTCGCGTTGTACACACGGCATCACCCCGGAGGCCATTCGATGTACAACCTCTCTCAGAAGCTGGTCGCCGAGTTTATCGGCACGTTCGCGCTGATCTTTTTTGGAGCAGGCGCCATCTGCGTGGATTTCCACTTGCGGAGCACCGGAGGGCTGGGGCTCCTCGCGATTGCGCTCGCACATGGGCTCGCAATCGCGATCATGGTGTCGGCGCTCGGCCACGTTTCCGGCGGGCACTTCAATCCCGCGATTACCATCGGTTTCTGGGTGACTCGCCGGCTTTCGACCTTGGATTCGCTGGCTTACTGGGGCGCCCAACTGCTCGGCGCTGCCGCGGCTGCGTTCCTACTGAAACTTGTGATGCCGGAAGACGTCGCCACAAATACCTTCCTCGGCACGCCGGAACTGATGCGGGATTTCCCGCGATGGTCGGGAATGACGCTTGAAGCGGTCACGACGTTTTTCCTCGTGCTGGTGGTGTTTGCCACGGCGGTCGACGAGCGCGGCACGTTCCACGCGATCGCAGGTTTCGGCATCGGGCTCACGATAACCTTGGGCATTCTGGTCGCGGGCCCGTTCACCGGGGCGGCGCTGAACCCGGCGCGGGCGTTCGGCCCGGCACTGGCCTCCGGTCATTGGCTGAACTGGGGCATTTACTGGGTTGGCCCGCTTGGCGGCGGATTCATCGCGGGCCTGCTCTACGATTCCCTGTTTCTGCGCAAGTCTGACGTGCCCGTGTAACCCAAAACGCGCTCCTGTCCCTGCGCCTAGGTAACTAAGCGGCTACCGGCTCTCGTCGGCGTGTTGTTGCCCACGGTAGGGAGTGTTAGCTTCGAGAAGGAACGTATTCTTGCGGGGTGTCGGCACATGGCTCTAAACATTGATGACCTTTTGCGGCGCGCGGTTGAGAATAAGTCTTCGGACTTGCACCTGAAAGTCGGTAACCACCCCTATCTGCGCGTAGACGGTCTGCTTACACCCATCAGCGACGTACCGCGCATCACGCCGGAAGAAATGCTGTCGATGGCGTTCAGCATGATGACCAACCGGCAGAAGCAAAAATTCAAGGAAACCGCCGAGTTGGATATGGCGTATGGCGTGGCGGGCCTGGGACGTTTCCGTGTGAACGTGTTCCAGCAGCGCGGCAACGTCGGCATGGTGCTGCGCGTCATCCCCACCAAGATTCGCACCATTGAAGAGCTGAACCTTCCGCCAGTGATCGCCAAGATCTGCGAGGAACAGCGCGGCTTGGTGCTGGTGACGGGCACGACCGGTTCCGGTAAGTCCACGTCGCTCGCGGCGATGATCGACCGCATCAATGCAAGCCGCGCCGATCACCTCATCACGATCGAGGACCCGATCGAGTTTCTGCACCGCGACAAGCGGAGTTTCATCAATCAGCGCGAAGTGGAAGTCGACACCGCGAACTTCTCGACCGCCTTGCGTGCCGCCCTCCGTCAGGATCCGGACGTGATTCTGGTCGGCGAAATGCGCGACCTTGAAACCATTTCCACGGCGCTGCTGGCCGCCGAAACCGGCCACCTGGTTTTCTCGACCTTGCACACCCTGGATGCCACCGAAACCATTCAACGTATTATCGCGGTGTTTCCGCCGCCGGAGCAGAAACAGATTCGTTTGCAAATGGCGGCGACGCTCAAGGCGGTCATTTCGCAGCGGCTGGTGCGACGAGCGGATGACAAGGGACGCGTGCCCGCGGTCGAAGTCATGATCGCGACGGCCTACATCAAGGATTGCATCATCAATCCGGACAAGACGCGCCTCATCCATGACGCGATTGCNGCCGGAACGTCGCAGTACGGCATGCAGACGTTCGACCAGTCGCTCTTTGACCTCTACTCCAAGGAACTGATNACCCTCGACGAAGCCCTGATGCGCGCATCGAATCCAGACGAATTCAAGCTGCGGATTCAGGGCATTCGTTCTGCCGCAGACGCTGCGCGCGAGGAAATGGCCTCGCAGATGGCGGACTTCGAGCGCTTCGCGCGCAAGTAGTTTGCGAGCCCACTGGCTGTTACAACTTTTACCCCAAGCCCACTGTTATAGTTCGTTGCCGTTGTGCGGCCGTGCGTTCACCGGTCGGGCGCGGCAGTCGAACTTGCTAGGCTCCCAGGCGAGAGGTATCATGCGCGGGTCCCGCGAGATGCGAACGCCCGCTCGCTTATCTTCTGCATTGGAGATCGCCATGAGCAAGATTGTTCCCTTCCCTGGCCGCAGGTTATTTCTGAAAGCTTCGGCAGCACTGACGACGGGCATGACCGGGTTCACGATGCTTTCCGCAAATGGCGCTTCGGAGGACACGGAGCTAGGCATCGTCGGTCCGAAGAAAGGATACTCGCCACAGATCGGAACACTCGTTTCCCAGATGGCATTCATGCGCTGGCAGGTTTTGCATTCCGTGCAAGGGATGTCAGAGCAGGATCTCGATTTTTTGCTGGACGCCAAGGCCAATCGCATCGGCGCGATGTTGCTGCATCTGGCGGCAGTTGAAAAGTTTTATCAGCTCAACACCTTCGATGGTCTTGCCGGCAACAAATTGCCGGACGCATGGAAGGAAAAATGGGGCATGCCCATGGACCTGGGCGACCCCGCGCGCAAAGGCATTGTCGGCCACGACCTGAACTACTATTTGGACATTCTGAACGAGACACGAGAAAAGACATTGGCGGAATTTCGAAAGCGCGACGATGCCTGGCTCATGAGCGTGGACAAGACCTGGGGTTGGGGCCCCACGAACAATTACTGCAAGTGGTTTCACGTGACGGAACACGAAGCGAACCACAACGGACAGATCAAGATGCTGAAAAGCCGGTTGCCGGGGGCAAAGCCGGCGAATGAGTAATTGAAGGAGGAGCCAGCCTCAAGCTGTGGGAATCGAGGGGCAGGTCCAAATTTGGGAGCCGCAACACCAAGCCTCAAAAGCGGCTGCAAGCTGCCGCGCTCCAAAGAAAAGAGCTCACCGCTGGGCGAAGTGAGCTCTCTCTCGCGTCAGAGTCAATGCTTAGTTGTAATACGTCGCGTTTTTCTCGATAAAACCTTTGGCTTCCTCGGGCACTTCTTCGAGTACGAAGATCGAACCCGTCGGGCAGACCGGCACGCAAGCGCCGCAGTCGATGCACTCGGCTGGGTTCACATAAAGCTGGGGCACGGTCAGAAAGTCTGCCTCATCCTTGGTCGGATGGATGCAATTGACCGGACAAGTTTCGATGCAGTGCTCGTCTTTCGTGCAGGTATCGGTGATGATGTAGGCCATGTTTGGTTCTCCCCCCTGCCCTAGAAGGGCAATTCCCGTGCCACTCAGGGCATGTCAAAAGTGGCGTGTTTTCAATAACTACCAACCATGAGTATAAACTCGGACCGCAATAGGCTGGGTGATCTTGCGCACAGACCCATGTTTGATCACCCACCCCCGATTGTGGCTAGTGGGGTCAGAAGGAAAGCAGCGCACGCCTCGAGCCGTGCACCTATAGGCAGCGCCGCAGCACTAGCTACTCGCGTTTCGTTCCTCTATGCTTTCCCCATGTCCACGTTGGGCAAGCCGCGGCAACTGGAAACGGAAGCGCAACTGTACGACGCCGCCATAAAGATATTGATGCGACGCGCCCACTCTGTCTCAGAGATGAAGAAGGCGCTGGCGCGACGGAGCGAAGACGAAAAGCTGGTCAGGAACGTTGTGGAGCGCCTGAAGCGCGAGAACCTGATCGATGACGCGCGCTACGCGAAGCAGTTTGTGCGATTCCGGGCGGAATCCCGGAAGCAGGGGCAATTTCGAATCGCGCGCGATCTGCGGGCACGCGGGGTTCCGGACCGTCACATCGAAACCGCGCTGAAGGAAGCCGCTGCGGATTCGAACCCGGCGGCGGTAATCCGCCAGCGAATTGAGAGAAAACTCCGGCTGACGCGCGGGGCAATCGACGAACGGAAACTCGCTTCGCTCTACCGCTCGCTGCTGGGCGCCGGCTTCCCATCGGATCTCATTCGAAAAGAAATTCAGCGGATTACCCGCGAAGAAGTGCCGGACGTCGAGCCCGGCCTCGAAGAATAGCAGGTTCACCGTGGCGGACACGCGAACACCGCGATTCTTCAGTTTGCCGTGGAATTGCCGCTCCTGTGCCGCTCTGCCATAATCAGACATTGCTCCCATCGAATAACCTGAGGCTGAAGTGACGGACGACGGCAAGCAAAAACCGAGCGGCAACGAGATACGCGAGAAATTCCTGCAATTCTTCGAAAGCAAGGGACACCGGCGGGTGCGCTCGTCTTCGCTCGTTCCTCATGGCGACCCGACGTTGCTGTTCACCAACGCGGGAATGAACCAATTCAAGGATGTGTTTCTCGGGCTTGAAAAGCGCGAGTACACACGCGCCACGACCGCGCAGAAGTGTGTGCGCGCCGGCGGAAAGCACAACGACCTTGAAAACGTGGGGTTCACCAAGCGCCACCACACGTTCTTCGAAATGCTGGGCAATTTTTCCTTTGGCGATTATTTCAAGAAAGATGCCATTGCCTATGCGTGGGAACTGATTACCTCGCCGCAGTGGTTCGCGATCCCGAAGGACAAGCTCTATGTGACGATCTTCGGTGGAGCGGAAGTCCCGCCGGGCACCACGCTAGGGGAGGACGGCGAGGCGCGCAAATTCTGGCTCGAACAGCAGGTTCCGGCGAACCGCATCTACGCAATTCCGGGCTTGAAGGACAATTTCTGGGCCATGGGCGATACCGGGCCGTGCGGACCCTGCAGTGAGATTCATTACGACATGGGGCCGGAAGCGTCTGACGAAGGCCACACCGATTGCAAGTTTCCCTGTGATTGCGGGCGGTACGTAGAGATCTGGAATTTAGTGTTCATGCAGTTTGATCGCGACGCCAATGGAGTGCTTAGGCCGCTGCCAAAGCCCTGCGTGGACACGGGGATGGGACTCGAGCGCGTGGCTGCAGTGCTGCAGGGAGTGATCTCGAACTACGACACGGATTTGTTTGTGCCGCTGATTGATAGAGCGGCGCAGCTAACAGGCGTGGATGAGAAGAAAGAACTGGAGGCTGAAGAGCATCGGCGCGCCGCCGCCTCGCTGCGAGTTATTGCCGACCACGTCCGCGCGACGACCTTTCTGATTACGGACGGAGTGTTGCCTTCAAACGAGGGGCGTGGATACGTTTTGCGGAAAATCATGCGCCGTGCGATCCGTCACGGGCGCCTGCTGGGCGCGACGAAACCATTCCTTTACGAAATGGTTCCGACAGTTCGCGACCTGATGGGCAATGCCTATCCCGAACTGCGTGAACCGGGAGCGGCGCGAGTTCCGGACATCATCCTCGCCGAAGAAGAACGCTTCGGGCACACCCTGGACATTGGGCTCCGCAAGCTGGAAGAGGAGTTGAGACCGCTGGCCGCGCAAAAAGGCTCCCTCTATCCGGGCGAGAACGCGTTTCGCCTCTACGATACCTACGGCTTGCCGATGGACTTCATCGTGGACGCGGCGCGCGACCTCGGCGTGCAGTTTGACGAAGCGGGATTCGAAAAAGCCATGCAGGAGCAGCGGACACGGGCGCGGGCGTCGTGGAAAGGCAGGTCGAAAGAATCGGCCTATCCAGCGTATGCGAAACTGGCGGACACGTTTCGGACGGAGCCGGACTTTTATTTCTCCACTTCAACCAGAGATTGCCGCATCGAGGCGATTGTCACCAAGAACGGTTCGGTTGGTGAACTGAAGGCAGGCGAAAGCGGCGAAGTGGTGCTGGACCGCACGGTGATCTATGCCGAATCCGGCGGGCAGATGGCGGACACCGGAGCGTTCTACGGCAGTTCGGGCTCGCTGCAACTGGCCGAAGTAACCGGGGCATATTATCCGGTAGCGGGACTGGTGGCGCACAAGGTCAATGCCAAGGAAACGCTGCGGGTGTGCGACCGGGTTAGCGTGGTGGCTGATGCGGAGCGGCGCGCGCGCATCATGCGCAACCACAGCGGCACGCATCTGGTGCACGCGGCGCTGCGCAATATCCTGGGCACACACGTGAAGCAGTCGGGTTCGCAGAATGCTCCCGAGCGGCTGCGCTTTGACTTTTCGCACTTCGCGCCCGTGGGCCATGAAGAACTGCACGACATCGAGCAGCAGGTGAACGAAGAAATCCGCCTGAACACGCAGATTGAAACCGGGGTGATGTCGCTCGAAGAGGCGCTGAACTCCGGCGCGCTGGCATTCTTCGGGGACAAGTATCCGGAGAGCAACGTGCGCGTGGTGACGATTCCTGATCCTCGGTCACCGCGCGGGTTCTATTCGAGAGAACTGTGCGGCGGCACGCACGTAAGCCGCATCGGCGACGTTGGCGTGCTGAAAATCGTAAGCGAAGATTCGGTCGCGGCCGGAGTGCGTCGCATCGAAGCGGTGACAGGCCTTGGTGCGCTGGAACATTATCAACATCAGGCGCAAACGCTGCGGGAGCTCGCGACGCGCCTGAACGTTGGCGAGGACTCCTTGCTGGCGACAGTGGAAAAACTGTCGCACACCGCGAAGCAGCTCG
>JGI12627J18819_10000594_pt1 | contig 11922 bp, 9 predicted proteins | sample TexAe_OM1H0_M2_FD_18819 | JGI IMG/M metagenome (IMG submission 18819)
GCCGTGTGAATTGCGCTTTTAGGCCGGGTATCCCTCTCAATGCGCAACAAAATGCATGGATGGGAGTACTAATGTTCTTAAGCAACGCCGGGATTGATTAACGCGTGGTGATCACCTGAAGTTGAGCAATGGAAGTACGTGGTATGAGTACCCGCTTGGAATCTGACCGAGATCCGGGTAGGTGCAATTCCAGCACGGCGCCCGTAAAGGACCGCCATGTGTTTTCTAACATGCCTTCAACTATCTCCCCGCCTACAAGAGCGGCTCTTACCCATAGCGAGGAAGGAATCGGAACAGAATCAAAGAATCGAAGACTCGCGTGCTGGTCCAGTTTAGATTCGTCGCCGAGGAAAATGGCTTTGACCGAGTCCATATCGATCAAACTGCTTTGCTTGCCATCGCTCGAATCAAAATAAACTTGCTCCTCGTTCGTTACTTGGACCCGCTCGTCTCCAAGCTCTCTCGTCTCGACGCTTGTTCTAACTGTTCCGTATCGAATCGACCCGTCTAACATGCATACTAGAGCGCTATGTTCCACGGATAACTTCCTTCTGTCTATTTACGCAGTGCTTCAGGCGGAGGCCTCCAAATTGTATAAGCGGATTTTGTAAAGAAGAGCTTTATAGCTGATTTGCAGGCGCTCGGCGGCAATACGCCGGTTCCATTTGGCCTGGTCCAGGACTTCGAGAATCATGCGGCTCTCCGTCTGATCCTTCATGGATCGAACAACCGATTTCAATCCCGAAATCGATGCCGGTGCGCTCTCTTCGCCGATTGCCACTCTCATCGGAACAGTCGTATGCGGCCGAATCTTAGACTCGAGCTCCACTAACGCCGAGTCAGCATCGCGTGTGATCAGATATCGTTTGACGAAGTTTCCCAGCTCTCTCAAGTTACCCGGCCAGTGATATTGCACCGCTGCGGCAATCATCTCAGGAGAGAATGATACCGTGTCCAGTTGGTGCACGATCGCAAACCGCGTTGTCAGCTCATTCAGCAGGTAAGGAATCTCCTCGCGCCTCTCGCGCAGTGGTGGAACTTTGATCACGAATGCATTCAGCCTGTAGTACAGATCCTCTCGGAACCGGCGTTCCCGGATAGCCTGCTCAATATCGACGTTCGTAGCAGCAAGAACCCGCACGTTTACTTTGGTGTTAACGCGGGCGCCGAGCCGGGAGAAGGAGCCATCCTGCAGTACATGCAGCAGCTTGGCCTGGAGCTGAGGACTCATTTCTCCGATCTCATCGAGCAGAATAGTTCCACCGTCACAAAGCTCGAATTTGCCCGGCTTGGACTTCATAGCACCAGTAAAAGCGCCAGCCTCATAGCCAAACAGCTCGCTTTCCAACAGATCTGCTGGAAGCGCTGCGCAATTCACCTTCAGCAACTGGCGTCCTGCTCGCTTCGAATGCCGGTGAAGCAGCTGCGCGACTACTTCCTTCCCCACTCCACTCTCGCCCGTAATGAGCACAGGAACATCGGCCTTGCTCAACATTTCTACCTGCCGGCGGATGCCTTTCATCTCAGGGGAAGTAGCCAGGAAAAATTGGCCGTCGCCAAAATCCTCAATATACGGCTGCTGCGGAGCTGGCTCTGCATCGGCCTTGGCCGCCTTGCAGTGCTTGGCGATCACTTTTTCAATGTCTGTCTGCAGAATCGGCTTTTGCAGAAAGGCTTGGGCACCACTTTGCCACGCCTCAAAAGTACGCTCCGGGCCGGTAAAGCAACTCATCATTGCAACGGGAATGTCATGCGACATCCGGCGCAGCTCACGTAATGTTGCAAACCCATCGATTTCGGGCATCTCCGCGTCCATTAGGATCATGTCGGGAAATACAGCCCTCGACTGTACCTTTTCAAGACAGTCCTGTCCCCGATTCACGATGTGGGTTCTAAATTTGGCGGAAGGCAGCAAACTTGCTAGATAACGGGCAACCACAGGCTCATCATCAACAATCAAGACATCAAACAGCGGCGAGTCCATCGGCATTCCTTAGTATGCGAAGGCCCGTTGCGCAAGAAAGCACACGAAGAACGCAGGCCGTGAGACAACCAAGGGGGAAAGGCGTCATAAATCTATATTCTCTGCTTAGAAAGGGTCGACAAATGCTCATCACGCAAGTATGTGATGACCTTATATCAGGACTGTCGACGAATACTGTTAACCAGGCAACAAATACTTCAATAAAACATCTCAATTCGCCGCATTTCAATACGGCTTTGATTGGTATGAATCTTAGCGAGTCGTACTGAGTTAGTCAATATAAAACACATATTCTTTCTTGACAAACAATAGTTAGGTTCTCCACAGCAAACTGGTAACGTTAAAAGTCACAGGTCCCTCGCCTAGGGATTCACCGTCGTTCAACTCTGCGATTCTCTCGCTCGATCCGTGGTTGTCTAAATTCCGATGATCGCTGTTGATAGCGTTCCAAAAAGGAACTGAAAATTCCGTTGAAACCACGCCGTCGAAAAACTAAGGCGCAGTGTGAAAGTATTTTCCTATTTCCCCAATCTTTGGGAAAGCTTGGTTTCACGGCGCAGATCTTACTTCGATCGCATGCGCCAGTTTCACGCTTAAACCGCCGGATGCAATCTGTCAGGTAACTGCGTGCGATCGCCATCCGAGTGGCAATTGCTCCTCTGCTTCCTAAGTGAATTAAGAATCTTCGCAGCAGCTACATGGAGTGAATCCCTCTGCGGTTAACAGAGCACCGCCTGAAAGCGTCCAGCCAAAAACCCGCACCGATGATAACCGTTTCGTGATTACTTTGGAGATCATCGAGTAACCCCCTTAGAATCTCCCGCTTAGGTGGCAACTTGCGTGCACATGTGTGGATCGCATGCAAGTGATCGTCGCACCAACCCGCACTTCTCCCGCCGAAGAATTGCTTCTCGGTGAATCGCCCGCAATTCAGTCCGTGCGCGCCCAACTCCTGAGCGCAGCGGCCACCGACGCACCAGTACTTATCACAGGAGAAAGCGGGACCGGAAAAGATTTGGCTGCACGAGTTCTGCACGAACTGAGCCAGCGCAGCAGGCACAGCATGGTCAAGGTGAATTGCCCTGCCATCCCAAGCCAGCTGTTTGAAAGCGAATTGTTCGGCTACGAACCTGGCGCATTCACGGGCGCGCGAATCGCCAAGCCGGGCAAGTTTGAGATGGCCTCCCGCGGAACACTCTTCCTCGATGAGATCGGCGAACTCGACCTTGCACTGCAGGCCAAGTTGCTGCGTGTCCTTCAGGACTTCAAGGTGGTGCGGCTTGGTTCTGTTGAGGAACGATCGATCGACGTCCGCCTGGTTTGTGGGACCAACCGGAATCTCGAAACCGAGATCTCCAATGGGTCATTTCGATCAGACCTGTTTTATCGGATTAATGTCCTGAATATTGCCATGCCTCCGCTTCGGGCTCGCAGTGGAGATATCCCTATCCTCTTAATCCATTTCATAGAGCTCTATAGTGCTCAATTTCGCCGCAAACCCAAACCGCTAAGCGGTTCGGCTATGCAGCTTCTTGAAAAATACTCATGGCCGGGGAATCTCCGCGAGCTTGAGAACCTGGCCAAACGGTTCGTTGTCCTCGACGGTGAAGAGCACATTCTTTCCGCTCTTCGCGAACCCGCCGAATCCGGGCTGCCGGCGTTGCCCATTTCCGATATCAATACCCCGCTCCGTATTCAAACCAAGCGCGCCGTTCAGACATTAGAACGCCGCATCATCCTAGATGTGCTTCGCGCTCATAAGTGGAACCGCCGGAGCACTGCACGCTCGTTGGACATCAGTTATCGCGCGCTTCTTTACAAGATCAAAGAAGCAGGCCTTCCCTCCATTCGTAACAACCGCGGGCCGGCAAAACATACACGTCTCGACAAACAGGAAGGTATCTGCCAGTGAACAAGAATTATCATCCTCGAATCAATCACGCTGTTTGGCTGCCTTTGTTCCTGTTCTCGCTAAGCTCCGCAGCGGCGGTTGCGCAGAACGGCGTCCTACCGCAGCAGGATTCCAGCCAGACGAACTCGGCAATTGCGCAGATGTCGCAGCCTGTTCATCCCGGCGTCGGCACGGCGGATCTTGGCTCCGCGCTTCCGCAGCAGCCGCTGTCCAAGGACTACAAAATTGGCGTGGACGATGTATTGACGGTCAACGTCTGGCATGAACCTGAATTGTCGCGCAACATCACCGTACGTCCTGACGGAAAAATTTCCCTTCCTTTAGTAGGCGAAATAAGGGCGTCCGGCAAAACTCCGCCCGAGCTGCAAGCCGAGTTGCGCTCGGATCTCGCTCAGTTCGTCAAAGATCCCGAATTGACCGTCATAGTCGCCGAGATTCGCAGCCGTCGCGTCAACATCATCGGTCAGGTATTTCATCCAGGGGCGTTCCCGCTCACGCAGCAGATGGGTGTTCTCGATGCAATCGCCGAAGCTGGCGGCCTTAAGGAATTCGCGAAACAAAAGCAGATCTATGTCCTTCGCGAAACCACGGCCGGCAAGCGTATCCGCCTCGACTACAACTATCGCGACGTGCTCAAGGGCAAGAACGACGCGCAAGACATCCTCTTGCAGGCGAACGATACGGTGGTCGTACCATGAAACACCCTCGCCCAAACCAGGCATGCGCTCTCATTCGGGGGCTCCTCCTTATAACCTTCGTTTCCGCCACGGCGTCAGCCTACGGTCAGGTCGCGCCTCCTGATGAGGCCGCACCGGGTGTCATGAGTGTTTTGGACCAGGCTTCCATGTATCCCGTCCAGTCACAGATAGCGGAAACGCCGAATCTGAACAGTTTGAATGAGAACGCCGACACGACCAAATATGCAGACTCAGCTCTTACGCGCGGCCCTGTGTTCTTCTCGGTGGATACAACAGCTGCATGGGCATCAAATATAAATCAGACACTCAATAATCAGCCGTCTGAGTCAGGAACGTACTACGACATCGGTGTCCCGGCCGGCCTCCACTTATGGAACTCCGTTACTGACTTCAACGCCTATTTCAGGGGAGATTCTGCCTTCTACCCGGGGCACTCCAGCGATAACCACACCTCCGCTGTTTACTCCCAACAGGTGACTCACCAGTTTTCTGACACGACAACCGCCTCGTGGTCGATCGCTGGAGGGCATGTCGTCTCGCTCGGGCATTACCTGGCGCCGGTCATTCCAATTGGCAGCACCGGAGTCGTCGCGCCCCAGCGGTCGGGCGGACTGCAACCCCTCAATGACGCCGCCACTACAGTTTCTGTTTCCCATCAGACGAGTGAGCGTGATTCTTTCGTAGCTTCGGGCACAGGTGGTTGGTTTGATCAGCCAGGGCAAGGAGCAGCATCCGGTACTTCCTATGCATACCGGCAACTAACGGGCGGTGGAGATCTCCAGTGGCAACGTGCGCTCAATAGCCGTGAGATAGCAGGCGTGGACCTTTCGAACGTTTACATCGCCGGTCTCGCACCGGGCGGGATGGGCAACTTCACCTCAGTCAAGCTTACCTTCGCCCAAACCTTAACATCCCATAGTTCGCTCGTTGGGGGCATCGGCCCGCTGTACAGCAAATCGAGCGTGGACGGAGGTAAGGAACAAACCGGCTTCAGCTATTCGGCCAATGCCGCATTTCAGTATCGTCGTGTATTCGGCCACATAACCGCCGGTTTTTCCAGAGTGTATGAACTCGGCTATTTGGCCCCTGCAAACGTCGCAAATGAGTTGTATTTCAGTTTTGATCGGCCGCTTACTTCCAAACTCATACTTACGGAAGACCTACAGTTCGTGAGTAACAGGGCGTCCGGTATTCAGAATAACTATTCACAATTCGTATCCACCACGCGACTCGATATGTATTTTACCCATACTCTCGTTTACCACGTTGAAGCATCGTCCAATCTTCAGGGCACAAGCGCTCAGCTTCCAGGCTACAGCGATAACGAGGCTTCCACTGGGATCACGTATTACTTCGGCAGCCCGCTATCGCGCGCAGGAGTCCAGTAAATGACACGCAGACCGCCCTCTGATTTTCAGGAAATTCTCGCGATGATAATTCGGCGCAAGATGTGGATCATCACCTGCCTTTTGGTTGTTCCGCCACTGGTCTTTATTGCCGGGCGCGCGTGGCCCAAAAAATATCGCTCGGAGACTGTGATTCTGGTTGACCCGCAAAAAGTTCCCGAGGAATACGTCAAAGCCACGATCACCGGCGACGTTACCGATCGCTTGCAAACCATCAGCGAAGAGGTAATGAGTCGCACTCGTCTCCTGACGATTGCGAATAAGGACGGCCTATATCAAGGTGTTCGCCAAAGGTATGGTGATGACAGCGCCATCGACGCCATTCGGAAAGACATCACCGTCGACATTATTAAGGGGGCGAACGAGCACAGCCCGATCGATGGTTTCAAGATTGCGTACATTGCTTCTACGCCGCAGTTGGCACAGCAGGTCACAAAACAAATTGCCGATCTCTTTATCGATGAAAATATCAAGGAGCGCGACCAGGATGCCCAGGGCACAGAGGAGTTCATCGAGAATCAGCTCGTGAAAGCACGCGCTGATCTGGCCGCGCAGGACCAGAAGATTCGCAATTTTAAGGCCTCNCATCTTGGTACGCTTCCCGAGCAGGAAGCCGCCAATCTCTCGATGATCAGCGAGTATGAGCGCCTCGCTCAGGAAAATAGCGACGCGATCGACCGCGCCAACCAGCAGCAGGTCTACCTGCAATCTATGCTGAACGTAAGTGGTGCCCCCAAGCAGGCCTTGGCTGCACCGCCTACGCCTTTGGAACTCCAGTTGCANGCTGCAGAGGACGAGCTTTCCGCCGCGCGCCAGAAATACACTGATTCACATCCTGACGTCATTCGGCTGCGCGATGAAGTAGCCACTTTGAAATCTGAAGTCAAACATCAGCCCGCGAATGCGCCGGCGCCCCGCACCGTATCGCCCTCGGCGCCCACCATGGGTCAGCAGCTTGAAAGTCAGCTTCTCGCCACCCAACAGGAGATCAAATCCCGTACAGAACGCCAGCGGGAGCTGGAAAATCAGATAAACGCTCTCCAGGCCAAGGTCCAGAGCCTGCCGGCTGTCCAGCAGGAATACGAGTCACTCAGCCGCGACTATACGGAGATGCAGAAGAACTATGAATCCTTGCTTGAAAAGGAGCAGGCCTCCGGCATGGCCGCGGAGTTGGAGAGACACAATGAGAGCGAGCGCTTCCGTGTACTCGATCCGGCAAGCTACCCGACGTCTGCCTATTGGCCTAACTTGCTCTTGGTAAATGCCGGAGGACTGGTTGCCGCTCTTCTCCTGGGTTTTGGACTCGCGTATCTCGCGGAGATGCGTGACCCCACCATTCACAATGCCGACGAGGCCGAATCGTACTTGAGTGCGCCGCTGATCGTGGCGCTCCCCTCTCTGCGACTCGACGACTCCAAGTCGTGGGATGCGCCTCGAAATCTCGGGGCTGCGATCAAGTCATACCGAATGGAACCTGGAACCTGAATCGCAATAAGAACAACTCCGGAAAAAAGAAGAAGGACAAATGAAATCTCCAGTTCAGACCGCGCCACAGCCGACCACACTCTCTGATGTTGCCTCTAGTACCGCCCTGTCTGAGGTCGTCGAGTCTTGGGAACACGAAGCCACCGCTCAAGACTTCGCCACGCAATTCCGTTCAGAGAACCTCAGTGAGTTCAAAAGTCTTTCCTCGAAAAAGGTGGACCATTCGAAGATTGATAAATCGGTTGTTCTGGCTCACCAGCTAAGCCGCCACGAAGAAAAGAACCTGCATTTCTTCATTCAGCGTTATCGTTTGCTTTGCAATCGTGTGCTGGAAGTCGCCCGCCACCTCCAGAGTCAGGTGTTCCTGATCACAAGTGCCTTGGCAGACGAAGGGAAAACACTGACTTCCGCCAATCTCGCCTTCGCACTCAGTGGAATTGAACGGAAACGTACTCTGCTGATCGACCTCGACCTTCGTCGATACGCACTGCATTCTCTACTGGGCATTCAATCGAATCGCAGTGACCAGCTCTTTCTGGAAGCGGCCGACTGGCATGAATGCCTTTGGTCCCTTCGTCCAAATCTCGATGCGCTATTGAGCACCGCGCCCGCGGATCAACCGGACCAGCTATTGCATAGCTCTGCTCTCCATAACCTCTTGAACGCCGCCAGAGAAGAGTACGACTACATCCTTATTGATTCGGCCCCCCTTCTCCTCGCCGCAGATACCCACGCGCTGCTTCCTGTTATCGATCATGCACTGCTTGTTGTAAGGGCCGACTACACGCCCATCGCGTGTTCTCAGGACGCACTCAAGATTCTTGGCGATAAAGTCGCCGGCTGCATCCTGAATGACGTCAAGCGCCTGAAGTACGAATCCTATTATCACGGCTATTACGGAACAGATAAGCAATGATCCAAGTATCAAATCTTTATCTGCCTTCGCGCCTCTTCATCCTGCTCGCGGTTGATGGAAGCTTGCTGACCGCGGCGGTATTTCTTTCTCTCCGCACTCTGACTCCGGGAAGAGCGGCAGCCGTATCCGCGATTGCCGCCGCAGTCTTTATCGCATGCCTCTATCTGTTCGATCTTTATGATCTCGACGCTACCAGGAAAACACGCGACGTTCTGCTTCGCAGCCTGCGTGGGCTTGGTACGGGCTCTCTTCTGCTTGTGCCGATCGGCGCGCTGCTCTTCCTCATCCGGCCGAGCTATACCATTCTGGAGATCAATCTCGTTTTCTTCCTCGCCATTCTGTGCATGTATCGCACCGCTTCGGAATGGCTGCACAGATGGATACTTCCGGGCGAAAAACTCCTGCTGGTGGGAAGCGATCCGAGCATTAAGCTCCTTTCTGAAGCTTTGAAGCAACACGTCTCCCTGCCGCTGAAGTTGAGCGCGATAGTTCCTGACCGCGCGCTCGAACGCAACGGCGAACAATCGTTTGCGATGTGTGAGGACATTACAAAAATTCCCGATGTAACACGCACATTTCACCCTGATCGCGTGGCGATATCGGGAGTCGTCGAGTCACAATCAGTGCTTGCCGATGAATTGCTTACGCTCCGCCGACAGGGTGTCCACATTCAGGACGCCAGTTCTCTCTACGCCACAATCACCGGGCGGGTCCCGGTTGCGCTCCTCGACATCCGTCGCCTGTTATTCGGGAAAGGCTTTGCTCCATCGAAATCCACGGCCCTTTTGCAACACATCTCCGGATGCGTGTTTGCTGCTATTGCCTTGCTGCTCGCTTCTCCTGCATTGCTGTTGATCGCAGCCCTCATCAAGCTGGACTCGAAGGGCCCGGTCATCTACAAACAAGACCGAGTCGGTCTCAACGGAGAGACTTTCCAAGTCTTCAAATTCCGCTCCATGCGGCGGGACGCGGAGTTAGGATCAGGCCCTGTCTGGGCTGCGACTGGCGATTCTCGGGTAACGCGCGTCGGCCGCATACTCCGCACCTTGCGCCTGGATGAGCTGCCGCAGTTTGTCAATATTCTTCGCGGCGATATGAATCTTGTTGGCCCCCGTCCGGAACGGCCTCATTTCGTTTCGCAGTTAAAGCAAGAGATCCCTTTCTATGACCTCCGGCACAGCATCCGGCCCGGAATCACCGGCTGGGCACAGGTCTCTGCGGGATACGGGGCTACCGTAGAAGAATCACAGGAGAAACTCGAATACGATCTCTTTTACATTCTCAACCGTTCACTGATTTTTGATGCTTTGATTGTGATCAAGACGTTCAAGATCATGCTCTGCGGAAAAGGGGCTCGGTGAGATGCAGCATGCTGTAGTCGCAATTCTCGCCTCCCTCTCCGTCTTCTTTGCGCTTTGCGGGTCGCTGTACATCACGTGCTTCGCCGTTGCCGGAATCAGAGATCGGCTGTCTCTCTCCGGCCATACCGCGCATACACGATTTCTCGTGCTGGTACCGGCGCACAATGAGAGCAGTGGCATTCAACCTACGCTTCGCAGCGTTCAGCGCGCAAAATACCCAAAAGAACTAATTCACATCGTAGTTGTCGCTGATAACTGCAGCGACGATACCGCAGAGAGCGCGCGAGCCTGTGGCGTTGAGGTATGGATCCGTTCTGACCTGCAGAATCGCGGTAAAGGGCAGGCGCTGACCTGGGCATTGGAAAAGGCAGCTGTACCCTTCGATCTGGTCGCAATTATCGACGCCGATACCGAAATTGACTCCGCATTCTTTACCGCAATGGATTCGGCGTATGCCCATTCACTCCGCTGCCAACGCCCCGACGTTGCTTTGCAGGGTCGCTATGTTTTCGCAACCACCTCCACTTCCTCGTCATGGTTCGAGCAGTTCACGATCGCTACAAAAGCCGCCGAAAATTCCTTTTCATATCGGCCACGTACTGCTTTAGGTCTCGCCAATCTCATCCAGGGGAATGGGTTCTGCATTAGCCGCGGCGCTCTGTTCAAGGTTCCATTCGTAGCAGCTTCCATCGTCGAGGACGCGGAATACGCTGTAAGCCTGGCATTGGGTGGAATTCCCGTTGTGCACGTCGATGAGGCCCGGGTGATCTCTCGCATGACACGGCGCCTGAAGGATGCGGCAACACAACGCCTCCGCTGGGCGCGCGGCACATTTACCCTCTTTGGCAGTGCGTTGCCAGCGCTTATTCGGGGAGCAGTACAACAACGAAGGTGGCAGCTGGCGGAGATGGCTCTTATGCTTCTCTTCACCAGCCGCGTAGTAATTGTGTATGCCACCCTCGCTTCTCTTGCGCTGCTGGCTTTTGCTGGCCCTTTCGAGTTTCTTAGGCTTCTAACTCTCGGGGTGCTCGCCGCGCTCGTTCTGCAATTCGTCTATCTATTTCTTGTACTGCGTAAAGCGGACAGCGAACCTGTCCCTTTTGAGGCGATCGCCTTTATGCCTTTGTACTTCGGTTTCCTCGGAGCAATGCAGTTGGGTGCTGTGCTCGGCTGGAAAAGGAAACAATGGAACCGCACAAACCGCTAGACAGGCACTCCATCATGGGATCCGCACTCTTAGTTTCGGTAATCCTGCCTGTACGGAATGAGGCGAAATCACTTCCCCGGCTTCTGAGTTCTCTTCTGCGGCAGGATTTCCCCGCCGGCGATTTCGAGATTATCGTCGCGGACGGAGCCTCCACCGACAACACGCGTGACATCGTTCGCAAGGCAGCCTCAGAATCTGCCGTCACCGTAACGCTCATCAACAATCCAGGGATTCGTTCCGGCCCCGGACGCAACGCCGGTATCACGGCAGCCCGCGGCGAGTACATTCTCTTCATCGACGGTCATTGTCATATTCCCTCGCCTTTGCTTCTCCGCGATACAGTGCTGTTGTTCAAACAGATGCATGCAGATTGCCTCTGCCGCCCTCAACCGCTTCTTGCGCCTACAAACTCCAGCTTCGGTAAAGCCGTGGCAGCCGCGCGTGCCTCGGTTCTGGGGCACGGTCGTGATTCGCTCATCTATGACATGGCCCGCTCCGGGTTCGTCGATCCTGCAAGTTCCGGAGCGGCATACCACCGCAGTGTGTTTGTAAAGCTAGGCCTGTATGACGAATCCTTCGACGCCTGCGAAGACGTCGAATTCAACACAAGGGTCCGAAAAGCCGGCATGAGAGCCTATACCGATCCGCGTCTTGCAATTTTCTATGAGCCGCGATCGAGTCCGTCATCGTTGTTCAAGCAGATGGTGCGTTACGGTCGCGGTAGAACTCGACTCATTTTGAAGCATGCGGACTCCGCCTCTGCTGGCCAGATTGCACCTGCAATTCTCGCCTTGTGGATTGCCGGCGCACTTGTTGCATATCTAACTCGAGATCACATTGGGCTCTGGCTTCAGTGGACGCTATTGATGCCCGTCGCTCTATACTTAGCGATTGTCTTTCTATCCTCGATCGGGCTCGCGCTGAAATCCAGTGCCAGGCTTGTGTATCAGGGG
>JGI12627J18819_10000595_pt1 | contig 11918 bp, 8 predicted proteins | sample TexAe_OM1H0_M2_FD_18819 | JGI IMG/M metagenome (IMG submission 18819)
GGGAACGCGGGCGCGGCCGGCATCGGGGCGGGCATGGGAGTGCCCTGCGGCGCGGCCGCGATCAGCGACGCCACCACGGTGCCGTGCGAGTCGCAATCCATCAGCCCGTCGCCGCCCATGATGTAGTCGCCGCCCGGAACCACCGGCAGTCGCGGGAAGGGGTTGACCCCGGTGTCGATGACCGCGACGGGTACACCGTTACCGGTCGAATACTGCCACGCTTTGCTGACGTTGAGCAGGGTGAAGCCCGGGGCGGTGACGGCCACATTCGGTTCGGCGACCGTGATGGTCCGCGCGCAGATGTTGCTCTGCCGCATCGGCGCTTCTGGCCCAGGCTTGCCATCCGGCGGAACCCGGGCGGGGTCGACGGCAGGCGGCGGAATCGCCTGTGCCGCAGGCAGAGTCGACGGAACTGCGACCAGCAGGCCGACGAGAGTGAGGGCCGAGATTCGCAACGGCGCCAACGGACGCATCATCGCATGCGCACCCAGTTGAACAACCCGCCAATCCACGCGGCCAGCGGCAGCGCGGCGATGATCGCCGCGATCTCCAGCCATTCGGCGATCATCCGGACCAATGGGGTGAACCTGGTGATCGGCACCAGCAGCGCCGCCACCAAACCCGCGGCACCGAATCCGGCCAGCAGCAGCGCGCCCCACAGCACCGCGTCGGACGCCGCCGCCGGCGCGTACCAGACGTATTTGATGACGCCGACACACGTCGCTGCGGCCGCCCCGGCCACCAGCGCGATGGCCTGCCGCTTGTCGGCGAACGCCCGGCCGCGGCTGATGAAGATGAGGACGAACAGCCCCGCCAGCACCACCGCGTAACCACTGCGGTAATGGCCCGGCATCAGCGTGGCCCACACTGCGACCGGCAGCGCCAGACTGGCGCCCACGCAGATTCCGGTCAGCACATTGTTCGCGCGGACGGCGGCCGCCGCGATCTGCGCCCCGCGCGGTGTGGTGTCGGGACTCATCTCCTCCTCGACGGCCTCATCCACCGGTGACACCGCGTCGACCGGTAGGCCGGCGCTGCGCCGGAAGAGGTCGCGCCCGGTGACCGAACCGAAGTACGGCGGCCGGATCCTTGCCGACCACAGCGCGATGGTCGGCGCCAGTGTCAGCAGGAACAGCAGGATGACCAGCGTGCACATCCCCAGCCACTGGGCGGGAACCGGCCGCCACATCCGCGCCGCGGCGATCACTCCGCCGAGCCCGCACAGAGTCACGACGGCCGCCGCCACGTTGATGTAGCGCCCGGTCAGCACGGCGACTCCGGAGGTGAGCATCGCCGCCGCGAGCGCCGTGATGAACAGATGCGCTGCCCCGACGGCGCCGGGAGCGCCCGCACCCAGGCTCACCGCAAGCAGCGGTACCGAAATCCAGGCGAACCCGCCGATCAAGTCGGGCCGGTGCGGCCACCACCGCGCCGCCGCTGCGGCGCCGCCGATGGTGAGCAGACCGAGTACGCCCGTGACGATGCTGGGCACCATCGAATCGCTGGCGATGCGGTTACGCACAGCCATGGCCAGCACCGCCGCCGAGGTCGCAGCCAGGATGCCCAGCGAGGTGTGCGCTGCGGTGGCGGCGGTGACAGGTTCGAACAATTTCTTGCCCACCCGGGCCAGGCCGGTGGACAACGACTCGTATTGCGGCTCGAACGAGTCGCCCTCGACCGCGGGCACCAGCACCAGGGTGGCGCCGTCCTCGACACCGAGTTCGTCCAGAGTTTTGGTGACATCGAGTCGCACGCCGTTGGCTTTGTGCAATTCGTAGCCGACTCCGGATTCGAGTCCGGCCAAGCCTCGTCGTTTGAGTTCATCATTGAGTAACTCGACAATGTTGTCGATGAACACCTCGACCGGCACCGACGCCGGGTACACCTGCGAGACAAGGTGTTCGCCACATACCACCGCAACTGCGCAACGCGCGGGAAATGCGACCTTCGCCATTAGCGCGGCCTATCGGCGTCCGGAACGTATTTGTCTGCCAACGCCGCGGTGATCTCGAATAGCCGAAGCCGCGTTTTCTTTTGCAATTCGTGGCGGGTATCGATAATGCCACCTTTAGCCAAATGCTGATCGAATGGCATGAATTCGACAGTCGCGCCTGATTGCCCGAATCGTTCGGTGAGATATGCGCGCGCATCGGCATCATATTTATTGCGGCTGTCATTCAAAATTACCATGCTGCGTGACACCAATTCGTGGTAGCCCATCGACCGCAGCAGGTCGATGGCGCGGGTCACCGGCAGCGAGGTGTCGGCGGTCAGTCCGGACACGAAGACCAACGTGTCGCAGGCGTCGAAGACGGCCTTCATCACCGGATGCTCGAGGTCGTCGGAGGTGTCGACCACGATCACGTTGTGCGTGCGGCGCAGCCGAGACAGCACCCCGGCGAACATCGACGGGACCAGCGGCCGAGGTTGGTCCGACGCGCGGTTTCCGGCCAGGACATCGAGCCCTAAGCTGTTCTGCCCCAAGTGCTCCCGAATATCGGCGTAGCCCTGGACGTCGGTGTCGTTCAGCACGGCTGAGTAGTCGCCCGGCGGGGACTCGTCGATTCGGCCGGCCAGTGTTCCGAAACCGGGCGCCGCGTCGATGGCCACCACGTTCTCCGGCCGGCATTCGCGGAACACCGCACCGATGCAGGCTGTCANCGTGGTCTTGCCGACNCCGCCCTTGCCCGAGACCACCCCGANGACGTACTGCTTGCGGATGTGGCGCCGGATCCGGCCCTGCAATTCGCGGTAATGCCGCTCNGCCGGTGACTCGCCGAGATTAATGGTCTGAAACGACGCAGAATATATGAACTTGCGCCAGCCCGAACCNGGCGGAATTTTGCGCGCCCNGACCATATCNGAGATGCGCAGTGTTTCCGAAACGGAGTCGGGGTGCTGGGGACGNGGACCCGCAGATGGCCGTGGCGTTTGCCGACCTTGTTCCGGTGAATTTGGTGCCGGGTTCCACGGATTTGTCACGATGCCGATGCTAACACGCGTGCAGAACCGGCCACTTACACAACCTTTCGATACGAAAACCATTCATCATTGGCGGGAAGTCGCCGCATCATCCGGTTGACCGCTGCGGTGATGTTGCTGGTTGTGCCCGGCGCCAGGATCATCCACTTTTTGCCGCCGTGCGGTTCGTGCTCGGCAACGATCCGCCCCTCAGGGGTGTCGATGACGGTGACCGCACTCTGCTCGACGTGGGCCCGAGTCGGTCCGGCAAGCGCCACGCCGGATTGAATCGCGACGATCCCAGCCTGGGCAGATCGGTCGGCATCTGCGGCCATTTTCAGGATCTGGAGTTGATCGGGGTCCAAGCGTTGACTCGCCAGGAAGGCGTCCAGGGCCTGCCGGCTGGTTGCCTTTTCCTTCATGACGTCGACGTCGAGTGTCACCGGCCGCAACGGCGCCGGTTCATGAATGCCGCACAGTCGCTCGATCTGGGCACGGATCACGGCGTTGGCAGCGCCTTCGGCGGTCGACGTTCCGGCGCCACCGATGCGGATCAGATCTTCGGAGCGCTCCATGATCACCCACCACTCGGCGAAGCGCCCGAGCAACGCCCCGGTGAGCGCGGTCCCGTTGTCCGGGGTGCGCACGTTGATCAGCAACGCGATATCGCGTCGCGAGAGCACGGTGAGCCATTCAACGACATGGACGTCGACGGTGCCCGCCTCGTCGATAACGCCGGCGCGCCGCAGATCTGCGGCGACCTTATGGGCCAGCGCCGCTTCGCGCGTCTCGACGCTGGGTCGGATGGACCGCAACCCCAATTCTGGGGCGAGTGTTTCGATTCCGGTGAGTATCTGCAATACCCACAAGCCATCGACGGTGGTGGTTAACACGAATCGTCGCTTTGAAAGCCGCTGGGGCGCAAGCTTTCGCATGCGCCCCAGCCTGGCTTCCTAAGTCACCCCGCGGCGAGCGAGGCGTCCAATGCCAACGCGTCGGAGGTGATCGAGTTCAACACCTGGCCGTGCTGACCCACTACCTCGGCCAAGTGCTGCAACGGCTGCTCGATTTGCAGCATCGCTTCTTGGTACGCCGAGTGGTACTGACCGCCCATGTGGCTGGCCAGCAGGGCGTTGACGTTCGTCAGATCTGCTTTGCACTGCTCCAGAGAAGCCGATGCCGACTGAAGGGTGCCGGTCGCGTGCTCGATCGCCCCGGCTTGGTAAGTGATTGTGTTCGGGTCCGACATATCTGTCTTCCTATCCCTTTATGGCTGTTGGTTGACGGCTGATCAGGACGGTGTGATCGCCTGGAGTTGACTGCTCGCGTCGTGGTCGTGCTGGGCGAACTGCGCGACCGAGATACCTAGCTTGTGGGACAGCTCCGTGCAACCGTGAATGATCCGCGTGAGGTCGGTATTGATCTCGATTGCCTTCTGCTGCGAGACGATTGCGGCGGTTCCGCTGTGTGCGCCGGCCGCGACGATTTCCTCGACCGCCGACAGACCTTGGTTGGCGGCGATGGTCGCGTGCTCCATGAGGTCTTCAATCTTCGCCTTGACCTGTAGGGCGACGTCTTGCGGAATCCGAGGGAACGCTCCTGATGGGTCAGCCATCTACTTCTTCTCCTTTATGCCAGCGCCCCGGGTAGGGGCATTATCGAGAGTCTAAGTGTGCTTTTCGGTGGCTGTCACTTCACCCTTTTTCAGCGTCATCCAAATTTCAAATTTCCCCTCTTTTCCCAATTGCACCAATGGCTTCGTTGTCCGGTACAGCGAGCTATAGGTCCGTCCGTTGCGGATCCTGGTAATCGGAGTTCACCACGATCCGTGCGTGCGTGACATCGTCCTTTTTGTCACCGGATGGGCTTTCACCACGGGCCAGCATCCCGGCCGGCGACATCGGCATTGCCGAACCACCTACACCGCGAGTCGTCGGGCTCTTCAGGTCGGCCGCGTTGAGCACACCCGCCCGTCCGGACGGCCGGCCCCCGCTCTCCGGCTCGAATGTGCTGGCCGGCGAGGTGAAGCTGGTGAGGCTTGCGGCGCTGGAGCTCAGCCCACCGACGCCTGCACCGCCGGCGCCCATGCCGCCGGCCGCGGCTCCCCCGGCCCCGCCAAGTGGCGCACCTATCGCCTCCAGCCCTGCCGCTTCCGCGGGCGCATTCGCCCCGGTGAACATGCCCATCATGCTTTGCAGTGGGCCGAGGCCACTCTGAGCCATCTGCATCGGCGCTCCCGCCATCTGAGTCATGGGCTGCATAACACCTGAAATCAGCTGTGGACCCTGCCCTAGCATCGATGTCATCTGGTTGGCGGCCTCAGAAGGCGCCGATCCAGCACTCGCGAGCTGTCCGCCGGCGGTCGTCGAGGCCTGGGCGGCGTCCTGGCCCGCGGTGCTCCCGACCTGCCCGGCGAGGGTGGCGGCCGAACCCAGGCCCGCCGGCGCCACGTCACCGGCGACCGCCGGCGGCGGAACAGCAGCCGCAGCCGCGATCGAGCCCAAGGTCGAGGCATACAACAGCCCGACGCTGGAATTCTGCGGCCAGTAATCGCCGAAGTATTGAATGTCCTGCGATGCGATACCCGGGAAGTTCTGGCCGAACCAATTGGTGGCGCACAAGGTGCCCCACAGATCCCGGTTGGCCTGGCACGCGACCGATGGAATCACCGATGGGCAGGCCATTGTGTAGGCGTCCACTGCGGCTTGCGCGAGCATGACGTGTTTGGCGCAGTGTCCTGCCAGCGGCTCCAGCCCGCCCGTGTTGAGCGCGGTTCCCCTGGCTACGTTGGCTGTGCCGGCGAGGCCGGTCCAAGATGCGCTGGTAGTCGCGATGTTGGTGGCGGACACCGCCATTCCCATTTGATGACTGGCCGCTTCGGTGGCCATCACCGCGGCGTAGGCGACGATCGATTCCGGGCCGGGACCACCCTCAAAAATCAGCGCGACGATCTCGGGCGGCGCAGCGACCCATCGTGGGTCGAGTGGCATGCCGCGCCTAGAACGAGAACTTGGCGGCGCTGATCAGCTCTTGAAGCACATAGCTGATCGACGACATGCTCTGCCCGGTCGCATAAGACGCCCGCTGTCCGAAGTGTGACCCGGCCACGCCGAGGTAGGTGCCGCCGGCGCCGGCCATTGCCGACGCGAACGCCACGTCATCGGCGGACGCAGCCATCGGCACGACGCCGGTCAAGGCCGCGGAACCAGCCGCCGTGGTGGCCGCCATCTCCCCGGTGACCACCGACTCCGTCAACGAGGACAGGTTCACGGCCTCCGGTGAAACATCGAACATTGACATGTTGTCTCCCGTGTTCTGATCCGCAGTGCTCCCCTGCGGGATTACCAGATCTTTCTACGTACACGCGCACTCTGCAATGTGAATGAACGCGAACTGTGCAATGTGAATAAAATAGCTATTCATCCGCTTCGGGTGTCCCCACGAGCACTCCCTCGATATCGCCCTCGGTCGTGACCAATAGGCCACGCCCGGGCGGCAACTGGTGAGCGCTGATCCGCGCGAAAACCTTAACATTTGCCGGATCGTTGTCCATGAACAAGGTCGGCGACCGAGATCCCGTCATTTTCTGCAGGAACGGATTCATCACGACTTGGCCGGCCCAGTTGCCAGGCAACCGTGCAGCTATCACGTGCAGACCGACCTGCCGACTGCGCTCGATCAGTGGCAACAGCGGCGCAGTCGCGGCCGGTTTCACCACCTGATTGTGCGGCCTGAGCTCGTGTTCGTCATCGATCAGGACGAACTGGCGCGGGCCGCCCCACGCCTTGAGGTTGAGCAGCTCCTCCTGGGTCAGACCCGACGGTGGGAGGCGATCCCGCAGTTCGGCGGTCAGCTCGGCGATCACGGCATCGATGTCGTCCGCGGTGTAGGCGTAGGCGCGCACGTGTGGACCCCGGATCTTTCCGATCAGCGTGGTTTTGGGGTCGATCACGGTGATCTGGGCCTGTTCGGGGGTGAAGCGCTGCGTGATCGCCTGGCCGATAGCCGCCAGAGTCGTTGTCTTGCCGCAGAGTTGGCGGCCCATCACCAGCATGTTGGGCAATGTCCGGAGGGACAGCGCCACCGGCTGCAGACCGCTCTCCCCGATGGCGAACGGGATGTTGAGGGCGTCGGCCCCTTCCGGGGTGCGGTCGTATGCCTCGATGATCTGCGTCAACGCCACCCGCTCGGGCAGCCGCGACAGCCGCTCCACCCGGTCTGCGCCGGTGACTTGAGCGATGACCTCGCCGATACCCCGGGCGCTCACTCGCTGATTCTCGGTTCCGGTGATCTCCGGTACCCCGATCAGCAACTCGTGGCCCTCGCGGGTCAAGCCGAAACCTGGCCGGTCCAGGGTGTTGCGCGCGGCTTTGCGCCGTTCCATCGAACTACCCATCTGTGACTCGTCGGGATTGCTCAGCCGCAGCTGGATGCGCGCGTTCGACACGTTCAGCAGACCCTGCTTCTGGCCGACAAACCAGCCGTTGGCGCTCGTCATGACGTGAACGCCGTACGAAAGTCCTTGCCGGGCAATCGCGATCGCGCGATCCCCGGTCGCAAAGTCTTTCTCGTAGAGGTCCCCGTAGTTGTCGATGATGAGGAATACGTCGCCGAATTTGTCTTCCGGATCGGTTCCACCGCCGCCGGCTGCGCCGAAGCGTCGTTCCCGGAATTCGGAGATGTCGATCTGGTAGTGCTTGAACGACGCCTCGCGGGCGCGAATCAATCCTTCGATCGTCGCGATTGTTCGCGACACCCCTTCGGTGTCGTTGAGGCTCACCACGCCGGCCACGTGAGGCAACTCTTCCATCGGATACAGCGACGCCCCGATACAGAAGAACGTCACCCGCTCCGGGCGGTACATCAGCGCGGCCGAGGTCATCAACGTCATCAGCGTGGTGCTTTTGCCGCGCTGGGCGGTGGCAACCACCATCACGTTGTCCATCTCCACGTCGATGGAATGCACTAGCTGCGTGTGGTCCTCGGGAACGTCGACGATCCCGATCGGCAGGGTCAGACCCGGGTTCTGGCCGTAGTCGACGTGCCAGGGTTTTCCACGCCAGTAACTGACCAGCGCATCCACCGGCTCGCTGATTTCCAGTGGGGGAAGCCAGATTTGGTGGGGCAGTCGAGCCTGNGTCGANACCAGGGAATCGCGGATGACGTCGAGCAGCTTCTTCTTTCNGAAGCCGTCGGAGTGGAACAGGAACTCGTCGGGCTCGTCGGGCTCGTCGGCGACCGCGAGAGCNGCGGTGTCTTCGGCNCTGAGCGGCTGGTACTCCCAGGTGAGTGGNCGCGGCTGGGAGAAGCTGACGTCGATGGTCCGGTTNACGTTCGNGACCTTCTTGGGCAACACGAACGGCGCGGACAGATAGAAGCAACGGAANGGCTCCAGGTCACGCGGCCCGACTTTCATCAGCGCGTAGCCGTTTTCCTTCGACGGCAGGTGCAACGCGGCGTCGCTTCCGATGACGTCGCGCGAATCCTCGGCCGTCTCGGCGCGCAGCGCAACCCGGAAGGCGATGTTGCTCTTGGCTTTACTGAGCGACGAGAGGTCGAGACGCTGACCGCCGAGGGTGAAGAAGACGTTACAGCCACGGCCTTCCTGGCCGATGTGAATAACCAGCTGGATCCACTCTTGGTGGTGGTGGAACAGCTCGAGGTACTCGTCGATGATGACCAGCAGAATGGGAACCGGCTCGAGATCCCTTCCGGCCAGCCGCATTTCCTCGTACTCATTGGCGTCACGTGCGCCTGCCTCTTTGAAAAGCCGGTAGCGCCGGTGGATTTCGCCGTCGATCGCTTTGCGCATCCGCTCGGCCAGGTGCCGCTCGTCCTTACCGAGGTTAGACAGCGATCCCGCGACGTGCGGTAGGCCCGCCAAGTCCTGCGCGGCGGACTCGAACTTCATGTCGACGAAAATCAGGATGAACGTCTCGGGCGAGTGTGTCAGCGCGATGCCGTTGGCAAGCGACAGGAAGTACTCCGACTTGCCCGATCCCGATGTTCCAATCACCACGGAGTGGAAACCGAAGCCGCCGAAGTCTTTTGCACGAAAGATGACGTACTGCAATTCGCCGCCGGGTTTGACTCCGACCGGCACCATCGCCCACTTCGCGTCGCCGCGTCCCCGACTGTCGGCCCACAGCCGGTCGACGTCGAGTTGACGTGGATCGTTGATGCCCAGCGCCCGCAGCAATTCGCCTGCTTGGCTGTCGGTTTCGGACAACTCCCCCGCACTCATCGGCGACCAGCGCGCCAGAGCCCGCGCGTAGCGGTAGGCGGTGCTCTCGGCCAGCATATCGGCGATCGCGTAGAACGCGTCGCGATGATAGAGGTGCCGGTCCCGCAAATCGAAACGCTGTTCTTCGTCCGCGAAACCGACACCGAGACCGGGCCGAGTCGCCAACCGCAACACCGTGATTCCGGCCATGCCTTTCTGCCCGGTCACGCCCTCCCACTGCTCAGGCGTTCCGATGCTGTCATCGACGATGACCCAGTGCGGGCCGAGCCTGGTGCCCGACGACTCCATTGCCGAGGGCATCGACGACGGGCTGCTGCCGACCGGCGGGCTCCATGGTCCTCGGCCCTTGCGGTGCAGCTCGGCGTCGAGCGCCTCCTCCAGCTCGGTTGGCGACGCGAACAGCAATCTGCGCAAACCACATGCGTCGAACATCTCGTCGTGCTGATTGTGCGGTAGCCACACCAGCCACGACCACAGCTCCGGGTGGCGGGTCACCACCATCAGCTTGAGGTCGTTCGGGCTGTGATACACCGCCAGTGAACACAGGATTGACCGCGCAAGATTGTGCAGCTCGGCGGGCTCGGGGCCGATGAAGCTGAAGCCGGGCTTGGACCGCAGATTCAAGACCTTGCCGATGCCGCGGATCTTGCTCTGCTCGAGGATGAAATCGCGCAGCGCGCCGCCGGTGACCGGTTCCAGCTCCTCGCCGATCGGTACCTCCGGCCACTGCAGCGACACCGCTGAGTCGCTGGCCTGCTGGATGCCAATGCCGAGGCGGACATCAAGGAAGTCCGGGTCGTCCGGACGGCGCTCCCACATCCGCGGGCCGCCGATCACGGTGTCGAGTTGTTGCGGGTCGCCGTGCACGAACAGCTGGCTGCGACGCAGATCTTGCGCGGCACGCTGAACCTCTTCGCGATCCTCGTCGAGCTGGCGCAGGTAGATGCGCCGCTGCTTTTCCTGCTCGCCCCAAGAGATCCGCCGGCCTCGACCGAAGCGCCCGCTGAACATCAACGCGCCGAAGCCGGCTAGCCCCATCATCGGGAAGAAGCCGGACTGCAGCGACCGGACTCCGGAGGTGTACATCACCACCAGGGTTCCGATGATCCCGACCAGCAGCGCGGGCAGCGCGATCATCAGCAGGATGTTCCGGGGCTCGCGTTCGGGCAACGCCAACGGTGGTGCGATCGCCACCCGCACCGGCGGAACCATCGGGGCCGGTTTGCGTGCACCCCTTACGAAGCCGCGTTTGGACATGCCTAACCTCCCGCTTGTGGGTTGGCTTCTGGAACCGGCGCGACCGCTCCGCCGCCGGTGAGGGTGTCGCGCGCCAGCAGCGCGCTGTCATGACTGATGGCCGGGCCCGCCGCGAACGTGCGCACGATCGGCCAGGGTGCCTGGACGGCGCTGCCCGGGTCCAGGCTCAGCGGCTCAAGCGTCTTCCTGTCCCACTGCACGCCGAATCGAACCCCTTGTGGCGAAATCCAATACAGGCTTTCGCGGCTGCCCGAGCTGGCGACGCCACTGGTCGTCGCGACGAAATTCGCCGCGCCCGGTAGCACCAGTGCCTGGTCGGCCTCGACTGACTCGGGTGCGCGGTCGTCGCGTACCAGCCGAACCAGGCGCGGATCCATGCTGATCGGCACCGGCAGACCGCGTCCGCTGACGATGGTGATCGTCGCCTGCGGGTCGGTCGTCTGCTTTTGCCACGCGACGCATGTCACCGGATTGACCGCTGTGTCAACGAAATTCAGCTTGCCCGACGGATAGAAGCCGACATTGAGGACGTCGACGGCCGGGATGTGGATCAGCTTGTCCGGAGAGATCAGGGTGGGAGTGGCTGACGCCTGGGCCGTAGCGGTGCGCAGCAGGTCGGCGACGAAGCTGGTGATCTTCTGCACCCCGTTGGTCAGCAGTGCGTAGAAGCCGGTGACGACGCCGTTCGCGTCGCGCGTCTCCAGGACGCTGCCGACCGGCGATCCCGGTAGCCACGTGGACGGTGTACCTAGCTCCGGGATCAGCGGGATCACAAGGGGTTCCGTCGCCGGCATCGCGTCGAACAGCGCGTTGGAGATCTCGATCGGATAGGTGAGGCCGGGATCGAGCCCCAGGTTGAAGGTGACCGATCGGTCGGTGGGGTCGATCTGGGACCGCTGGCCGCCCCACACCACGTAGGTCGCGCCTTTGTGGGTGACAAGGACGGCCTGCGTCGGCTCCATCGGGGCCGCCCGGCCGCCGGTCGAGAGTTCGCCGGCGATCGACGTCACCACTGGCAGCGTTCCGCTGCCCCGGGTTGGCGCGGTGTCGCACACCGACCACGCCGACACCGAGTTCGCGGTGACGGTAAGGCTGTCCGGCACACCGGGAATGCCGACGATTGGGCCGGTCGGGTACTTGGCGATCTCGGCTGCCTTCACCCAGGTCGGCGCGGCAGCATTGCCGACGGCCAGCCGCGCCGACGTCAGATTGAGCGCGGGATACAGCCGGCCGTTGATCTTCGCGTAGACCGCGCCGGTGTCGCGGTTCCCGATGATCGCGGACTGCCCGACCAGACCGGCGGGCTTCATCACGTGCAGCAGCGCCATCCAGCCGATGCCGATCAGCACGAAAACCATCGACAGCGCCACTGCCGCTTGCTGTTTGCGGTCATCGTGCTTCATCCGCACCGAGAACCGGGTGATCGCGGCCTTCAACCTGCGGTTGTAGAACAGGT
>JGI12627J18819_10000598_pt1 | contig 11877 bp, 9 predicted proteins | sample TexAe_OM1H0_M2_FD_18819 | JGI IMG/M metagenome (IMG submission 18819)
GAGCCGAAATCACCCACGGCAGCGCCGACAACCCGATCCGGTCAGGTTCACCGGAAACTGTTGTACCGCTGGCACTTTCGGTTTCGTCGGCCGGAGCTTCCTCCAAGATCACGTGAGCGTTGGTGCCGCTGATCCCAAACGAGGAAACACCTGCCCGGCGCGGATGCTCATCGGCCGGCCAGTCGCGAGCCTCGGTCAACACCGACACCTCGCCGCTCGACCAATCCACGTAAGGGGAAGGAACATCGACGTGCAGCGTCGCCGGCATCACCCCATAGCGCATCGCCTGCACCATCTTGATGACCCCGGCCACGCCGGCCGCGGCCTGAGTGTGAGCCATATTCGATTTGATCGAGCCCAACCAGACCGGTCGCCCCGGTGGCCGATCCTGCCCGTAGGTCGCCAACAGCGCCTGCGCCTCAATGGGATCACCCAATGTGGTACCCGTGCCGTGGGCCTCCACCACATCCACATCGGCAGCGGTCAGACCCGCGCTGGCCAACGCCGCTCGAATCACCCGCTGCTGGGAAGGTCCATTAGGTGCGGTCAAGCCGTTAGAGGCACCGTCCTGGTTGACCGCGCTACCGCGCACGACCGCCAACACCGAATGGCCTAGCCGTCGCGCATCCGACAACCGCTCGAGCACCACGACCCCGACGCCCTCACCCCAGGCTGTCCCGTCAGCAGCGCCGGCAAACGACTTGCACCGCCCATCGACTGCCAGGCCCCGCTGTCGACTGAACCCCACGAAAACCGCTGGAGAAGAGAGCACCGTCGCGCCAGCGGCCAACGCCAAATCGGACTCTCCCGACCGCAACGACTGCACCGCCCAATGCATGGCCACCAATGACGACGAACACGCGGTGTCCACCGACACCGCCGGGCCTTCCAGCCCCAGGAAATACGACACCCGCCCCGAGGCGACGCTCGACGCCGTACCGGTGAGCCGATACCCCTCCAGGTCGGTCGCCTCGCTGGCATAGCTTTGCCCGAAGATCCCGGTGAACACCCCGGTCGCCGAGCCCCGCAGCGATGTCGGTTCGATTCCGGCGTGCTCCAGGGCCTCCCAGGAACATTCCAGTAACAATCGTTGCTCCGGATCCATCGCCAATGCCTCGCCGGAGGCGATCCCGAAAAACCCGGCATCAAAACCGGCCACGTCTGCGACAAACCCGCCCTGCCGCGCGTAGGTCTTGCCCATCGCGTCTGGATCAGGGTCGAACAATTCCCCGACATCCCAACCCCGATCGACAGGGAACTCCGACACCAGATCCCGGCCCGCCGCCACGACCTCCCACAGCGCGTGCGGGGAATCCACCCCACCCGGGAACCGGCAGCCCATCCCCACCACGACCACCGGCTCATCGGCGTTTGCTGGGGAAGGCTGCGGCACCGGCGTTTTCGAACCAGCGAGTTCACCCTCCAAGTAACGGGCCAGTCCGGTAATCGAGCCGTAATCCCACCCCACCGTGTCGCGCAGGCGCAGACCTGTCACTGCCGCCACCCGATTGCGAAGTTCGACTGTCATCTGCGAATCGAATCCAAGCTCCGCGAAAGTGAGATCCGGATTCATCGACTGAAAATCAGGCTCGCCCAATATCTTGGCGGCCTCTATACCGACCGCCTCCACCACCAGCCGGTGACGTTCTTCCTGCAAAACGGCCAACCGTTCGTTAAGGGTGGTGCCGCCCGGGTTTTCAGGAACGCGAAAATTCGATGCCGGTGCGCTATCGGTCGTCTCCGGGTCCAGCTGCGGCCCCATGGCCGCGAGGTCCCAAATCGGCTCCGTTGGACTCTCCGCACGAAGCGCACCTCGCAACAACTTTCCGTTCGAGGTTCGAGGGAGTTGTTCAACCACGGCAAACCTGTGCGGCACCTTGAAGGCAGACAACTGGGTAAGCAATCGGCGGTGAATGTCTCGGATAATCGACTGCTCAACTAGTTTGCCGCTCGCCGGGACCACAAACGCCTGCAACGCCGTCGCTCCGGCGGGCTCCGTTACTGAGACAACCGCGGCCTCCGCCACATTGTCGTGGTCGACGATGAGCCGCTCAACCTCGACTGGATTGACGTTGAGCCCTCCGACGATTTCGATATCATCCGCGCGGCAACGGTACGTAACCCATCCGTCGCCGTCGATTGAAACTCGATCACCGGTATTGAGCCAATCCCCGTCGGTCGACTTACCTGCCGTCGACGGTTCTGCGGGACGGTTCCAGTAGCCGGCCGCTATCGATGGCCCTCGGACCCACAAGTCGCCCTCGACGCCCGGTTTGGCGGGTTCGCCGTCCGCCACCACTCGAATCTCATAAGGTTTGAGAACTTTGCCAATGGTTCCTCGACGCCATTCATCGATGCTGTTCGATACAAATGTCTGCCCGACCTCGCTAGATCCAATTCCGTCAAGAATAGGAATACCGCCGAAGAATTCTACGAGTCGATCGGCGAGCCCAACCCCGAGCGCCTCTCCCGCTGAAACCACACACCGTAGCGAGCTAAACGAATCAGGTGAGCACGTCTCAACAATTCTGGCGAAGAAAGTTGGCACACCATAGAGCACCGACGGCCCAAATCTCGCACTCAGCTCGGCAGCTTTCTCCGGGCTAACCGGAGACAGATTGATTACTGACGAACCACCGGTGGCCAGTGGGAACCAAACCGAATTACCCAGACCGTACGCGAAGTACATGCGTGCACTGCTCAGCCCGATGTCTTCGGGAGTGAGCCGCAGCGCTTTGCCACACATCGCCTCGACAAAAGCTGACACATCGCCGTGCCGGTGCAGCGCAGCTTTCGGTGGACCGGTAGTACCCGAAGTGTAGGTAGCGTACGCGAGAGCGTCGCTGCTCAGCGGCTCGTAGTCGCCGGCCTCGACTCGGCCGGCCTCGGCCAGGAGCTCTCCGGGTTCCACAACGCGCGACTGTTGAAACCGAGCGCGGAGAGCGGCTGTCGTGACGACAAGCGCCGGCTCGATGTCACGTTCCTGGAAGGCGTGGTCTTCGAGATGGGACTCCGGATTCGCGACGAACGCCAGAATCCCACGGCCCAGACAGGCTAGCAATAGCTGCACTAATTCCGGCGAATCCGGCAGACACAACAGGACGCGGTCGCCACTGGAAATACCGCGGCTTCTCAGCACTTCGCCAAGACGTGCGCCGCTGTTATGGATTTCGCCATGTGTCAGGACGTGTGGCGCGTAGTACGCGGGCTTGTCATACCATCCTGCTTCTGCTGCCCGCGTAGCCAGCAGGCTTGCTAGGTTCCCATTCTGCATCACTGGATCGCCTCCCCGGCTCGCCGCCGTGACCGTGTTTCGTCGATCCCGCGGAGCGCAAAAGACAGCATGGGCCGATCATGCTGCGCAGTGCGCAAAGCGGTTTCAATCCGTGGGTACAAAGGCTGGGACTTGCCGTTGTCACTGTTCGAGACGTAGGTCAAATCTATTTCCGACTCCTTGTATTCGATGTCGTACGAATCCTGGCAACGATCGGGCTCATACTACGGAGCATCTTGGAATACATTCTGAAGAAAGTACTCCGTGATAATGATCACTGGTTGTCCTTGGGCAATAACGCGATACCGCCGAGCGGCAATTCTTGGTTCCGAATTATGGTATCCAGCAAGTGCGAGCCAGCCAGGCGGCTGCCCTATCCAGACTTTAGCTTCCTCCTTAAACGTTTCAAGGCAACTATCAGCCATAATCTCACCAATAGGCCGCTCCGACTGTGTCAAGCTTGTAGTAATCGCGGGAGGTAATGAGTCAACAGCAATCAACGACTCCGCGGCTACAAATGGGTGCCCTGAACTCCGGCCCTTCAGTAAGATCCGGCGCTGAAGAATCCGGCCGTCCGGTAATTCCTCTAAATCGGGTATCCTCGGCGATACAGCGTGAACCTGCTGCTCAACGATCTGCACGACGATCTCATCATTAGCGACGATGCCGAGAATCCGAGTGAGGGTGCCGTTGCTTGCGATTAGTATCCGAAGGTCACGATTGAGCTTTCGAATTTCCTCATCAGGTAGCAAGCGCTCGACCGCATCTCGACCAGCCCAATGTCCGAGTCCGGCTGCCTGGTGAATGTCCGTTCTCATGCCGGAACGTCCAATCATGTGAATTCACAATTCAGGTAAGGCTCGACGCGCGGTGAACGCAGGACCTTACCGCCGGCGGCACTGAAAATCGAGCCACGCTTTACCAGAACGAGATTTGCAACGCGCAAACCTCCCAGCGCTGCTTGTATTGTCGGTTGTATCGGCACTGACCACCTCCCTGTTGCCCCCTGGTCGCGTCTCAGCAAGAGTTTAAGCATCTGTCTCTAAAGATGTAGCGCAAAGTCACGGAGCCCGCGAATTGAACCGTGAACGGGGCCTGAACGCGGGATGCCATCAGCGTCGAGATCGGGCCGGCGGAACCACGTCGCCGGCCACTTCCAGGCACACCGCGAGAGCTCCGGCGCCGACGTGCAATGCGAGGACCGGGCCCAGGTCGGTCACGATCGCCGGCTCACACACCGGCAGTCGCTCGGCCAAGGCGGCGGCCAGGTTCTGGGCGCCGTCGGGGTTGGCAACGTGATGTACCGCGAGCGAAGCGGATCGTTCCCCGACGATCTCGCTCACCCGATCGATCATTGTCGCGATCGCTTTGTTGGCCGTACGAACTCGTTGTGCCAGAACAAGTTTACCGTCATCAATGCGCAACAGCGGCTTCAGTGACAGCTTGGTGCCCAGCCACGCACCCGCACCGCCGATGCGCCCGCTTCGCCGCAGGTTGTCCAACTGGTGCACGACGATGAACCCGTGATTGCGGCTCACCGCGGCGGTGGCGGCTTGCACGACGGTGTCCAGGTCGGCGCCGTCGGCTGCGGCCCGTGCCGCAGTGAGCGCGATGAAGCCGGTGTTCATCCCGGTGAATTTCGAGTCGAGAACCCTTACTGCTGAGCCGATCTCGGCAGCGGAGGTCTCGGCAGCACCTAGCGTTCCCGACAACGCCTTGGAAAGGTGCACGGCGATCACCCCGTCGCCGCCGCTGTCGGCAAGCGCTTGCCGGTAGATATCGGCCAACTCGGCCGGCGTCGCGGCCGCCGTGGTGGCGTCTCCGTATTCGTGAATGTTGCCTGGGATGTCGTCCACGCCGTCGCGCAGGTCGGTGCCGTCGAGCAGGATGTGCAGGGGGACTTGCCGTATCCCCCATTGCAGACGCAGCTCTTCGGGGAGGCGCGCCGATGAATCGGTCACTACGACTACAGGCATGAAGTCAGCCGCGCGGTTTCTCGGCGTCGATGCCGGCCTGGGCCAGCGCCTTGAGCATCAATTCCGCGACGGCCTGGTGCGCTTCGAAGTTCCAGTGGATTCCATCGGGATTGCCGCGACCGCTCAGCACGTGTTCGGCGACAGCGGCTTTCAGGTCGACCAGCGGGACGTCGTGTTGGTCGGCCCACTCGGTGATCGCCGCGACCGTGCCCGGCCGGCCGTGATGAGCCTTCCCGTAGGTCTCGGCGATGTGCACCGAGGGAAGCGATGCCACAATCGGGATTCCGGGCCGGTTGAAATCGATTGCGCCGCGGGTCTGTTCGAGGTATTCGACCGAAAGGTGCGGCGGCAGAGCAGCTCTGGCCACCGGAGACAGTCGCGGCTGCACCCAGCCGTAGCCGTCGCGAGCCCATCGCCGCAGCCACGGCGGACGCACGTAGCGGATCAGCTCGCGCAATGCGGTGGGCAGTGGCGACGGCAGCGAGTCCATGCCCCCGGTCGCGAAGATCACCGCTCCAGCGCGAGGCAACGCCGCCCACGCCCGCGGGTCCTGGGTGGCCGCCCACCAGATATCCCGGCACGTCCAACCGATCCGGCCGATCAGCTCCAGTTCCCAACCCAGCTGTGCAGCAACGATATTGGGCCAGATCCGCGGGTCGTCTGCCGGTAGCCCGCCGGTGGGCCCGTAGTAGGCAAGGGAATCGGCGAAGACCAGGAGCGTCGGCCGTGTCGGCCGCTCAGAGGACATCGCCGGCGACCTGTGCCGATGCGTTCCACACGTCAAGCCGCCACCGGATGGCGTCGAAATCGTCGGCGCCATCGGGGTCGGCGGTGTGACCAGACAGCTGCGTCCAGCTGGTGTTGCCCATGCCGCCCAATGCGGGCCAGTTGTCGACCGGTAACCGCAGCAAAGCCGCGGTCAGCGCGGCGATCAGGCCACCGTGCGCGACCAGCACCACCGGCCGCACCGGTTCGTCGGCGGCGCCCCACTCCGGCTCACCGGCGACCAGCTCGGCGATCAGCGGCAGACTGCGGGCGGCCACGTCGACCCTGTTCTCCCCGCCGTGCGGTGCCCACCTGGCGTCGTCGCGCCACGCCAGTCGGGCGCCCGGGGCGATCGCGTCGATCTCGGTGTGAGTCATGCCCTGCCAGTCGCCGAGGTGGGTTTCTCGCAGGCGTTCGTCGACCCGGACCCGCAGGCCGGTGCGTTCCTCCAACTCGATCGCGGTGTCGTATGCGCGACGCAGATCCGACGACACGACCAGCAGCGGATGGTGTTTGGCCAACGCCTCGGCCGCGGCGATCGCCTGGGCCCGGCCCAGCTCGGTCAGCTCGGTGTCGAGCTGACCCTGCATCCGGCTGTCGAGGTTGAACTCGGTCTGACCGTGTCGCATCATCACCAGCCGGCGCACGCTCATGAGACGTCCACCGTGACCAGAGGACAGTCCCGCCAGAGCCGATCCAGCGCGTAAAAATCGCGTTCGTCTTGGTGCTGGATGTGCACGACGATGTCGACGTAGTCCAGCAGCGTCCAGCGGCCTTCGCGGGTGCCCTCGCGGCGAGCGGGCTTGTAGCCGGCCTCGCGCATTTTCTCTTCGACCTCGTCGACGATGGCGTTGACTTGCCGCTCGTTGGACGCCGAGGCGATCACGAAGCAGTCGGTGATGACGAGTTGATCGGACACGTCGATGACGACGACGTCGTCGGCAAGCTTCGATGCGGCCGCGCGGGCGGCGACGGTAGCCATGTCGATCGCCTCGGTCGTGGCCGTCACGCCTGCTCCGGGGGTTTGCGGTAGAGGTTGCGCTTGGAGATGTACTGCACGACGCCGTCAGGCATCAGGTACCACAGCGGCCGGCCTTCCGCGGCGCGCAGGCGGCAGTCGGTGGACGAGATGGCCAGCGCCGGGATTTCGACCAACGACAGCGCGTCCTCGGGCAGACCGTCGAGGACGCCGCTGAGATGCTCGCTGCCGAGCTCGTAGCCGGGCCGACTGACGCCGACGAATCGCGCCGCCGCGAACAGCTCGTCCAGGTCCTGCCAGGACAGGATGGAGGCCAGCGCGTCGGCACCGGTGATGAAGTACAGGTCGGAGTCGGGATTCAGTGTGTGCAGATCCCGCAGAGTGTCCTTGGTGTAGGTGGGCCCGGCGCGATCGATGTCGACGCGGCTGACCGAGAAGCGGGGGTTGGCCGCGGTGGCGACGACCGTCATCAGGTAGCGGTCTTCGCCGGCGCTGACCTGGCGGCCCTTCAGCCAGGGCTGGCCGGTCGGCACGAACACCACCTCGTCGAGGTCGAACAGATCAGCCACCTCGCTGGCCGCGACCAGGTGACCGTTGTGGACGGGATCGAAGGTTCCGCCCATCACGCCCAGCCGCCGCTTTTGCACGGTTTGCCAGCTTACTTGAGCGGTGTGGAGGAGGCTTCCAATGTCACATAGGCCACACCAGCACCCGGCGAACGGGATGCCCGCCGCGCCAACGAATGCCAAGACCGCGGAGTTACTCCGCCAGGTCGGTCAGAAGTAGGCCGGGTTGAAGAGGTCTTCGATGGTGTCGAACAAGGCCACGATCGCTCCGCTGTCCGCAACACCATGGGAAAAAGCGCCCAGCAGCGCTGCCCCGTCGTTGATGATCGAGCCTGCGTCCGATCCGTCAGGGATGGTGATCGTCGTGGTCAAGCCGGTGGTCGTCGCCACGCCGCTGGCGACCTCCTCCGGAGTCAACCCCAGGTATTCCACATGCGTGGTGAAGAAGTGGTAGAGACCGTTCCCGAGGGCGTCCAGAGGGCTGCCGCCGCCGGCGAGAACAGCGTTCCAATCCTCTTGCCAGTCGGCGACCCCGTCGGTGTCAATCGTGTAGACGGTCGTCGGGTACAGGTCATCGGGTGTGTAACCGGCAAGCAAGCCGCCCGGGGCGAATTGGTCTTCGTTGATGGCGGCGAGAACGTCGTCCGTGAGAGTCGTCCCGGTTGTTCCGCCGCCGAACAACTGGACCAGGTCTGCATAGATGTTCGTCGCGATGCCGTTCGCGTCGCTCGGGTCGCCGATGAACACGAAATGCAGGTCTTGCTGAGGAATGCCGTCTTGCGCAAGCATTTTCTCGGCCGCCGAAGCGGCGATGGCGCTCTGGGAGTATGCGAATACCGTCAGCGGATCGGAGGGACTCATCTCACCCGCGTTGTATTCAGCTTCGATCGCGTAAACGAGGTTCGTCTCGTCTTGAAGGCTGCTCGGGCCGAACTCGAACACTTCCGGCGTCGTCAACACCTGCAACGAACCGTCGCACGGCAAGTTTCCGGCCATGTCGCAGATTGACGCGCTATCGGCGAACCCCAGTGGCTCCAGGAACAGCTTTTCGGCGGCCTCCACATAAGCCGTCGACGGTGTCGGTTCGGCAGTGCCGCCGAGGAACATCGCATTGGTGCTGCCCAACAAAGGGTCGGTCACATCGACGTCGGCGTGGGCCGACATGGATAGGGCGATCGAAGCACCGGTCGCACCGACAATCGGCGCGATGACACGAAGACTTTTCAGCATGACGAATCCCAATCCACTTCTGCCGGTTGCAAATAGCGCACCTATGCCCGAGATAATGGCTTCCTACGCTTATCTGATGCCGCGCTTACAATAACCTCAGTTTGAGGTGTGCAAGCGAGGAAATTCGCTCGCTGCAGTGCGGAATGCGCCGCCTGCCCGCGCGGCCCTAGACCGGCAGCAGCTGGTCAATCACAGCTGCCAGCTGCTTGGCGGAGCGGCATTCGTGCATGGTGATCACATCCTGGTAGCGCGGCACCGCCGAATCGCCGCTACCCCACAGGTGCTTGGGCTCCGGGTTGAGCCAGTGCGCGTGCCGGCTGGCGGTCACCATGTGCGCCAACACGTCGGTGGCCGGGTCCCGGTAGTTGGTGCGCCCGTCACCGAGCACCAGCAGCGAGCTTCTCGGCGACAGCACGTTGGGATGTGCCTGAATGAACGAGACGAAGGCATTGCCGTAGTCGCTGTGGCCATCGCGGGTGTAGACCCCGGCCTCCCGGGTGATCCGCTGGATGGCCACGGCCAGGTCGGCGTCCGGGCCGAACATGTGGGTGACCTCGTCGGTGGTGTCGATGAAGGCGAAGACCCGAACACGGGAGAACTGCTGGCGCAGCGCGTGCACCAACAGCAGGGTGAAGTGGCTGAAGCCGGCGACCGACCCCGACACGTCGCACAGCACCACCAGTTCGGGACGGGCCGGGCGCGGCTTGCGCAGCACCAGGTCGATCGGAACGCCACCGGTCGACATCGATTTGCGCAGCGTCTTGCGCAGGTCGATCGCACCGGCGCGGGCGCGGCGCCGCCGTGCCGCCAACCGGGTCGCCAGCGTGCGGGCCAGCGGTTGCACGACACGGCGCATCGAGCGAAGCTGATCACCTGAGGCGCGCAGGAATTCGACGTTCTCGGATAGCTGCGGAATGCCGTACATCTGGACATGGTCACGGCCGAGTTGCTCGGCGGTGCGCCGCTTGGTCTCGGCGTCGACCATTTTTCGCAGTTGTGTGATCCTCTGCGCGGCAAGCGCTTTGGCGATCTGCTCCTGAGTCGGTGTCGGTTCGTCGCCGTACGGAGCGAGTAGGCCCGCCAGCAGCTTGCCCTCCAACTCGTCCAGCGCCATCGATTTGAGGGCCTGATATGACGAGTACGACGGGCCGCGGCTGGAGTTGTACTTGCCGTAGGCGTCGACGATCTGGGCGATCATCGCGACGAGTCGCTCATCCATGTCGGCAAGCTCGGGGTTGTCTGTCAGCAGGTCCAGCAGCATCTGGCGCATCGCCTCGACGTCGTCGGGCGGAAGCTGGACGTCGGGATCGACGGCGTCCTCCTCGGTGACCACCGCGCGGGTGCCCAGCGCCGCCGGCCACCACAGGTCGAACATCGCGTCATAGGTTTCGCGGTGCTCGGGCCGGCGTAGCACCGCGCACGCCAGACCTTCACGCAGAATCTCGCGGTCACCGAGCCCGAGGACGCCCATCACTCTGCCGGCATCCACGGTCTCCGACGGTCCAACCGAGATACCTTGTGCACGTAGGGCTTCCACGAAGCCAACCAGATGACCCGGCAGGCCATGCGGGGCCAGCGGCTGGCTGGGGCGAACGCGGCGGACGGCCATCAGGTGTGCCTCAGTTCAGCCGTAGTTCGCCGACGGCGCGCTGCTGATCGGATTGATGCTTGAGCACGACACCCATGGTGGCGGCGATGGTCGCGTCGTCGATGGTGTCCAAGCCGAGCGCCAGTATCGTGCGCCCCCAGTCGATGGTCTCGGCGACGGATGGCAGCTTCTTGAGCTGCATGCCGCGCAGCACCCCGATAATGCGCACCAGCTCTTCGGCAATGTGGCCGGGCAGTTCGGGCACCCGGGACAACAGGATTCGACGTTCCAGGTCGGGGCTGGGGAAGTCGATGTGCAAGAACAGGCAGCGCCGTTTGAGCGCTTCGGAGAGTTCGCGGGTGGCGTTGGACGTCAGTACCACGAACGGTGTCCGCTCGGCGGTGATGGTGCCCAACTCGGGGACCGTGACGGCGAAGTCTGACAGCACCTCCAGCAGCAGACCCTCGATTTCGATGTCGGCCTTGTCGGTCTCGTCGACCAGCAGCACGGTGGGTTCGGTGCGCCGGATCGCGGTCAGCAGCGGACGGGAGAGCAGGAATTCCTCGGTGAAGACGTCGGTCTTGGTCTTGTCCCAGTCATCGGACCCGGCCTGGATACGCAGAATCTGCTTGGCGTGGTTCCACTCATAGAGCGCGCGGGCCTCGTCGACACCTTCGTAGCACTGCAGGCGGACCAGACCGGATCCGGTCGCCTGCGCCACGGCGCGGGCCAATTCGGTCTTGCCGACCCCGGCCGGGCCCTCTACCAGCAGGGGCTTGCCCAGCCGGTCGGCGAGGAAAACGGCTGTCGCAGTGGCAGTATCGGGCAGGTATCCGGTTTCGGCCAGCCGACGACCGACGTCTTCGATATCGGCGAACAGCGGGGCGGACCGCGCAGGCACACTCACGTTTGTGTTTCTCCTCAGCTATGTCAGACCGGGCGGGTCTGGCCGTCTCCCCAACCGATCCATTTGGTCGAGGTAAGTTCCGAAAGCCCCATCGGGCCGCGGGCGTGCAGCTTCTGGGTGGAGATGCCGATCTCGGCACCGAAACCGAACTGCTCGCCGTCGGTGAACGAGGTCGACGCGTTCACCATCACCGCGGCCGCATCGACCCCTTCGGTGAACCGTTGGGCGGCAGCCATATTGGAGGTGACGATGGCCTCGGTGTGCCCGGTCCCGTATTCGTTGATGTGCGCGATGGCCTCATCGACACCGTTGACGACCGCGACCGCGATGTCCATCGACAGGTATTCACGACGCAGATTGGCGTCATCGGGATCGAGATGCACGGTCACGCCGGCGTCCTGAAGCGCATTGATCAGCCGCGGCAAGGCCTGGTCGGCGATCGCCGCGTCGACCAGCAACGTCTCGGCGGCATTACAGACACTTGGGCGACGAGTCTTGGAGTTCAGCAGGATCCGTTCTGCCATCTCCAGATTGGCGGCGTCGTGAACGTAGACATGACAGTCCCGACACCGGTCTCGATGGTCGGCACATG
>JGI12627J18819_10000599_pt1 | contig 11845 bp, 11 predicted proteins | sample TexAe_OM1H0_M2_FD_18819 | JGI IMG/M metagenome (IMG submission 18819)
CTACGGCGCGTTGTACTCGGCGTCAAAGCATGCAGTCGAAGGCTATTCGGAATCGCTCGACCATGAAACCCGCGAATTCGGTGTCCGGGTCTCGGTCGTCGAACCTGGCTACACCAACACCTCGTTTGAGGCGAGCGCGACCGACGCCGATTCGCCGATCGAGAGCTACGCGCCCGTTCGTGACCACGTCAAGAACATTCTGGCCAAGTCGGTAGGCGCGGGGGATGATCCCGCCGTCGTCGCACGAGTCGTGCTCAAGGCAGCCACCGACCGTACGCCGAAGCTGCGGTATCCCGCCGGCCCCCTCGCCCGGCAGTTGTCCCTGCTGAAGAAATACGCTCCGGCTGGCCTGCTGGACAACGGAATTCGCAAGGCGAACAAGTTGGGCTCAGCACCGAAATCGCATCAGGTACCGCAGAAGGTTTGATAGGGGCCAAATCCCTCGGGAGCTGGACTGGCGTAGCGCTCGAGCCCCGCTCGTTCGTCGTAAGGGTTGGTGACGGCAACGAGTAGCTGCTGCAGCGGATCCAGATCGCCCGCCGTTGCGGCCGTCAGCGCTTCCTCGACGAGATGGTTGCGCGGAATGTAGATCGGGTTGGCGCGATCCATTGACTCGGCGTCCGGACCCAGCGCTCGCCACCGTGAAATCCACTCGTCGAAGGCGGCGGGCCCGACATCGCCGCGGGCGGCCTCGCTGAGCTGGCGGAAGAACGAGGTGTAATCCACCTGGTTCTCCTTCAGCAGGAGCAGCAACTCGTCGACCAAGGACGTGACGGCCGCGGCTTCGACGTCGGTGGGCAGGCCAAGTTTGGCTCGCATGCCGGACGCCCAGACCGTGGCGTACTCGTCGTGGAATGCCGTGAACGCGTTCTCGGCGAGGGCAATGCCCTCTTCGACGTTGTCAGAGAGCAGCGGAAGAAGCGCCTCGGCGAAGCGGGCGAGGTTCCATCCGGCGATAGCGGGCTGATTGCCATAGGAGTAGCGCCCCCAGTGATCGATCGAACTGAACACCGTGTCGGGGTCGTAGGCCTCCATGAACGCGCACGGTCCATAGTCGATGGTTTCGCCGGAGATCGTCATGTTGTCGGTGTTCATCACCCCGTGGATGAATCCGATCAGCATCCAACGGGCCACCAGCGAGGCCTGGACCCGGGCCACCGCCTCGAACAGCGCGAGGTAGGGAACCCCAGCGTCGGCTGCCTCTGGATGGTGGCGCGCGATCGCATGGTCGGCCAGGCGTCGCAGCAGGTCCAGGTTGGCGGTAGCCGCGGCGTATTGAAAGCTCCCGACGCGCAGGTGGCTGCTGGCGACGCGGGTGAGCACGGCGCCCGGCAGAAGCGTCTCGCGCTGCACCGGCCGTCCCGTGGCGACCACAGCCAAGGATCGTGTCGTCGGGACACCCAGAGCGTGCATGGCCTCGCTGATGATGTACTCGCGCAGCATCGGTCCCACCGCGGCGAGGCCATCACCCCCGCGGGCGAACGGTGTGGCGCCGGAACCTTTGAGGTGGATGTCGCGGATGCGCCCGTCGGCGCCGACGAGCTCGCCCAGTAGCAGGGCGCGGCCATCGCCCAGCCGCGGCACGTAGCCACCGAACTGGTGGCCGGCGTAGGCCTGGGCCACCGGAGCGGCATCGCCGGGAACCAGGTTGCCCACCAGGAAGCGCATCCCGTCTGGAGTCCGCAGCCAGGCAGCGTCGAAGCCAAGCTCGGTGGCCAGCTGGTCGTTGAGTGCCAGCAGCCGCGGGTCGGGAAACGTCTCGGCCTGCCAGCGGGTCGCCATCTCCGGCAAGTCGCGGAAGAAGCGGTCTTGCAGAGTAACGGTCATATCCGGAGCGACGCTCACTTCACCCACACTACGGAGGCGTGATTAACATCGACCAGGCAAACCCCGAACCCTGATAGGAGCCCGTCACCGGATGCTGGAGCCGCATGAGGTCGACAGCCTCTTTCCCGCCGATCTGCCCGAGCCGGGCGAGTGGGAAGAGCGCTATCCACCCCGCGAGCTGGCCGTCGGCGCTGAAGTGACCCGGCTCGGACCGTCACCGACCGGCTTCATCCACCTCGGCGGCATCTACACGGCGATGATCGACCGCGCCGTGGCGAACCAGACCGGTGGTCGCTACTTCGTGCGTGTCGAGGACACCGATCAATCCCGGGAGGTGCCGGGAGCATACGAACAATTCGCGCGCGCATTCGGCTACTTTCGGGTTCCTCCCGACGAGGACGACCAGACGGGCGCATACGGCCCCTACCGCCAGTCGGAGCGCGCGACGATCTACCTGACCTACGCGCGAGAAATGCTGCGATCCGGCAAGGCGTATCTGTGCTTCGCCACGCCCGAAGAGCTCGCCGAAATTCGAGCACGCCAACAGTTGGCCAAGCTCCCAACCGGCTACTACCGGGACTGGGCCATCTGGCGCGACGCCGACGTCGGCGCCGTGCGGGAGAACTTGGCGAAGGACATGCCGTACGTGGTGCGCTTCCGCTCGCCTGGCCGCACCGGGGAACGGGCGTCATTCACCGACGCGATCCGCGGCGAGCTGTCGATGGAGGCCAACTACAACGACGCGGTGATCCTCAAATCGTCGGCTGATGTGCGGCTGCCGACCTATCACTTCGCCCATGCCGTCGACGACCACTTGATGCGGGTCAACCTGGTGATTCGGGGAGAGGAGTGGCTTTCGTCGGTTTCGCTGCACCTTCAGCTTTTCGAAGCGCTGCAGTTCCAGCCGCCCACCTATGCGCACATCGCCCTGCTGATGAAGCAAATCCCAGGCGGCAAGCGCAAACTGTCCAAACGTAAGGACCCGGAAGCCGACGTCGACTTCTACATCAGAGCCGGTTATCCCGCCGACGCGGTGCTCTATTACTTGCGCGGGCTGGCCAACGGACGCCTTGCGGAAATACCTCTGCCAGAAGCGCTCGCCGCGCCGATCTCGCTGGCCGAGTGCGGAGGCGCCGGCCCCTTGGTAGACCTGGTCAAGCTCGAAGACATCAGCGCCGACTACATCGCCACGTTGAGCGGAGCCGAAATCTACACGGCGGTGACAGCGTGGGCAGCCGAGTTCGATCCCGAGCTTCACCGCGTGATCCAAGCTCATCCGGACACGACATTGGCCGCACTTGCCGTCGAACGAGAGGGCGTCACCAACCCGCGCAAAGACCTCCGCAAATGGTCGGATTTTCGTGAGGCCTACGGCTTCTTCTTTGCCGACCTGTTCACGCTCGCGGGGGCTACCGATGCCCAACTGGGCGGGCTCGCGACCGACCTAGTCCGGTCGTTCGCGGGTGCCTTCGTCGCCGATTACCGGGATATCGATGACTCTGCTCAGTGGTTCCAGCAAGTGCGAGACCTCGCCCAGAAGTTCGGCTTCGCAAGCAGCGCAAAGGAATACAAGCAGAGCCCAGACGCCTATCCGGGTTCGATTCGGGAAGCCTCGCAGCTGATCAGGGTGGCGTTGACCGGGTCGACCAAGAGCCCCGACCTATTCCAAGTCGCGCGCGCCCTTGGCCGCGACGAGGTCATCCGGCGGATCAGCTCGCTGACCGCTTAGCCGCGGCCGTGTTCGATCAGGTCACGAACGCGGTCGACCATCGACGCGAACGGTCCGACAGCAAAATTCAACATCGGCGATTCCACGCCGGCATGCGGACGGGTTGGCGCGATGGCCTCAGCCGCCCGTACCGCTGCTGTCAGCCGCTTGAGCTCGTCGGCGTCGAGTTCCTGTTGCAACTTCGGGAATTCGTAGGTCTCCTCATGCAGGGCGTGGTCCAGCACTGCATCCCGCAGCTTTGTGAGCTCATCGATGAACTGCTGTGAGGTGATATCGATCTTCTCGATGCTCGACAACAGCTCCTTTGCCTCATGCTCCTCTTCGAGCCGAGCATCGACGATCGAATCGATGACATCCACCTCGCGGCGCACCCGAGGATGTACCACCATCTCCTCGGCTGTCTCGTGCACAGCCAGCAATTGGCGCAAGTCCACAAACGGTTTCTCCCGGGCATGCGGGTCCGTCGCGAGCAGCACTTGGTCGAACATGTCCTCGATGAGGTTGTGCTGTGCTTTCAGGAACGCGATCACTTCGTCGGGCGATTGGATGATCATCTCGGACATGCCACATACCTCCAGCGTTCGAGAAGTTGACGAATGCGGGCACCTTGCCTGGCCCGTTCTAGAACGGCGTACCCCGACAGGATGCGGCTAAACCCCGCGTCACCGGGCGCTAGTCTGCATTCGGCGCTAAGTCGAGGAGGCGGTGGCATGGGTGCTGCGGTCGGCGACGTAGATGACATCGACTTTGACGATTTGACGTCGCCCCAGCTGACCGATGTCCAGCGTCAGATTCTGGAGTTCACTGAGGCCAGACACGTCGAATTCGACATCGGCCAGATGCTTGCCGAGGCAGCTGAACAGGCCGGCGTCGACGACCTGGACGACAGCGACGGCTTCACTGACCGCTTGGCCGCGCACGTGGGCGCGATCGAGGCCGACCAAGGTCTGACTCAGCTCGCCCGTTCTTCGCTGCGGCAACGAGTGGTTCGCCTGCTGCGCAACCGGCTCTCGCTGACCGACCTCATCAAGCGGTATCCCGACATCGAGTCGATTCGGATCGAGAAGCCGTTCATCGTCGTCGGGATGCCGCGATCCGGTACCACCCATTTGGTCAATCTCATCGCCGCCGATCCGCGCCGCCGCGCGCTGCCGTACTGGGAGAGCCAGGATCCGATCCCGGCGCTCGGCCAAGGCCCGGACATTTTCGGCGTCGACCCTCGCTACGCGCGAGCCAAGTCCGAACACGACGCACTGATGGCGAGCGCCCCCGTCGTAGCCGCCATGCACGACCGGTTCCCGGAGGCGATCGAGGAGGAAGTCGAACTGCTCGACCTGGATCTGGCCGGCTATGTTCTGGAATGGCATGCCCGCGTGCCGGACTGGCGGGACTATTACCTGGGCCTCGACCAAAACCGGCACTACGCCTACATGAAGAAAGTCCTGCAGGCGTTGACATTCCTACGTGGACCGCAGACATGGGTCCTCAAAAGTCCGCAGCATTGCGAGCAGCTCGGCCCGCTGATGACCACCTTCCCCGACGCGACAGTGGCCTTCACGCACCGCGATCCGGTCGCGGTGATCCAGTCGGCGATCACCATGATGGCCTACTCCGACCGACTTCGCCGGACCAGCATCGAGCCCGGCTGGCTGCTGAACTACTGGACCGACCGCGTGTGCGGGCTGCTGAGCGCCTGCGTGCGCGACCGCGACCTGGTGCCCGCCGAACGCAGCATCGACATCGGCTTCCATCATCTCAATGGCAACGAAATGCCGTGGCTGGACGAGCTTTACCGTCGTGGCGGAGTCGAATTGACGCCGAAGGTGCGCTCACACTTCCAGCGTTACCTCGGCGGCAATCCGCGCGGCAAGCACGGCCGCATCCGCTACGACCTGCAACGCCATTTCGGCGTCTCGCCCGACGAACTCCGCGCCCGGTTCGACTTTTATTTCGACAGATTCGACGTACGCGCCGAATGAGGGAGAAACAGTGACGTTTGAACCGGTCTACCGCAGTCGACCGGGCGCCGACGGCCTGCGCCCGGCTTCCGCTGAAAAGGCCGAGCAGATCGCCTCGGGGCTGTGGTGCTCACCGGGTCTGTCGAACTCCTACCTGCTGACCACCGACGACGGCCGGGTGATCATCAATACCGGCATGGGGTTCGAGGGGCCGGTGCACCGCGCCAACTTCGATGCGGTGGACTCCTCGCGGGTACGCTACATCATCTTCACCCAGGGGCACGTCGACCATGTCGGCGGCTTGGACAGCGTGCGGGACCCGGAGACAACGGTTGTCGCACAGGCGAACTGGACCTTATGGCGAGACGATAACGAACGCCTCATCCCGTACCGCGCCAGCCGCAGCGCCTTCGCCTTCAACGACACGTTGGCGACCGGCATCCGGGCCATTCAACGCCGTCTCGGCACCACGCATCTGCCGGCCCAGAGCGTTCCCAGTGTCGATCTCGACTTCGAAGACACCCTCACGCTGGAGGTCGGCGGTCGGCGCATGGAGTTGATCTCCGTACCCGGCGGGGAGACTAACGACTCGCTCGTGGTGTGGCTCCCGGACGAGCGGATTTGCCTGTGCGGGAATACCTTCGGTCCGATCTTCGGGCACATCCCGAACCTGGTTACGATGCGAGGCGACCGGTACCGGGACGCGCTGACCGCCATCGCCTCAGTCGAACGCGTTCGTGATCTCCAAGCCGAACTCCTGGTGACCGGCCACTTCGCGCCGATCTCGGGCGCCGAACGCATCAACGCCGAGCTGAGCCGGCTGCGCAACGCGATCCAATACATTCACGACGAGACGGTCGCCGGGATGAACGCCGGCAAGGACGTTCGGACCCTGATGCGGGAGATCACCTTGCCCGCGGAATACGAAGTGGGTCAAGGCTATGGAAAGGTCGCCTGGGACGTGCGGGCCATCTGGGAGAACTACTCGGGCTGGTTTCATCACCGGTCGACGACCGAGCTCTACCCGGTTGGTTTCGACGCCGTCAGCGCCGACGTGGTCGAATTGGCCGGCGCCGACGCGCTCGTGGAACAGGCGCGAACGCACCTTGGTGCCAGCCGCCCACTGCATGCCATCCACCTTGCCGAGCTGGTCTCCACGGCGCAGCCGGACCATCCGGGGGCGCGCCAGGTGCTCAGAGAAGCCCACGAAAAGCTCCTGGCCGATACGACGAACTTCTGGGAAAGAGCCTGGCTCACCGAACAAATAGCGAGAAACGCATGACAGCTCGGATCAGTTTTGATTTCACCGGCACCGAGGCGTTGATCACCGGTGGCACCAGCGGTATCGGGCATGCGACTGCCGTGTTGTTTCGGGACGCCGGGGCAGAGGTCACCATCACCGGGACCAAACCGGGCGCGGAGGACTACGACGTCGATCTGTCCGGCATGGCCTATCGCCAATTACAGATAACCAACCACGACTCGGTGGACGCTTTGGCCCAGCACTTCGCCCGGCTGGATGTGCTGGTCAACAACGCCGGAGCGAATTTCCCCGGCGGCCTTGACGAGTCGAAGCCGGACGGGTTCGAGGCGTCGGTCGCGCTGAACCTGACCGGTCCCTACCGCCTCACCGTCGCGCTCTACCGCGCGCTGAAGGCATCGACGGCCACCGGAGGCGCCAGCGTGGTCAACCTGGCGTCGATGTCTGCGTTGCGAGCCGTTCCGCTGGTGCCCGGCTACGGCGCCGCGAAAGCCGGTGTCATCGACGTCACAAGAAATCTCGCCGTCAAATGGGCCGCCAAGGGGATCCGGGTCAACGCGGTCGCGCCCGGCACCATCGACACGCCGATGACCGCACCCATGCATATTGCGGAAGAGCTTGTCGAGTCCGAACTGGCCCACATCCCGTTGCGGCGCTTCGGATCCGTCGAGGAGATAGCACCCACGGTGGCTTTTCTGTGCACCGAGCAAAGCAGGTACACCAGCGGCGCGGTCTTCGTGGTCGACGGCGCATCGGACTGCATCTGAAACCAGAGGTAAGACAATGGCATTCGCATTACGACCGGAGGATTACTACCACACCGGCATCGTGGTACCCGATCTCGAGGCCGCGATGGCCGGCCTCAGCGCGCTGGCCGGCTACCGGTGGATCACCCCGTTGAGCTACACGCTGCCGTTTCGCACCGCGAACGGAAGTCGCGAACTCACCTCGACGTTCGTCTACTCGCTGCAGAGTCCCCACCTGGAACTGATCCAGCAGGTGCCCGACAGTCCGTGGACTGCGGCGCCGGGCAACTCCGTCCATCACCTCGGATACTTCACCGACGATCTGGCCGAGACCGCGCGGACGCTGGAGGCCAATGGCTTCACCTTCGAAGCCACCGCTGATACTTCTCCGCCGGATCTGGCGCTGTTCGCCTACTACATCGACGCGTTCGGCACCCGCATCGAGATCGTCGACCGCGCGCTGTTCCCCGACTTTCCCGCGTTCCTGCAATCGGTGCCGGCGCTGGCTTAGAGCTGATCGGAGGTCGGACATGCTGCTGACGGTGCTGCGCTTCAACTTCGCCTCGCCGCAAGGAGATCCACGCACGCAAGGTGAACGGGTCCGTGCCGCACTCGAATTGGCGCAGTGGGGGGAGTCCCGAGGAATCACCACGGTGAGCGTCGACGAGCACCACGCGACCGGGCACGGATGGAGCTGTAACCCGATCATGGCGGCGGGGATGTTCCTGGCGCGAACCTCGACAATGATCGCCAGCGTGGACTGCGCGCTCGGACCGTTGTGGAATCCGGTTCGGCTCGCCGAAGACATCGCACTCGTCGACAACATGAGCCGCGGTCGATTGCACACCACCGTAGGTCTGGGCTACCGCACCGTCGAATACGACGCCCTCACAGCCGATTTCGGCCAGCGCGGGACGCTGATGGACAGCCTGATCGAGCGAATGCTGTCCGTGTGGTCAGGAGCCGATTCGCAAGCCCGGGTCTGCACCGGAACCTGGACGCGTCCACATCCGCCACTGTACGTCGGGGGAGGAGCGCGCGTCACCGCCCGGCGGGCGGCCCGTTTTCGCCTTCCCCTCAGTCTGGCCGACCATCTGCCCGATGTCGCCGCCTATTACCGCGAGCTATGTGCTGATGTCGGACTTGCGCCGTTGGTCATCATGCCCGGGCCGGTCAACCGCGGAATGATCTACCTGCATGAAGATCCGGACCGGGCCTGGGCCGAGCTCGGCGAGCACATTCTCTGGGAGGCAGTCACTTACGGCGGATGGTCGAAAGACCAACGCTCGCTCATGCACCTGCCGGGGGTTCAAACGCTGGAGGAGGTCAGGGCGTCGGGGCGATATCGGTTCCTAACTCCCGATCAGCTCATCGCCGAAGTCCGTGAGGCCAATAACTACGGTCCGATCGTGCTGCATCCGCTGGTCGGCGCCATGCCGGTCGACGAAGCGTGGAACTCGGTGCAGCTGCTCGTCGACAAGGTCGTGCCCGCGCTCACCTGACGTTTCCGACGCCGGCCAAACCTTCCCTGCCGGCTTAGGGTTCTCTGGTAACCAATGATTTGGTCTCGGTTCAGAATCCGGCTACAACTCAGCTGCGGGCAGAACGGGCTTGGGGTTCCGTGAATGAGTGTGTCCGGCTCCAGATCCTCCGGTTATGCGGATTCCGGGTATTTCGCACCGCCAAACTTGTCCGTCGATTTTGTGGATATGCCCAATGGCTAACGGCGATTACTGCGTCAATAGTCGAATCCAGTTAAGCCACAGGCGATCGCACCTAGCTCAGGAGGCGCCATGAGCAACGAAACAAGCTATCCGACCGCCAACGCCAAGCGTTTCACCTTGGATGTGGACTTGGACGCCGACGTGCCTCCTTACCGCGACTTCCAGCACACTGACCGACTGGACAACTTCACCGTGATGGAGGTCGCCGGAAAGAGCCGGTGTCACGGCATGCAACTCGAGGGCATGGCCTATCCGATTACTCCAATCGGGATGCATTACCTTCTGATCCATTACGACATCCCGATGCTCGACGACTCGACCTATCGGCTGCAGGTCGACGGTCTGGTGAAAAACACGCTCGCCTTGGACATGGACAACATCCGCGCCCGGCCGAAGGTCACCATTCCGGCCACGATGGAATGTTGCGGCAACGGACGTGCGAGCCAGCAGTGGCGCCTGTGGGCACACGTTCCGTGGAATCACGACGCGATCGGCACCGCCGAGTGGACGGGTACTCCGCTCAGCGGTGTGCTTGAGGAGGCGGGACTTCAAGACGACGCGGTGGAGATTCTCTTCACGGGGCGGGACAAGGGTATCCAGGGTCCGCCGAATGGGGCGGAAGTGCAGTACTTTCAGCGCAGCCTGACCGTCGACTACGCGATGGACCCCGCCAACGACGTCCTGCTGTGCTACGAGATCAATGGGTTGCCGCTGCCTCCGCAGCACGGCTTCCCGCTGCGGTTGCTGGTTCCTGGTTGGTTGGGGATGGCCAACGTCAAATGGCTCGACTCGATCGAGGCGATCGACTGGCGGCTCACCAAGAACCAGATGAAGTGGTACAGCTATGCGTCGAGTGACGACGATCCCAATCGCATTCCCGCGACCTTCCAGCAAGTCCGTGCGATGATGATCCCGCCCGGAATCCCCGACTTCCTGTGCCGTATTCGTCACCTAGAGGAGACGGATGCTGTCGAGCTTCGTGGCCGCGCCTGGGCCGGCGGGCTTCGCATCAAGGAAGTCGACGTCAGCCTCGACGGCGGAAGCACCTGGTTGCCGGCCAAGCTGGATGCCCCGTTCGGCAAGTGGGCTTGGGTCGGCTGGTCGTTCACCTGGGAAAACGTCACTCCGGGTCAGTACACGCTGCGGTGCCGCGCCAAGGATGAGCGGGGCAACATGTCGAAACCCGACGACTTCGCCCACGACTACTACGCGATGGACAACACCAAACCGCAGTGCGTCGATGTCAACGTGTATCCGAAGAACACCTTGACGGTGGGCAACCACATCGAGTGCCCAGTCCAGTTCCCGTCGCTCTGAGAACGGACCGTCGTGCGAAATCCGTTCCGTGACAGGGCGATAGCGAGACTATTTCATAGTTGACCGGCGATCCACTGCCCGAGGAGCGCGGCGGCGATGCCCAACACAATGCTCGCGACGAGATTGGCGACGGCATAGCGGACCTGCCGCTCCTCACCGAGCCGCTGGGTTTCCAACATCCAGGTGGAGAAGGTGGTGTAGGAGCCGACGAAGGCGGTGTCGGCGAGCAACGCGGCGTGCCGGCTCAACGCCAGGCCGCCGAGGAGGCCGAGAAGCGTAGCCCCGCTGATGTTCACCGTCAGCGTTCCGAACGGAAACGAGCGCGCCGCGCGTCGGGCCACCGCGCCGTCCACCAGAAACCGCAGCACCGCCCCGGCGCCGCCGGCGATCAGGACGCCAACCCAGACGGTCATCGCACCGGTACTCGGCGCACCGCAGCGGTGGCCAAATACACCGCCAGCAACCCCAGTGTGACGCTGGCGACGGTGTATCCGGCGGCCAGGCCGTAGTGCTGGTGTTCGATCATCTTCAGCGTTTCGACCTGCATGGTCGAGAAGGTGGTCAGCCCACCGCAAATCCCGGTGCCGAGCAGGGGCCTGCGATAGCTCGACAACGGCAATCGCTCCAGCAGCCGCGTCGTGAAGTAGCCCACCAGGAAGGCGCCGACGATGTTCACAATGAACGTCGGCCAGGGCCAGTGCGTCGGGTCGGCGACCACCAGGCTGGCCAGGCCGGTACGCGCCAACGTGCCCAGCGCGCCGCCTACGAAGACGGCGGCCAACTCGCGGTAGTCGTATGCCACTGAGTCGATTCCCTTCGTTTGCCGGTGCGCTACGCAGCGTATGGCGGAACTCCAACTGACGCAGCCCCAGGGGAAGGCGCATGCAGGCAGAATTGGTAGCCATGGTGGACAACCCGCGTGCCGGTCAGTTGGCTCAGCCCGAAGACCTCGTCGACCTGCCCCATCTGGTCACGTCGTATTACTCAATCGAACCCGATCCCGACGACGTCGCTCAGCAGGTGGTGTTCGGCACGTCGGGTCACCGCGGCTCGGCACTTAACGGAGCATTCAACGAAGCCCATATTGTGGCGATCACTCAGGCCATCGTCGAATACCGCGCCGCGCACGGCGCCACCGGGCCGTTGTTCATCGGNCGNGACACGCATGGCCTCTCGGAACCGGCCTGGGTGTCGGCGCTGGAAGTGCTGGCCGCCAACGACATCGTCGCCATGATCGACTCGGCCGACCGCTACACGCCGACGCCGGCGGTCAGCCACGCGAT
>JGI12627J18819_10000600_pt1 | contig 11841 bp, 10 predicted proteins | sample TexAe_OM1H0_M2_FD_18819 | JGI IMG/M metagenome (IMG submission 18819)
TTTTGTCGATAACCGGTTTCGCTTCGGTGCGACGTTCGATATTGCGAACGTCCAATCTATTCTTGAGCCCAAGGGAGTTAAGTGCCCCAAAATCAACTTGGACCTATTGTCTAATTATTTGGAGTATTGTATCGCGGCGGGTTACCTCCCCTCACCTGCTAAACAGGGCAATCTGGCGGAGATTCTTCCAACCGACCACGGCAATCCACCCGGTAACCAAGGTAATCTGATAGAGGTTCTTAATTGAAGTTCTCACTATGGAACAAACAGCAGCTACGGTCATCGATAGGGAACAAACAGCTACGGCCATCGAAATTGAAGCACGAGTTCGTGCTACCATCTTTATAGGGCTCTTGATCATCCTGCTGCAGGCGATTCGCTCGCTTCGGCAGGCATGGGTTCAAGGGCTCCTTAGTGTGCAACGGCAAGATGATGACGCCGATTTGCCGAAGCGGCAAAAGTGAGTCAGTGGCGGAGCCTAATCCGCAAACTTCACACCCTTGGGCTAATTAAGCCTTTGATTGAGGGTTATCAGGCCCTTAAGGCCGCCGCGGCGGAATGCCGCGTCGGTTCCAAGTCGAGTTTTGGCCAAAAATTCTAAAACGTCTGTAGGAAATTTGTTTTTCAAAATTAGCAGCCCCGAAAGTTTCTAGGCTGCCAGGGCCTGAATTTCTCAGACCTATCGGACGCCTCAGAACTCCTCGGGCTGCTGATCTGTGAGAAACGCGGGCCAACTGCTAGGAGGATTTACAATGACGAGTGTCGGTCTTGTCTGGTCAAACCTGGGAAGGCGAAAGTTACGTACCGCGTTGACCGCGATGTCCATTCTGGTGGCTTTTCTGCTTTANGGTTATCTCTCGGCCATCAAGGTGGCTCTNGACGGAGGGAACTTTGGTGCTGGAGGCGAAGATCGTCTCGTGGTCCGGAACCGGGTCTCGATCACCCAACCGATGCCAGGTAACTACGGNCGAAGGATTGNCATGATTCCAGGGGTTACTACGGTTGCGCGTGCAAGCTGGTTCGGCGGCATTTATCAGGATCCTAAGAACTTCTTTGGTCAACTTGCGGTTGTGCCTGAAGATTATCTGCGGGTCTACCCGGATTATCTGATATCAGAGGAAGAGAAAAAGGCGTGGTTTTCAACTAAGAATGGCGCCATCGCTGGCAGACCTCTCGCCGAAAAGTATGGCTGGAAAGTGGGTGATCACATTCCATTAAAAGCTACGATTTGGGTGAAAAAAGATGGAAGTCTCACTTGGGATTTCACTCTCGTGGGCATTTACGACGGCGCCAAGCCAGGGACCGATACCAACGAGTTTCTATTTCGTGATGACTATTTTGATGATGCCCGCCTCTGGGACAAAGGGAAAGTTTTATGGTACGTCGTCCAAGTCAATTCGGCTAACGCCATCGAGGTTGCTCGGCGCATCGATAACGAATTCGCGGATTCGTCCGTCGAAACCAAGACGGAGAGCGAAGGGGCGTTTAACCAAGGATTCGCCAAGCAAGTGGGTGATATCGGTGCCGTTATGATCGGCATTCTTGGTCCGGTCTTCCTAACCATTCTGCTCATTGCGGCCAACACGATGAGGCAATCGGTCCGGGAACGAACGGCCGAGTTAGGTACTTTGAAGGCCATGGGATTTAGCGATCGTCGGATCATAACGCTGGTGCTTGCTGAATCGTGTTTTCTCGCCGGCCTTAGTGGTGGTCTTGGCCTCGGAATAGCCTGCTTACTGATCTCTGCCGGTGATCCAACCCGAGGCGGCTTGCCTGCTTTTCAATTTCTTACCCTCGATCTTCTGAAGGGCGTCGGGCTGGTGGTAGTGCTCGGAGCCGTGACGGGCATCGTTCCAGCGATGCAGGCGATGCGAATCCAGGTGGCCGAGGCGCTAAGGAGGACCTGAAGAATGACGAATTCGTTCAACTGGATCTTACAGGCCGCCTCGATTACGGCGGTTAACTTGGGGACGATTCCCGCCAGAAAAGGCTCTGTCGCCGAGGCGGTCTTCGGCATTGCCGGGGTTGTCGCGGTCTTCGTCGGTGTTCTGTCGATCGCGGTGGGTTTCCGGCGAGTGATGACCAATTCAACGTCCCCGGACGTCGCGATGGTGTTGCGGAGTGGAGCCGACACAGAAATGATGAGCATTATGCTTCGCGATCAGGCACGCATTGTTGAGGATGCTCCGGGCATCTTGCGCGACAGGCAGTCAGCAGCCGTTTCCATGGAATCGCTCGTAGTAATGGAACTGACTAAGCGCGGCACAGGCATCGATGCCAACGTGCCGCTTCGCGGCGTCGACCAGAATGCCATGATGGTACATGAAAAGGTGCGGATTGTGCGGGGTCGCAATTTTGAAAGCGGTCGAAATGAGATGATTGTGGGCCAGGCGGCCGCCACTGAATTTGCTGGTCTAGACTTGGGAGCGACACTGCGGATAGGCGGAGATAGCTGGAAAATCGTTGGCATCTTTAGTGCGGCGGGTGGAATCGAAGAATCAGAAATCTGGACTGATTCGACGGCATTGCAGTTCGCCTTCGATCGAGGCACGACGGTGCAGTCGGTAATCGCTCGCCTGACTACTCCGGCTGCTTTCCGAGAATTCAAAGAATCTTTGATGAAGGATCCGCGCGTAAACGTACGCATAGTCCGGCAGAGTGACTACTATGCGGACCAATCCGCCATGGTTTACAATCTCGTCACCGGGCTGGGAATCTTGATCACCAGTCTCATGGCCGTCGGCGCCATCTTTGGCGCACTTAACACCATGTACAACGCCGTCGCGTCCCGCACCCAAGAGATAGCAACGCTGCGTGCTCTTGGATTTAGCAATGGTCCAGTCGTTATTTCGATTATGGTAGAATCGCTTTGTTTAGCTCTGGCTGGAGGAATGGTTGGAGCTGCCATAGCCTACCTCATTTTTAACGGATTTCATGCTTCTACGCTCAATTGGCAAAGCTATAGCCAAGTGGCATTCACTTTTACCGTTACCCCAGCGCTCATATTACAAGGAATATTATGTGCCGCGATAATAGGCTTTATTGGCGGGTTTTTTCCTGCTATGCGCGCCGCTCATCTGCCGATTGTAAGTGGCCTGCGTGATAATTAACCATAGAGATCCCTCCGCTACTTAATTTACCTGTTTGCAACCTCGTCTGGAAATGAACGAGTTACCTCAAAAGCACTATGAGCAACCCTAACCATGACAGCGTGCGCGGCTATGCGCTACAGCCGACAACTTTAATCGTTTAAGGATCGATGATGAACTCAACGAAAAGCTTGCTAAGTGATCTGCGGATCGAGGGGAAGGCTCGGCGCACAAAGAGAAGTTTCCCGATTCGGTTAGTTCTGATCTTTTTTCTGGTGACGGCAGGCGCCTTTGTTTGGTGGCGCACCCAGATTTGGGCTCCGGAGGTTAGGACCGTGATTGCGACGGCATCAGATACGGGCCCAAAAACTGTCTTGAACGCGTCGGGGCACGTTGTGGCCCGGCTGGCAGCGAATTGCGGGTCAAAAGTGACTGGAAGAGTGATGGAGCTAACATTCGAGGAAGGAATGACGGTAAAAGCGGGAGATGTTTTGGCGCGTCTTGACGATTCAGATACCCTGGCAAGTCTGAACTTGGCAAAGGCCCAGCTGGAGTCTGCGCGTAGCGCCATAGAACAAATCAAAGTTCAGTCGGACTTAGCGCAACGGAATCTGGTCAGGGAAACGTTACTTTCAAAAACGAGGGTCGACGCAGATAATACCTTTGACGGGGTGAAGGCTGCTGCGGATGGCTTTAGGGCGCAGCTAAAACTGCAACAGGCCCAAATCGTTGCTGCCGAACGTCAGGTCGAAGTTATGCAGGCGCAAGAGGATGATTTTACCATCCGGGCAGCGTTTTCTGGCGTGGTCACTAGCAAAGATGCACAGCCGGGTGAAATGATTTCCCCACTCGCAACTCCGGGAGGATTCAACCGTACGGGTCTCTGCACGATTGTGGACCCTGACTCGTTAGAAATCGAAGTGGAGGTTAATGAGGATCATCTGAACAAGGTGACACCCGGCCAGTCGGTGGTCGCAACCTTAGATGCCTATCCAGACTGGCTCATTCAGGCTACGGTCTTTACGATAATCCCGACGGCGGACCGAGACAAAGGGACCGTGAAGGTCCGGATCAAATTCAAGAGTAGAGATCCACGAATTCTCAACCAAATGGAAATAAGAGTGGCTTTTCTCGAGCCACCTCAAAATACCCCACGTCGTCCGGGTGTCCTGGTTCCTCGACTCGCGCTTCGGGATAAAGATGGAAACCAGTTCGTGTGGACTGTTAAGGATGGACACGCTCATCGCCAGACAATCACGGTTGCCGATTATGTCGGCGATCAGGTTTTAGTGTCCTCAGGGCTCAAGAGGGGAGAAGTAGTAGTGGTCGATAACCACGCCGACTTGTCGGAAGGTGCCCGGATTAAGCAGGCAAAACTGTGAATGTTGTTTCGTATAGTTCAAGCGAACCGCTAGTGGTAGTAGAACAGTTAGAGCGATTCTATCGTCGAGGCTCAGAAGAGGTCCGTGTCCTCGAGGAAGTGGATCTTGAAGTGGGACACGCTGAGTTCCTCGCGTTGATGGGGCCGTCCGGCTCTGGGAAAAGCACGCTTCTGAATATTTTAGGAGGCTTGGACCGGCCAAGCGCAGGTTTGGTGAGCATAGCAGGTGAACGGATTGATCAACTCTCGACTCAGGAATTGGCTGCCTGGCGGGCGGAACACGTAGGATATGTCTTTCAGTTTTACAATCTTTTTCAAGCGCTCAGCGCGGTGGCGAACGTGGAACTTCCCCTCTTGTTGACAAGCCTCTCGGGGCGGGAGCGAAAACAGCGAGCCGAGCTAGCCTTGTCGATGGTTGGCCTTTCCCACCGGCTGCGGCATTATCCGAAGCAGCTTTCCGGAGGAGAGCAGCAGCGTGTCGGTATTGCGCGCGCCATTGTTACCGATCCAACGTTGTTGCTTTGTGACGAGCCAACCGGCGATCTNGACCGCAAATCTGGAGACGAAGTTTTAAACTTACTGGAACATCTTCGNGCAGAACACGGCAAGACGATCATTATGGTGACACACGATTCCCACGCTTCTGCCCGCGCCGGGCGGACAATTTTCCTGAACAANGGGAGACTCAGTCCGGATCTGCAAGATTGATGTTNCGCATGGCCATAGCGCTGCAGCGACGCTTCCTGTATGTGCTGCCTCAGCGATGATGCTGAATTATCTCCGAGCGCGATCTTCCAGGCCAGGATAGACGCACTCCTAGTCGATCAGTCTAGACTCTAACATTTCTATGAATATTACCTCTATTGAAGACCAAGGAACGTATACGAATTATGTCAATCCGATCTGGGTAAAGCTGCTTGACACGGCCGGAATGAACGTGCGTTACACGCGTTGCAGTGGATCGGAGCTCTACACGGCGGATGGCCGAACGATTCTGGATTGCCTGTCAGGACACTGTGTCCACAACGTTGGCCACAACCATCCGTTCGTCCTCGCTGAACTGGTGGCTGAACTGCAAAGTCAGAGTCCCTCGATGCTCCAAAGCAATGTAGTCAAAGAGGCTGGGACGCTTGCGCAAATGCTTTGCGAGAACGCCGGCGGTAAGGTCTCTAAGGTATTTTTTTGCAATTCGGGCAGCGAGGGAGTTGAGACTGTCATCAAGTTTGCTCGCGCGCAAACTGGAAGGGCGGATCTGGTTTATGCCAGTGGCGCATTCCACGGATTAACCTGCGGGGCGCTTTCTCTAGTGGGAAGCGACTTCTGGCGGGAGAGCTTCGGGCCGATGTTAGGCGGAACCCACGAAGTTCCTTTCGGAGATCTGGTGACCATGGAAAAGCTGGTTGCGACCAAAACGATCGCAGCCGTGATCCTGGAGCCTATTCAGGGTGAAGGAGGCGTCGTTTTGCCGCCGGCGGACTATCTCGCTGGTGTTCAGAAACTCTGCCAAACCTATGGAACTTTGTTCATTCTGGACGAGGTACAGACAGGCATGGCGCGCACTGGTACGTTTCTGGCGGGACAACGATATAAAGTAGAGCCGGACATGATCGTGATGGCTAAGGCGCTCAGCGGTGGACTGGTCCCATGCGCCGCTGTCTTGATGACGGATGAAATACATAAATCTGTGTTTCATTCGCTGCACAGGGCGTTCATCCATAGCTCGACGTTCAGTGAAAATGCATTGGCCATGCGTGCTGGTCTTGCCACGATGCGCGTCCTGCAACAGGAAGGGCTAGCGGCACGCGCGGAATTCTTGGGAAACGAATTTCGCGAGCAATTGCGGGCCGCACTTACCCCCTACGAGATGGTCAAAGAGGTACGCGGCGAAGGGATGTTGACGGGAATTGAGTTCCGGGCGCCGGACAACTTGCCGATGCGGATGGCCTTCGAAGCATTCAAAGCGATGCATCCAGGATTATTCGGCCAAGTCCTGGTGATGCGCCTGTTTAATCAGAGGAACATTCTAACGCAGATCTGTGGAAACGACTTCATGGTCCTGAAGGTGGCGCCTCCACTCACCACCAGCGAACAACAGCTACAGTCTTGCATCGAGTCGATTCGCAGCGAGATCGAGACGATACATTCCTCCAAAGCTTTCTGGAACGATGCGCTCAGTCTTGGACGGCGGGCGCTTTCCCGCCAAAGCGGCGTGCGTCAGTCACACATGCCTCATAGGGATCGGAAGCAAACGGCGGACGTTGTGAATACGCATTGAAAGCCGATCATAAGTTCAACCTCTTTTTCTCGGTGAGAGACGCTGCGCCGCTGTCCTGATGACGGACGAGGTACATAAATCTGTGTTTCACTCGCTGCGCAGGGCGTTCATCCATAGCTCCACGTTTCAGTGAGAATTCATTGGCGATGCGTGCTGCTCTTGCGACCACGCGCGTCCTTCAACAGGAAGGACTGGCGACTCGGGCTGGCTTCTTGGGAAGCGAATTTCGCAAGCAATTGCGGGCAGCACTTACCGCCCTAAGGCATTTCATGCCTGGCTACCTTCGTTTCGTCCCTCCGGGACAAAACATGACTCTCTTGTGAATTCCATGCAAAACCGGGAAGAACCCAAGATTCCAGAAGTGCTTCCCGAGGCTTATTCCGCTCTCTCGCTGCATTCTCGCAAACCGAGTGCCACCATATTTTAGATGCGTGGTTAACTTGTGAGAAAACGCAGGCCAGTTTGAGCGATTGCAGATTTCGGCAAAAAGACAATCCGAATCGGGAAGTCCAAGAACTCTCTACGCTGGTTTGGCGCTGATGAATCTCAGCGCTGCACTTTGTAAAGGCGGAAATAACCGACTCATTGTTATCAATCATGGTACCGGTGAAGGTGGGACTCCAATGTACTCTGGTTCCATGCGCCGTTTTCCAAACTCCTTGGCAACCTGAGCAGCGGTCAGCCTGGTACCGAAAGTTGTCTTTAAACCAATCTTTTCCGTGACCTGCTGTAAAGCTGCCATGCGAAGATAGTTGACCTGTCCCCACTCAATCTGCCGTGTGAGTCAAAACTAAGGGTTACAACTAACTCTCTGACTAACTTGACAAAAAATGACTGATTAACTACCGAGGACGCCCATACGGCCTGCGAGATGTTTTGTTTAAACCACTTCTTTGCGACACACGAAAATCACGTAGGACCTTCGCCATTACCACATGTGGCCACCTAGTACGCTGGCAACTGCTCGCTCTGATGAACAAGCGGTGGGCTAATGCGAAGTTACAGGCTCCGGTTCGGCAACCGAGTCGTTCGCAAACGCGTAGTCTTCCGCTTTGACGCGCCGTGTGCGCATCCAGTATCGGAACGAGAACCCTGGCCAGAGAATCGAGTTCTTTCCCTGTGCATCCAAGTACCAGCTTTTGCAGCCGGAGGCGAACACCGTGCGTTTCATGCGCTCCCGGAGGCTGCGATTGAACTGAGCTTGGGCTTCCGGTCGTACGTCCAGAGCGGTGACCTGCTTATCGTGCATAAGTTTGAGGCACTGCATAACATAGTGCACTTGTGCCTCGATCATGAAGACGATGGAGTTGTGTCCCAGCTGGGTGTTCGGGCCCATCAGAAAGAACAGGTTGGGATAACCAGCTACGGTGACGCCCCAGAAAGCCTCTAGCTCCTCCCGCCACTTATCGTCGAGAGCAATGCCTCCACGGCCGACGAAGCGGACCGGAGAAAGTAGATCGGTCGCCCGAAACCCGGTCGCATAGACAAGTGCGTCGACGGGTCTTTCGGTTCCATCAGCGGTTACAATGCTGCGTTCTCGCACCTGGGCAATTGCGTCCGTGACGAGTTCGACGTTGGAACGGCAGAGGGACGGCAGATAGTCATTCGAAATCAAGATCCGTTTGCACCCGATGAGGAAGTTCGGTGTGAGTTTCTCGCGCAGAACCGGGTCGGGCACGCTCTTCACCAGATGCTTACGCGCCGACTTTTCCAGCAACTTCATTAAAGCCGGATTCCCGATAAAGCCCAGCGCTAGCATTTCCTGACTCCAATAGAGGACGGTGCGGAACATCCGCATATAACCGGGCAGCCACTGGAACAGATTACGCTCCCATGTGCGGATCGGCCGGTCCAATTTGGGCAGGATCCAGTGCGCGGTGCGCTGGAAGACGTGAAGCTGCTCGACCGAGGGAGCGATTTGCGGCACAATTTGAACCGCGCTGGCTCCAGTTCCAATCACGGCGACGCGTTTGCCTCGCAGGTTGAACGAATGGTCCCACTCAGAGGAATGAAAAGCGCGGCCATGAAACCGCTCGAGGCCTGGGATCCGGGGAGAGGCGGGACGGTTCAAACTTCCCATAGCGGACACGACAACGCGGGCAGTAATCGTTTCGCCTCGCTCGATGCGCACATGCCAAATATTGGCCGTTTCGTCGAACACCGCTTCGCGCACTTCGCTGTGAAAGCGGATCAGCGGACGCAACCCATACTTGTCGGCGCAGTCTCGTAAGTATTCCAAAATCTCTGCCTGGGTGGGATACATGCGTGTCCAGCGCGGATTCAACTCGAAGGAGAAGGAGTAGAGGTGCGACGGAATATCGCAAGCGCAGCCGGGATAAGTATTGACCCGCCAGGTGCCGCCGACATCGGGGCCGCGCTCCAGGATCAGGCACGACTTTCCGGCCCGTTTAAGATGAATCGCAAGGCAAAGCCCAGCAAAACCGCTCCCGATGACCAGCACGTCGAAGTCTGGCGAAGATCCATTGTGCAATCCCATTGTTCTCTTTGCTGGACCGGACGTCCCGCCGTTAAGTTCTCCACATTGTTCCATTGTGTCTTTTGTTTGGTTGGGCTCCGCGTTCTCGGGAGGAAGCCACATAATTGCGACCGCGGAAAGCTTGGTGCGGCTGGGGCTGCTGAGGCGATCAGGAAACTCGTCGAGGCATAGTGGCTCAGATTCCGATCCCATCTCAGACTGACTTGCCGATGGGCTATAACATCGTGCGAAGCACCGCACGCTGTACAAGCGGAAATAACCTACTCAGTGCGTCAATCATGGTAACCGTGAACGTTGGGCTCCAATGTATTCTGCTTCCTTGTGCCGCTTTCCAGACTACCTCAGCAACCTGTGAAGCGGTGTGGCTGGTGCCGAAAAGACGCTGGCTTCCTAGGCGATACGCTTGATTAGCGACCATCGGAGTATCGACATACAGCGGCATTATGTCACTCACTGAAATTCCATGGCGTTGACACTCAATGTTGAGAGCTTCGGTTAGACCACGAATGGCGAATTTGGAGGCCGAATAAACCGCTAGATCGGGAGTTCCATAAAACGCCGATGCCGACGACATGTTGATGATGCGAGCACCTGGAGTATTCCGCAGCAGCTCCATGCTGAGGTATATGCCAATTATCGTGCCATTGACATTGATGTTAATAATTTTTAGAAGATGGTCCAAGGCGACTGCCTCGAATGGCCCGTGGGAGGTGATTCCTGCGCAGTTAAAAAGCACATCCATGGTTCGTCCTGTATACTCGCCGAAATATTTTATGGCGTGTTCGTAACGGACAGGATCTGTCACATCCAGCGCTTGATAGCGACAGGAAGATTCACCGATGGTCTCGGCAACCACACGGAGTTCCTTTTCGTTCACATCGAATAATCCCACGAACCACCCTCGTTCAGCGAACAACAAAGCCGTTGCCCGACCGATCCCCGACGCGGCGCCGGTGATTAAAATTGATTTCTGTTGATTGCCGTTTCGCATTCTCAGTTACGCCCTAATGATCGCTGCCACCGACTACCGGATCCGGAAAAACTTCGCCATACAATAATCGACGAGCTCGGCCGGTAGCCGCCGGGGTATGCTCCATTCGACCAGTCGAGGAGGCGCCATCATGTAACGAGCTCGTGGCCTTGGGGTGGTCAAAACACGGCAAATGAGTTCGCCTAGTTTTTCCGAGGGAAGGCCGGTCTTCGCTTCCCTAATTAATTGCTTAGCGAAGACGCCGAGCGAACGGTCATAGGGCGTATTGGGAAACTCTTGGACGACTGCCGCTTCGTTTTTGTCCCAGATTGGTGTGGCCACGGAGCCGGGTTCGATCAGAATGACCTTGATTCCAAAAAGCATCAATTCGCGTCGCAGGCTATCCGAATATCCCTCCAAGCCAAATTTGGAAGCGGCATAAGCGCCGACGAATGGCATGGCCAGTTTTCCATGGATCGAACTGATGTTAACGACTCGTCCTGGTTCGCCAACGCGATTCGGTTCAGTTCCGAGCAAAGGCAAAAAGGCTTGGGTGACGGTATGAACGCCTAAAAGATTGACCTCAATTTGCTGGCGAAAACGCTCCAGTGGAAGACAGGCCAAGGGACCAAGGACCGCTATCCCAGCATTGTTGACCAACCCGAAAAGCCGCTGCTTTCGTAGCATTTTTTCGACGGCCGCTGCGACCTGGTTCACTGAATCCGCATCGGTCACATCAAAAATGAGCGGGACATACTGCGGACCCAGTTGCTCGGCTAGGCGGTCCGCATCGGCTTTTGTGCGCACGCTACCAAAGACGCGAAATCTGCGCCGAATAAGCGCTTGGCAAGCGGCAAATCCGATACCGCTGGATGCGCCGGTAATAACTACGTCTGGCATAGAGCAGATAAAACTTTGTTGTTAAGCGTTAGACGACGCCGGCAAACTCCTTTTTTAGTTGAGGCACTTTTGACAGCCGCACGAGCAGGTTGATCTGCGTTCTCCTTGAGGAGGATAATAACAGGACTCGGCGTCCGAGATCTTGCCGGAGCTTGCGGACTTTTAGGCTATTCTTGCGGAAGTCCAAAATCGGTTTGACTTCCTACCCACGACCGCGTTCGGACCGAAAACGAGTTTGGCATGCACTCCGGATACAGATCACGGCAGTTAGGACAAAAAACGAGCAGCCTGTGAATCGTGGCATCTATTGTCTCGTGATCCAGTCATCCATATTCCCCGCAAAATATGTCCAAGGTGCTGATGCCATCGCAGAGCTAGCTCCGCTATGTGCCAACCTGGGAAAGAACGCTCTTCTGATCGGGGAAGACAATTGTCTGGTGCCGAGGGGTTCTGCAGAAAGCCTTTGGTTGGGGACCTAAAGGAGATGAACTTCCAGGGGGCTCATGCTAACCCGAGCTAGAGAATCAAGGTAGAGGCTACCGATATAGTCTTGGCGATCCTCTCGTTAGCGACACTGGTTACATTAGTGTTGGCCTGCTTTCTGTCGCCAACGTTTCTGACTTAACATTGAGCGCCATCATGGCCTTCATCAAGACTCAACATGCTGCGGGCAAGCATTACGAGTGGAATGTGACCGATCGACCCCGACCTGCAAATCAGCGGCGACTC
>JGI12627J18819_10000601_pt1 | contig 11826 bp, 8 predicted proteins | sample TexAe_OM1H0_M2_FD_18819 | JGI IMG/M metagenome (IMG submission 18819)
GGGACTTGGATTATTTGGCTAAGCACGATCTGCCGGTCACCTGCGTCAACCGACGTAAATCACAGCATCAGCTACAGCTGCCACGGCTCAATCGTTTACATTGCGCAGCTACAACAACATCTGCTTACCGGGCTGATTCCTGGGCTATTGTTGTTTGGGTCTATCGTGAAGTGGGTCGAAGAGACGCGCGGGGCGGNGCGATGANGTTACAAGTTTCTTTGATCTGCCTTCTATCGCTCGCCGCATCGATAGCGCTCGCCCTACCGCCCCAAGTCGAATTCCGAGTGATTCAGTTGCCAAGATCGGCGCAATTGCCGGACGAACATTACGTCGCGATCCGCACGCGAGAAGCCTTTGATGCTCTATGGCCGAGCGATTCCACTGCGGCAATCGGAGGGGCCGATCCCAAAGATCGACTTTAAGAGCTACATACTGCTGATCGCTCAGACCGGAGTGAGGCCCAGCAGCGGCTACAAGGTTATTTTCGAATTGGTGGACACGGTTCCTGCGCCTTCCAACAAATTGGTAACGACTGTCCACGTACTTGAGACGACCCCAGGAAACTGCCCGGCCTTTACCGAGCTGACCAACTCGGTCTCTTACGCTTTGTTTCCTCAAACCACCAACGAGATTCGCTTCGCAATTTCCAGAGCTGACGGCAACTGCTCGGGACCGCCAGCTCCCCCATTCGTCAAATGATTACTTACTGTTCGGCAAGGGCCAAAATCCAAGACGAAAATATTGAGTCCTGTCGCCCTCCCGGCAGATGGATTCACCGCGAATTCGCGAATATCCCGTTTTTACTAAATGCGCGTCACCCCTCAATCTGTCCGATAGCCAGCGGGTATCAATTGTGCGAAAGTGCAAGGATAAGAGAGCAGCGATAGGGATTTCGATGACAACTGCCGCAATCGCCCGGATGACCGCACTTATCTTGATTGCCATGTCAGCAGCAGGTTGTGGTGGCGGAGGCGGTGGTGCCGGCAATACAACTCCTCCGCCAAGTTCGCCGACTCAAACTATTGCGTCGGCTTCAACAACTCAGACCGCTCCACCCATGGGGCCGTCGGCCAACTCAACCGCGACTCTATGGCTCGGCAATGTCGTAACTCTCGGGGCCGCAGCGACGGTAGCTGATGCTGCGCCGACATCCAGCTTTGGGGCATGGATCATCAGCAATGCGACCGTTCTTACCACCTACTACGTTCGAGGCAACTTTACAAACAATGGGATTGCCTCGATTCAAGGGACGGTTTCCAACGGTGTCGTCAGTTATACGATTATGTTCAAGTCGCCCAGCTCACTGGGTCTCGGCATCTACAACGATACGATCACGATGCACGGGTGTTACGACAGCGCCTGTAGCCAGGAAATTCAAGAGAGCCCATTGACCATTTCAGTCACGTACGTCGTCGAGGCGGCCCCTGTCACTCTANCCGGCATCTCCCCNAGTGCCACGGTCGCGGGCGGACCGGGTTTCACGCTCACGTTGACCGGAACAGGCTTCTCGAAAGACTCGATCGTGGTTTTCAACCAAACTGCTCAACCGACGACCTTCGTATCGCCAACGCAACTGACCGCTACCATCGGTGCCAACATGCTGGTCACGCCGGAAGAGGGCATGGTCACAGTCGAGAGCTCGAATCAAAAGGACGCGCAAGTGTCAGCGGGCGTTACTCTCCTGGTTCTGGAGCCTGGCCCGAATCCGACTGTATCGAGTCTCTCGCCAAGCTCGGCGATCGTCGGCTCACCCGGCTTCACGTTAACTGTCAACGGCGCCAACTTCACCATTGGCTCCATAGTGCTCTGGGGAGGCGTACCGCTTGCAACTACTGAGGTGTCCCCGAGTCAGCTGACGGCCACGATCACAACATCGCAAATAGCCAGCGTGGGTTCCACGTCGGTGGCAGTTCAAGCGTATTCAAACCCCACGGCACCGATCTCAAATCCAGTGAATTTTATCGTCGCGCCTGTACCCCCGTTGACCCTAACCTCCGTCTACCCGAGTGTTATCACACAGGGTGGCAATGACTTCACATTAACGGCAGTGGGGCTTTCGTTTGCACCGAACGCAACGGTCGAATGGAACGGTGCTGCTCTGCCTACCACCCAAGTTTCGAGCTCTGTACTTCGTGCAACAGTGCCTGCTGCCGACATCGCGTCGTCAGGCTCGGCCTCAGTCATCGTGCAAAATGGCACTACCGCTAGTTCCGCGGCGCTGCCGATAAGCATTCAGCCCTCATCTCCGGACGCTGTCGCGCTGCAGATAACGCCGGCTCACGCAGGAGCGATCACATTTAGCTCGCTGACATTTCCAACCTCCAGTACCTGGAGTGTCGATCTAGGCGGCCAGCCTTCCTATGCGCTCATTGCCGACCACAAGGTATTCGCGACAGTTAAAATCGGTCAAGGAAGTTCAACCGGAAGTCAGTTGGTTGCCCTCGATCAGGCGGATGGTCATGTTGTGTGGGGACCGATCCAGCTTCCAGAAGGATGGGCATTTCCCGCCTACGATGGCGGAAAGATTTTCGTGATTACTTCGTTCGGCGCAGGGCCCGGAACCCTTCAATCTTACGACGCAAAGACCGGACACGGCGACTGGACCACCACGTTTCCCGTCGGCGTTGCCTTTGAAACGGCGCCGACCGCTGGGAATGGATTTGTTTATCTGGTCGCAGGCAACACCGGTGCTTACCCTTATGGGATCGATGCAGGCAGCGGCGCGATCGTTTGGCAGAAATCGACCCAGAGCGGGACCGGTAGCACGCCGGCCGTTACCTCCCAGGGAGTCTACATCGCGGCGCCCTGCAGCACCGTTGGGTTTGCGCCGCTCACGGGAGCCGTCTTGTTTGATGACGTGAGCGGCTGCGAGGGCGGCGGCGGCAGTACGGCAGTGGTCGCCAATAACGTACTGTATTCGCTGATGGGCGCCCCCGCGAACGGCACCTACGTCGACGCCACCACTGGCGTACAGCTGGGCACTTTTACCGCTGACGTTGTGCCTGCGATCACATCGACCATGGGCTTCTTTCTCAAGTCGGGCACAGTGTCGGCCAAACTATTGAGCGATTTTTCAACCGCGTGGAGCTTCACGGGCGACGGGCATCTCGTTACCTCGCCCATCGTCGTGAACGAAGCAGTGATTGTCGGATCGTCGAGCGGCCTGGTCTATGCACTAAACTCTGCAACCGGCGCGCAACTCTGGTCGATCAATACGGGTGCCGCTATTTATTCAGGAAATGGCAACGTTATTTCNGGTTTGACCGCAGGCGACGGACTGCTCGTNGTGCCCGCNGGGAATTCGCTCTCAGCGTTTACCCTGTCGACCAACCCGTGACAACCGCAACCGGAGATGCGAANTGTTCCTCCCGTANGGCCGTTGGCATTGTTCGGATTTCTCAGTTTAAGCTCTAGCAGCATCGCGACTGCAAAAGCGCCCGACATCAGTTTAAGGCAGTAACTCTAGTGGACTATTCGGGCCAGCAGGATGCGGCCGCGTCGAATTCCAAGCCACCGCAACGTTTATCGCGCAACAGATCACATCTCTACGTGGGGAGGAGATTACTGCGAGCGCCAGGCAAGCAAGTAAAACCGGCAGTTCTCATGGTCTGCCTGATCCAGCAAGCTCATGCCCGCGCTTTGTGGCGATGGGGAACCTGTTAAACTTTGATGTCGAGTCGCAGGCTCAGCCACCATGAGACACTCGGAGGTGGAAGGGGGACGACGTGCCTGAAGGCGACGTAGAAGAACGGACGGCAGCCGCTGCTGGCGCGAAGCGCGCAGTATTCATCAGCTATGCTTCGCAAGACGCTGCCGTGGCCACTACCGTCGTCGAGGCGCTCGAGCACGGTGGGATCGCATGTTGGATCGCGCCGCGGGACGTGACGCCCGGCGCGTTCTATGCCGACGAGATCGTTCATGCCATCGATGCCGCCAAGGCAATCGTGCTCGTCCTGTCGAAGTATGCCGCCGATTCTCAGCATGTCTTGAGGGAAGTGGAGCGCGCGGCCTCGAAGCGCCATCCCCTTGTCTCCTTGCGCATCGATCACGCGCCCTTGCCTGCGGGCCTGGAGTACTTCCTAAACACGTCCCATTGGCTTGACGCTAGCGGTGCGGATATAGGCCGATCGATGCCGAAGCTCATTGCCGCGGTACGCGCTGCCGTACAGGCGCCGCCCGTAGCGTCGACGAAGGCCAGCCCAGCGCCCCGGGCTCCCGCACCATCGCCGTCCGCACGTCCGCCGAAGCGTACAGCGATCGTCCTGGCGTCCCTGATGGGCTTGGCCATTGCCGGATTCGCCGTTGATCGCCTTTGGGTATCGAGTCGAAGAGCCGCAACGACTTCGGTACCTACAGCTGCGGTACCGACGCCAGACTCATCTCCGGCAGAGCCAACGTTCCCCGAAAAGTCAGTCGCCGTCCTGCCATTCGTGGATATGAGCGAGAAGAAGGACCATGAATACTTCTCGGACGGCATGGCGGAGGAGCTTATTGACATGCTGACAAAGATACCGGACCTGCGGGTGCCGGCGCGCACCTCATCGTTTTACTTTAAGGGTAAGCAAGCAACGATCGCCGACATCGCAAAAGCACTCAACGTATCGTACGTGCTAGAAGGCAGCGTACGGACATCTGGCAAGACATTGCGTGTGACCGCACAGCTGATACGAGCCGACAATGGATACCACATCTGGTCGGAAACCTATGACCGGCAACTCGACAATGTATTCGAAATGCAGGACGAAATTGCGGGCGCTGTGGTCAAGGCGCTCAAGATGTCGCTTCTCGGCAGCACGCCGAAATCACCGACCACCCAAAACGCGGAGGCTTATACGCTCTATCTTCAAGCTCGTTACTTTGCAGATCGGTCCTGGGATCTCGACAATCAACGCAAAGCAGTAGAATTAATGCAACAGGCCGTCCGCTTGGATCCTGGCTTCGCGCGTGCCTGGGCGTTACTCGCGGCGCGGTACACGAAAGAGGTGCTGGATGGCACAAGGTCATCTGTAGAAGGGCGCGACCTGGCGCTGCTTGCGGCCGAAAAAGCCGACGCCATCGACCCGGGCCTGCCGGAAACACAGATCGCGAAGGCTAAGATCAGTTATTACCTTGACTGGGACTGGGCTGCGGCTGGCGCAGAGATCAAGAAGGCGCGTAAACGCGATCCCGCCAATGCCCAGGCCATATTCTGGGAAGCAAATGTCGCGGATGTCTTGGGACACTCGGAGGACGCTCTGCGACTGCGCCAACAGGCCATCGCGCTAGACCCATTGAGCCCGCCCGAGTACTTTTGGCTGGGCCGAACCTACCTCAAGCTGGGTCGTCCAGCTGACGCCGAGGCGAACTTTCGCAAGTCACTCGACTTAAATCCCAACGCCCCTTACCTGCACTGGAACATAGCGCTCGCTCTGCTGCTACGCGGTGAGCAAGCGGCCGCCCTCGCCGAGATGCAGCGGGAGACGTTGGCAGGCACCCGGCTCATGGGCCTCGCACTTATCTACCACGCCATGGGTCGCGGGGCCGAATCGGACTCAGCACTGCGCGAAATAGAAAACGTTGCGACCAACGACTTAAATCCCTTTTGGTTCGCTGCTGTACATGCTTACCGAGGAGAATTAGATCAGGCGTTCTCCTGGCTAAATCGCGCGTATCAGGAACACGACTTCTACCTGATCGACATGAAGCGGTTCCCGCTGCTAAAGAACCTCGAGCCTGACGCCCGCTACAAGACGTTCCTTCGCAAGATGAATCTGCAAGAATAGCGGCGCCGAGGCGCTGACAATTTGTTGTGGCAAATTGATGACAAAGCGGACGCTGGCCGAAGTTATGCAAGGCCGAAGAGCGAGGATCGGGACTAAGCTTGCACAAACTGAGCGGCCGCGTAGGTCTGCGACCGCTGGCGAGGGACTGGAAAATGAATAATTGGCTGCACAATCTGCCTGTCGTATGGATGGCCCTGGTCATTTTCGGGGCTACATATCTCGTCGCAGCGGCAACCTACGCCATGGTCGCGATGCTCGCGGTGGGCGAGCGTGCACGTTCTTTTAAAGCCGTTTCGCCGGCTATGCTGCCGCCGCTGTGCATTATCTTTGGGCTTTTTGTGGCGTTCACCGCTGCGCAGGTCTGGGGCGATATCGAGCGGGCCAACTTGGCGGTCAACCGCGAAGCTAGCGCGCTAAGATCCGTCGTGGTTTTTGCTGCCAGCTTCCCGGGGGAGCCCGAAGCGCGCTTACGAGCCTTGGTCCATGACTACATCGAGAAAGCCGCAATCCAGGAGTGGCAGACGATGTCCCAGCAAACCGCCACTCTGGGGATCACACCACGCTCCCTCGCCGAGGCGCTGCAGTTGACCCTTGCTTTGGCACCGGTCAGTCAAGGCCAGCAAATCGCTCAGAGAGAGATCGCTGCCGCTCTTGAGAACACACTGGATGCGCGTCGGCAGCGCATCATCGTCAGCCGATCGCAAGTCAATTGGGTCAAGTGGACATGTCTGTTTGTGCAGGCTATCTGCGCTCTGCTCGCGATCGCGTTGGTTCACACCGGTGAGCGGCTCGCCTCGGCGATCGCACTAGGGATCTTCGCTTCGGGTGTGGCTGCGTGCGTGCTGCTGATTGCTTCTCACGATCGGCCATTCATAGGGCAAATGTCGGTAGGACCCGATCCGTTGCTACAGGTGATACCGGACGCCGGTGCGGCAGCACGCGATGACTTATGACTTCGTGAAGATTGGGCCGACATGATGCGAGCGCTCGTGCGCTTAAACGAGTACGATACAGCTGGTGATGGACAGCCAANATAGAGAGGAATTCGACACGGCTCTGGCCAGAATCCGACATGACATCAAGGGTAGGCTCGTCGTGCATGGATTTTTCGGNACCGTCAGTTATGTAGATGTAGAGTCGGCTGATCACGTGCTACAAGGCTCGACCATTAGGGTTGCTGCCAAGGGAAGAATCGCAGAAAGGTCGTTCGATCGACGGGAGATCGAGGATTGCCGCCTACGGGTCGGTGGCGCGGTTCTGCTGGGCGTGATCTCAATGATCAGTGAAATCGCCGCGCCCACTTTACCGCCGCCGTAGAAACGGGGTCGTGTCCAGAGCGTGAATTACACGGCGAAGAGCTGCGCCTCAATGTCATTGAACGCCTTGAACTCCAGTGCGTTCCCGGTGGGATCCAAAAAGAACATCGTGGACTGCTCGCCGGTCTCACCCTTGAAGCGGGTGTAAGGCTCGACGACGAATTTAACGCCGTGCTGTTGCACGCGTTCCGCCAGCGCAGCCCATTGCGGCGGCCTCAGGACCACGCCACAGTGCGGCACAGGCACGCCATGGCCGTCGACGGGATTGAAGTGGCTGGCGATCTTCCCGGCGCGTCCCAGATTGGGATTCAAGTGACAGACGAACTGATGGCCGTAGAGATTGAAATCAACCCAGTCGGGCGCGCTGCGGCCCTCGCTGCAACCCAGGACGTCTTTGTAGAATGCGCGTGCTTCGCCGATGTCGCGTACCTGCACGGCGATGTGAAAAGGAGTCAGGGCTTCGTTCATGGTCAAATTTTATCAGCATCCGGGACCGGCATGAAAAGACGCCCGCGATTTCGCGGGCGTCTTGAGCCGAATCGGCCGGCAATCCGGCTTGCCTACAAGCGTTAGTGGTTTTTGATCGCCTTTGCCGCATTTACGAGACCGAATCCCGTGTACCTGTTCTGCTTCTGCGGTTCATCGGCGGTGACCTTACCCTTGAAAGTGCGGCCGTCGTCCATAACGACCGTCATGGTCATGCCGCGGAAGCGGTCGGGATCTTCCTGCGTCGACCCTTCGATGGGCGCAAACACCGACATGCCGAAGGTGAATTCGTCGCCCCGTCCAAAGCTGCCGGGAGCAAATTGCAGAGTCCACACAAAACCATTTACCGTGGCTGTGACATCCGTGATCTGCACGCTGTTGGTGTCGCCGATGCTGAAGCGGTTCGGATTTGTGCTCCAAGTGAGACCGGGCTTTGTGGCATCGAAGGTTATCGATGAGACAAAGTGCTTCGAATCGCTACCGACCGATAGTTGGAAATACGTGTTGCTGCGAACCCAATCCTCGCCGTTCATCAGCAACATCACAGGGCCCGCCGTAGCCGACGCGATGGAACGGTCGTCCGGCAATGCAATCGGGCTTGCCGTTTCCTGCAGGCGCGAATACAACGCGTGCGGCGCCAATGATCCCGAGCCTCCGGCAGCTTGCAGGACCAATGCGCCGACCGCGGCGACATCCGGCGCAGCTGCGCTCGTGCCGAAGAAATTCTGGAAGCCCGTTCCGTCCGGGTCGGAACCGCCGAAGAACGTTGTATCGACGCCATCGGCTCCGGTCAACTGCGGCACCGCTCGTACATCAGGATGACGCAGACGATTGCCCTCGGTGTCGAAATACACCGTCACGGGTCCCGGTGAGCTGAAATCCTCGGGGAAGTTCGGAATTGCGTAGTAGGCCGCGGCGATCGACTGTGCGCCATGCGCAGCAGAGTGGCCAAAAACTGAAGGCGCGCCCTGATGTTCGCTCACGCCGAGGCCATTATCGTTGATGTACTTGATGTGCTTTGCCGGTCCGCCATTCATGCTGCCAATCACGATGTAGTAGTCCGTGACGTTTGCGCCGCCGTGAGTTTCTCCGGCGACCGGCACCAATTCCGCGATTTCGAACGGTTGATCCGTATCGAGATTGTTGTCAGTAGAGTAGAAGACCGTGGGCGAGGTGGCCGGATCGACCCAATTGCCGTTCAGATCGAACACATACAAGTTGTAGTCGGTCTTCACCAGCCCCAAATTGAACGGCTCATCCCACTGGAAGGAAAGGATGTTGTCCGCGGCGCTTCTGAAACGCTGCGCGATATTCACCGATCCGTCTGCATTCTGAAAATTGTGAACGCTTTGCGGGCGTATGTCGGCGGGAATCTGGTCCAGATGCAGCACAGACTTGCCCTGCTTCAGCAGCGCTTTGGCCTTCGAAAAGGAAATGGGGTTGTAAATCGCTTCATAAGCTTCTTGCCCATTGTTCCCCGCGGACGAGAAATACGCGGCACCACTCTGGGCGACGATGTCAATGGCCTGCGCGACAATGCCGTCGGAGAACATCGGCTCGTCGAAGTATCCCACGTCATCCGTGATCACGTCGGCGCCGAATTTATTGCGCAGGGCAATGATCTGCTCGGCGAAGTCGAGTTCGCCGACAAACGCGGTGGAGAAGCCCAGCTGAGATCCAGGCGCGATGTCGTGAATCAACTGCAGCATCGCTCGGCCTTCGTCTGTGCCCGGCGCATTGTCCTCCTCCAACACCGTCACGCCGGCAGCCGGCAGGTCGCCGCTGGCGATGTCATCTGCGGCATGCGTGATGCAGTCGGCGCAGGCGTCGTAGCTGTCGGAAATGGCGCCGATTTTGATGCCGGTGCCGTCGATTCCTTTTGCTTGCGCAATATCGGCTTTTTCGAAGGCGACAGCCTGGCTCTGCACGCTGCCGGCGTGCCGAGCGGGACGGTGCGTGGCATGCAGGGAGTGCACGCCGGCAACCGCGGCGGCTGCGTGTACGCTGGAAAGCGGCAAGAATCCTTCTGCGAGCGAAGGATTGATCGTGCTGCGCGTGGTCAGGCGAAAACCTGCAGCTTTCAGCTTGGCGAGCGCGGCATTTTGATCGCCGGCACCCAAATGAACGAGAACCATCGGGTCGCCTTTCACGTCGGTGACATGAAGACTGAGCTTCCAGCCCAAGCTGGAGTCGCCGCGCTCATAAGCGTTGACCAGCTCGTTCAGGCCTGATCCCAAGGCCGCCGGATTGGCCAGCGCCGAAGCGGAGCTCAGTGCGCTAATTCCTCCAGCCAATAGGAAAATCGCAGATCGTATGATTCTCATCGCTGCATCCCCTTAAGTTTTGTAGTGCGCGGATCGCCCGCGTTTATTTCGCTGTGTTGAATCCGCTGGCCCATCCTTATTGGGACCGTCGCGGAATGCTGAAACTACGCCCTCATGCGCCACGCCGCAAGGTGGACGATGTAGGACTCAGGGCGTCCACAAGGTGGACTCCAAGCCTGCGTTATGTCGCAGAGGGTTGGGCGTGGTGGTGTCAGCGGAGGCCCACAAGTCATTGCGGTGCCCGGTATTTTCAAAGTGCGGCTCACGCGTCCGATACTTTGGGCAGGCCATTACGTCGGGCAAGGCGAGCACATCCTATTCACCGTCACGGAGAGGCACATGAGCGACGCCGACATTCAACCTTTTCGAATCGACTTGGATCCGCGGATTTTGAATGACCTGCAGGAGCGTCTGCAGAGGACGCGCTGGACCTCGCAAATTCCAGGGACTGGTTGGGATGCAGGCACGGACCTCGAATACCTTCGGGATCTCGTGAACTATTGGCAGAGTGAATTCGATTGGCGAGCGCAGGAAAAGGCATTGAACGCCTTCGAGCATTTCAAAGCACGTGTGCAAGATGTGGGAATTCATTTCATCCATCAGCGCGGCAAGGGGCCCGCGCCGTTTCCTCTCATCCTGACCCACGGCTACCCGGATTCGTTCTACCGGTTTTTAAAGCTCATTCCTCTGTTGACCGATCCCGCATCGCATGGCGGCAGAGCGGAGGACGCTTTTGATGTCGTGGTTCCAGACTTGCCCGGCTATGGGTTTTCCGGCAGGCCGGCCCAGCATGGATCTATATTCCAGGTCCATGACCTGTGGGTTACCCTGATGCGCGACAAGCTCGGCTATCCCAGATTCGGCGCCCATGGCGGCGATTGGGGCAGTACGGTGACCGAGCAACTCGCCCGCAGCCATCCGGGCGCGGTCGTCGCCATCCATCTGACAGACGTGCCTTTCGGCCATCTGATGCAGAAGAGGCCCGGCGACGCATCGCCTGCGGAAAAGAAATTCTTCGAACACAATGATAAATGGCTGCCGACGGAAGGCGGCTACGCGACCATCCAGTCCAGCAAGCCGCAAAGTTTGGCGCACAGCTTGAACGATTCTCCCGCGGGACTTGCGGCATGGATCATCGAGAAATTGCGGGCCTGGAGCGATTGCGGCGGCAACATCGAGACTCGCTTCACCAAGGACGAGTTGTTGACCCAAATCATGATTTATTGGGCGACGGAATCCATCGGCTCGTCGTTTTTGCCGTACTACGATTACGCCAATGCCGGCGCGCTCACCTGGATTCAGGAGGGAGTGAAGAATTGGATTGGATCGTCAAAAGTTCCTGCCGCGTTTGCGATTTTCCCGAAGGATATCAGTCAGCCGCCGAGAGAGTGGGCTGAGCGTTTCTTCAATGTGCAACGCTGGACGGAGATGCCGCGCGGAGGGCATTTTGCGGCGATGGAAGAGCCCGAAGAGCTCGCCGAAGATATACGTGCCTGGTTCAGGCAATTTCGCCAGGATCAGATCACGCCAGACGATTCGCTGCAAGCCCGAAACCTGGAGCTTGAACTGCAAGGCAGCGCCTAAGAAGAAATGCCGTCGATCCAGGTGCGCTGTACATGCAGCGTGTCGTCGAGCAGAACGAGGTTTGCGCGATAACCGGGGGCGATCCGGCCGAGTTCTTGGTCGAGCCCGAGAAAAGCGGCGGGGTATTCGCTGGCCATCCGCGCTGCCTGCGCAAGGTCCAGGTCCAGCAACGAGACCGCGTTGCGGACGGCCGCAGCCATGTCGAGCGCGGTTCCCGCGAGCGTCCCGTTCTCATCCCGGCACACTCCACCGGCAACGTGAATCGTGCGGCCTTGCAGGATAAAGGTCGGTGCCGACGAGCCGACAGCGGGCATCGCGTCCGTGACCAACATGAATCGATCATGACGCTTGCAG
>JGI12627J18819_10000602_pt1 | contig 11822 bp, 7 predicted proteins | sample TexAe_OM1H0_M2_FD_18819 | JGI IMG/M metagenome (IMG submission 18819)
CCTTATTTTATTAAATTTCCTTTAGAAGATAGAAACCATACTGTCTCACGACGTATTTAACCCAGCTCGTGTAGCTCTTTAATTGACGAACAGTCAAACCCTTCATGGCTCTTACATTCATGTGGATGAGCTAAGCCGACATCGAGGTGCCAAACAGCGCACCCAATTTGTACTCTCTGGCGCTATCAGCCTGTTATCCCTAGCGTAGCTTTTTCCCTTAATCCAATACCTTTCCTTACTGTGTATTGTGATATTATGCCCTGCTTACGCAACTAAAAGACTTGTAAGTCAATCAGTAAAACAAGATTAAGCCATTAAACTTTTTATATTTCATTACTACATTAATTATAATTAATGTAGTAAGATTAATATCAATATTTTATTTTCCATATAAATTTTATCTTATTTTAATAAAAAAATTCTTTCTTAAAAAGAATACATAATAGATTTAATTATACTAATTGTGTAAATATAATTAATTTATTATTATTACATTATATTAGTTTTAATAATATAATTATGTAATATTTACATATTACATTTTACAAATTTGACATTGGATATACCCAGTTACTATTTATGGGATCTGTGCCCCGCATAAACTGTCTTCTATATATATTTTATAAAAAAACATTATTTGTTGCTTTTTTGAATAAATAATACTATTTATATTATATTATAATAAATTTATGTAAAGGTGTCTCAATTCTATTATACAATTACCTTTTACACTTAAACAAAATCTAAGATAATCTATATATAGTAACAGTAAAGCTGCATAGGGTCTTCTCGTCTATCTAAAGGTAAGCAGCATCTGCACTGCTATTGTAATTTCACTGAGCTAATCATTGAGACAGTAGTTGTATCGTTTCGTCATTCATGCAAGACCGCATTTAACGGCCAAGGTATTACGCTACCTTAAGACCCTCATAGGTAAGGCCGCCATTGATTAGGGGGTTCTTTCTTAACTTAATAAACTTATATTAAGTTAATTAATTAACCTTAAAATATAGGGCAGAATTCACACTTTATACTTAGAAATTTATTCTTACGCAAAGTGCTTTGTTTTAATTAAACAGTCGTACAACTCTATTCTATGCCTCCTATTCCTTATATAGTTTTTATAAGGATTGGTCCACCTTATCCCTAAGTTACGGAGTTAATTTGCCGAGTTCCTTAATGATTTTTCACTCAAACGCCTTCGTATTTTCTACTTATTTACTTGGGTTAGTTATTTTAGGTACGGTTTTTATTTTGTTTTTCAATATATTATTTCTCATCGTCATATTCTTTAGATTGTAAAAAATTACTACTTTATATTCAATTCATTTTCTTTATGACTTAGAGGCCGTATTTAACTTTAATTCCATAAATTTAAGGCGAGTATGTATAATATAAAAATATTATTTATTATACTTTTCGTTACTCATAATTGCCAGCATTATCTCTTGGATTATATATTTGTATATAAGAATATACATTATATAAGTAATTAATTATAGATATAATTAATTTTCTTTTTTTCCAATGTTCCACTACTTTACAATAAACAATATTTTTAATATCTTTATTATATACAATATATTGGTATATTATTTAGATCCGAATATCATAAGAATTTATAAACTATTTTTAACAATATATTGTTAAAAATAACAGTGTTCTGTTACGAGATCTTTAAAAAGTGGCTGCTTCTAGGCCTATTTACTGTTAATGTTAGAAATAAACATCTTCTTTTTCACTTAATAATAATTTTAGAACCTTATATAATTGTATTGGGCTATTCCCCTCTTGACATACAACCTTATCGTATTATGTCCGATTGTTCAATAATAATTTTTGCTATTCCGATATTTAAATCTCTCTGATAAAATCTTCACGATCCCCCAACATATCAAATATAGTTTGTCGAGATTATATAATGTACCTGCTAAAATTTTTTTAAACTACCTACTTATATAGGTTTCGTGGAAAACCAGCTATTCTGGTCAGAATTGTCTTTCACTTACTTACCTTTAATCTTCGGATACTTTTGCAACAGTAACCCGTTCGAACTTATAATTCTGTTAAAGGTAAGATCACCAGATTTCGGGTCTAATATTATATACTTTATTTATATCTTTATATGATTTACCTGTGCAAATTTGCTTGCATAAAATATTAACTTGCTGATCCATTATGCAAAAGGTACGCTTTTGTTTTTATAACTTAAGCTACTTATAAAATTATTTTTCATAAAAACATTTCCTTCTCAGTACTGTTTTCCTATCACTCATATTATTTATTTAATTTTTAGAAGAAGGTTCTCCTATATTCAAATAATTTTTATTTATTTTACTTTTTAAAAATTAATTTCTCTTTTGATTTTTATTTAGATAATAATAATCTTTTTTTCTCTTTCTTTTATTAGTAAGATTTTTCTTAGGAATATTGGTTCCTTTTTATAATATGTTGATGTTATTTATAAATAATCTCTTTATATACTATAATACATATAGCATTTTATAATAATTATTACAATTAATTAAAATTTAATTTAAAATATTATTATATTGTGTTTGTAATAATATAAAAATTATAATGAGTTTTATATATTTGACAGTAAATACATAAATTCTTGATCATAATATATATATATTAATATATATAATGTTAATACTGATATTGTTAAAGAATAATAACTGGATATTGTAATATTTTTTCCAAAAATCAAGTTATTATTTATAATTTTTATCTTATTTTCTTTTAATTCTGTATTATAAAAAAATAAATTTCTTACTATCATTAAGTAATATACTGCACTTATTACACTTGTAATTATAGCTATAATACTAGTAAATATAAAACCTTGACTTATAGCTATATTCAAGATCATTTGTTTAGCAAAAAATCCTATCATAGGGGGTATACCAATAAATGAAAATAATGTTATAATAAAACTTATGGATATAATAGGGTTTATATAAAAATATCCTTTTAACTGATATATATATTGAATCGGAGAATTTATAGAATCTTTTATATTTATGTTACTAGTATATAAATATAAAGTATAACCTATTGATATTAATATTATAAAAGCATTCAAATTAGAAATAGAATATTGTATTAAATAAAAGAAAAATGCTTTTGAAGATTCTATATTATTTATACATAAACTTAAAAGAATAAAACCTAAATGAGAAATTGTACTATAAGCATACAATCTTTTTATTTTATATTGAGTAAGCCCTAAAACTGAACCTATAATTAATGATAATATAACTGACATTATTATGTTATTTAATCAAGATCAATATAAACCTGTAGTATAATTTATAAAGTTATAAAATAAAACTAATATTGATATTTTTGGTATAATTGCTACGAATGTAGTTACTATAGTAGGAATGGCATTATAAACATCTGGGCTTCAAAAATGAAAAGGTGCTGCAGAAATTTTAAATAAGAATCCTACAGAAAGAATTAAAAATGCCATTTGAATATACAAATATTGCATAGATATATATGAAAATAATGTATTATTTTCAATAAAAAAGCTGTTATACGCAGTAGAAATACTATTTATTACAAATATATTTTCTAAATTAGTATTACCTATATTTATATACAATAAACTTAAACCTAATAATATTATACAAGATGACAAACTCCCTAAAAGAAAATACATCAAACTTGCTCCTACAGAATATTCAGAATTCCTATATATTGCTGCAATTAAATATAAACTATAACTCTGTAGTTCTATTGATAAGAATATAGACACAATATCTGAACTTGATATTAGAAATATAGCACCAGATATACAAAACAGAAGTAATAAAGGATATTCTAATATTCTAAACTGTTCCGAACTTTTATTTAAAAATAACACATTAAGTGGTCTATTTTTTATAATTATATTGTCTGTATTAATAAATTTTCTGGGATAGAAAGATGTGATAAGTAATATAAATACACTTAATATTAATATAAAACATATAGATATAATACTATAATTTTCTAAAAAAAACAAGCCATTAAATAATATAATACCTGCACTTATATTATTGATATTCATATATATTAAATATATACTACATAATACTACTAAAACAATTAATCTATTATATACAATAGATATATCTCGTCTATTATTGACGGCTATAGATATTAAAATAAATATTATTGAAAATATTATCATATTTTATTGACTTTTTATAAACATTAAGAATTTTTCTAAAGAAACAGATTGTATCACTATTGGCATACCACTGTGTCATATTCCACATATTTCTGAACATTGTCCAAAATATGTTCCTTCTCTGTTAGAGAAAACTGAAACTTGGTTAGTTTTATAAGGATAAGCATCACATTTTAAACCTAAACTAGGACTTGCTAAAGAATGTATAACATCTGTAGATGATATATTAAATCTTATATGAGTTAATTCAGGTAAAATTATTCTATTATCTACTTCTAACATTCTTAATCTTCCTTCTTCTAAATCTGATTCAGGAACTAAATATGAATCAAATGTAATAAATTCATCATCATTATTTAAAAAATCTCCATATTCATAACTTCAATATCATTGATGAGCTTCTACTTTCATAGACATATCTGGATCTATAACATCATCAGTTATAAATAATAATTTAAATGAAGGGAAAGCAATAACTATTAAAATTATTGCTGGAGAAATTGTTCATATTAATTCTATTAATGTTCCATGAACTAAGTAAACATGACTAAATTTACTTTTTACAAAATTTGTTAATAAAGTAAAATATAATCATAAAACTGCAGCTAATATAATTATTAAAAAATACATAATATAATTATGTAATTCTATTATAGCTTCCATTTGGGGACTTGCACTGTCTTGGAAATATAAACCTCAAGGTTTAGGTGCATCACATTTATATATCATTTATATTTGTGTAATTGTTATTTAGTATTATACAATATCTTAAATTAAAGGTAAAAATTTTAAATATTAACTAAGTTATAATAAAATATATTTTATTATTTTTGGGTTAGTACCCAGAGGTATTTAGGAATCGAACCCATTTTACAAGATCTGCAATCTAGTTATAGCACCTGCTATTAATACCTCATTTAAGAAATAAAGGATTTGAACCTTTAACCTTTCGTGTGTAAAACGATTGCTCTATCCAATTGAGCTAATTTCTTTTTATTAATATTAATATACATTGCATAGTATTATATTAAATATATAAAGTATACTTGGTATAATTATAACTATACCTATAATTATAGGTAAAAAAACTGTTCAACAAAAAGACATTAGTTGATCAAATCTTATTCTAGGGTAACTTGCTCTTACTCATATAAATAAAAATACTAAAGAAAAAGATTTAAGAGCTAAAGTACCTGAATTTATTAGACTGAATATGATATTATTATTAGTAATAGATATTATATAAGGCGCTATAATAGAATTTGATGTTATAGGATAATAATTAAAAGAAAATATTGAACTTAAAATATTAAAAATATTTTGTAAAATAGATAAAAATATTTGTTCTATCAAGTAAAATATAGAAAATATTTCATATCCTCCTAAAAACACTATACTTATTAATATACACATTAAAATTATACTTGCATATTCAGCCAAAAAGAAAAATACAAATATACCAGCTGAATGTTCGGTCATAAATCCACTTACCAATTCTGATTCTGCTTCTGCTAAATCAAAAGGAGCTCTATTAGTTTCTGCTACAGCACCTATAAAAAAAATTATAGACAAAGGATATAAAGGTGCGATAAATCAAATAGATTTTTGTATTTCTACTATAACACTTAAATTTAAAGATCCACAAAGTATGGCAGTTAATAATAATATTGAACTTAATATAAGTTCATAACTTATTAATTGAGCAGTACTTCTTAATGATCCTAAAAATGCATATTTAGAATTAGCTGCTCAACCTGCTAGTAATATTCCATATGTAGCTAAAGATGAAACTGCTAACATATATAATAAACCTAATATAAAGTCATTTATAGTTATACCTGCACTGTATGGTATCATTGCATAACCTAATAGTGCAAAATTTAATGTTATAAAAGGTCCTAATATAAATAATATTATATTAGATTGAGTAGGGGATACAAATTCTTTTATTAATAATTTTAATGCGTCTGCAAAAGGTTGTAAAAGCCCATAATAACCTACAATATTTGGTCCTATTCTTCTTTGCATTGAAGCCATAGTTTTTCTTTCTGCTATTGTAACAAATGCTACTGCTAATAAAGATGGTAATAATAGTAATAAAATTTCTAAAATAGAAATTATATAATTTATATACATTTAATAAGTTTGTTTAATACGTATCATAAAATTAATTTAAAATATATTTTTGTTTTAGTGTAATTCTAAAGCATCTTTAGTATAACCACAAGTTAATACCACAAATACTTGAGCTTGTATGAATGCTATAGCTAATTCTAAAGAAGAGAAAGCTATTATAAACGCTAAAGGTAATAAACCTAATATTAAATATAAAAATCCTGAAGTCATTATTTTATAAGTAAATCCACTTAAAATACTTAGTAACATATGTCCTGATAGAACATTAGCTGCTAATCTTAAACCTAAAGATATACATCTAGCTAAATAAGAAATAAATTCTATTATTACTAATAAAGGTAATAAAGCTAAAGGACATCCGGCTGGTACAAATAATGAAAAGAATTTTAAATTGTGTTTATAAAATCCTAATATAGTATCACCTATAACTACAGTAAAACTTAATGAAAAAGTTAATATAAAATGACTTGTAGATGAAAAACTATAAGGAACCATTCCTATTAAATTATTAACTAATATAAATAAAAATAATGTATAAATAAAAGGAAAGTACATTTGTCCTTCTTTATTATTTATTTGACTTGTAGTTATCCCGTATATAGTATCAAATATAACTTCTTTGCTTAATAATCAGTTTTTATATATTAATGAACTGTATCTACCAGTTAAAAAATTAACGAAAACTATAATAAATAAAGATGTAATTAAGTATGTACTTATATTAGTTAATGATAAATGAAAATTATTTAATATAGGAGCATCTATAGTTATAAAGTCTCTGATCTCAAATTGTTCTAAAGGATTAAAGTTAAAATTTGTCATATTTTTTTTAATAAGATTATTTTTAATAAATATAATTTTTATTATTAAAATTTTTTAATAATAATTAAGACCCTCAATAATACATAAATACATATAAAAATAATCAAACTATATCAACAAAATGTCAATATAATATACCTGATTCTAAACCTAGATGATGGTTATCTGTTAAATGATACGCAAGTACTCTTCATAAACCTACACTTATGAATATTGTTCCAATAATAACATGTAAACCATGGAAACCTGTACCAAAATAAAAACAAGTTCCAAATATACCATCACTAATAGTAAATGAAGATACGGTATATTCTACTCCTTGACAAAGGGTAAATATTAAAGCTAATACTATTGTAATTAACAAACCGTTTAATGTTGCTTTTCTATCTCCTTCTATTAATGAATGGTGTGCTTGAGTTACTGTTATACCTGAAGACAATAATATCACTGTATTCAATAATGGTAATTCAAATGGGTTAATAGCTTGAATTCCTAATGGAGGTCATTGGCCACCTATTTCTATGTCTGGTCCTATAGCACCATGGAAAAATGCTCAAAATATAGCTAAAAAGAAAAATACTTCAGATACTATAAATAATATAACACCTATATAGATTCCTTTTTGTACAGCTAATGTATGACTTCCTTTATAAGTAGCTTCAAAGATCACATCTCTAAATCATAATCCCATAGCGTATACTACTAATGTTAAAGCTAAAAAGAAAATTATATATAGATTTTTGAAAAAATGTAACGTAAAAGCTCCAGATGTAGTTAATGAAAATAAATTATTGCTTGTTGCAATTGGTCAAGGAGAAGGTGAAACTAAATGATAAGGATGTGCTTGATATGTATGTATATTCATCATAAGTTAAATATAATTTTAGACAATTACAAAATTTAAATATATTGAATTTAATAATTAAAAGATATATTTCCTCTTAATCTATAGTAAGATACTAATATACCTAATCCTATTGCAGACTCTGCAGCTGCAATAACTATTATATATATACCAAATACTTGGCCTATTATATCTTCTAATAAAACAGAATTTATTAGTATTATAAATGTAACAGCTAATAACATTATTTCTATAGAAATTAACATTAATATAATGTTCTTTCTGTTTAAAACAAAACCTAATATACCTATTAAAAATAAAGTAAATCCTAATATCATTAATAAGATAAATTATTTATATAATTTTATAATAACTTAATAAGTTATTTCAACCAATATGTAATATTTAATAAATTAATTCTGATACAGAATAATTTAACCCATCTGTTATAGCGACTGGGTATATTCCTAATAAAACAGTATAGTACACTAGTACTATTAATATTAAGAATTCACGTTTTTTTAAATCGATAATGTTAATATTAAAGAAACGTGAATAACTTCCTCCAAAAGCTACTCTGTTATACATATACATTGTATATGCAGCTGATAAAACTATAGAACTACTTGCAAATAGACCCATAACAGGTATTCTTTCAAAAATTCCATATAAACTAAGGAACTCTCCTATAAAATTTAAAGATAAAGGAGTACCTGCATTACTTAAACATAAAATAAAAAATAACAATGAAAATAATGGCATAACTTGTGTCATACCTCTATATATTGTTATTAAACGCGTATGTGTTCTATCATATAATATACCACCTACACAAATAAATAAACCAGAAGATACAAAACCATGAGCTAAACCTAATAATATACTTCCTTCTATTCCATATATAGTATTACTAAAAGCTGATAATAAATATACTGCAGCATGTGATACAGAACTATAAGCAATTAATTCTTTTATATCTATAGTACGTAATGTACTTATGCTTGCATATATTATAGTTATAACACCTATAACGTATATTACATTAGAAAAATAAATGCAAGCTTTAGGTACTATAGATAATAATATTCTATATATACCGTACAAACTTAATTTCAATACTATGGCTGCCAATATTACACTTCCACCTAAAGGTGATTCAACATGTGCTTTTAATAATCAATTATTTAAAAATATTACAGGAGTTTTTACACTAAAAGCTATAAAAGTTCCTATAAAAAAAAATAACTGAGTGTAAAAATTTAGATTTGTTTTATATAATATATTATATCCAGTTGACCCTACTATACCTCATATAAATAGTATAGCAAGTAATAAAAATAAAGATCCAGCTAAAGTATATAAAAATAAGTAGAAACTTGCTCTTACTTTATCTTCTGATCCGTATATTCCTATAAGTAAAAATAAAGGTATTAATGTACTTTCAAAAAATACATAAAATAAAAATGTATCTAGTACAAGAAAAACTAAAAGTAATAAAACTTCTAATGATAATATTAATATTAAATAAAATTTAATATTATTAGTTATAGAAAAAAAGTTGGAAAATATTACCAAAGGCATTATTAAAGTAGTTAATAATACAAAATATATAGATATTCCATCTACACCCATGTATAAATATATTCCATTTATTTCTAAAATTTCTTGAACGAATTGATAATCTATATTTGAAAAATCAAATGAAATGAACATTATTACTGATACAACAAAACTTGAAATAGAAAACATAACTGCTAAATTTTTCATTTCAAGTTCATTTCTAGAAAGAGTTACAGAAAATATACCTATTAAAGGCAATAATAATAACATCAATAACATTTACAAAATTTTACGTAAAATTTTTTCATAAATTAGTAAACAAGGATTAATTAATTTTTCCAAGAATCGAACTTAGATATCACTCTTATCAAAAGTGCGCTTTAACCATTAAGCTAAAAAATCTTAATTTTTTTAATAATGTTATTAAAAAACGATTCTATATTTAAATTATAATATCGGATTATTATGATTCGAACATAACAAGTTCTCTTCCCAAAAGAGACGCCTAACCTCTTGGCTTTAATCCGTATCAGTGAATGTAGGAGTTGAACTTACAAATTAATGGCCGTAACATTATATTATACCATTTAATTAATTCACTAGTAGCTTCTAGAATGACTCGAACATTCAACCTAAATATTAACAGTATTTTGCTCTACCTTTGAGCTATAGAAGCTGCTTAAGATCTTTAGGGNTTGAACCTAAAACCTAATGCTTAAAAGGCACATGTTTTACCATTAAACTAAGATCTCTTCAAGAGTATCCAGACTTGAACTAGAAAATTAAAGTTTGAAGCTTCACATTTTAACCAATTAAATTATACTCTTTAGGAAAAGAGATGAATCGAACATCTATGTGTTATACACAATATTTAGCAAATATTTTGTCCTACCTATGACTACATTTCCTATTCGAGTTAAATCGGCCTCGATCCGATATTATCTTTCGTGACAAGAAAGCTGTTTACCATTTAACTATTAACTCTATATAGCTAATCGAATTTGAATCGATACACTTCGTTTGGAAGACGAACGGTCTACCGTTAACCTATAGCCATTTTTTTTTAGTATTATAAATTAAATTATTATACCCGTGCAATTTCTACTACACGAACCTTATTTCGACTTAACACCAATTAAGATCATACATACGAAAATTATATTTGTTGTATAATAACACTTATATGTTAAATATTACAACAAATGTNATAATCAAACTTATTGCACATATCTCTTTCAGCGCCTGACGAGTGGTTAGTACCTATTTGAGATATTATTCACCGTGCCATGGTGATACACGATTACTAGTAATTCCTATTTCATATAGTCGAGTTACAGACTATAATCTAATTATATTTTACTTTACAGATTAGTTAAAATTTACAATTTAACATCTTTTTGATATAAAATATGTGGCACGTCTATAGCCCTAAATTAAGTGTAGGTCATGATGACTTGTCTTAATCCTTTTATTAAATTTATTTAAGAAAATAAAAACAAGGTTTTTGTTAATGAAAAGATTTAATAATGAATCTTAATCTCACGATATTAACTAAAGACAGCCATGCAACGCTTGTATATATACATATATATTCAAATTTAGGTAAGGTTTTTCGTGGGTTATCGAATTAAATAACATACTTCACTACTGGTTTCAAATACGGTCTAATGATTTCAATTTCTATATTGCCAAATTACTCATAAGGTGGAATGCTTTCACATTTATTTATATGTATGCATATACATATGGCATTCATAATTTTCTGTGTGGTCTACTAGGGTCTCTAATCCTATTCGATACCCACACCTTCGTCCTTCAACGTCAGTTTTTATAAAATTTTGTTTTCACTTTACAGTCCTAATAGTATATAAGCATTTTATCTCTAACTCTATTAGTACTAAAAATTTTTCTTATAACTCTAGTTGTATACTACAACCGTCTAAGTACCCTTTATACCTAATAAAGATGAAAAATACTAGTCTTTCTTGTCTTACCGCGACTGCTGGCACAAGATTTAGTCAAGACACTTAAATATAAATTTGTCATTTACAGTCTTATATTTATAATTATTATAATTATTTCTAATTGCTGGTTCAATCCTTTAGATTATTGACCAATATTCCTCACTGCTGTACTATACGTATTGGGGTTTTTTCAGACCCAATGTGGTCGGTCAACCTTACAGTTACGACTACGGATTTAAGGATTTATCTTTAAGCCATTACCTTAATAAAATTATCCGTTAATTAATCTAACATCTTTTTAATAGGAAGTCAA
>JGI12627J18819_10000606_pt1 | contig 11792 bp, 13 predicted proteins | sample TexAe_OM1H0_M2_FD_18819 | JGI IMG/M metagenome (IMG submission 18819)
TACTTGTTCGTCGACATGGCACACGTCGCCGGATTGATTGCGGCGGGGGTCTATCCGAATCCCGTGCCTTTCGCCGACGTCGTCACCACGACGACGCACAAAACACTGCGCGGTCCCCGCGGCGGACTGATTCTGGCGCGTCCTCACGCCGATTTGCACAAAAAACTCAATTCCATGGTGTTTCCGGGAATTCAGGGCGGCCCGTTGATGCACGTGATCGCCGCAAAGGCTGTCGCCTTTCTCGAGGCCCTGCAGCCGGAATTCAAAACCTATTCGGCCCAGGTGGTGGCGAACGCGCGCGCCATGACGACTGTGCTGCAGCAGCGCGGTTACAAGATCGTCTCCGGCGGTACCGACAATCATCTGTTTTTGCTGGATCTCATCGACAAGAACATCACCGGCAAGGACGCCGATGCGGCCCTGGGGCAAGCGCACATCACGGTCAACAAAAACGCGGTACCGAACGACCCACGTCCGCCGTCCATCAGCAGCGGATTGCGAATCGGCACCCCCGCGGTTACGACGCGCGGCTTCAAGGAGCCGGAAGTGCAGCAGCTGTCGAACTGGATCGCCGATGTGCTGGACCGCTTGGGCGATGAAGCCACTCTGGCTCGGGTGCGCGCAGAGGTCGTGGCCCTTTGCCGGCGATTCCCGGTCTACGGTTAGCTATCGATGAGCAGCCCCGATGCATTGCCCCTTCTGCGGTCACACCGAAACTAAGGTGATCGACTCTCGCCTGGCCGGCGAGGGGCGTCAGATTCGCAGGCGCCGCGAATGCCTCTCGTGCACCGAACGATTCACAACTTTCGAAACCGCGGAACTGCTGCTGCCGACCGTCGTCAAGGGAGACCGCAGCCGCGAGCCCTTCGATGAGAAAAAATTGTTGGCCGGCATGCAAAAGGCGCTGGAGAAGCGCCCCGTGTCCCGTGAGGCTATCGAGGCCGCGGCGGCGAGAATTTGCCACAAGTTGCGCAGCCTGGGAGAGCGCGAAATCGCTTCGCGCAGCGTCGGCGAAATGGTGATGGAGGAGCTGCGCCACTTGGACGAGGTTGCGTATGTGCGTTTCGCCTCCGTGTATCGCAGCTTCCAAGATGTCGACGCCTTTCGCACCGAAATAGAGCAGTTGCGGCGGCATCGGCGGCGGCGGGAACCGAGCAAGGACCAGTTGCCGCTTCTGCCCGGAGACGCGCCGGATGATGAGCAGGAATGACCGAGGCAGTCACAGCGCAGGATCGAGCGCAATTGATGCGCGCTCTGGAATTGGCGGCGCTCGGCCTCTACACCACCGATCCCAATCCGCGCGTCGGTTGCGTGATCACGAATTCCCAGGGCGGTGTGCTGGGGGAAGGCTGGCACGCGCGCGCCGGTGAGCCGCACGCCGAAGTATTTGCGCTGCGCGCGGCCGGAGCGCTCTCCCGGGGAGCGACCGCCTACGTGACTCTCGAGCCCTGCAGCCACACGGGCCGCACGCCTCCATGTGCCGATGCTTTGATTGCGGCCGGCGTCGCCCGCGTCGTCTGCTGCACGCGCGACCCGAATCCCAAGGTTGCGGGCGGCGGCATCGAGCGCTTGCGCCAGGCGGGCATCGCGGTTGACGTCGGCGGCCTCGCCGATGAAGCGCGGCATCTCAACGTCGGATACTTCTCGCGCCACGAGCGAGGCCGGCCGTATATCCGGCTGAAGCTGGCGATGACTTTGGACGGCAGAACGGCTCCGCCGGGCGGGGGTCCCCTGTGGATCACTGGAGAGGCGTCGCGGGCCGATGTGCAAAATTGGCGCGCGCGCAGCTCGGCGGTGCTGACCGGCGCGGGCACCGTGCGTGCAGATGATCCGCAGCTCAACGTGCGCCTGAACTACGGGCCGTGGGTGCGGCAACCGCTGCGCGTGGTGCTGGATACGCTGCTGACGACGCCGCGTGCCGCCAGAATATTCCGCGGCGGCGAGGCCTTGATTTTTGCGGCGGCGGATGCGCCTCTGGGGCCATTCAAGGACCTCGAGGTCGAGCGGGTGCCGCGAAGCGCCGAGGGCCTGGATCTCGAGGCGGTCGTGCAGAACTTGACCGCGCGCGGTGTCAACGAGTTGCTGGTCGAATGCGGGCCCACGCTCGCGGGCACTTTCATAGCTCGCCAACTCGTCGATGAATTGATTTTATACGTCGCGCCCAAGGTGCTCGGCGAGGACGCGGAGCCGTTGCTGCGCATCCAACTCGGCGGAGCAGCACTCCCGGCATTCGCGTATCGCGATGTACGGCAATTCGGCGATGATGTGCGCCTGACTCTCAACTTCAAGAAGCAATAAGATGTTTACCGGAATAATCTTGTCGAAAGGCACTGTCGCCTCCATGGCGAAGCGCGGCGGGGACCTGGAGTTAGGCATCGATGCCACGGGGCTGGAGGCTGCGCGGCTGGGGATAGGCGACAGCATCTCTGTGCAAGGCGCCTGTTTGACCGTAACGCACCAGCAAGGGCCCGTCTTCTTCGCGGACGTTTCTCGGGAGACTTTGGCGAAGACCACTTTGGGCGGCTTGACGGTGGGATCCCATGTGAATTTGGAACCTAGCTTGCGGGCCGGCGATGCGCTCGGCGGCCACATGGTGAGCGGTCATGTCGATGCGCTCGGCACGCTTCGCGCGCTTGCGCAAGATGCCCGCTCATGGCGGATGGAGTTCGAATTGCCGGCCGGCTTGATGCGCTTCGTTGCGCCGAAAGGCTCGATCTGCATCAACGGCGTCAGCTTGACGGTCAACAAGGTTGAAGAAAGGCGATTTGACGTCAATATCATTCCGCACACGCACGAAGTCACGACTTTAGGCGAGCTCCGGGTCGGCGACCCGGTCAACATCGAAATCGATGTCGTGGCACGCTATCTTGAACGACTCATGACAAAAACCGGCACTTAAGGCGAACTATGGCTGCGCTCAATTCGATCGACGAGATTCTTGAAGACCTTCGCCGCGGCAAGATGGCCGTGATCATGGATGACGAGGACCGGGAGAACGAAGGCGATCTCATCATGGCGGCGGAGCGCGTGCGCGCGGAAGACGTCAACTTCATGGCGCGCTACGGCCGCGGATTGATTTGCCTCACCCTGACCCGCGATCGCTGCCGGCAGTTGCGCTTGCCATTGATGGTCAGCGAAACCGATAGCTCGCATCGCACGAACTTTACGTTGTCCATCGAAGCCGCCGAGGGCGTGACCACCGGAATCTCGGCGCATGACCGCGCGCATACCATCATAACGGCCGTCGCGCCCAATGCGCGCCCGGAGGATCTGCGCCAACCGGGCCATATTTTCCCGTTGATGGCACAGCCTGGCGGCGTACTGACGCGGGCGGGACACACGGAGGCGGGCTGCGATCTGGCGCGCCTGGCGGGTTTCTCGGCCGCCGCCACGATCGTGGAGATCCTGAATGACGACGGCACCATGGCGCGCCGCCCTGATCTCGAGCGCTTTGCCAGGACGCACGGGCTGAAAATCGGCACGATCGCGGATTTGATCCGCTATCGCTTGAAGAACGAGCGTTCGGTCGAACGCATTTACGATGAGCCGGTGGATACCGAATACGGGGCTTTCAAGCTGTGCTGCTATGAGGACCATGTCAATAAGACCGTGCATATCGCGCTGGTAAAGGGCGATTTGAATTCGGCTCTGCCGCCATTGGTGCGCGTCCATATCAAGAACACCTTGCGTGACGTCGTCGGGGTGAAAAACGAGAAGCTCGGCTGGCCGCTTCGCGCCGCGATGCGCCGCGTGGCGAAGGAAGAATCCGGCGTGGTCGTGATCTTGCGTCCTGAGGAGTCGGCGCGCGACTTCATGGATAGCGTACGGCAGCTCGATATGAAACCGGCCCAGCACAGCGTCGGTGCAACCGTGGTTCGCACTTACGGCATCGGCGCGCAGATACTCAAGGACTTGGGATTGAAGCGCATGCGGGTTTTGAGCGCGCCGAAGCAGTTGCAAGGACTGGCCGCTTTCGATCTGGAGATCACCAGTTATGTGGATGGCGATGATTGACCGACGCTTCAGCTTATACTGTGCCCATGAGAGGAACCCCCAGTGCCGACTGATCAACCAAGAATAATCGAAGGCGAATTGCTGGCCCGCGACTTGCGATTCGGGATCATCGCGGCCCGATTCAACGATTTCGTGGTCGAGCCGCTGATTCGCGGTGCGCTCGACGCCCTGAAGCGTCACGGCGTGGGCGACAAACAGATAGAGCTTGTGCGCGTTCCCGGCGCCTTCGATATTCCGATCGCGGCACGCAAGATGGCGTTGTCCAACCGCTACGACGCCCTGATAGCGCTGGGTGCCGTGATCCGCGGCCAAACGCCGCATTTCGACTATGTCGCCGGCGAGTGCGCGGGCGGCGTCGCGCGCATCGCGCTCGAATCGGGCATACCGATTGCATTCGGTGTCCTGACGACCGATACCTCTGAGCAAGCCGTGGATCGGGCCGGCGGCAAAGCCGGCAACAAGGGCGCCGATGCCGCGCTCGTTGCCGTCGAAATGGCGAATCTATTGCGTCGCCTGGACAATTAAATGAGTTCAGAGTCGTCCGCGCGCCGAGCCAAAAGCCTGGCGCGCCGTCTGGCGTTGCAGGCTCTCTACCAGATTCAGATCAATCCCGTGCCTTGGCAGGATGTGCAAAATCAGTTCGCCAAAGACCCGGAGGCGGACCGGGTCGACTTGGACTATTTCCAGGCGCTGCTCCAGGCGATTGCGCCCAATCGCGAAGCGTTGGACACACGCCTGGCGGCTTTTAGCGAAATTCCGCCGCATGAACTCGACCCGATAGAGCATGCCGTGCTGTGGCTCGGCCTTCACGAATTGACCGCGGTACCCGAACTTCCGTATCGCGTGGCCCTTGATGAGGCCGTGCAATTGACCAAGCAATTCGGCGCGACGGACGGGCACAAATTCGTAAATGCGGTCTTGGATCGTGCCGCCCGGGAATCCCGCCCGCATGAGTATGGAACCTGATCCCGGCGAATTCGAGCTGATACGCCGGTTTTTCCTGAAGAAAAACGCGAGCCGCGATCCCAAGGTCCTTCTCGGTATCGGCGACGATGCTGCCGTGCTCGCTGTTCCCAATGGCATGGAGCTGGTCGCCGCGGTCGATACCATTGTGTCCGGGCGCCATTTCCTAGAGGGCGCGAGTGCCCGTTCCATCGGCCATCGCGCGCTCGCGGTCAATTTGAGCGACATGGCAGCCATGGGCGCGGCGCCGGCATGGGCCACCCTCGCATTGACCATGCCGGGAGCCGATGTCTCTTGGCTGGAGGAATTCTCTTCAGGGCTGTTGGAACTCGCTGCTGAGTACGGCGTGGAACTCGTGGGCGGTGACACCACTCTCGGTCCCCTGACAGTGAGCGTCCAGATACTCGGCCTCGTTCCGGCGGGCACTGCCTTGCGCCGGGATGGCGCGAGAGCCGGGGATCTGTTGGCAGTCAGCGGTACGCTGGGCGATGCCGCGGCGGGATTGACGTTCTCCAGACAGCGCATGCTTGGGCCGACTGCCGACATGGCAGCGCTGATCCAACGTTTTGAATATCCGGCGCCGCGAGTGCGTCTCGGGCTGGCCGCTCGCGGAGTGGCCAACGCGGCAATGGATCTCTCTGACGGCCTGGTCGGCGATTTGCCGAAACTCGCGCAGGCCAGTGGACTGGCGGCGCATGTCGACGTTGAAAAGTTGCCCTTGTCGGCGGCCATGCGCGGTGCGGCCGGCTCGCAACAGGCGCGCGACTGGGCGCTGGGCGGGGGCGATGACTATGAGCTGCTGTTTGCGATATCCCCGGAAAGCTTCCCGGTTCTTGAGCGCTCCGCGGGGCAATTGAACTTAACGCTGACCCCGATCGGCCAACTGCGTGCCGGTGCCGGTGTGACATGGTCACTAAACGGCGAAGAATTCGCGCCGGGCGTCTCAGGTTATGACCACTTTGGCTGAGCCTCGACCCAAATCACAGTTTGGCTGAAGGCTCCCCAGTATCCTCGCTGCTGAAGTCGAATGACGTCCGCGGCCCACGGTTACCCTTGACCACTACTCGCTCCACTACTCTTGCAAAAGCCCAGTCGGGCCGTGGATCGTTGCCTGAGAAAATCGGCAAATACGTCATCATCAACGAAGTCGGCCGCGGCAGCACCGGCGTGGTGTATCTCTCGCACGATCCTTACTATGGCCGCGACGTGGCCATCAAGGTCTACAACGTCGACGCCAGCGGCGATGAGAACCGCAAGCGAATCGCGCGCAAAATGTTCCTCTCCGAGGCGCACATGGTCGGCATGCTGCAGCATCCGAACATTCTGCCGATTTACGATGCCGGCGAAGAGAACGGCCACTGCTACATCGTCACGGAACACGTGCATGGCGCCCGGACTCTGGCCGCTTACTGCCGTCCCGATAATCTGCTGCGCATCGATGACGTGGTCGAGCTGGTGTACAAAGCCGCGCGCGCCCTTCACTACGCGCACAGCCGCGGCGTCATACACCGCGACATCAAGCCCAGCAACATCATGCTCACGCTCGACAGTGACGTGCGCATCATCGATTTCGGAATCGCGCTGGTTGCCGATTCCGAGATTTCCCGCATCGAGGGCATCGCCGGCAGCCCTTCCTACATGTCGCCCGAGCAGGTGCAATCGATTGAATTGACCAACCGCTCGGACCTCTACTCGCTGGGCGCGGTGATGTATGAACTTTTGACCGGCACGCGGCCTTTTCGCGCCGGCAACCTGCAGAAGCTTCTGCATCAGATCGTATTNGCCACGCCGCCGCCCATCCATACGCTGCGCCCGGAGATTCCGGAAGAACTCGAGAATGTCACCGCGATGGCGCTGCAGAAGGATCCTGAGAAGCGCTACAAGACCGGCTTGGATTTCGCCGCCGAACTGACCCGCGTGCACCAGAAGTTGCGCGCGCAATACAACCGCATCGATCAGCAGGAGCAATTCAGCTTGTTGCGCAAGCTGAAATTCTTCCACGAATTCTCGCATGGGGAGATCTGGGAAGTTCTGCGTGCCAGCAGCTGGCAGGACTACGCCGACGCCGAAGAAATCGTCAAAGAAGGCGAGATGGACGACCGCTTTTACATCATCGTTCAAGGCCGGGTGGGCGTGCAGCGCAACGGCAGGGCGCTGGGCTATCTGGACAGCGGCGATTGCTTCGGGGAAACCAGCTACGTACGCGGCGCCAAGCGCACCGCCACGATATTCGCGTCCGGCTCGGTCACCGTGATGAAGGTGAGCTCGACGCTGCTCGAGCAGGTGTCGGCGGAATGTCAGCTGCGCTTCAATCAGGTGTTCCTGCGCAGCATGATCGGACGTCTGCAGAACGCCGAGCGCGGAGCGTCTTCCTAGGCTGCGCTTTCCTTGTCGTGCTCAATCATCGCGTAAGCCGAATGATTGTGGATCGACTCAAAGTTCTCCGACTCGACCACGTAGGCCCGCACGCGCTTGTCCTTGTTCAACGCCATCGCCACATCGCGCACAGTGTCCTCGACGAACTTCGGGTTGTCGTAGGCGCGTTCGGTCACGAATTTCTCGTCCGGGCGCTTCAGAATTCCAAATACTTCGCACGATGCCTCGCGCTCGGCGATTTCGATCAGCTCTTCCAGCCACATGTGTTCCGTCAGGCGCGCAGTCAAGGTGATGTGCGACCGCTGATTGTGCGCGCCGTAGTCCGAAATTTCCTTCGAGCAAGGGCATAAGCTGGTCGTGGGCACCACAACCTTGAGCCATACTTCGGTTTTGCCATCGCGGTGTTCGCCGAATATCGTCGCCTGATAGTTCATCAGGCTCTCGACGCCTGAGACCGGCGCCTTCTTCATCACGAAGTACGGGAAGCTCATTTCAATGTGGCCGGCCGTGGCCGACAGCCGCTCGGTCATCTCCGCCAGCATTTTGCCGAACGACTCGACCGAGATTTCGCGTTCGTGCCGGTGCAGGATTTCCACGAACCGCGACATGTGCGTGCCTTTGAAATTGTGCGGCAAATTCACGTACATGTTGAAGTTGGCGACCGTGTGCTGTTCCCCGCGCGAGCGATCCTTGACCTTGACCGGATGAAGGATGTCCTTTATGCCCACCTTGTTGATGGGAATCTGCCGGGTATCGGCATGACCTTGCACATCTTCCACGGCATTGGTTTTGGGCTTCTTCGCTGGGACAGCAACATTCATAAGCGTTTCCTACTGAGGCGATCACGGGCGACATGGTGCCGAAACCGCGTAACTCAAGAATTTTAGACCATTCGCCCCGGCTTGGCTGCGGACCCGTCCGAATTCAAGCGACCGACAGGCGGTAAATGGGCGGAATCACTCGAAATGGGCCTGTATTCGGCCAATCCGCTAGGCCCGGCGCTTGATGACATATGAAGCCAGCCAGGCCAACACTTTGGCGCCATCGCCCAGTGAAGCCAGCCTGTGGCTGGCACGCAGCGTCAACTCGCGGGCTCGGGTTTTAGCCGTCTCGAGGCCCATTACGCTCGGATAGGTAGGTTTGTCTCTGGCTGCATCGGCGCCGCTGGTCTTGCCGATTTCTTCAGTGTTCCCCTCGACATCCAGGATGTCGTCCTGAATTTGAAAAGCCAGTCCGATGTCCTGCGCATAGCCATCCAAGGCATCCCAATTCGCGCTGCTCAAATCCTTCGCGCAGGCCGCGGCCATCATCACGCTGGCGCGGATCAGTGCGCCGGTCTTGAGCCGGTGCATGGCCTCCAACTCTTCGAGCGTCAAGGCCCGCCCGACCGCGGCCAGATCGATTGCCTGGCCGCCCGCCATCCCGGTCGTGCCGCTGGCGTCGGCGAGAATCTGGATCATCTTGAGGCGCGCATCTGCGCTGATCCCAGGAGTGCGGTCGCGAGACAGCAATGAAAAAGCCAGCACCTGCAGCGCATCACCCGCAAGAATCGCCGTCGCCTCGTCAAAAGCCCGATGCGTGGTCGGTTGCCCGCGCCGCAGATCATCGTTGTCCATGGCGGGAAGATCATCGTGGACGAGCGAATAAGAATGGATGAGTTCGACGGCCGCCGCGGGCGCATCGAGAATCGCCGCGGGAATTTTCAACGCTTCGCCCGTGCAATAGACGAGCAGCGGGCGCAAGCGCTTGCCGCCTCCCAATACCGCGTAGCGTTGTGCTGCATGCAATCGTTGCGGAATCAGATCGGGAGCGGGTAACGCGGCGTCGAGCACAGCCTGCACGCGTGTTTGATATCCACGCATTCGCGCTTCCATCGCGTCCGCGTTCACGTGATTCTTCAGCCGCCTTTGGGTTCGTCGGGAAGGAAATCTTCAACCGCCGGTTCGCCGGCCCTCTTCAACAGGATCTCGACTTTTTGCTCGGCCTCTTTCAAGGCGCTCTGGCACGCCCGGGTAAGCATGACGCCGCGCTCAAAAGCGGCGAGCGATTCCTCCAAGGGCAAATCGCCGTGCTCGAGCCTTTCGACCAGTTCCTCGAGATCCCGCATGGCGGTCTCAAAATCGGGTGTTTCCTGCTTTGCGGGTTTCGGCGTGGGCATGGCCGTTAGAACGGTACACATGCGCTTCGGCGCGGTCAAACGCGGGGGTTGCCGCGCACCCACCGTAAGAATTTGTCAAGTCGTGAGGCGCGTCACAACCATAAAGCCGCCCGGCGTCCGGTTTTGGGTAACATTGCTGTTGGGAAGCTATATGCCAAAGTCAATGAAATCAATGATTGCCCAGGGCTGTTTTGCCGCCGTTATTGTCCTGACGGCGGCCTGCAGTCCGCGGCGCATTCCTCCTGTCACGGTCGCGGACCTGATGGAAGATCGCGTCGCTTTGGATGGCGTGCTGATGAAGTGCAACCGCGAACCGGCAAAGGCGCGGCAGGATACGGATTGCATGAACGCGCGCATCGCGGTCGAGCGGCTTGCAGCGCGCATCGACCCGGCGGCTGAAGCCAAAAAAATCGAGGAATTCGAGAAAAGCCGCGAGCAACTGCGCGCTGCCGAAGACAAAAAGCGGCAGGAGGCGGAGTCCAAGAAGACCAAGGTGGACGCCTATTCCTTGCCGGTGGTTCCGGTTGAGCCGCCGCCCCCGCCCAAAAATCCGCAGTCCCCGACGGTCAGTCAGACCAATCCTTAAGGCTGGGGCGGGCGCCTCTTCGCCTTCAAGAGCACATCGACGGCTTCGGGACGATCGTCCCAATAATCGAGGCGGATCCGATTGTCGGGCAGCTGGCTGACCGTGGCGGGCGCAGCGGTTTCGGTGACGTACCAGCCGGATGGCAGCACGACCGCGTTGCGCGGCCTACCCAGACTACGGTCGAACACCAGCTCATCTCCATCGAGCTTGTAGCTCACAGGTGCGGTGTAGGTTTCGGCGATGCGCAGCCGCAAGGTTTGCCCCGCCTGCACGGCGGCGAACGGAATCACGACGACTCGCGCAGCCGGGGACGGAGTCTCTCCGGTGTTGATCTTCGACGCCGCCAATTCTGCGCCGCTCATTTCCACAGGCTTCAACTGCTCGCCGGTATCCAAAATGACAGCCGACGGATGGCTGGCAACGCTGCCTTCGCGAACGATGTTGGCATAGCCGCTGATCCCCGGCCGCGATTCAGTGTAATCGTGATACAGACTGAAGGCGTGACTCTCCGGCTGCTGCAGGAAGTAAACGATATCCCGGTCCTGATGAGCACGCTCCGCCAGCCTCTCCTGCTCGGTGTCGCCGGCAAACGGCGACTCCCAACTGCGCGCCGCGCCCGGTGCTTTGGGCAGCGCTGCTGCGCCTGCTTGAGCAGTTTTTGTGGCGCGCAAAATCAACGGCGCCTCGCCGCTGCCGGCATGCAGGAAGCTTATGGCGATTCGGCCGTCCCTTTCCGTCAGTATCTGCGAAGGCACGGTCAAGCCTGTCACTTCGAAGCCCGGCGGCAGCACGACCTTGTTGCGTTTGATCCCCAACGGCCGGTTGAAGACNATCGCGGCGCCATCGGCGTAGTAGCTCTTCGCGTCTTTGTAGGTCTTTAAGATGACGATTCGCCCTTGGCCGTTGACCGGAACGGGCCTGGCAAGCGCGACTTTGATATAGCTCGTGTCCAGATCCGCGTCGGGCATCAGCGGATCCTTGCGCGCCTGCGCGCCGCTGACCACTTCGAAATGCAGCTCTTTGCCGCTCATGGCGTCGTATACGCTTTCGTCGCTGGCGGCACTGCCCTTGCGTATGGGATTGTAGAAATACTTCGCGCCGGCGGTGGTTGCCGTGACTTCGTAATAAATCTTGAAGCTCGCCGTTTCCGGAGCGAGGAGTTCGTAGCGCGTGTATTCGTCGGTTTCGGTCTGCTTCGTCGCGCTTGGAAAATACAGACCGTCCTTCGAGGCGGGCGGCGCATCGGCGTAAGCGCCCAAGGCGCATGCAGCCGCAAGCGCGAGCGCCGCTGCGGCATTTTGGATTGTCTTCATGTAGCTTTCCTCATAACAACTGTCCGCCGCGAGCGCTCTGGCAAAGAATTGCAAAGAAGTACCCGGCAACCAGAAATACTTGCAATCCTCGTTTCCGGAACCTGCCATCACTATAGGCGAGCTCGTAGATTGAGGGAATCCATTAGCGTTAATACTTCTCTCGGCAGTAGTCGCTAAACTCGCTTTAGAACACACATACATAATTACATCGGAGGAAGACTAATGAATCGATTCAAACTCGGTGCGACCATAAGTGCGGCGCTCGCGCTGGCCTTGCCGGCGTTGCTCGCAGCCGCGCCGGCACCGAACCCGCCCGAAAAGAAGGCAGAGGGCGATCAGGAAAAATCCACCGGCGGCGGTNNTTTTCAGCCGTTCAAGGCCG
>JGI12627J18819_10000607_pt1 | contig 11792 bp, 9 predicted proteins | sample TexAe_OM1H0_M2_FD_18819 | JGI IMG/M metagenome (IMG submission 18819)
CATCGACATGCGGGCATAAAAGCCTTTTTCTGCCTTCGTCCCGTGCCCGACCACCACTCGCAAAGGCCTTACCAACCGCTTCGCTTCTGCTGCCATGACTTCCTCCAGGCGATGGGGCAAAGGGATTTACGGGGGACGGAGCGGCCACTCCAGTGGGATAGTATTTTCTTACGTCCTCAGGCCCAGGCTGTCAATCGCAAGATTTCCACTGTGACCGCATCCGGCCTTTTAAGCATTGTGTGACGCCCCCGCAGATCGTTGCAGCCATGCCGCAATTTCTTGCGTACAGGAAATGCGAGAGCCGGGTGGGCCCATCGATCGCAACTTATAGTCCTGCTTGAATCAGGTCTCTACCTGGGAGGTGCCGGGCGTGATCGGCAAGGCGCGGCAAATTTCTCAAAACCACCGCACAACTTCCGCACAACTGCTGGGTTCAAGCAACGCAGGGCGAGGCCATTTCGCCCGCGGATATCACAACTCGGCGTCCAAGCGACCCAAGGGGAGTGCGATGTCGGGGAGTGAAACGAAGTGCAAACGGTACCGGGGAAGCCATCCGCTCGCCGTCGTGCCGGTTCGCACTGAGAAGGGCGTGCCTGGGGATGGGGACGCCCTTCTCTTGTTTTAAGGTTTGGTGAAACGTTGAAGCTTTTTCATTGTGTAATTGTGCCGCACGCGATGCGGTCTCCGGCATTGCCCGCCGGATCCGTCTTCATGTCATCGGCCTTGGCGTGGATGACCAACGCGGTACCGCCATTGCTGAATACTGAGTGATTGTCGCTCCCGAGATTCACATCCTTGTTTGTGATGGTCACCTTAGCCGTGCCATCCGGCGCGACGACAAAATTCGGCATATCGCCCGCATGGTGACCTTCCGGATTTTCCAACCCGTGTTTCTTGCCGTCAGGATTGAAATGCCCGCCGGCCGACTTGAAGTCTGGCCCCTCGCACTTCGCCGTCTGATGCACATGCACCGCATGCTCGCCGGGCGGCAGGTTCTTAAGATCCAGCTTCACCTTCACGCCCTGCTTGGCAGCTTTCAGCGTTGCCGTTCCCACACTTTCGCCCTTACCGTTCTTCAGTTCCACAGTCGTGCTTTTGTCGGCTGCATGTAGCAGAGACACAGCGAATACTGGCACACATAGCGTTATTAGAAGAGACGTAATTTTCATGCCGAAATTATAGACGTATTTTGTTTCTAACATTGGGCGAGATCGGCTTACGCTGGACCGGATCGCACGTAGTGCCTGCGGAATATTGACGAGCACACGTCTTCCTTACAATTCCGCAACCGTCTTCTGCAGCTCGTGCGCAATCTCCATCGGCTCTGCTGTAGCTCCGAAGCTGACCGGTGGCCCGATCCGGATGCGAATCTTGCCCGGCGGCGCGAATCGTTTTCCCGCTTGCTTCAGCTCGAACAACCCATCAATCCTCATCGGAACAATCGGCACACCGAGACGCTTCACAAGCAAGCCGACTCCCGCGCGAAACGGTCGCAGTTTCCCGTCAATCGTGTGGTGGCCTTCAGGAAACACCAGTACGCTATAACCGCGATCGATGCACTCGCCTGCATAAGCGAAACTCTTTCGAAAAGCTGCCTCTCGAGGCAAGGGAAACAAATTCAGCAGCGCCACGCCAGAAATCCACTGCACGCGATCGTAAATTCGCAGCAAGAGACTCCGCCCAGGCGGCGGAGTCCGCAAGGCTTCGAGCGCTTCGCCACCGGTGGCCGTCGCCAGCCAATGTCGCAGGCGCGGTGGCAGCGCGGTTTGAACGAACCCTACATCCACGTCATCGATGTGGTTACACACAACCAGCACCGGACCTCTCACGCCTGTAAGGTTCTGACGTCCCCCAATCTTCGGCCAGCCCAGCAGCATCATGGCCGGTCGCATCAGCCCGTAGTACGCGCCTGTCCGGATCCACCGCACAGGCCAACTCAGCGTCCAACGCGGATAGTGATACTGGATGCGCGCGAACCCTCTGCCTCCGAGCATCTGTTCCAGGTCGCCGACCGTGCGCGCCGCGCTGAAGCTCGTTTCACTCAGGTCGACATGGTAGCGGTCCTCCAACTCGCTCAACAGATCGACCCGCTCCAGTGAGCTGAGACCCAGATCATCTTCGAGCTTCGCATCCGGACGGAGGCCGGTTGCGCTATGACCTGAGACTTTTGCAATCAACTCCTCCAGCGGACTTGCCCAAGAAAGTGCCACGGGCCGCGATTCTCGCGCCGCCAGCACTGCATCACGGATCACGTTTACGCGTGGCTTGCCCGTGGAGGTGCGAGGGAAATCGTTCTCCGGCCACAGGAACCATTCCCGCATACGCTGGTACTCAGCAAGTGATTCGTTTGCCCGCCGCACGATCCCTGCAACATCGACCGATGGAGGGCTGGCAGATGCTTCGCGCAAAATCAGCACCGCGCACGGCTCGGCATTACCTCGGGTATCAATGCCCATCACTACACAATCCTTTACCTCCGGCTGCCGCCGTAAGGCGTTCTCCAGATCCTCGGGAAACACGTTCATGCCCGCCGGAGTGACCAGGACATATTTTTTTCGACCTTTGAAATAGAGATTGCCCTCCGCATCCAGAGCACCTACGTCGCCGGAACGGTACCAACCCTCCTCGCCAGCCACGCTCTCCATGGCTTGGCCTTTCCAGTACCCCGCAGCGACTCCTCCACCGCGCACCAGGATTTCACCATCGTCCGCCAGCTTCATTTCGCGACCGGGAAGCACTTTACCGATCGAGCCTTTTCCCAGCCGAAAGGGATGATTCACGCTTACCAGCGCCGTGGTCTCGGTCAGTCCATATCCCTGAATCACGGCATAACCAAGACGGCTCCAGAACTCCTCCGTCTCAGAATCCAGTGCCGCACCTCCCGAAATGAACGCCCAGAATTTCCATCCCAGCCGGCGATGCATATCCCGAAAAATCCACCAACGGTGCAGAAATTTCTGTCCCTCAGCCCTGCTAAACCTGGCCTGGAACTCTTGCGTCCGCCCCTGACTCTCCAGGTCGCGCTCAATCTTGTCTTTCAACGATTGCAGCATGCGCGGGACGGCCACCAGCACCGAAACTCGCTGATGCCGAATCGTTTCCAGGATCTCCGCCGGGCTCAGGGACTCCTGAAAGATCACAGTGCCCGCCAACAGGGGAGGAAGAAACATTCCCAGGAATTGCCCGAATACGTGGCTCAGCGGTAGCAGATTCAGAAAGCGCACCGGATGGACCCAGCGCTCGTACTTGAGATACTTGCGAATCTCCGTTTCGAACGGCGCGAGGTTGCTGAGGACATTCCTGTGCGAAATCACAACTCCCTTGGGCTCGGCAGTGGTTCCGGAAGTAAAAAGAATTTCCAGCGGATCGGTCTCGACAAGCGAGGCAGGCTCGTAGCGTCCGACCGAGTGCCGGGCCACTGTTGCACACAATTCTTCAAGAACGATAACGTCCGCTTCCGGCACCGCCGACGCCTGCTTCCGGGAGCACACGATCAGCCGGGCATCGACCTCCGCGCGAACTCGGCCGGCGAAATCCGGTGAGGCCGCATCGTCCATCGGTACCGCGATTACGCCTCGCAGGGCGCAGCCGAAAAACACTGCGGCCCACTCCGCACAGTTCTCGCCCCAGATCAAAATGCGATCGCCCTTCGAAATTTTTCGTGCTTCCAACTCGCGCGCGAACTGAAATGCTGTCTCTGCCACCTGCCGATAATTCCATCGCTCGGTTCGATACCCGCGCCGCTGCGCGTACGCACTGTCTGATCCATGTGTCAGAAATTCGTCCACATACGCGCCCATGGATTGGCGTTCCATAATCGCTACTCTAACGCGGCCATCGATCTCCCGGTGCAAGTTTCAAGGTTCCGAGTTTCAAGTTTCTGGTTTTGCGTGGCCTTGATGTCCCGAACGAAGCTCTGCTCGCATGAAACTCGAGACTGGAAACCAGGAACTCAGTTTTAGTTGCCAGAGCGGGCCGCCAGGCGGTAGGCTGCTACGGTTGTGGCGAGCCACCCCCAGGTTCTGCCAGGTGAGGAGAAAGTCCGGGCCATTCACAGCATCAAGTAATTCGATTCCACAAACGAAATGACACGACCTGAAGGATACGTCCGGCGCTGGTACGTGGGCTTGCTGCTGTTGCTGGTGGCAACGTTCGCTTGCCAGACTTCGCAGCCAAGCGAACCAGCTGCCAGTCGTGGGAGTTCACGCGCCACCTCGGAGGCGTCGCGAACCTACGCCGCACCACGGGATCTTTCCCAAGACGAATCCGCGGGCGGGCACACGCTAAGCAAACATGTCGGCCGCAGCGACGATCAACTTCGCGAGCGTCTTCGCCACGAACACAACATTAGCGCCGCATCTACCTGGAACGATCGCGAGACCGCGGAACGGGCCGTGGGCGTCGCGCTCCAGCAGAATCGGGACAAAATTGACCGCTGGCTGAACCGATCCGGGGGACATCCCAACCTGGTGATCGATTATGACGGAGACGCGTCGCATCCCATCGGCCGCTCCTTAGCGCGCGGCGCCGACGAGCCTCAACCGTGCGCGCATGCAACCGTTGTTTTGAAGTGGACCGGCCCCAACGAATATTACGTTCTAACTTCCTATCCGGAGTGCCGCTGATGAGTAGCAAGGCATCTCACCGAGACAATCCTGAAATCACCGCTGCAACGTATCCGGCCCTGCGCAGTTTCATGCGTGGCTATTTCCACGAAGACATGGCGGACGAATATGGCACGCTGGACGAAGCCGTGCGCCAGTTCTGCGAAGATGCGGACACGGAGGAGCGCAAAACAGTAGCTGGGGAATGGGAGCGCTTTCTCGCCCAGACCAAGGGACAACCTCTACCCGTGATTAATAAGATCTTGACGGAGAAACTCGGCAGCGCCTGCCGCCTCCAACCCGACGACATTGAAAGAATTTCCCGCGCCTTCCAGGGGCTCCCTCGTGACTAGTCGCGGGAGTGATCCTTCACTCATCTCCGAGTTTCAGGTTTTCCTGAAGACTGATGACTGAAGACTGGCATTGACGAGGGGGGTAATGAACCAGAAACTGCTTGCGCCCACTCTCCGCGTCTGCTTACAATCTGGCACCAGTAGGTCGTTGGAGCGAAACCGCCTCCTGCTTGAGGCCCTTCGACGGTTCATTCGCGGACTCCCCCGCGCGGAGAATTGTTTCGATGAGCATCATGGTTTGGCACGTCTTACGGCATCTTCCGAGGCCGGCACTTCTTGGACTCCTCATCTTTGTGCTGACCGCCATCGCCCGAGCCTGACGGGCACGCCGAAATCGCACTCATCGAAGCCACAAACCCATCCACATGCATCAACCGGGGGCGTCGTTTTTTGCTGAAGACTGATGACAAGCTGCTTTCCCGCTCCGGTCCTATTCCCAGGTGCCTTCCGTAACCCGGTCGTACACTCCCTTTGGGTAACCCTTAGTAACCATACGATTCTCGGTTACCAGCCTTACAATTGTCCTTGTTGGTCAAACTGTCCCTCCCTGCAGTGGAGGGGTAGGACCGTGCAGACCCGACCGGCGACGCTCCCAGGATTCGTGAGCTGATCTTCGGCGGGAAAGGCTGGAGTCCGCACTTTTATGGCGTTTGGTTTTGGCTTCAACAAACAGAAGGTTCTCAGCGCTGCGGAGAAATACGTTCAGCAGGGCAAGCTGCAGAACGCCATTGCCGAGTACGAAAAGATCCTCAAGGCCGACCCCAAGGATCTGACCGTCATGAATACGGTGGGCGACCTGTACGCCCGTAACGGGGAAGTCGAGAAAGCCACCGAGTGTTTCAAGAGTGTTGGCGATGCCTATGCCGCGCAGGGTTTCACGGTCAAGGGCATTGCCATGTACAAGAAAATCGGCAAGCTCAAGCCCTCCCTCGAAAGTGTTCTCAAACTTGCCGAGCTTTATACCCAGCAGGGATTGTTCAATGATGCCCGGGCGCAATATCTCCAGGTCGCCGAAGAATTCCTGCGAGCTGGCGAACTCGAACAGTCGGTGCGCATCTTCCAAAAGATTCTGGAAATGGACCCGGAAAACGTCGCCATGCGCGTGCGTTTGGCCGAGGTCTACATTCGTCTAGGCAAGAAAAACGATGCCTGGCAGATTTTCTCCGCTGCCGCCGAGACCCTGCGCAATCGGGGCTCCCGCAGCGGTGCTGAAGAAATCCTGCAGCGCATGCTCACGCTCGACCCGGGTAACAGTTACGCACTGCTCTTGCGTGCCCGCAACGCTCTCGAGTCGGGCGATGCAGCCTCCGCCATTCCGCTCTTTCAGAAGGTCAATGATCTCGACAATCATCCCGATGGCCTGCGCGATCTCTTAAAGGCGTACCTGCAGACGGGCCGGGTTGCGGAAGCGGGCGGCCTGGCCGGCAAACTGCTCTCGGCTCATAACGACCTGGAGTCGATGTTCTCCTACCTCGACGCCCTGACGCAGAACGGCGGTCACGAGGAAGCCCTCCAGATCATCGACGAGAATTCCGACCGACTGCTGGCGGAAAATTCCGCGAAGGTGCTGGAAATCCTGCGCTCAGCAGTTGGGCCGGTCAGCGGCAGTCCGTCCGCTCTCGAAAAACTTTTGGAGTTGTTTAAGAAAGCGGGAGACCAGTCGCACCTGGCCGAAGTCAATGAACTTCTTGCCCACGCCTACGTGCAATCGGGTGAACTCGCGAAGGCGCGCGATCTATACCAGGGACTTGCTGAGCAGGAACCGCAGAATCCCATGCATATGCAGAACTACCAGCAGGTAGTCGGCATGATGGGAGGATCGACCGGCTCCAAACTCCTCAGCGTGGAAGAAGGGATCGTTCTGGTCGAGGAACTGGAAGCGACGGCGCCTCCGGTGGATCAGTCCTATTCGCCGGAAGTCGGGAATGCTCTGCGTGCCGCCCTGACCGACACCGAACTATTTATCTCGTACAACATGCCGGATAAGGCGCTCGGCCCATTGATGGCGGTGCTCCCGATCGCTCCTGCCGACGTGCGTTTGAACCAGCGCCTGGCTGCTTTGTACACCCGTTCCGAACGGTTCGCCGATGCGGCTGCGTGCTGCCATACGCTGGCAACCGTCTACTCCCAGTCCGGTCTCACGGAAGAAGCTGCTCGTTACGGAGATCTCGCGAACCGTTGCGAAGAACGCGCAGCCGCCTCGCCCCGGCCTCCTGACGCAATGGCAGCGACCGAGGCCACCGAGATTCCCATGGCTCCCTGGCCCCTGGCTCCAGAAGAGGCGGCGCATGAATTTGCCGTCGATCATGCAAGCTCGTTATCCTCATCCCATAGCGGCCTGTTGACGGACGAGCCCGCAGAATTCGAGACCGTACCGGACACCTCGGCCAGCGGCGAGATCGACCTTTCCGATGAGTGGCAAGGCGCTCTGACGGCCGATACAGTCGAGGTTGCCTCGGAACAAGTAGTGGAAGAAGTCCCAGCCGAGCCATCGGTGGACGAAATCTCCGTCGAAAGCAGCGATGCCGTCGCCGAGACCATCGAAGAGATTCGCTTTTATCTCGAACATTCGATGGTCGACCAGGCACGCGCTGCATATGCCAAGCTGCAATCGCAAACCGCGGACTACGAACAACTGGCCGCCATCCATGCTGAGATTGAAGCGGCGAGTGCCCCGGCCGCTGCCGAGATCGAGTCGGTCGAAGAGCAGCCCGCAGTCATCGAGGAGGAATCTCAGGCAGTTGAAGCTGCCGTTGAGCCTGAGCCTCAGCCCAAGCCTGCCAGCCCGCTCAAGAAGATGGTAGCGGAACTGGACTCCTCCCTCGGCGAAGGATTCCTGCCCGCGACGGTTTCCCACGAGATCGAGCACGAACAGCCAATCGCTGCGCAAGCTGGTACGGATCCCTCTCTCGTCAGCCATCTTGACTTCATGTCGGGCCCGAAGTTCACCAAACCCGAGCCCGCGGAATCTCCCGCCCCTGCCAGCGGCGTGCTGGGAGAGTTTGTGGCCGACCTGGAAAATGCTCTGGGCGATCGATTCTTGCAGGAAGCGCCGGTTGCGACGCCTGACCATTCCCCGGCTACCATGCCCCCGTCGGAACCAGCACCAGCGGCCGCTCATTCCGATTTGCATATGGCCGCCAGCGCGGTTTCCGGTGCCTCGTTAACCCCCACGGTGGTTCCAGTTCCACCATCGACAGCCTCACCAGCTCCAGCCGCATCCACCACCGTCGTGCAGCCCTCCGTCACACCCTCAACATTCCGCGCCTCGGTGCGGCCGACGAATGGCCTCGCGGCGCCAAGCAAGCCCGACATGGCTGCCAGCGTCGATCTGGCTGACATGTTCGGAGAGATTCGTCACGAACTCGAAGAAGAGGTATCCACCGCCGAGGAGGATCCCGAGACGCATTACAACCTCGGAGTCGCTTTCCGCGAGATGGGTCTGCTGGATGAAGCGATTGGTGAACTCCAAAAAGTCTGTCAGGCCATCGATCACGGACACCCGTTCCCGCAAGTCATGCAAACCTACACCTGGCTGGCGCAGTGCTTTCTGGACAAGGGAGTACCGGAAGCGGCCATCCGCTGGTACGAAAAAGCGTTGAAACTACCTTCTCTTGACGAGGAAACGCGTACCGCCCTGCACTATGAACTTGCGTCTTCCTACGAAACCGCCCAGGACAAGAACTCTGCCCTGCACCATTTCATGGAAGTCTACGGGAGCAACATCGATTATCGTGACGTAGGCGAGCGCATCCGGGCCCTGAAGTCGTAAAATGTCTGGATGGCTGCAGAACGGATCTTTTTTCTGAAATCCTCATTGCCGTTAGCCGGGCGGAGCCCCGCCTGATGTCCAACTCGCCCACTCCGCATGGAAGTGGCCTGCCGGGACGGACCGGGTTTGCTTCCGAGCCGGAGCCGAATCTCGTTTCGGTGGAATCCGCTCCTGCTCCCAAGGCGCTGTCGCGCGGCCAAATCTGGCTGCATCGTTTGCTGGTGCTGCTGTTCGTGTTCGTTTGTGCCGCCGCCGGAGTATTGTTGGTGGTTCTTCCCTGGACGCCGCAATGGACCGACAATTCCCTGCTGTTGCGTTTTCCCGACCTGAGGACACTTATCACGAACGGCTTTTTTCGCGGGCTCTGCAGCGGGCTCGGGCTGCTCGACATCTGGATCGGTTTCTCCGAAGCCATTCACTATCATGAAGACAAGCTCCCATGATCTGTTTCAGACATTCTGTCTGAGCGACTGTATGCACAGAGCCTCAGGGCGAAACGATAAAATGTGTTTCGGAAAGTGCCCGCATGAGTGACGACCGACTGAAGTCCGCTCCGCTCGCTTACCAGAACGACCCTTTCCTCAACAGTCCCGATGGACGCATTCTGCGCATCCTCTCCGAATACAGCGAGCCCCTGTCGCGCTTCCGCCGCGAGCAGATTCAGGACACGGTGGTTTTCTTCGGCTCTGCGCGGTTTCACAGCCTGCCCGACGCGGAAAGCAGGCTTAAAGAATTCCAGAGCACAAGCTCTAACCAGGGTCATGGCGAGGAATTCGCCCACGCCCAGGCCGCAGTGAGGATGGCACGCTACTACGAAGACGCGCGCAAGCTGGCCTTCATGCTGACGGAGTGGTCCATCAAGATTCCCGCCCGCCGCCGGCGCTTCGTCGTCACCACGGGCGGTGGACCCGGCATCATGGAAGCCGCCAACCGCGGCGCCAAGGAAGCCGGCGGCAAGACGATCGGCCTCAATATCAATCTCCCATTTGAACAGTTCCCCAATCCCTACATCACGCCTTCGCTCAATTTCGAGTTCCATTACTTCTTCATGCGCAAGTTCTGGTTCGCCTATCTCGCCAAAGCGCTGGTGATTTTTCCGGGGGGCTTCGGCACCTTCGACGAGCTTTTCGAGATCCTCACTCTGGCCCAGACGGACAAGCTGGCAAAGAAGATTCTGGTGGTGATCTACGGAAGCGAATACTGGAAGAAGTTGATCAACTTTCAGGCAATGATCGACGCGGGCACCATCTCAGCCAAAGACCTAGATCTTTTCAAGCTGGTCGATTCTCCCGAGGAAGGTTTTGAGGTCCTGCGCGATGGCCTGACGCAGTACCATTTGGGAGGGGTCGCGAAAAAGGAAGGCGAGGTTCTCCCCGACATCGCCAGAACCAGACCGTAGATTTAGAGTGGACGGACTTCCTTGTTCGTCAAATCTGCCTGAGAAGCTGTCCACCGTCGAAGCTCCGAACCGTAGTACGCTTCGATCTGCCATGCACCGCCCTTTCCTTTACTACATCACTGACCGATCCCAATTCCCAGGTGACGAGACCACGCGCCGCAGACGTCTGCTCGAGAAAATCTCCGAAGCCGCCCGAGTCGGCGTCGATTACATTCAACTCCGCGAAAAAGATCTTCCCGCCAGAGCACTCGAAGAACTCGCGCGCGATGCAGTTTGCGTCCTGGAAGACGAGAAACGAAGAGCGGCGAACCGAGAACAGAGAACAGCTTTCCTGATCAACTGCCGAACCGATGTGGCGCTGGCAGTGAGGGCTAACGGCGTCCATCTGCGCTCCGACGACATCACCCCAGCTGAGGTTCGCCACATCTGCTCAATTCGAGCGAACGGCCCCGTCCGCCTGATCATCAGCCAATCCTGTCACCAGCCCACGGAAGTCCAGCACGCGGCGGCAGCGGGTGCCGATCTGGCTCTTTTTGCTCCTGTGTTTGAAAAGAAAGACTCGCCTCAATCGAAAGCCGCCGGCCTCGACGCCCTCCACAGAGCATGCCAATTCCAGCTACCCGTGCTCGCCCTCGGAGGCATCACTCTGCAAAACGCCGCCGCTTGCCTTGAAGCCGGAGCCGCCGGCATCGCTGCCATCCGTCTCTATCAAGAAAATGACATCGCCGAAGTGGCCCGCAAATTACGCAACCTCTAGCCCATCCACTTCTTCCCGTTCTTGAGCACGTTCATAACCCTCGCCAGCCTCCGGGCCCGCGTCTCATCCTGCTTCGCCTCCGTGATCGACCGCGCCATCTCTTTCTTGTTCGTAAATGATTGCTTTTCCCAATTCGCCTGCGCAGCCTTGCTTTTGGCGAGCTCTTTTTTCAAAGGCAGCGGAGGATCGATCGTGCGTGCCTCCTCATCCCGCTCCATCACGACCGAGACTGTGTCGCCCGCCCTCACTCGAGCGCCATCTCGAATCGCTTTGTTCACGACCATGCGGTGGCATCCGCCCATCGGCATTAGTGACGAGCGGAAAGGGAAGCCATTGATCGTTCCGCGCACCGGCACGCGGGCGCGCGTGCCAAACGTCTTCTCAACATCGAAGGGGGCGCTTAACGCCGCCACCTCGCTTGCGGGTGCGCCTTCCAATTTCACTTTGAATTTAATTTCCTTCATCGATCACCGCCGGTTCAGACGGCCCTCAACTTTTCGAAAGCAAGTCTATGCTACGCTCAACCTATTGCCAATGAACGCGTTCCCCGATCGCCCTCTGTCCGCAGCAATCTTCGAGCCGCAACTCGTCTCCATTCCCTCCGGTTGGTTTCTGATGGGTTCCGAGGAAGGCCAGGACAACGAGCGGCCGACTCATCGCGTCTGGATCGACCCATTTAAAATGGCCGCGCACCAGGTGACCAACTCCGAGTATTCCTTATTTCTCAGCCATGCGGGAAAGCTCCCGCCGCCCTTCTGGCACGATCCCAACTTCAATCATCCGCGGCAACCCGTCGTGGGAGTCTCCTGGCACGAAGCAGTTGCCTACTGCGAGTGGTTAGGGGCGTGCAGCGGCCGCGCTTATCGCCTCCCCACCGAAGCTGAGTGGGAACGCAGCGCTCGGGGTG
>JGI12627J18819_10000608_pt1 | contig 11788 bp, 12 predicted proteins | sample TexAe_OM1H0_M2_FD_18819 | JGI IMG/M metagenome (IMG submission 18819)
CAGGCCGGCGTCAGCGAGCCGACGCTGCCGCGGGAATGGGGCGACTGGGTCACTCGAGCGGCAATGCCGTCGCTGCGGATTCCGGACTTTCACATGTCATCGGTGAGCCAGGCGACATAATCCATCTGTGGTGTTACACGACGAACTGACCCGACTGGTGGCATTGTCGCCCGGTGACGGTCGCACGACCGCGCTGGTGCGGCGGATATGTGCGCGGACCCTCGGACTACCTGCGCTTCCCGCCGAGGGCGCGGGACGGGATGGCTACGCTGTCGTCGCCGAGTTCGCCGAGCAATTCAGCACTGACGTCACGGGTATCAGCGTCGAGCAGCGCTCCAGGCTGTGGAAGGTACTGGGGGACGACACCTTTGGTGTCGTCACGCAGATATACATCGCCGACTTCGTGCCGCGGGTGCGCGCCGGGCTCGAGGCACTGGGCGTCGGTGACGAGTACCTCGGGTGGACTGTCGGTCCTGTCGCGTGGGACCACGCCACCGATCCGTCTGACCTCGTGTTCAACGAGTTTCTGCCGACGGTGGCCCGGCAACGCGAGCTTGATGCGCTGACCGCAGAGGTGGTGCGGTTACGCGGCGCGGCGCAGCACAACTGCCGGCTATGCAAGTCGCTGCGCGAGACGACGGCGCTGGACGCGGGCGGGTCGGAGACGCTATACGGCGACATCGAGAAGTTCGAGGCGTCGGCCCAGCTGACCGAGCATCATAAGGCGGCGCTGCGGTATGTGGACGCGCTGATCTGGTCGCCCGGTCTGATCGACGACGGTGTCGCGGACGGGGTGCGTGCGCACTTCTCCGACGCCGAGGCGGTGGAGCTGACCCTCGATGTGATGCGCAACGCCAGCAACAAAGTCGCGGTGGCGTTGGGCGGCGATGCGCCCCGGGTTGAGCAGGGCACAGAGCAGTATCTCCTTGATGTCGACGGTCAGACAGTGTTCAGCTGACGTGGCCTAGGCGATTTGCTGTTCGGCCAACGCGATCCGCAGCCGTTGGCGCGCACGTGACGCTCGCGACATCGCGGTGCCCACCGGGATGTTCAGAATCTCGGCGGTCTCCGCGTAGGTGTAGCCGTGGACGTCGGCGTAGTACACCGCGGCCCGGAAGCCTTCCGGTAAATCCTGCATCGCTGCTTGAATCTGGCTGCCGGGCAACGCTTCCAGGACTTCCGCCTCCGCAGAGCGCAGTCCAGCAGGGGCGCGTGCGGCGCTAGAGGCCAGATCCCGCTCGGTGATTTCCTCGACAGAAACCTCCGCCGGACGGCGCTGCTTTCTGCGGTACGTGCTGACCCAACGGTTGTAGAGAATCCGGAAGAGCCACGCCTTGGCGTTGGTGCCTTCTTGGAACGTATGAAAACCCGAGTATGCGTCCAGCAGGGCATCTTGCAGCAGGTCCTCGGCGTCGGCGTCGCAACGAGTCAGGCGTCGAGCTCCGCGGGATAGGACGTCAAGGACGGGTCCGGCTTCGCCGGCGAATCGTTCGGCGAGACTCTCGTACGTGTCGGACGTGCCTCGTATGGACGTGATTGTCACGATCAGTCTCCAAATTCTGGCGGGGAAGCCCACAAGGGCGGTCCAGATCAGAGTCACGGTTGCGAAGCGGGCGCGCGCCCTTGAAAGTCCGTAGTCCTGGGTCCGTAGTTCAGGGTCGGGTGTGCGGCCTAGCTGGCCCACGACACGGTGCGGAGCTGGCGACGCGACGTGATGCCGAGCTTGACGAACACTTTTCTGAGGTGCCATTCGACGGTGTGCGTGCTGATGAACAACTGCGCACCGATCTCCTGGTTTGTCAGCCCTTCTGCGGCGAGTCGTGCGATCTGTGCCTCTTGGGCTGTCAGCTCATCGCCGGAATTCACCGGTTGCTTGCGCACCTTCTCGCCGATGGCCACCAGTTCGCGGCGGGACCGCTCCGCAAAGGCGTTGGCGCCCATTCGGGTGAACATCGCGTGGGCCTCGGTGAGGTGTCGACGCGCATCGAGTCGCCGGTTCAACCGGCGCAGCCACTCCCCATAGCGCAGATGAGCGCGAGCCAAATGTACGACGATGCTGGTTCGCTCCAAGCGTTCGATGGCTTCGGTGAACAGACTCTCGGCGGTTTGGTCGTCGGCTACCAGGGCTCGCGCACTCGCCAAAACCCCCAGGCCCCAGTCGGTTGCGCTGGCGCCTGCGCGTTCTTCGAGCTGACGTATGGCGGCCGCGGCCGTTGCCCGCTCACCCGTGTGCACCGCAGCTTCGATCAGTTCGATCAAGCACCACCCGTAGAAGCCAAGATCCTCGTGTTCGCATGCCTCGCGAGCGGCGATGAATGCCTGTTCGTATCGGCCGAGTCCGTTGTAGAGCACGGCGGTGACGAATCCGGCCAGGCCGAGCAGTCGGCCCTCGCCTCTGGTGCTTCCCTCTGCGGTCGCTGCCTCGATCAAGCCGACCGCGTCGGCCGGGATCCCGCGCCAGGCAGTCAATAGCAACGCGTCGTATTTGAGTGGCGCGTAGCCCGTGGCCGCAGTGATCGAGGCTGCTTCTTCGATAATTCTTGCCGCCGTGGCGAATTCGCCCGCCAGCACATGAGCTCTCGCCTGGTAGGCGAGTGCTCGCGGAATTATGGCCAGTGCACCGGCGTCACGAGCGTGCCGGACGATGTCGGTGGCCAGTTGACGGTAGATCGCGTCGTCCCAGAGTTCGGCGGCGGCGGTCTCCTGCACAACNGGGAAGGCCAGCGACATCCAGNGCAGTATCTGGCTATTCGTCTGGGCGCAGATGTCCTGAAGCGTTGATCGCAGCACAGCGCGGCCGNTGCTCACGTCGCCAGCGATTCGGTCGGCNATGCCGCTCAACAGCAAGTCNATCGGCTGATGCAGTTCNGATGCCGGGCCAACCGCTGCGCGGGCAGCCTCGGCCGCATTCGCCAGTGCGTCGGGCTCACCGGATCGACCGGCGTACATGGCTGCGGCGAGCGCCTCGAGGTAGGTCTCGCGGGCTAGATCGTCATCAAGGTTTTCCAGCCGCTTGGCGGCGTCGAGAAGTTGCGACGCGGGCCCGGCAAGCTGAGGGGCGCTGCTATCACCCCCGCGGTTGCGGGCAAAGTCCATCTGAGCGCGTAAACGAGCCACTTGGCCGCGTTGGAGGTTGGACAGCACGCCTAGTTCGGCGATTGCGAGTAGGTCGTGTGCAGCCTGGGGCGCTGCCGCATCTCCCTTGGCCTGCGCCGCGGCGATTGCCCTGGAAACGCGCCGGGCCGGGTCCAGAGTCAAGGCGGTCGCGCGCTCCAAAAAAGCTGCCGCCGCGGCGATGCCGCCTCTGCTCTGGGCGCGGCCGGCTGAGGTTTCCAGCTCCGCGGCGACCGCATCGTCGGGTCCCGCCGTGGCATAGGCGGCGTGCCATGCTCGACGGTCGGGGTCCGAGCGTGGATCCGTCGCGTCGGCCAATGCCCGATGTATTGCTCTGCGGTCAGCCAGGTCTGCGGCGCGGTAGGCGGCTGAGCGCAGCAGCGGGTGGTGAAAGCGCATGCGCGGACCAAACTCGATCACCCCGGCGGCTTCTGCCGGTGCCAGTGCGTCGACCGGGATGCCCAAATTGGCCGCCGCGCGCAGAAACAACGCGGCGTCGCCAACTGGCTCGGCGGCGGCGACAAGGAGCAACCGTTGGGTGTCGACGGGAAGCGACGCGATGCGGTGCACGAAGCTTTCCTCCAGCTGTCCCGCCGAGCGGTGCACAGCCAGATTCCCGAAACCGCCGGCCAGATCGACCGCGGAGTGGTTTCGCGGCACCTCGAGCAGCGCCAGCGGAATGCCCCGCGTCTCAGCGACGATGCGGTCGCGCACCCGCTCATCGATCCGCCCGGGTATGACGGAGCTCAACAGGTCGCGGGCTTCGCCGCCAGATAGCCCGTTGATCGCGAGCTCGGGCAGCCCGGCCAACGCCTGCGCGCCGCCGTCGCGGGCCGCGAAGACCAGTGCGACTGGCTCGGCCAACAGGCGCCGCGCGACGAACGAGAGCGTCTGCAGCGACACCTGGTCGAGCCACTGCGCGTCATCGATGATGCAGAGCAGGGGTTGGTCGCTGGTAGCGGCGGCCATCAAGCTCAGCACCGCCAGCCCGACCAGGAAGCGGTCGGGCGTCGCTCCGACTCCGCGGCCAAAGGCGACATTCAGGGCTTCGCGCTGCGGCGGCGGCAACTCGTCGAATCGATCCATCAGCGGTGCGCACAGCTGCTGGAGGCCGGCGAATGCGAGCTCCATGTCCGACTGCACACCCGCCACCTGGACACAGCGAAATTCGGACGCCTGCTCTGACACGTAGCCGAGCAAGGCGGTCTTTCCGACGCCAGCTTCGCCGCGGAGAACCAAAACCTGATGGCTACCTGCTTGGACTGTCGAGACCACCCCGCGCAGCGTCTCGCATTCGGCCGTGCGACCGCGCAGACGTTGCCCCCGGCCCTGGCTCGACATACTCTCCACCGCGTCTGGTTCCAGTGGACCTCAGCCGGTTTGATGTCGGGACTGATGGCTGGTCCGGACCTGATGGTAGTGAGCTCTCTCAGCGAGGTCTACGCAGTCGCGCGTCCGGGCCCCTCCGTATCTGCAATTTCTGTCCTAACCGCCCACGAATGTGACGGTCTCCTCGAGCGGTGCGCGGCCGGTGCGGGCGTAACTGACGGATACGTCTTCGTACCCGATCGACATGCCACAGAAGAGGATGCGCCCGTCCGGGGGTGAGACGACCTCCGCGACGGACTTGCGAGTTTGCGACCACGCCATCTGGGGGCAACTGTGCAAGCCCTCGGCGCGCAGCAGCAGCATCACGGTCTGCAGGTACATGCCGAGGTCCGCCCATTGCGGCAGGCCCATGTCGCGGTCGATGTAGCAAAACAGCGCGGCGGGCGCGCCGAAGCAGTCCCAGTTGGCGATGGCGGCTCGTTGACGGGCCTCCAAGTCCTCGCGCGCAATGCCAAGTGCGCCGTAACGCTGCTTGGCGAATGCGGCTCGGCGCTCGCTGTAAGGGGACTTCAATTCGCGCGGGTACATCTCGAACTCCCGCTCGTCCCAGGGATCGCCTGCTCCTACTCGATGTATGGCGAGCAGTTTGAGCTGCACCAGTGGCGCACCGGTCAAAACGTAGATGTGCCAGGGCTGGAGGTTGGATCCCGACGGCGCCCAAGCCGCGGCCGACAGCACCCGCTCCAGCACCTCTTTCGGTATGGGCTGGTCGGTGAATCCGCGAACGGCGCGTCGGCTTGTTACTGCCTCGTAGATGTCCACCAACGCCGTCTCTTCTACGTTGCTCAATTGGCTTGGCGCCGTAAGGGTTCGGCTACGCCTTGGCCGCCGTCTCGAGAACCCAGTCCTCGAACCTGGTGGTGGACAGTTTCGCGCCGTCATCGGGAACGAGGGTGCGTTCTTCGATTGCGACGCCCCAATACTTCGCAGCAGGATCGGCGACTACTTCGCGAGGATCCCCGTGGGCGGTCAGCGCGATGCGGATGAGATCGGGAAGCGGATACGCGTGCGGTCCGCCTATCTCGCTGATGCCGTTCACCGGGTCACCGACCGCTGCTACGGCAACGGCTTCGGCGACGTCGACTGCAGCCATCGGCTGACAGAGAGCCGACGGCAGACGCACCGTGTTCCCCTCGGTCGCGGAGTCGGCAATGAAGCTAAGGAACTCGAAGAACTGCGTTGCGTGCAGGATCGTGTAAGGAATCGGTCCCGCGCTGATGAGGTCTTCCTGCGTCTGCTTGGCGAGGAAGTAGCCGCTCTGTGCGGCAAGGAAATCGGTGCCGACGACCGACAGCGCGACGTGGTGTTTGACGCCGGCGTCGGCCTCGGCGGCCAGCATGTTCGTCGTTGACTTGGTGAAGAATTCCATCGACGGGGCGTCGTCGAACGACGGCGAGTTCGAGACGTCGGCGACCACTGACGCGCCGACGAGCACGTCGGACAAGCCCTCGCCGGTCACCGCGTTCACACCCGTCGACGGAGCTGCGGCGACGGCATCATGACCTTGTGCGGTCAAGGCCTGCACCACTTTTGACCCAATCAGGCCGGTTCCTCCAATGACGACGATTCTCATGATGAGCCTTCCTTGATCGTGCGGCTGAGAACAGCCGTCCAAACTGGGTTATCTCCGGGGAGCAGGTGGATTGCCGTAGCTCCCTGACTGCCAGAACGGATGCAAGGCCGCGGACTCATCCCGTGGGCTGAAAGTTTTCGAAGGGTTGTCGGAACGATGGCCCTTCGCGGCGTGCATTTGCATGGCACAGTCACGGGCGAATTTGTGCGGGCGCTAATGTCAGGGCCGTGCAAGACCACGACGCCGGAGGCGATGTTCGCAGCTGATCGGATCCGGGGCGGTAGCTCAGTTGGTTAGAGCCGCGGACTCATAATCCGTTGGTCGCGGGTTCGAGCCCCGCCCGCCCCACTGTAGAGAGCCTGGTCAGGCGTTTCCGGTGCTTGACGTCATCCCTGGCGCCCTGTCTTGGCGTGTTGTCGCGGCCCTTGACTTCACCGCGCCACATCCGGCCCACCAGATCGTCGAGATCAGCTTTCGACAGCTTCTGAACTTGGATGTGGCCGAGTTCGTCCCGCAACGCCGCCAGCTTCGACCGGTGGCCTCGCGCGCTTGGCCATGGCGTCGTTGTACCCGAACCACCGACACGAAGCCAGTAGCAAGTCAGCTCAGTGCAATGTCTCCGGGCACAGCTCGTGCTGCGCGGCGATAGTCAGCCCGCGTTTGTCGGCGTTCGACGGTCCCTCACTGATCTGGTCGACCGTCGTCCCGGTCCGTAGAAGCTCGCATGCGTGCTGCCCATTGTCGAGCAGCCACGAGTCCGGCTTTCCTGCGGTGTTGATCCCGGTGTTGTGGATATAGGCGAGGTACGAGTTTGCGTCGGCGTGGGCAGGCGCCGCGGTGGCGATGAGTGCGGCCCCAAAAACGATTGCAACTCGGATGGACATGGCGGCGGAACTCCTTGAGACGTTGTTGTCCGTTTCAGTGTCGCGCCGCAATCCGCAGGTGAAGTCACTCGCGGTCGCGGGCACTTGCTGGTTGCGTTGCCAGTTGACGCATTTCAGAAACATGCATTCGGGTGAAGTCTGGGCCAACAGCAGACGGTCGGTGTCACGACGTCGTCACAACCAATGCCAGACGCTCACGAACACCGACGAACGTCCATGGCTTGAAAGTGCTGGTTAGACAAGCTTTTCCGAACGCTCGCGGATGTCGGCGGACACGCTCTGGCCGACTCATAACCTGTTGGTCGCTTCGAGCCCGGCCCGCCCCACTCAAGAAGACCTGTTCAGGAGCTTTTAGACCGCTCAAGGGGCTGAAGCTGTGCGAAACTTCGCTGGTGACGTCGGAACGGTCGCCTCTTGTACTCCTGCATGGCGGGTCCTGGTCTGGCGATCAATGGCGGGACATTGCGCCGCTGCTATCCGCCCACCACGACGTATACACACCGTCAGCGCTCGGTCATCGTGGAGGGCCAGTTGTGCAGCGGCGACCCGTCACGATCTGGGATGTCATCGATGAGTCCGAACGCTACCTCGATGAACGCGGACTAGATCGGCCACATCTAGCGGGCCATTCGATGGGTGGATTCATAGCGCTCGAATTGGCGCGACGTGGCCGGGCTGGATCCGTCTGTGCATTTTCACCGGGTGGATTGTGGTCGAACGATCTGCGGGTGCGGGCCCTGAAGAAGGTGCGACGGCAGTTGGCGTTAGGCCGCGTGATGCGTCCCATCACCCCGCTTCTCATGAAATCGCCGGGGATGCGCCGGCGTGGGTTGACCGATTTGACGCTGCACGGAGATCGACTCAGCTACAAGCGGATCATCGAAATCAATGAAGAGAACTTTGAATGCACCATCATTCACGACATCTTCAACAACCCTGACGAACAGGTCGCACCGATGGACCCTCTGCCGTGCCCAATCACCATCGCCTGGTCCGAAAAGGACAGGATTCTGCCAGTCGAACTCTGCGGGGCTATCGCCCGAGACCGCCTGCCCCGCGCGACATTCACCATCCTGCCCGGCCTCCCGCACACTCCGACGATTGACGATCCCGAGCTCGTCGCAAGTACCATCCTTGCAGTCACCGGCGCCACAAAGGTGTAGCCATCCATGTATCAGCTGGCCCGTCGCGGTGCCCATCGTCCGAGCTAAGCTAACGCGCCCGTAGCGGCGAAATACCGGCAACCGGGGGGCGAAAGCCGACGAGCTATTCGCCTCGGCACCCGACATCAGCAATCTCGACGTTGTCGCCAACAAGCTCTGACGCCCGTTGCGGCGTTGCGGGTGACCCGGTTGCTCAAGGCGTCAGATGCAGTCGCTATTGGTACGGGATTCTGCCGCCATCGAAATGCCGAGGGCCGACGCCATCGCGGGACATTTACGCGTCAACGCAGGACTTAGGGCACTCTTTCGGCCTGTGGGGGCAAGTGCGCGCGTCGGGTTTGGGACTGACAGGACCGTGTCCACCGCGGCGTCGGGGTGCGAAGGTTCCCATGTAGACGGCCCGCGTCGGCACATATGGCTGGTGTGGCCCCGAAGGGAGCAAGACCGGAATTGGTCGGCCGGTGCGCCGCTTCGATCCCGAAGCGGCCCTAGCCAGCGAAGTGCGGGGCCACCCCAACCAGTACTGCTGGGCCGATATGAATATTTGGAGCGGAGGTATTCAATGACCCATCCCTCGGGTATTACGGCGTTCGAACGGTTCTTTCGTTCGGTCGCAAGCATCAAGATCGACAAGAACGACGTCCGTCGCTTCCGGGAGTTCGTCGACGAGCAGATCGACGACATTGCTATCGCGGGGCGCAACTCGGCCAAGTGGAACGGGCGTGACGTGGTTGTGCCGCAGGACCTTCCGATCACCAAGGGCGTCCAGGAGCGAATGCGGGAATTCGACAAGCTGGAGGAGGCAGAGGAGATCCGTGAGCTGCTGCGGCAGGCGGTGCGGCGACCACCTGGCGACGTTACGTTCGCTGAGGACACCGAGCAGCTGCTGCCAGAGTTGTTCGGCGGGTTGAGTATCGCGCTGGCCCGTTCGTTCCGCGTGGTGGACCCGAAGGTGTCCAACCCGTCGACTGAGCATTGGGATCGGGTGTTCACGCTATTTCAGCTGGTGTTCTGATAACCCGATCCTACTTGTGCGTGAAAGTCCGCTCACAACAGTTCATCTGCGGAACATGCTCGCGGCAACGGAGGCGGGAGCCATCGTTTTTCCGCCGGTACCAGCATTTTACGATCGGCCGGCCACCTCGACGATATCGTCAACCACACCATCGGGCGGGTGCTGGACTTGTTCGACCTGGACTCCGGCTTGTTCATCGCTGGGGCGAACCGACTCACCACGAGCCGGCCCACCGAAACGGCACGAGCGTCTAGATCGCAGAGTGATTCGCCGACATCGCTCGGACACTATCGTCGACGCCGTTTATTGGCCAGCCACTTTCTTTGCCGCGCTGTACTTCTCGCAACCTGGCCGCGGCGGTAACACAGCCAGCTGGGCCCATGCGTGCCCGCTCTCTTCGGCTGCCGGGCGGGCAGGCTGGCGGGTAATGCGCGCGAATTCCTTGGCGATGGTGCTATAGAACGCGCGCTGTTCACGTGGCGAGACCGGCTCGCCCCTTAATACGGAGGCGCCTGTCGATCGGTGGGCCCGCATGGTCCCAGACAATGGGAGACTTTGACCCCGGGCCACTCCTGCTTCAAGCAGAGTCCACGCCCCGTAGCAGACGATCCCGACCGGCTTCCCTGAAGTGATGAAGTCACGCACGAGGGAGACCACCCGATCGTCGCTGGAAAGCCGATCAGATTTCACCGTCCCGGGCAGCAGCAGCAACGCCTCGTACTCGTCGACCGTGGCTTGGGCCACCGTTTGGTCGACGGTGTACGTGCGGCCCGGCCCGAGGTCGCTATCGAGCGATTCGATGTGACCGGTTCGGAGCGACAACAACTGTGTCTGTGCCCCTGCTTGCCGCACCGCCTCGCCGGATGCCTCCAATTCGACCTGGCCGACGCCATCCGCTGCGAGCATCGCGATTCTCAAACCTTGCAGGCATTCGGCCATGTCGGACTCCGCTCGGCAATGTGTGTAGTCGGGAATCTTTCCGCTCGATGCAAGCTTCGCCGTTGTTGACGTGTATTTCCTGCTCCCGCCGGAGCAAATTTGTCGAGCGGTATTCGTCCCGCTGTGACAGGACGGCGACGCTGTTTGTGAGCCTTAACGAGATTTTCTTGGCCGGCATCGGGCGGTTCCTGGACCGTTGGCTAGGCCGCCAGGGGAGCCTGGTGCTTTTACTCGCCTACCGTCATCCTGATCCCGCTGCTCTGTATCGGGAGATTGGTCGACAGCTTGCCCATTCGAGCTGCGATGTGCCGAACGGCTTTCCGCAATTTTTCTAAGAGCCCCTCGCGCGCTCATAGCCGACCGCGGACTTGAGGAGCTTCGACCCCGTAATATCGATAATTGCTTCACCTGCATGCCGCCACGCAAATTTGGCGCTTCCTTAATCCGGATCCGTGAACTGTCCGCGCAACGACGTACCGTGGCCCTCCAAGGTTCGCGTCAAAGAGAAGGCGATCTCGGCAATCGAGCCCCAATGACGCGATAGTGAGGAGGCGATCGCCTTCTCTGGGCAAAGCCGTGAAGGCCATGCCGAAGGGCTCTAAATCGCATCGCGGAGGTAGATAGTCGCCACGTATTGCAACGAAAAGCTAAGGCCAACAGCATATTACGTTGCAACAGCATCCCGGCGGCGGCTGGTTCACCGCGCATCCAACCGGTGAAAGTCTCNGGGTAGCTGGCTCAGTACGTCATCGAACTCACCGGGCGTCGCCGCCTCACGGAGCGTCGCCAGCACCGCATCCACGGCACTTCTAGACGCGATNGGGTCACGTCGGGGGGAGCGTTCAGCCACCCGGTTGACGAATTCATCGAAGCCGAAAGTTTCGGCCTGTTCTTTCGTCGGGAGCAAGGCGTCTTGCAGTGGTCCAGGCAGTCGTGTCGCCAGGTCGCGGGCCTCGGCGCCGCCGATACGCTCGGCGAGGGTGGCCAAGGTCGCGCGTGTCAACGCCGCCGCCTCACCTTCAAAAAGGCCGGTACGCTCCGCTACTCGCGCAATGATTTCGTCGTATTTCATTGTTTCTCCTCGGGTTTCGACTCTTGACATCGTGCCGAACGCCGAGTGTCGGTACTTCGTTCTGGTGAGCCGGATTTCGGCGCTTGTTGTCACCCTGGCAGGTGAGCTCACATCACAAGGCCAGGCGTGCGTCGCAAATCCGGTCTTCGGCGGCCGTTACTGCGGTGGTCGGCCGCTGGGGCTTTGTGCACCTCGGCCGATTCGCTCAGCAGTACCATCAAGTGTTTGGCGAGGCCCCTTCGCTTCGCTCGTCAAACCGTTAACCGGCGTGCGATGCCACCAAGCAGAATGAGATGTCGGGTTCTCCGGCCAGCGCCGAGGCGGAGACCAAGGCGTCGACGGCGGCCTTATCGACAGACGTCAGGTTCGCGAGCTCGAGCACCAATTGTGCGGGCTCTCGTAGCAATTCGCCGGCTACGAGCAGGGACAGCTGCGAGCTGGTTTCTCTATTCAGGTCACCTGTCGTCCGGATAATAGTTATGCCAGCGGGAAGTCGTCGCACCGCACACGAGAGCGACCTGCGTTGTTACTCTTCTACGTCACTCTCGCTTCCTGATTCAGCTCCTCCCGTCACTTATTAAGTCAAGCAGACCAAAACGGGCCCACGTGATCCGTCGCAATCACGCTCGCGTCGCCAAG
>JGI12627J18819_10000609_pt1 | contig 11784 bp, 12 predicted proteins | sample TexAe_OM1H0_M2_FD_18819 | JGI IMG/M metagenome (IMG submission 18819)
CGCCGACCACTCCCACGCATTCAGCGGAGAAGATCTTGAGCGAAACGCCGTCGACTGCCTCGACTGCCGGCCGCCCATAGCGGACCCTAAGATCTTGCATGTTCAACGCCGGCATCATGCTTCAACCTTCCTTGACATCGAGCGCATCGCGCATGCCGTCACCGAAAATATTGAGGCACAGCAGCAGCGCCGCCAGAAAACCGCCCGGTACGAGCAGCATCCAGGGAGCCGCCTCCATTTCTCCAACGCCCTCGGAGATCAGCGTTCCCAGACTGGCGCCCGGCTCCTGAATTCCCAGCCCCAAAAAGCTGAGGAAGCTTTCGAACAAAATAATCTGCGGTATCGTCAAGGTGGCATAGACAATGACAGGACCCAAAAGATTCGGAATTACATGCTTCGCGATGATGCGCCCAGTACCCGCTCCCGAAACGATGGCGGCAGCGATGTAATCCTGCCGCCGGATGCTCAAAGCCTGGCCCCGAACGATCCGCGCCATCGTCAGCCAGCCGACCGCGCCGATCGAGATGAACAGCAGCGATTGGCTGCGGCCGAAAATCACGGTGAGGAAAATGACGAAAAAGATCAGCGGCAAGCCGCTCAAGATCTCGATCAACCTCATCATGAAATGGTCCGTGCGCCCGCCCACGTAGCCTGAGACGGCACCGTAGGTCACGCCGACTGCGATGCTGATCAGGCTCGCGACCAGGCCGACCGCAATGCTGACCCGAGTACCCGCGAGAGTCCGCGCGAACAGATCCCGTCCCAACCGATCGGTGCCGAACCAGTGGGCGTTGGTCAGCGCGGGCCGCGCGGCAAGATGCAGCCAATCGAGCGTCTGAGCATCGTTCGGGTTGAAAAGCGGACCGAACAATGTCAGCAATACTATGGCAGCCATCACGAAGCCTGCTGCGACAGCCGCCGGGTTGCTCCGCAGGCGCCTCGCGGCATCCTGTGCGTAGGCGTTCACGACGGCTGTCTCACGCGCGGGTCCAGCCACGCGTACAAAAGATCCACCAATATCCCTAAGCCGATGAGCAGCGCGGAATAAATGATCACCATGCCGAGCACCAGCGTGTAGTCGCGATTGATCGCACCCTGGACCAGGTAGCGGCCGATGCCCGGTATGCCGGCGATGGTTTCCACGACCAAGGATCCGGTCATGATGGATGCGACCGCGGGGACCAGATAGCTCGCGACCGGCGTGAGCGCGGGCCGGAGCGCATGGCGCCATATCACCGTGCGAAGGGGCAACCCCTTGGCGAACGCTGTTCGAATGTAATGGCTTCGCAGCACCTCCAGCATACTGCCCCGCGTCAGCCGCGCGATGTACGCCAGCGGTGGAAGACAGAGGGCAACAACCGGCAATGCCAGATGCCGGATCGAGCCCGGTTCCCAACCGGACACCGGCAGCCAGTGAAGATAGACGCCGAGCAAAAGACCCAAAAAGGGCAGCACCACAAATGACGGAATTGCAATCCCTGCGACCGCGAGCGACATGGTCAAGTAATCGGCGGGCGTGTTATGACGTAGCGCCGCAAACGTCCCTAGCGGTATGCCGATCAACAATGCCATTGTCATCGCAATGGCGCCGAGCTGCAGGGTCACGGGGAATCCTTGTCCGATGAGCTCCGTAACAGTGAAATCCTTGTACTTGAAGGACGGTCCGAAATCGCCTCGCAGCAGCGACTTGAGATAGCGGCCGTATTGCACATAAACCGGCTGATCGAAGCCGTATGCGCTCTCGAGATTCGCCCTCACCTGGGGAGATACCGACTGCTCTTGATCGAACGGACCGCCGGGCGCCGCGCGCATCAAAAAAAACGTGATCGTAATGATGATGAAAAGCGTCGGAATTGCGCCGGCGAGCCGCGTGAAGAAAAAGCGCGTCATCTGCGTGCAGTCTATCGGCTGACCGCGAGGTGGACAAGCGAACTGCGCCTCCTTAAACTACAAAGTTCGCCAAATACATGAGGATTCATGGACTCCACCCGCCCCATCCGCGCGCTGATGCGTGGCCTTGATGCGCTCACGATTCTGAACCTGCGTGACGGTGCAACGGTGTCCGAAGTCGCCCATGAAATACGCCTGCCCCGCACCACTGTTTACCGGATCTTGGAAACGTTGTGCAACTCGGGATTTGTCTATCGGGACAGCGCCGATGAACGCTATCGGTTGACCATTCTGGTTCGAGGCTTGAGCGGAGGATTCGACGACGAAGCCTGGGTAAACCAAATCGCCAAGCCGCAGATCTACGCCTTGTGCACCGAAATCGTCTGGCCGGTCAGCATTGCGACGCTGTCGGGAACGAAGATGATGCTGCGGGAAGCGACGGATCACAGCACGCCGCTCGCCATCGACCGCTATTCCGCCGGCTTCCAGCTGCCGCTGCTCGCGAGCGCAGCCGGCCGCGTCTATCTCGCCAATTGCGCGGTCCAGCAGCGCGACGCGCTCATCGAGATTCTGGCGCGCTCGAACAAGGAGGAAGACAGGCCGGCCCGGGATCGCGGCGAGCTGCTGCGCGTGCTCGCGGAAATAAAATCCTCAGGGTATGCGATTGTCACGCGCACCCGCCGCCTCGTGGACGAATTCGCAATCAGCGTTCCTGTGCCGATGAACGACCGCACCATGGCCGCGCTCACGGTCCGATTTATCGCATCCGCGTTGCCGCTGAAAACAGGGATCGACCGATTGGTGCCTAAGCTGCGCCAATGCGCGGCTAGAATCAGCACTGCTTTTGTAGAACAACAGGCCGAGGCCCGGTTGCATCCGGTGCCACGGGCTACCGCCTAAGGAGTATTCGTGCAGAAGATCATGGTCTGTATCAAGCGCGTCGTCGACTACAACGTGCGCATACGGGTGAAACCGGACGGCAGCGGCGTCATGCTCGACGGCGTGAAGATGAGCGTGAATCCGTTCGACGAAATCGCACTCGAAGAGGCCTTGCGCATCAAAGAGCGGGGTTCGAATATAGAAGTGGTGGCTGTCAGCATCGGCGTCGCGGATACGCAGCAGCAATTGCGCACCGCGCTGGCCATGGGCGCCGATCGCGCCATCCTGGTGCAGAGCGACTCGGCCGTCGAACCCCTTGCAGCCGCGCAAACCTTCCTGGCGCTGGCAAAAAAGGAAAACCCCGATCTGATTTTCCTCGGCAAGCAAGCTATCGACGACGATGCCAATCAGACCGGACAAATGTTGGCCGCGCTTTGGGACAGGCCGCAAGCGACCTATGCGTCGAAAGTCGAGATTTCGGCCGGCAAAGCCGCCGTGACCCGTGAGGTCGATGCGGGACTCGAGACCATCGAAGTCGACCTGCCTGCGGTCATCACGGTCGACTTGCGCTTGAACGAACCGCGCTACGTCAAGTTGCCGGACATCATGAAAGCCAAGAAGAAGCCCTTGGATGTGACGTCGCTCGACGCGCTGGGAGTGAGCGCCGCCGTGTCGCTGAAGACGGTTAAGACCGACCCGCCGCCGCAACGCCAAAAGGGTGTCATGGTCAAAGACGTTGCCGAACTGGTCGACGCGTTGAAAAAGAAGGGGTTGCTCTGATGAACAGAATTCTCATCGTCGGAGAACACGACGGCAAGTCCCTGAATCCCTCGACCGCCAAATGCGTCACATGCGCAAAGGGCATTGCCGACGCCGAGATCACGGTGGCGTTGCTGGGCGGGGATACATCGGGCGTCGCCGCTCAGGCCGCGGCGCTTGCCGGCGTCAAGTCGGTGCTGCGCGTCGATCGTCCCGAGAACCTGCACCCCCTTGCGGCTGTTTTTGCGCCGCAGGTTGCGGCTCTGGCAGCGGATTTTTCACATGTTTTCGGACCATCGACGAGCTTCGGCAAGGATCTCATGCCGCGCGTCGCCGCTCTGCTCGGCGTGGGCCAGGTGAGCGATTTGATGGCGGTGGAAAGCGCCTATCGATTCCGCAGGCCGATCTACGCAGGCAATGCGATTGTGACGGTGGAGGCGGATTCCGCCCGGAAGCTCATCGCGACCGTGCGCGTAGCCTCTTTTCAAGCGGCCCCCTCCGGGGGCAGCGCCGGCATCGAATCCAAGACGTTGAGCGTCGCGCTGCCCTCGCACACCCGATATGTCGGGGCCAAGTCGGGTTCGACCGACCGGCCGGATCTGCAGACTGCCGCGCGTGTCGTCTCCGGCGGCCGTGCCTTGGGCAGCGCCGAGAACTTCAAGCTGCTGTTCAGCCTTGCCGACAAACTGGGCGCGGCGGTAGGGGCTTCGCGAGCGGCCGTGGACGCAGGTTATGCCCCGAATGAAATGCAGGTCGGCCAGACAGGCAAGATCATATCGCCCGAGTTGTACATCGCGATCGGGATTTCGGGCGCCATCCAGCATCTGACCGGCATCAAAGATGCGCGCACGATCGTGGCCATCAACAAGGACGGCGAAGCGCCGATTTTTGAGATCGCCGATATCGGGCTGGTAGCCGATCTATTCCAAGCAGTGCCTGAGCTGGAGAAACTGGCCGGCCCTTGACGCATCAAGGGCCGGCACGGACTTGCTATAACTGCTTCAAGACGTAATCGGCCGCGGAGACTTTGAATTCTCCCGGCGCTTCGACATTGACATGGGCGGCAACGCCGTTCTTGACGATAATTGCGAAGCGTTGACCGCGCATTCCCATGCCGAACTTGGTGCCATCCATCTCCAAGCCGAGGGACTTGACGTACGCGCCATTGCCGTCGGCCAGCATCAGGATCTTGTCGCCGACTCCGCCATGCTTTCCCCACGCGTTCATCACGAACACATCGTTCACCGCCGTGCAAGCAATGGTATCGACCCCCTTTGCCTTGATCTGATCGGCCAGTTCAACGAAGCCTGGGAGATGCTTGGCATCGCACGTCGGCGTGAACGCTCCGGGGACGGAAAACAGCACCACGGTCTTTCCGCCGAACAGCTGCTCCGTCGTCAGCTTTTGCGGACCATCCTTGGTCATTTGGGTGAATGACCCTTCGGGCATTTTGTCGCCGGCCTTGATCGTCATAATTGCGTCCTCGAGATCCTTTACGATCCTAGTTTGTCCGAGTAGAGCTCCCACAGCTTCAGCACCCGCGGACTGATGTTGGGCACCGTCTTCAGCTTCTCGAATGCCTTCTTGGCCTCAGCGTTGTTCTTGAGCGCCGCATCCGCGCGTCCCAGGTACACGTAGGCTTGATCCAGATCCTTGACCTGGCCCTTGCCGATGCCGCGGTTGATGGCGGTCACCGCGTTCTGATAATCGCCGGCGCCGAAGTAGACTTCGCCGAGCTTCACGTCGGCCTGCCCGGCCGGATTCTTGCTGGCTTCTGCTTCTAGCCCCGGCAGTCCCTTCTTGTCGGCATCCGCGCGTGTCTTCAGCGCATTCAACAGGCGCGTCGTACGTTCCTTGTGTTCATCCTTGATCTGGTTTGTGCTCATGGCCTTGTCGAGCACTGCCGCCGCTTCGCCCGGCAAGCCGGCATCGCCCAGCAATTGCGCCATTTCGATGTAATCGGTATCGGCATTCATGGAGTTGGTGTCGTACATGATGCGATAGATCATCAAGGTATTTTTATCGTCCCGTTCATCCTGGCGCTCGAGACGGATCAGGTTGTTCCAATAGGAGGTCTTGTTGGTGACGTGGATCAGGTCGTACAGCCCGGCCTTCATGGCGCCGGTATCGCCTGCATCGCTCGCGCACTGCAGCTTGATCTGATAGAGGACTTCTTTAGGCGCCTCATTGGCCTTGCGGTAGGCGGCAACCGCCTTGTCCGACCAAACGCCGCTATTCTTGCAGTCCTTTTGCAGGTAATAGAGCTGCGCCATGACCAGGAAATCATTCGGCGTAGCCTGGCTCGATTCGGTAACCGTCTTGCCGTACTCGATCGCCTTCGCATTCTGCTGATTCTGCGCGGCCACCTGGAAGAGCAGGTGCGTCGTGCGCGCGAGCTCTTCGGAAGTATATCCCCCGGCCGCTATCGCCGCCTCGTATGCGCCCTCGGCTTCTTTCAGCTTGTTGAGCTTGACGTACGAATAACCCCTGAAATCGTTGATCTTGGTTTTGTCGTATGCGGTAAGCCCCGATCGTGTATCGAGCCCGTCGAGGTTCTTGAGCACTTCCGTCCATTGGTTCGCCGCCATGGCCTTTTGCGCAGCCGTCATCTCCTTGGCAATGGCACGGCTGATTTCCTGACCCTTCGGCTTGTCGGCCGAATAGGCCGGCGCCACCGCCGCAAATCCCATCAGCGCACAAAGGCAAAGAGCCAGCGGATGGCGTCGCATATCAAATATCGAATGACTCATTAGCAGACCTCGCTATGTATCGAATTTCGGTGGCACGGCGCTCAAGCTCATGCCGGGCATCTTTAATCGCTGGTCAAACAAACGGCGCGCAGCCCTTGAGGGCACGACGCGCCGTAAAACCACTCAGGGGTACCCTTCTCAGAAGAAATCGTTGTTGACGAATCCTATTTTCTTCAAGCCGCGATGCTGCAGATCAGCCAGCGTCTGTGCAACGATTTCATACTTGGCGAATTTGTCGACCGTGATATGCACTTCAGGCTGCGGGTCTTTCTGTGCCTCGGTCTCGATGTAGCCCTGCAAAGTCTTTCGGTCCACCGGACCCTTGTTCCACAGCAACGTGCCGTCGAAATCGATCGTAAGATCGATAACTTCCGGCAGCACCGGCGGCGGGGGATTGTTGTTCGGCAGCGGATTGTCGATTTTCACCGCGTGCGTCTGGTTCGGCAGCGTGATGATGAAGATGATTAGGAGCACCAACATCACGTCGATGAGCGGCGTCATGTTGATTTCAGAATAGGATTGGCCCTCGCCGCCCCCGCCTACACTCATGGCCATTGCTGTCTCTCCTACCGTGAAGCGCCGGGGCGGTCAGGCTCGGTGATGAACGCCACTTTGCGTATACCGATCTTCTGAGTTGCAACCAGCACCTGGCCCACAAACTGATAACGCACATTCGAATCGCCGCGAATGTGAACTTCCGGCTGAGGTTCCTGACGCGCAATGCCGCGCAACTGCGCCAAAAGCTCATCCTGACCCGATAGCAATTTGGTGTTCCAGTAAATGGCACCCTGCTTATCGACGGCGATCGTTATGTTTTCCGGCCGCGTCTGGGTCACCAGATTCGTCGCCTTGGGCAACTGTACCGGCACCTGCTGCAAAATCACCCGGATGGTGATGATGAAAATGATCAGCAGCACCAACATCACGTCCACGAGCGGCGTGACATTGATGTCCGACATCGCCTGGCCTTCCTCTTCTTCGCCTACATGAAGCGCCATGAATGACTCTTCTTAGCGGGCGAGCGCGGCGGCAGGCGGCTTGCCCATGGCTGCCGGCGGCTTGTCCATGCCGAGACCCATCTTTGCACCCGAGATCAGATAGGCATGCAGTTCGTGGGTGAAATGGCTCACGCGCTCCTGAACCGTCTTATTGCGGCGCAAAAGAACGTTGTAACCCAGCACGGCAGGCACGGCGACGACCAGTCCGATGGCAGTCATGATCAAGGCCTCGCCGACGGGGCCGGCGACCTTTTCGATCGAACCCTGACCCGAGACGCCGATGGCGATGAGCGCGTTGTAAATACCGATCACGGTGCCGAGCAAGCCGACGAAGGGCGCGGTCGCGCCGACCGACGCCAACACCGGCAACCCTGTTTGCATGCGGCTGGTGATCGCATCGGCGGTACGCTGCAGCGACTCGGTGATCCATTCGCTGGTTCCGATGGCGCTGGAGAGACGAGTCTTGTTCACTTCGTGGTATTCGTACGCCTGCTTGCCGGTCTCGGCGAGCGCGCGGAACGGATTGGAACCGCCCTTCAATTTGCCGATCGCATCGGTAAGGCTGCTGGAACTCCAGAATTCCTTTTCGGCTTCGATGGCCTGAAGGCGCAGACGGCGCTGGTCGAAAAACTTCGTGATCATGATGAACCACGTCATCAACGACATGATCAACAGAACTGCGAGGATCGATCTGCTAACGATATTGCCGTTGGCAATGAGCGCGCCTAGGCCATATGGATTTTCAACTACTGTCTCTTGCATTGACCGATTCCCTCTACTTATTAAAGCTTAGTAATTAATAATTAATAATTTAATGAAACAACTCTAATCGATGGGCAGCACCCGCCTACTTGCCGGTGAGCTTCCAGGTAATTTTAAACGGGAAAGTGCCTTCTACGGGCTTCCCATCTTCCATGGCGGGGCCCATCTTTTGCCCTTTGACTCCTTTCAAACACGCGTCATCCAGCCGCGGAAATCCGGAACTCGTTTGAACGGTGGCGTCCAGGATCTGGCCGCTGGCCGACACTTTCATCATGAGCACGCAGCTGCCTTCCTCGCCCGCGCGCTTCGATGCGTCGGGATAATATTCCTCGCCGATCTTGAACGGATGTCTGGGATCGTATTTCGGCGGCGACACGCTGTGCTGCACGGGGGCGGCGACCGGCGCGGGAGGAGGAGGCGCCTTCGTCTGTGTTACAACTGAAATTGCGTTGGTCTCCGGCGCAGCCTGTTGGATGTCCACGAACTCCGGTGGCGGCACGTACGGTTTGATCTCTTCGAGTTTCGGCGGGGGCGGCGGCGGCTTGTCGACGTCTTTCGGCTTGTCGATCTGCGCTATCTCTACGGGAGGAATGATCTTCTGCACCAGCTGCCCGGCGAGTCCCGTATAAAAACCGTATACGATCACAACATGCAACAGAATAACGGCAATGAGGGCAGCGCCCCGTTTGCCCGAAAATAACGACGGCGGTTCGTATCTATACATAAGTCTGTTCGACCTTACCCCTTAGCTCTATGATCTGCGCATCGCGCACGCCTCAAACTTGCGGCCGGATTTCCCAGCAGCTTCCCAAGCAAGTTCCCTTCGGCGAGTAAAGAAGACTGACACATATCCCGCCCGAACTGCAAGCGCGATGTAAGTCTAAAACTGCCTGAACCAGCGTCAGACTTTGCGAAGTACCGACGGTCTTTGAGGCGATTCCTCGAGATCCGTCACCGCGCCCAAGGAAGCGCTGCTGACTTGCCGGGCATACTTTGCCAAGGCGCCGCGACGCGCATAAGGCTTGGGCGGCGCCCACGATTTTCCGCGTCTCTTTATCTCTCCGGAGGGGACATGCAGCGTGATTTCGCGCCGCCGCGCGTCGATGGTGATTTCATCGCCATTCTTTACCAAGGCCAAAAGCCCGCCGAGCGCGGCTTCCGGCGACAGGTGTCCCACAACGAAACCATGACTGCCGCCCGAGAACCGCCCGTCCGTGATGAGCGCGACTTCATTGCCCAATCCCTTGCCCATGATGGCGCTGGTCGGACTTAACATCTCGCGCATGCCCGGCCCCCCTTTCGGGCCTTCATAGCGAATTACGACGACGTCCCCAGCCTTGACCGCGCCATTCAGAATTCCCTCCAGGGCCATTTCCTCCGAATCGAACACGCGCGCCTTGCCCTTGAAGAGCAAGCCCTCTTTACCGGTAATTTTTGCAACTGCGCCCTGCGGCGCGAGGTTTCCATACAGAACCACCAAGTGGCTGTCTTTCTTAATCGGATCACTCAGCGGGCGCACAATCGATTGGCCCGGTGGATACGGCGAGACGTCGCGAAGATTCTCGGCCACCGTGAATCCGGTCACCGTCAAGCAATCGCCGTGCAACAACCCTTCCTCTAAAAGAATTCTCATCAGAGGCCGAATCCCCCCGATGGCCACGAGTTCGGACATTGCGTACCGGCCGCTCGGGCGCAGATCCGCAAGCACGGGCACTCTTTTGCCGACGCGTGTGAAGTCATCGATCTTCAGCCGCACGCCGGCGGATGAGGCAATGGCCAGCAGGTGCAGCACAGCATTTGTCGATCCGCCGAGCGCTATCACGACCGTGATCGCATTCTCGAACGCCTTGCGAGTCAAAATCTGCCGTGGTGTGATGCCTTTCCTGATCAGGTTAACCACTGCTTCGCCGGCGCGCGAACAATCGTCGCGCTTCTGAATTGAGATCGCATCCTGCGCCGAACTATTCGGCAGGCTCATGCCCATCGCTTCGATGGCGGATGCCATGGTGTTGGCCGTGTACATTCCCGCGCACGCCCCAGGCCCGGGAATCGCCGTGCGTTCCACGAACTTGAGCTGCTGCTCTGATACCGTGCCGCGAGCATGGCCGCCGACTGCCTCGAACACGGAAACGATGTCACGCCTATCCGCCCCCGGAAGGATCGTGCCGCCATAAACGAACACCGAGGGGCGATCCAGCCTGGCGAGCGCCATCATGCATCCGGGCATGTTCTTGTCGCAGCCGCCGATGGCAACCACGCCATCGAACCCCTGCGCGCCGGCCACGGTTTCAATCGAGTCAGCGATGACCTCCCGCGACACGAGTGAATAGCGCATGCCCGGAGTCCCCATCGAGATGCCGTCGGATACCGTGATGGTATTGAACGTAATCGCCTTGGCGCCGGCACGGTCTGCCGCCGACGCCACCAATCGGGCAAGCTCATCGATGTGGACATTGCAGGGAGTCAAGTTGCTCCAGGTTGATGCGATGCCCACCTGGGGTTTGTGGAAATCGTCATCGCCGAATCCCACGGCGCGCAGCATGGCGCGGCTCGGCGTCTGCTTTACGCCATCGACGACCAGCCGCGAATATCGCCTCGCATCGACGTTGGCAGGTTTCTTGCCCATGCCGCCCCGATTACGCAATGCCAAATCGTTCAACCAGGTAGCGGTAGGCGCCGCGCACGGCCTGAGCCTCGCCGCCCACGGGTCTGCCGGGCCGATCCTTGGAATTCCAGGCGTAGAGATCGATGTGCACCCAGGGCGATTCAGTGACGAAGCGCTTCAGGAACAGAGCGCCGAATATCGCGCCCGCAAAGCCCGAGGATGCAACGTTGTTCAAATCGGCGATCTTGCTGGACAATTCGTCGTCGTATCCGGCCCAGAGCGGCATGGGCCATAGAGGATCGTGCGCGGCCGCGGCGGCGCGAGCCAGTTCTTGCACAACGCGGTCGTCGTTGCCGAACAGAGCCGGCAGCTCAGGCCCCAGCGCCACCCTCGCCGCGCCGGTCAGGGTCGCAAAGTCCATGATCAGGTCGGCCCGTTCGCTATCCGCGAACGCGAGCGCATCGCAGAGGACCAGGCGTCCTTCCGCATCGGTATTGCCGACCTCCACTGTCAGTCCCTTGCGCGTCGCCAGCACATCTCCCGGCCGGTAGGCATTGCCGCTGATGGCATTTTCGACTGCGGGCACGAGAACGCGCAATTGAACTCGCGCCTTTACGCTCATGAGGAGATGCGCCAGCGCGAGCGCGACCGCGGCGCCGCCCATATCCTTTTTCATGAGCGCCATCCCCGAACTGGGCTTTATGTCCAAGCCGCCGCTGTCGAAGCACACTCCTTTGCCGACCAATGTGATGCGGGGAAATTGCTCGCCTCCCGGAGGCGTCCATCGCACTTCGATCAACCGCGGCGCCTCGCTGCTCGCGCGTCCAACGGCGTGAATGGCCGGAAAGTTGGCGGTCAGTAACTCCTGCCCGACCCATTCTTTGTATGTTGCTTGATGGCGCTCGGCAACCTGGCGCGCCGCAGCAGCCAGTTGCGGGGGGCCGAAATCGCCCGCAGGCGTGTTGATCCAATCGCGCGCCATGCGCAGCGACTCGGCTGCGCGGGTGGCGAAGGCCATGTCGGCATTGACCGGAGGCTCCAGACTCGGCATTTCATTCTTGCACGTGCGGTAGCGGTCGAAGCGATAGGCACCGTAGAGAAATCCCAAGGCCACTTGCGTAGCTTCCGCCGCGCCGAATTC
>JGI12627J18819_10000610_pt1 | contig 11766 bp, 12 predicted proteins | sample TexAe_OM1H0_M2_FD_18819 | JGI IMG/M metagenome (IMG submission 18819)
GCGTCGATCCCGCCGATCGCGAACCACGGTTTGTCGGGTGCCAGATCGGCGGCGATACGCACGAGTTGCAGGCCCGGCGCCGGGCGTCCGGGTTTGGTCGGGGTCGGCCAGCAGGGCCCGACGCAGAAGTAGTCGACGTCCTCGGCGATCGCCGCGGCCACCTGACCGTGATCGTGCGCGGACCGGCCGATCAGCGTGTCCGGCGCGATGACGTCGCGGGCCACCGCCAGCGGCAGGTCAGCCTGGCCCAGGTGCAGCACGTCGGCGCCGGCGGCGCGGGCGATGTCGGCACGNTCGTTCACGGCTACCAGGGCGCCGTGCCGGCGTGCGGCGTCGGCGAGGATCTCCAAGGCAGCCAGCTCGGCACGCGCCTCCAGGGGACCCAACTNNTGCTCACCGGTCGAGCCCTTGTCGCGCAGCTGAATGATGTCCACCCCGCCGGCCAGNGCGGCGTCGGCGAACTCGGCCAGATCCCCACGCTCACGGCGNGCATCGGTACACAGATACANCCGTGCGCTCGCCAGCCGAGCAGAGATTTGATGCACATCGCGACGCTAGCCGCTACCGTGGGAAGTCGACACGGGAGTCCCGGGAGCATGTGCGGGGCTGAGAGTGGGCACACCAACCTTGCCCTTACCGTCACACCTGATCCGGATCATGCCGGCGAAGGGAGCGAAAGATGCCACCGGACTCGGGCTCGCTGGCCGTCATCGGCGGCGGCGTCATCGGGCTGTCGGTGGCGCGGCGCGCGGCGCAGGCNGGTTGGTCGGTGCGGNCACATCGCAGCGGGCAACCCGGCGCGTCCTGGGTGGCCGCCGGAATGCTTGCGCCGCACAGCGAAGGCTGGCCCGGCGAGGAGCGGCTGCTGCAACTGGGCCTGGAGTCGTTGCGGCTGTGGCAACAAGGGGGCTTCACCGACGGGCTGCCACCGCAGGTAATCACCGCGCGCGAGTCGTTGACGGTCGCCGTCGACCGCGCCGATGTGGCCGACCTGCACACCGTCGCCGACTGGCTGTCCGCCCAAGGCCACCCGGTGATCTGGGAGTCGGCTGCGCGTGACGTGGAACCGATGCTGGCACAGGGCATTCGGCATGGCTTCCGGGCGCCCACCGAACTGGCGGTGGACAACCGCGCCCTGCTCGACGGCCTCGAAGCGGCATGCGAGCACCTCGGCGTGGAATGGGATGGACCCGTGAATGACCTGGGTGCTGTGCAGGCGGACGCGGTCGTGATCGCCAACGGCATCGACGCCCCGACATTGTGGCCCGGCCTGCCGATTCGGCCGGTGAAGGGCGAAGTGCTCCGGCTGCGCTGGCGCAAAGGGTGTATGCCGCTGCCGCAGCGAGTAATTCGCGCTCGTGTGCATGGGCGGCAGGTGTATGTGGTGCCACGCGCCGATGGCGTGGTGGTGGGCGCCACCCAGTATGAACATGGGCGCGATACCGCGCCGACCGTATCCGGTGTGCGTGACCTGCTCGACGATGCGTGCGCGGTGATGCCGGCGCTCGGCGAGTACGAGCTTGCGGAGAGTGTTGCCGGGCTGCGTCCGATGACACCGGATAACCTGCCGCTGGTGGGACGGTTGGATGCGCGGACGCTGATCGCCGCCGGCCACGGCCGGTCCGGGTTTCTGCTGGCGCCCTGGACTGCCGAACAGATTGTGTCCGAACTGATCCCGGTTGGAGCCCGCTCGTGATGATCCGCGGTGCGACGATGCGAAGCGAAGCAATGAGGAGGAGCGACCCATGATGATCCGCGGTGCGACGATGCAGAGCGAAGCGATGAGGAGGAGCGGCGCATGATGATCGTCGTCAACGCGGAGCGGCTCGAGGTCGATGACCAGACGACCGTGGCGACGCTGCTGCAGTCGCTCGGCTATCCCGATCGCGGTATTGCGGTGGCCGTCGACCAAGCGGTACTGCCGCGATCTGCTTGGGCCACAACGCTTTCCGATGGTGCACAACTCGAGGTGGTGACGGCGGTGCAGGGTGGCTGACTCGAAACTGACGATCGCCGGGCGCAGCTTCGCGTCGCGGCTGATCATGGGCACCGGGGGCGCGACCAACCTGGCCGTCCTGGAGGAAGCCCTGGTCGCTTCGGGCACCGAGCTGACCACGGTCGCGATGCGCCGCGTGGACGCAGAGGGCGGCACGGGCATGCTCGACCTGTTGAGCCGACTGGGTATAACGCCGCTGCCCAACACCGCGGGCTGCCGGGGCGCGGCCGACGCGGTGTTGACCGCACAGCTCGCCCGCGAAGCGTTGGCGACCGAATGGATCAAGCTGGAAGTGATCGCCGACGAACGCACGCTGCTGCCCGATGCCGTCGAATTGGTCAGAGCTGCAGAGCAATTGGTCGACGACGGGTTTGTGGTGCTGCCTTACACCAACGATGACCCGGTACTGGCCAAACGACTGGAGGACACCGGCTGCGCGGCGGTGATGCCGCTGGGCTCGCCGATCGGCACGGGTCTGGGCATCGCCAATCCGCACAACATCGAGATGATCGTCGCCCAGGCCGGCGTCCCCGTTGTCCTCGACGCCGGCATCGGGACTGCCAGCGATGCCGCGTTAGCGATGGAACTGGGATGCGACGCGGTGCTGCTGGCAACCGCGGTGACCCGGGCCGGCGACCCGCCCGCGATGGCCGCGGCGATGGCCGCCGCCGTCACCGCGGGTTATCTGGCCCGCCGGGCCGGGCGGATTCCGAAACGGTTCTGGGCGCAGGCGTCGAGCCCGGACCGATGAGCGGGCGGTATGTGGCGCTCGGCAGTTCGATGGCCGCCGGTCCCGGTATCCGGCCCCAGGTGCGCGGCGCGCCGTTCGGGTCGGGCCGCTCGGCGCGCAACTACGCCCACCTGGTCGGCGCGCAGCTGAACCTCGACCTGGTCGACGTCACCTTTTCCGGCGCCACCACCGCCCATGTGCTGGCCGAGCGTCAGCGTGGAGCGCGGCCGCAAATCGAGGCGCTGGACGGCTCCGAAGAACTTGTGACGATCACGATCGGCGGCAACGACGTCGGATACGTGCCGTTGCTGATGGCCGCGACGTTGCCCCGGCCGGCCCGGTTACTGCCTGCGATCGGCGCGTTGTTTGACCGCGACGCGCGGGAGCAGGCGCTGAACGGCGTCGGCGACTCCCTGCGCGCGGTCGGCAAGGCGGTGCGCCGGCGCTCGCCGCGGGCGCGGGTGGTGTTCGTCGATTACCTAACCCTGCTGCCTCCGGCTGGAGTGCCGGCCCCGCCGTTGTCGGCCGCGGATGCCGAATTCGGTCACCACGTCGCTGCATGCCTGGAAGATGCCACCGCGGCGGCCGCGGAGGCCACTGGCTGCGAGCTGGTGCGCGCCGGACACGCCAGCAGGCAGCATCATGGCTGGTCGGCGGACCCGTGGGCGGCGGGTGCGGGTTGGCCGCTGCCGTGGCGGCCGGCGCCGTTCCACCCCAACGCCGCAGGCATGCGCGCCATCGCCGATTTGATCGCCGATTCGACAGGTGGAAACGGTTAGATTTCTGCCGCCTGGGTAGATCTAGGGCGGCGACATGCACGAAGCAATGCCTAGGGACTTATCCGTCGGACATGACACTGACAGCACACGCAGAACTCCCGGCCTTTGACCATTCCGCGCTCCTCTACCACTCGGAGCGCGAATATGTCGACTGGCTGGTGCGGTTTATCTACGACGGTTTGGACCGAGCGCAGCCGGTGCTGGTCGCGGTGCCCGGCGACCGGCTGGCGTCGCTTCGTCGTGCGTTGAGCGACGCGGCGGCCGACGTGACCATGGTCGACATCATGGGTATCGGCCGTAACCCCGGCCGGATCCTGGCGGCGCAACTGGCCTTCGTCGAGAGCCATCCGGGCCAACATGTCCGCATCATCGCCGAGCCGGTGTGGGAAGGCCGCACACCGTTCGAATACTCCGCGTGCATGCAACACGAGGCACTGGCCAACATCGCGTTCGACGGCTTGGACGTGACGGGTCTGTGTCCCTACGATGCGTCCCGCCTTGGCGAAAGCGTGCTGGCCGACGTCTGCCGCACGCATCCGCAGATCTGGCGGGGCGGATCCCGAAAACACAGCCCGGACTACGCACTCGATGTCGCACTCGACAAGTGCAATCAACCACTGCCGACCAACCCCGCCGCGGTGACGTATACGGTCGGCGAGGCGGCCGATCTGGCCGGCGCCCGCAAGTGCGGCAACCGCTACGGCCGGTTGCTCGGCATGTCCGCAGACCGAGTCGCCGACCTCTTGTTGGTGGCCACCGAGCTGGCGACCAACAGCCTCGACCACGCCGGTGGCGCATGCCGACTGGCGTTCTGGTACGAGGCCGGGCACGTCGTCTGCGAGGCGCGCGATATGGGTCACTGGGCAGATCCGCTCGCGGGGCGCCGACCGCCCGCCGCCCGCGGAATAGGACCGTACGGGCTCTTCGTCGTCAACACGATCGCAGATTTGTTGCGCACCCACACGACACCGGCGGGCACCACTGTTCAGGCATACCTGCGGCTCGACCACTCAGACGACGACCGGGCCGTCTAACCTGAGCGCGATGGTTAAAAAATCAAGACCGTTCCGCGCTGGGGTTGCCGCCGCTGCGGCCATTGCATTGGCGGCCGCTGGGTGTGCATCGTCGGACTCCGCCCAGCCGTTGAAGCGGATATCGGCGCCGGATTTCGCCGCCGCGCTGCGCGGGCGGGTCAGCATCGACGCGATGATGGCGCACTTGACCAAGCTGCAGGACATCGCCAATGCCAACGGCAACACCCGCGCGGCCGGCACTCCTGGCTACGACGCCAGCGTCGACTACGTGGCGGGCAAGCTGCGGGACAAAGGTTTTGACGTGCAAACCCTGCAGTTCGAAGCGCATGTCTTCCACGCCGAAACCGGGTCGGTGAGCGTCGGCGACAGGACGGTCGAAGCGAAGGCTTTGGACTTCAGCCTCGCTACCCCGCCCGTCGGGGTGACCGGCCCGCTGGTGACTGCCCCCGATGACAACCCGGCCTGCAATGCCTCCGACTACGGGAGCCTGCCGGTCAACGGCGCGGTCGTGCTGGTCGACCGGGGCACGTGCCCGTTCGCCCAGAAGGAAGCCGCCGCCGTGCAGCGCGGCGCCGTCGCGATGATCATCGCGGACAACGTCGTCGAGGAGCACATGGGCGGCACTTTGGGCGAGGACACCGACGTCAAGATTCCGGTGGTTAGCGTGACCAAGCCCGACGGCGCGGCGCTGCGCCTCACCTCGGGGCCCGCGACGGTGAAGCTCTCGGCGGAAACCAAGACCATTCAGGCCCGCAACGTCATCGCGCAGACCAAGACCGGCTTGACAACCGACGTCGTGATGGCCGGGGCGCACCTCGACAGCGTTCTCGAGGGGCCGGGCATCAACGACAACGGGTCCGGGGTGGCGGCGGTTCTGGAGACCGCGCTGCGGCTGGGCAGCTCACCGGAGGTCCACAACGCGGTGCGATTCGGCTTCTGGGGTGCAGAGGAGATCGGGTTGGTCGGGTCGCGTAAATACGTCCAGTCGTTGGATGTCAACGCGCTCAAGGACATTGCGCTGTATTTGAACTTCGACATGCTCGCCTCGCCGAATCCTGGCTACTTCACCTACGACGGGGACCAGTCGATGCCGCTCGACAAGCGGGGTAATCCGGTGGTGCCCGAGGGCTCGGCCGGGATTGAACGTTCGCTGTCGGCCTACCTGACCTCAGTCGGCAAGACCCCACAGGACACTTCGTTCGACGGCCGGTCCGATTACGACGGGTTCACGTTGGCCGGTATTCCGTCGGGCGGGCTGTTCTCCGGCGCCGAGAACAAGAAGTCGCCGGAGGAGGCCAAGCTGTGGGGCGGGGCGGCGGACCAGCCGTTCGACCCGAACTACCACAAGAGCACCGACACCCTGGATCACATCGACCGCACCGAGCTTGGCATCAACGGAGGCGGCGTGGCCAATGCGATCGGTCTGTATGCGCAGGACCTCACCGGCCGCAACGGTGTGCCGGTCCGTGACGACCGCACCCGGCACGAACTGGGCAAATAGCGGTTGAGTTGTTGCGGCTCAACCGATCTCAGACTCTAACTAGAGGCCGGGCAGGCAATTGACGAAGGGAATGAGTCCAGGGCATTGCTCGGCAATATTCGGCGGATTCGCGGGCGGCGGAGGCGGCGGGATGGGAGTCGGAAATAGGTTGGGTCCCTCCCAATAGTGGGCAGGAGCCTTCGTCCGCACGTCATAGGCGAAGTAGTAGGTGTGGCAGACACCCATGTCCCACATCAGGTCCGCATCCGACCGTGGTGGATCGTTCGGCATCGGTTGCCCGGGGCACCATTGGAATGGGCCGTAGTTATAGGCCTGGGCAGTGCCTGCTCCCAGTCCCAACCCGCCCAGACCCAAACCGCCGGACAGCAACAGCGTCGTTGCTAGCCCCACGATTCGTCGTTTCATGCACCGCAGATTATCCCCGTGCGAGCTGGCAAGACTGCGAAATAGCAACGTCTGGCCCGTGCGTTGCTACAGACCGGGCAGGCAGATCGGGGCTCCGTAGCACGGCGGCGGACCATGAGGCGGTGGCGTATCGCCGTCCCACACGAACTCACCGGCATTGCCCATCCCGCCGACCGGCACCCAGAACCAGGTGTGGCAGGTATTGGTGTCCCAGTGGACATCGGCCTCCGGCAACGGTTGCCCCGGGCACCATTGATGGGGTTGCGAGAAATTGTCGGTGGGCTGAGCCTGGGCGTCACCCGCGGCCAGTCCGATACCGGCCAGCGTGAGGCCGCCCGATAACAGCGCTGCGACAACGACTCGCTTCGGCGTGTGGGTTATGTCCATGGACGTCAAGGTAGACAGCGGCGCTGAACGGATCTTTAATGGATCAGCTAGTCGCCGGTCCGCTCGAACTTGTCTTCGAAATCGCCTCCGGTGCAGGCGCTTCCGGTCGTCACATTTGAACCGTGCCCGGTGAGCAATGGAATCGGATCTTGCAGTGGATCNGGCAGCGGGTACTCNGCGGTGAGTTTGATATGCACGGTGCCGCCGAGATTACAAGGGACGGTGCCCTCGTCGTCGCGGGTCCACTTTCCACCNCTGAACACCAGCGGCACAACTCCGTCGGGCGCGTGGAACAGGCTCATGCACCGCTCTCCGGTGCGAAGACACTCGGTACGGACGCTCAGATCGTCTTGTCCGGGCGCAGAATTGCCGTTCGCGTAGGTGATCGTTTCGTGGTAGCGGCCGTGCAACGCGGTGGACGGGGACGCCGCCCGCGGCGGCAGGGCTGCCGGGTCAGGAACTTTGGCGAGGTCGGGATCGCCAGTGCGGGTGAAGGTTACGGTGCGTTTCCCGGTGCTGCAGCTGTTGGTGGTGGACCGGGTGGTTTCGCCGGACAGCGTGCCGTCGGGCTGCGGTTGCAGGGTGAACACCACCCAGACTTCGGCGGGGGCGTTGTTGCAGGGCGTAGAGCCAAGGCCCACGGCTGTCCAACTGCCACCCACCTCGTCGAACACCAAATTCGAGACGAGCACGATTCCGCTGCCACCGACGTATGACGCCGTTGCGACACAGCCGCTGGGACCGCACGTCGAGCGGACGTCCCAGGTGCCGGTCATCGGCGGTGCGCCGGCGACCGGTTTGCCCTCAAGATCTGTGCCCGGGCCATAGTCCGCCCGATAGGTGCCGGTGAAGGAGTTGGCATTAGCTTTCGCCGTGGCCGACGGCGCATTACCAGCAGGATTCGCGGTGCCTGCCTGACCACGGTGCCCAAAGAGCGTCACACCCCCGATGACAACGGCGGTGACGACCAGCAACGGGATGACCACAAGCGCTGCAAGCCGAGCCTTCGAGCGCGAAACCCGTTGCACGCCAGCACCTATCGCGGAGGCTGCTGCAACGTGGCTTGGCTGGGTTGGCGGTTGCTCAGGTGGTGGGGTGTGGAAGTGGACCGACTGCGGGCTCAGATGGTGCTGCAGTGCTGTGGCGAATTCTNGACAGCTGGCGAACCGATCGGCAGGCGCTTTGGCCATCGCCCGGGCCAGCACCGGGTCCAGCGCGGCCAACTCTGGGCGCCGTTGCTCGAGCGANGGTGGCGGGGACATGCAATGTTTGGTGATCACNACCGCGGGATTGGAATCGACATATGGCGGNGCTCCGGTCAACANGTGAAAAGCGGTGCAGGCCAGCGCGTATTGATCGGCGCGCCCGTCGAGCGGCTCACCCTTCAACTGTTCGGGTGCCGCGTAGGACACCGTGCCCACCGCCATGTTCGTCTCGGTCAGCCCCGATATGTCATCGATGCGGCGAGCTATTCCGAAGTCGGCCAGAAAAATTCGCCGCGTTTGCGAATCCAGCAGGATGTTGGCCGGTTTGACATCGCGGTGCAGCAGCCCCCGCTGATGCGCATAATCCAGCGCTGAGCCGACCGCGGTGATGATCGCGAGCGCATCGTTGAGGGGCATTCCGCCCGAGTGGTGGTCGCGCACGAGCCGACCCGCATCGGTGCCGGCCACATAGTCCATCGAAATCCAAAACTGCTCTTCGTATTCGCCACGGTCGTGAATGCCCAGGATGTTGGGGTGCGACAAGCTGGCGGCCAAATCGGCCTCACGCAGAAACCGCTCTCGATATTGGGGGTCCGCGGTCAATTCCGCCGACAACACCTTCAGCGCATCCTGGCGCGGCAACCGCGGATGGGCTGCCAAGTACACCGTGCCCATTGCACCGGCGCCGAGTATCCGCAGGATCGTGAATCCCGCAAACAGTTCGCCTACCGACACTGGCATGGGCGAATCCTAGCGTTAGACGCCGCGACCGCGGTGGTGGAGAAGCTATGCTGCTGCTACTTAGCTGGCTTACTCGTTGGGTGCAGGAACGTCATGATCGGCGACTGGTTGGGTGCGCGACGTGCCTTTGCGGGTGTTATGGCTGCGGCGGTGCGCTGATGACTGCGACTTCGCTTCGCGCCGGGCGTGACGACGCGACGGACGGCGACGCCGTCCAATTCGGTGTCTTGGGCCCGTTGCAGATGAGCATCGGGGGCGCGCTGGTGCCGTTGGGCACGCCCAAGCAACGCGCCGTGCTGGCGGTGCTGATCGTCAACGCCAATCGACCGGTGGACATCGACGTACTGATCGGCGCCGCCTGGAATCAACGGCCACCAGCGGGAGCGAGAGCCACCCTGCATGCCTACATCTCCAACTTGCGTCGCCTGATGAGTAGCGCAGGTATCGACCGGGCGCTGCTGGCGAGCGCACCGCCGGGGTACCGACTGGCCATCGGCCAAGATCAATACGACCTCGGGCGTTTTCGCGCCGAAAAAGACGCTGGATTGCACGCCGCGGCCGCCGCGGAATTCGAGCAGGCTAGCCGGCAGATGGCAGCGGCGCTGGCTCAGTGGCGTGGCCCGTTCTTGGAGGACCTGCGCGACTTCCAATTCGTTGAGACCCTTGCCACGGCGTTCGATGAGGAAAAGGTCGTCGCCCATACTGCTCATGTCGAGGCCGAAATCGCCTGCGGCCGACCACATGCCGTGATCATGGAGCTAGAGACGCTGATCGCCGAGCATCCCTACCGTGAACCGCTGTGGGCACAGCTGATCACCGCCTATTACTTGGCGGACCGGCAGTCAGATGCCCTCGACGCGTATCTGCGACTGAAAACCAGACTGGCCGAAGACCTGGGCATTGACCCGGGCGCGAAACTACGTGAGCTCTACGAGCAAGTCCTGCGCCAGGAACCCGTGGACGTGCGCAAGGCTGCTCAGGGCCACGCCGAAGACACCATCGTGTCTTCGGTCGCCGTCGAAGGCAACGCAACCGCGATTCGCCGGCCCGATACAACGCCGCGGCGTTGCGCGGCGCCGACGGGCAACGATATGCGTTGACCGGCACGGCCACGCGGATCGGCCGCAACTCCGATAACGACATCGTGCTGTCCGACGTCAAAGTCAGCAGGCACCACGCCGTCATTACCGCCAGCGGCACAACAGTCGTGATCACCGACCTGGGATCGGTCAACGGGGTCCGTGTGCGCGGGCAGCGGATCGATCCCAGCGCCGAACTGTTCGACGGCGATCGAATTCGCATCGGTGACCAAGAATTCACGCTCGAGGCCACTTAGAATCCATTAAGCCCCTCGTCGGACCCTGTTGACAGCCGGGAAAACCCGGACTGACGACTGAAAAGAGTCCACCATGACGAACCCCAACCCCGGCAACACACCCCAGGCAACTTCCTATCGGCCCGAGCCGCCGCAGCTGCTGCCAACCAGCATCGCGGACGGCAGTGCGCCGGGCGTGTACTACCGCATCGACGGAGAGCTGGTGCCGGTACTGCACATCTGGCTGGACGGCAGCGTGCCAGTGTTTTTCGAGCACCACGTGGTGTTGTGGAAAGAGCCAACGCTCGCGATCGGGATCAAGGGCAAGGGTGCGCTTAAGCGCATGATCGCCGGCATGCCGCTGCTTTTGACCGAGGCGCGTGGACCGGGGCAGCTCGCGTTTTCCCGCGACGCGGCCGGTCATGTCTTCCCGCTGCATTTGCGCCCCGGTTCCGCCGTTGAGGTGCGCGAGCACCAATACCTGGCGGCGACAGGAAATCTGGAATACGGATTCACCCGATTAAAGGGAATCAAGAACATGATGTTCGGCTCGACCGGGTTGTTCGTGGACCGGTTCGCCGCGACGCAGTCTGAAGGCGTGGTGTGGTTGCACGGCTACGGCAACGTCTTCGAGAAAGTCCTGGGGCCCGGCGAGCAGATTGACGTGGAGCCGGGAAGCTGGATATACCGCGACGAGAGCGTCCGGATGGACGTGCAGGTGTACGGCCTGCGCACCGGAATATTAGGCGGCACAGGCAATCTCGTCTTCAACCGGTTCACCGGTCCCGGCCGCGTCGGCATTCAGTCGATGTACCTGGACATTTCGGCCGAGTCGGACTGAGGGTCCGCCGAACAGTCCATTAAGGATCCAGTAAGCCCTCTCCCGCAAAGTGTTAACGCGTCGCGATGAGCGATGACGAACGATCAGAAGAAAGAAATGGAGTCCAACTATGAAACGCGAACTCATGATCACGGCCGGCGCGGCGGCGATTCTCGGTGTGGCGCTGGCGGGCTGCTCCCAGAGCGGCGCCGTCAGAACCGGCAACGGTGCTGTCGCCGCGACCAGCGAGTCGAACACCAAGGTGGTCGTCGACGGCAAGGATCAAACCGTCAAAGGCTCGGTTGCCTGCACCACCGCCGCCGGCAATGTCAGCATTGCCATCGGCGGGGCGACGGCCGGTGCTTCAGGTGCCCCCACCACCGGCATCGGCGCTGTGCTCTCCGATGCCAACCCACCGGTCGTCAAATCCGTTGCGCTCGGCAATGTCAACGGTGTGACGTTGGGAGTTGGCGGGACGTCAGGCAACGCCAACGCCACCAAGGACGGCAGCTCGTACAAGATCTCCGGCACGGCGAGCGGCGCGGATATGTCCAATCCGATGGCTGGACCGGTCAGCAAGCCCTTCGAAATCGACGTGACTTGCCCCTAACCAACGCCAGCCCGGCCCCCGGGTGTCGCTACGGCGATACCCGGGGCAGGGCGGCCGCGATCAGCAACTACCAGAAAGGAATACGTCAATGAACAACAGGACCAAAGTGATACTCGGGGCGATCGTCGCTCTGTTCGCTATATCAATCGTTCTCCGTTTCGTCGTGCTGAGCCAGGTCGGCGTAGCCGGCGGCTGGATCTTCTACCTCGGCCTGCCGATCGGAGGCATCATCGCGCTGCTTGT
>JGI12627J18819_10000611_pt1 | contig 11764 bp, 6 predicted proteins | sample TexAe_OM1H0_M2_FD_18819 | JGI IMG/M metagenome (IMG submission 18819)
TCAATGCCTGCCATGCGCTTGGGCTCGCAGTGATTTTGGATGTCGTCTACAACCACCTGGGTCCCGACGGAAATTATCTGGCGCAGTACGGCCCCTACTTTACCGACCGCTACAAGACCGGGTGGGGTGCGGCGATCAACTACGACGCTGCGCACAGCGATGAAGTGCGCCGCTTCGTCATCGACAATGCCTTGATGTGGCTCGAGGACTATGGCTTCGACGGCCTGAGGCTCGATGCGGTGCACGCCATATTCAGTTTTGAAGCCGTGCATATCCTCGAAGAGCTGTCGGTTGCCGTCAAAGACTTGGGCGAAGAGCTAGGCCGCTCTTTCGTCCTGATCGCTGAGAGCGACCTGAACGATCCGCGTCTGGTGCATCCGCGGGCGCGCGGCGGATACGGGCTGGATGCACATTGGTGCGATGACTTTCACCACGCTTTACACCGCTGCTTCACCGGCGAGGCCGACGGCTACTATTCCGACTTCGGCGGACTCAAGGATGTGGCGACGGCGTTGCGCGATGGCTATGTGTATCAAGGCCAATACTCGGCATTTCGCGGGCGCAAGCATGGCCGAGTGCCCGCCGGGGTCGAGGCGCATCAATTGGTGGTGAGCGCACAGAATCACGATCAGATCGGAAATCGCGCTCAGGGTGAGCGGCTGAGCATGCTTCTAGGCCTGCCGCAGCTGAAAGCGGTCGCCGCGTTGACGCTGCTTTCGCCCTTCGTGCCGCTGCTTTTTCAGGGAGAGGAATGGGGCGCGATGACGCCATTCCTGTACTTCACCGATCATCAGGATCCGGAGTTGGGAAGACTGGTCGCCGAAGGCCGGGCCAGAGAGTTCAGCGCCTTTCGCTGGCAGGGCGCGGTTCCAAATCCTCAAGCGCCGGAGACGTTCACGCGGTCGAAACTCGATTGGTCCGAGGCCGCGAAGCCGCCGCACGCGGAAATTCTTCAGTGGTATCGGCAGCTCATTCGCCTGAGGCGCGACAAAGTCGAAGTGCCGCGCGAAAGCCGCCTGGATTCGCGCCGGGCGCAGGTTCAATTCGATGCCGGCGCTGAATGGCTCGCCTTCGTTCATAATGGCGTGTTGGCGGCATTCAACCTGGCGGATCGGGCACAACGGGTGCCGATGCCGGAAGGCGAATGGACCCTGGCCTTGAGATCGGATTCACCCGGCGCGATCCCGAGTGACGAGATGCCGCCGGGAACCACATTTATTTACATCGGCGGTTGAAAGTTAAATGAATCAAGAGGGCCTTCGGCAGTTCATCGAGAATGTGTGGCAGAAGTCGATCATCGATCGGCTGCAGGCGTATGTGCGGATCCCCAACAAATCGCCGGCTTTCGATCCGGAGTGGGAGCGTCATGGCTACATGGATCAGGCCATCGAGCTGATGGCGGCGTGGTGCCGCACGCAGCCCGTGGCCGGAATGCGAGTGGAAGTACGCCGGCTGCCCGGCATCACACCCTTGCTGTTGATCGATGTGCCGGGAGAACTACCGGACTGCGTGCTGCTTTATGGGCACTTGGACAAGCAGCCTGAATTCACCGGCTGGCTTCCCGGCCTGGGTCCGTGGGAGCCGGTTATCCGTGACGGAAAATTATACGGACGCGGCGGCGCGGACGACGGCTATGCGGTATTCAGTTCATTGACGGCGATCGCCGCGCTGAAGGCGCAAAAGATTCCGCTGCCGCGCTGTGTGCTGATGATCGAAGCCACCGAGGAAAGCGGCAGCATTCACTTGCCGGCGCATCTCGATGCATTGGGCAGCGGCATCGGCGACCCTTCGCTGGTGATCTGCCTCGATGCCGAATGCGGCAACTACGATCAGCTTTGGACGACGACTTCATTGCGCGGCAATCTGGTGGGAAAGCTCACAGTGCGCGTCCTGACCGAAGGCGCGCACTCAGGGCTGGCCTCCGGCATTGCCGCGACGCCTTTCAGGCTGCTGGCGCAGCTCATCGCGCGCATCGAAGATCCGGCCAGCGGAGAGCTGAAACTCGAGGAATTGCACGCCGATATCCCGAAAGACAGGCGAGCGCAGATTGGCGCCGCCGCCTCGGTGTTGGGCGGGCAGATTCTCGACAAGATACCGTTCGCGCGCGGCGTAGGGCCGGTAACCGCCGATGCGGCGGAGCTCCTCATCAACAACACGTGGCGGCCGACCTTGGCTGTCACCGGCGCCGATGGCTTGCCTCCCTTGAGCGCCGCCGGCAACGTGCTGTTGCCGGTGATCTCCTTGAAGGTATCGTTGCGGTTGCCGCCCACCGTGGAACCGGAGCGCGCGGCCCGCGCCGTGAAAGCGGCCCTGGAGCGCGATCCGCCCTACGGCGCGCAAGTCAATTTCGATCCTGAGTCGTCTTCCGGCGGCTGGAATGCGCCGGAGTTCGCGCCTTGGTTCGAGCATGCGATGCAGCGCGCCTCGCAGAAAGTCTATGGCCGCGAAGCGGTGAGCTTGGGGGGCGGCGGCACCATACCTTTCTTGAGAATGCTCGGTGAGCGCTTCCCGAAAACGCAGTTCTTTGTGACGGGAGTGCTGGGACCGCATTCCAACGCACACGGCCCCAACGAGTTCTTGCACATCGGCTATGCCACGCGCCTGACTGAGTGCGTCAGCATGGTGCTCGCCGACTTCGGCCGACACCTGAGCGCCGCGGCGCCATCCGCCTCATAGGCCTAGCTTGCTCGAAAAGTAGGTGTATTCGCGGGCGTGCATCTTCGCGCGCTCTTCGATCGTGGCGCCGGCGCCGTGGCCGCCTTCGATCACTTCGAAATACAGGTACGGCACGCCCATGGCCGAGAGCTTCGCCGCGAACTTGCGTGCATGCTGCGGCCCGACGCGGTCATCCTTGGTCGTCGACCATATGAGCGGCTCGGGATACTTCACTCCGGTCTTGAGGTTCTGATAGGGCGAAATCGAGGCAAGAAACGCGCGCTCTTCGGGCACCGAAACGCTGCCGTACTCGGCCACCCATGAGCTGCCGGCGGCGATTTGCTCGTAGCGCAGCATGTCGAGCAGCGGAACCTGAATATCCACTGCGCTCCAAAGCTGCGGATGCTGGATGAACTCGACACCCATCAGCAGGCCGCCGTTCGATCCGCCCATGATTCCCAGGTGCGCGGAGCTTGTGAATCCTCGTGCTATGAGATCCTCGCCGACGGCTGCAAAATCATCAAAAATACGTTGTCGGCGGGTCTTGAGCCCGGCTTCGTGCCATGCGGGACCAAATTCGCCGCCGCCGCGAATATTGGCGAGCACGAAGATACCGCCGCGCTCGATCCACAGCTTGCCCAGTTCTCCCGAGTATTTCGGCGTACGAGCGTCCAAGAACCCGCCATACGCATTTAGAATCGCCGGCGTGCTGCCATCCATCTTCATGGCTTTGGGATGCACTATGAAGTAGGGGATCTTGGTGCCGTCTTTCGACGTGGCTGCAAATTGCTCCACGACGTCGCGAGAGCCGTCGAATTTCGCCGGCAGTGTCTTGACCGTTGCCAGGGTCAGCTTTCCCAGGTCGGCCAGCATCAGGTCCGGAGGAGTCAGAAATCCCGTGACCTGCAGAAAACTGGATTCACTGTGCAGGTCGGTGTCGATGAGGCCGACGGAAACATTGTCCGGCAGCCCGATCTGCCGGCGCGACCAGCGATTGCCGGGTTCGGGCGCATACGAATATGCGCGTCCGTTGACGTTGTCGAGCGTGTGGACCAACAGATGCGCGCGGGTAGCGCCTGCGTCTACGAAAGCCTCGCGCGGTCCCGGCGAGTATATGACTGCCGGTTGCGGATGTTGAGGATCTGCGCGCAGCGCCGCAAGCTCGAGCGAAATCAATGAGCCCTGGGGCACGGTGGGTTGGCCCGCGCGCCGCCAATCTTCATGGATGTCGACGATGAGCCGGCCATCGAGGATTGCGAGCAAGTTGGCCTTCAGCGGGATCGCCAATTTTGCCGGGCCTTTCGGGCCCAGAAGGTAATACTCGAAATCGAAAATCGACACGGCGCGTTGAATGAACGCGACGGTGTGACCCGAGCCATCGCTCAAGGACTGTGGAGATACTCCGACGTCATCCGGCGTTCCGCGATAGATCTCGACCGCCGCGTCCAGCGGTTGGCCGCGCTTGATGCTTTTTACGATATAGGCATAGCCGGATTTGGTTATTTCACCGGGCTTCCATTCGCGCGAGAGCAGCAGCGTATCTGCGTCGGCCCATGCGAAATCCTGCTTGCCGCGGGCAAGGGAAAATCCGCCGTCGACGAATGACGATTTGGCGAGGTCGAATTCGCGCAGCGTGACTGCATCTTCGCCTCCGTCCGACAGGTTGACGATGCAGCGCTGTTGCTCGGGCTCGAGACAGGCAGCGCCTTTCCAGAACCAGTTGGCTTTCTCGGCCTTCGACAAGGCGTCGAGATCGATGACGGTGCGCCAATGCGGAGCGGCAGTTTGAAAATCCGCCTGACTGGTTACGCGCCAGATGCCGTGGGCGTGATCGGCATCCTGCCAGAAATTGAAAATCCGTCCGGCAAGAATTGAGGGCTCGGGGATCCTGTCTTTGGCCTCCGAGATAACCTTGGCGTCATGGAACAGTTGCTTGAAGCGAGGATCGCGCTCGAGCACAGCGTCGGTCTTTTCGTTCTCGGCCTTGACCCAATTCATGGCCCGCTCGCTGTGAGCTTCTTCCAGCCAGATGAAAGGATCATCGGCGGACGGCGCGGCCGCGACACTGAGGGTGACGAATCCGCCGAGCGCGCAGCCGGCAAAAAGCTCGAGTATTTTCATCGGCGAAATATACACGGCCCGGAATGCACGCCTGGATTGGGCAAAGGCATCGAGGCGTATATTTGCTGCGTCACAGCATGTCGGCACGATTATTATTGACACTGTGTCAATAACTGACTATCGTCCAGCCATGTCATACATCGCACAACGCCGGGTCGAAGAGAAAGAGCGAAGGCGCACTGAAATACTGGATGCGGCCGAGTCTCTCTATGCCAAAGAGGGCTGGGACATGGTGACGGTCGATCAAGTTGCCCGCACTGCGCGGCTCTCGCGTGCCCTTGTCTATGTCTATTTCAAGGACAAGGAAGAGATCTTGTTCGCGATCGGGGAGCGCGCGATGGGGCTGCTCCGAGACCGCTTCATCGAAGCCTCGGCAGGGCAGAAGCTGGGCCTCGACAAAATCGAAGCGATCGGCCGCGCATATATGGCGTACGCGTTTGAATTTCCGCACTATTTTGACTTCTGCTCACGGTTCCATGCCCACTCGAGCAATGCTGACTCGGGGTCGCATGATTTGGCTTGTCGCGAGGCGGGAGACCAGGCCATCGGCGTCGTCGTCCAAGCCATTCAGAGCGGAATCGCCGACGGCAGCATTCGCCCGAGCATCGGAGATCCGACGATGTTGGCGGTCACCCTGTGGTCATTCACTCATGGACTGATCCAACTCGCCATGGCTAAGGGCAGCGATATGGCGCGATTCGGGATCGGCATTCCGGATTTGGGCAACTACGGTTTTGGCTTATTGCGGCTGATTGCCCAGAACTCGCAGATACGCCCGTAGAGCGCAAACCGCTGTAATTTTTTTGGCAGATTTTTGACACATGTCTAATTTGTATACAGTTGAGAAAAGAAAATACGCCGACAGGCGGTCTCTGGTTCTTTTCATGATTGCTTTGAGTCCGGCATGTTTCGGCCAAATCGCCCCGCCCGCCGCGCAATCGGCTCAGGCCGCATCTGTTGAAGAAGCGGTGAGCGGCTTGGTGTCCGATGCCTTGGCTGCGAATTTGGAATTGGACGGCGCAGGCGCGCAGACCGCGCAGCGCCTTGCCGCGCTCGATCAGGCACGCGCCCTTTACTTGCCTTCGCTGGATCTCAACGCGCGATATACGCGGGCGAACGGTGGACGCACCATCGACTTTCCGGTCGGCGACCTGTTGAATCCGGTCTACGCGACGCTCAATCAGATCACGGGCACGTCGAAATTCCCCGCGGTTCAGAATCAGGAAATCAATTTTCAGCGCACGCGGGAGCAGGACACCCAGGTATCCCTCACTCAGCCCCTGTATGACGCGCGCATCAGCGCCGGGCGCGCCGCGGCGCAATCGCAGTACGAAGCCTCCACCGCCGCGCGCACAGCGCTCGCCGGCCGCATTGCGCGCGACATGCGGGAGGCGTACTACCGCTGGCTGCAAGCACGCGCGCAAATCGGCATATTCGACGCGACGCTGGAGCTTGCGGCTGAAAATCGCCGCGTCAATGAGAGCCTGTTTCGCAACGGCAAGATCACGCGCGACCTGGTGTTTCGTGCCGAAGCGGATCTTCTCGAAGTCCAGCAGTCGCAGCTCGGTGCGCAAAACTCCGTGCGCCTCGCGCAGAGCTATGTAAATTTGATCCGCAATGCGCCCTTCGAGCGCGCGCTGCCGACAGTGGAGGTCGAAAATCCTGACATCGACCGCGTCCGCAACGACCTCGCCGTGCGCGCTGCCCAACCGGCACTGAGCTTGGCGCCCCTCCAGGATGCGGCGATCCATCAACGCTATGAGCTGCGGCAATTGGACGCGATCTCGGCTGCGGCTGCGGCGGGCGAACGGCTGGCACGCGCGGCATTCAAGCCCCGGCTCGCCTTTGCTCTCGATGTGGGCACGCAAGGCGAGACCTATGCCCTGTCCAGCGATGATCGCTATCTGCTGGCATCGGTGGTCCTGAAGTTCAATTTCTTCGCCGGCGGAGCGGACGAGGCGGGTATCGCCAACGCGCGCGCCGTCGAGCGCGAAGTGCGCGCGAACCGCTCATTGCAAGAGCAGCAAATCCGCCTGCAAGTGCAGCAGGCTCTGCAGGATTTCGAATTCACCCAGGCCTCCTTGGGCACCGCCGCGAAACGCGTCGAAGCCGCCGCCGGTGCATTTCGCATTGCCTCACGCAAGCGAGACCTCGGGCAAATCAACCAGGCGGAGTTCATCGATTCGCGGCGGGCCATGACGGATGCGCAGCTCAATCTCAATCTCACACGCTTCGCCGCGCTCGGCAACCTGGCCGAGCTCGAGTATGCGCTCGGCACCGATTCACATTACGTTCCGACGGTAGGTCAGCCATGACACAGCAAATAATCATCATCTGGGCCGCAACCGCGGTGGCAACTTTTTCCGGGCTGGTGGGTTGCACCGCCAAGAGCGCCGCCGACGCCATCGCATCGACGCGCACCGTGCAAGTGATGCCCGTGCAAATGGCCATCCTCGACAACACGCTGCGCGCGGTGGGCTTGCTGACGCCCAAGGATGAGGCGCGCCTGTCCTTCAAAGTCGGAGGCCTGATCGAGTCCATCAAAGTTGAAGAGGGCCAGGCGGTGAAGGCGGGACAGGTGCTGGCGGTGCTCAAGCAGACTGAAGTCAGCGCGTCGGTCGAGCAGGCGCGTCAGGCAACCGCCAAGGCGAAACGCGATTTGGAACGCGGCAAGGCATTGTTGGCGGACGGAGTTACCACGGAAGAACAGGTGCAAGACCTGACGACGGCGTTCAACGTTGCAAGCGCGGCACAGAGCGGCATGGAGTTCAACGCAGCGCATGCGCGCATTGCCGCCTCGGTCGACGGCGTCGTATTGCGCAAGCTCGCCGAGGCGAACGAAGTCGTGCAGCCCGGCCAGACGGTGTTGGTATTGGGCGGGGCAAACCGCGGCTGGGTGGTGCGGATCGGTCTCGCGGACCGCGACGCTGTTCGAACCCATACAGGCGATTTGGCCCGCGTCGAATTCGACGCATGGCCGGGGCAGGTATTCGCGGGCCGGGTCAGCAATATCTCCTCGGCAGCCGATTCCGGCACCGGAACATTCACTGTTGAAGTGCAGATCGATGCCGGCGCCGCGCACTTCGTGCAGGGCCTGGTCGCGAAAGTTGCCTTGACTCCTCAGGGATCGAGCCAAGTGCAGGTCATACCGGTTCAGGCGTTGCTCGAAGCCAACGACAAAGAGGCGGGCGTATTCGTATTCGATGAAGCGGCTCACGAGGTGCATCGGGTCAGCATTCAAATCGGCCGCATGAATTCGGGCCGGATAGAAGTTTTGAAAGGCCTCGACGCGGGCGCGCAGGTCGTGACGGACGGAGCCGCGTTCCTCGAGAACGGAGAGAAAGTGCGCGTGGCCGCTCAATGAGCATCTGGGCATTCGCGGTCAAGCGCTGGCAATTCACCCTGGTGATGTTTGCGCTGCTGATTGCCTTGGGCCTTGCAAGCTTCAGCAATATTGCCCGGTCCGAAGATCCCTCCTTTCCATTTCCCGCCGCGGACATCAGCGTCGTGTGGCCGGGCGCCAGCCCGGCCGACATGGAGCGACTTATCGTCAAGCCGATCGAAGATGCGATAAACACGCTGGAAAACGTCAAGAAGATCCAGAGCTCCGCTTTTGACGGCCTGGCCACGGTGCACACTGAGTTCTACTACGGCGGCGATCCCGAGAAGAAGCAAGACGAGGTAATCCGCGAATTCAACCGCATTCGCTCCTCTCTGCCGGCCGACATCACGCAAATCGACATTCGGAAAGATAGTCCGGGACTCGTCAGCATCGTGCAAATGGCGTTGGTAAGCGATACCGCGAGCTGGCGCGAACTGAAAGAGAAGGCGGAAAACCTCAAGGACATGTTCGAGTCGGTTCCCGGTGTACGCACGGCCGAGACCTGGGCCTTCCCGAATCCGGAAGTGCGGGTCGCCATCGATCTACAGCGNCTGGCGCGGGCGGGCGTCAGCTTGGATCAAGTCATCCGCACCATCCAGGGTCAAAACCTGAATGTGCCCGGCGGGTCGGTCGATGTCGGCCTGCGCCGCTACAATCTGCGCACTTCGGGCAGCTACACTTCGCTCGCGCAGATTTCCGACACCGTGGTCGGCGCGGGCGGCGGCCGCGAGGTGAAGGTCCGGGACATCGCCGACGTGTCGTGGGAGACCGAGGAGCATGCCTACACCGGACGGCTGAACGGCAAGCGCGCGGTTTTCGTGACTGCCAATCAGAAGGACAACACCAACATATTCAAGGTGCGCGACGGCATCTACGCCAAACTGGCAGAGTTCGAGCGCGCGCTGCCCGCCGACATCAAGCTGGAACGCGGCTTCGATCAATCCAAAAACGTCTCCAATCGTCTGGGACAGCTCGGCGACGACTTCGCGATTGCGATTGCGCTGGTGTTGCTGACGCTCTTGCCTCTGGGGCTGCGCGCCGCGGGCGTGGTCATGATTTCGATCCCATTGTCCCTTGCGATCGGTGTGGCGTTTCTTTATCTGGCCGGCTTCGGCCTGAATCAATTGTCGATCGCCGGGTTCGTGCTGGCGCTGGGCTTGCTGGTCGATGATTCCATCGTCGTCGTGGAGAACATCGCCCGCTACGTGCGTCAAGGATACGGCCGCATGGAGGCTGCCGTGGCCGCGACTGATCAGATCTACCTGGCAGTGCTCGGCTGCACCGCGACGCTGGTGCTGGCGTTTCTGCCATTGCTGTTTTTGCCCGAAGGGGCGGGCGAGTTCATACGCTCGCTGCCTGCGGCAATACTGTTTACAGTCGTGGCATCGCTGTTCGTCGCGCTCACCATCATTCCATTTCTCGCCAGCAGAATGCTGCGCGACCATTCGCCGCGGGCGGCCGCGCCGTCCGGACCGGTATCCCGGCTGATCGGGCGATTCGACCTGCTTGCCGATAAATTGCTGCATCGGGTAATGCGCATCATTCACCAGATCTACGGACCGGCCCTCAAGTGGGCGCTCAGCAAACCGAAGACGACGCTGCTCGCGGCGCTCGCCCTCTTTGCGTGTATCGCATCCACCGTGCCTCTCATCGGATTCAGCCTGTTCCCAAGCGCGGATGTGCCTCAGTTCGTCGTTCGCGTCGATGCACCCGATGGAGCGAGCGTCGAAGAAACCGACCGCGCTTTGCGCTTTGTCGAGGCTCGTCTTGCAGAGCATCCGGAAATAAAGCGCTGGTATACCCACATAGGGCACGGCACGCCATTCGTCTACTACAATTATTTCTCGCAGGGGCGCACGGCGAACCTGGGCGAAGTGTTCGTGGAATTGCGCGCTTACGATCCGAAGAGAACGCCCAAGCTGTTCGAGGATCTGCGTGCGAGGTTCAACGACTACGCGGCTGCGCGTATTTCCCTGAAACAATTTCAGCAAGGACCGCCGGTCGATGCGCCGGTCGCGATCCGGGTTGTGGGCCCCGAGATCGACGGACTTCGCCGCATCGCTTCGCAAGTGGAGCAGGCCATCAAGGCAACGCCGGGAACCCGCGACGTGAACAATCCATCGCGGCTGCTGCGAACCGATTTGGACCTCGGGATCGACACCGAGAAAGCGGGGTTGCTCGGCGTTTCGGCCCTCGAAGTGAACCGCACGGTCCGGCTTGCGGTCGCAGGGCTCTCCGCGGGCCAGTTCCGCGCCGGCAACGGCGATGAATACGACATCACCTTGAGGTTGCCCATGAAAGAGCGTCCGACCATCGAGGCGCTCGACGCCATCGAGGTCGGCAACAGCGCCGGCAGGCAAATTCCGCTGCGGGAAATCTCCAATCCGCATTTTCAGACCGTGACCAACTCGATCACGCGCTTCAACCGGGAGAGGCAGGTCACCGTCTCCGCGAATCTGCTGCCCGGATTCAACACGGCGCGTGTCACCGCCGAGGTTGTCAGGCGGCTCGGTCAAATCGGACTGCCGCCGGGCTATCGTTTCGTCGTCGCCGGGGAAGCCGAGGCACAGCAGGAGAGTTTCGGCGGCCTCCTGCCGGCCATCCTCGTTGCGGTGTTCGGCATCTTGGCCGTGCTGGTGTTGGAATTCGGCAGTTTCCGGTCGACTGCGATCGTCGCCGGGGTGATACCGCTGGGCCTGACCGGCGCACTGCTCGCGCTGCTCGTGACCGGCTACACGCTGTCATTCACTTCGATCATCGGCATGATTGCCCTGATCGGCATCGAGATCAAAAATTCGATTCTCCTGGTAGATTTTACAAATCAGTTGCGCGAACGAGGCACGCCGCTGGACCAAGCCATTCAGGAGGCCGGAGAGGTGCGTTTCCTGCCGATTCTTTTGACGTCGCTGACGGCAATCGGCGGTCTGACGCCGCTTGCCATCCAAGGCTCGGCGCTTTATTCGCCACTGGCAATCGTCATCATCGGCGGCTTGATCTCATCGACGCTGCTCGCGCGTTTGGTGACGCCGGTGATGTACAAGCTATTGCCGCCGGCGGTGCAGTCCACGGAGTACGATCCGCGCTTCGCGCTCACCTGACCGCGTGGATTATGTCAGCCATGTGTCGCGACGATGACGGCGCGAAGGCACCACATGGTGGATGCTGCCGTTCGTAGCCTGTCCATTTGGGAATACAGTACTTCGCGTAGCGCGCCACGGCGCGATTGGAACAACTACACGGGGTCTTAATCAAATGGAGGTCTTATGAGAATCCGCTCAGCGGGAACGAGCGCAGCGCTCGCCGCTCTATCATTTGGGATCATGTCGACCGCTCAAAACGCGGCCGCAATGCCGCGCGCCGAATCGCTCGGCGCTGCAGATCAGAGCGCCACCGCGCATTTCAATGTTTACCTGCCGCTGACTCACACCGATGAACTCGACAGATTGCTTCAAAGTCAGACCGACACGGCATCTCCGAACTACCATCAATGGCTGACGCCTGCGCAATTCAAGCAGCAATTCGGGCCGAGCCGATCCGATGTCGCGAAGGCAAGATCGCTTTTGCAAGCCGCGGGATTCACGGTCGTTGCCGAGCGGACCCAGAACC
>JGI12627J18819_10000612_pt1 | contig 11738 bp, 8 predicted proteins | sample TexAe_OM1H0_M2_FD_18819 | JGI IMG/M metagenome (IMG submission 18819)
TCAGCGGCCTCGGAAGGGGCGGGCGGCTGTTGCTCCGCGTCGGGCGGCGGGGCCGGAACTGGTGGAGTTGCGGGCGGACTCGGCTGGGCCGCCTGCGTATTCGGCTTGGGCGCAGCCGGACGAGCCACCACAGGGGGGGCCTTTTCGCGGATCGTCTGACGGTCGTTGTTTCCGATCATCATGACGATGAATTTGGGCTTCTCGGCCGCAATGATCTCGCGCGCCACCTGCGGCCACTCGAGATCGCGGCGCTGATCGTAGCGGATCAGGCCGGAATCGGTGCGATGCTTGCGCACGATGCCGACCTCCGGGTTCTCCGAAAAGGCATCTTCGAGCCCGTAAGCCAGCCAATCCGCGTTGGCATCGCCCATCACCACGATCGGGGTCGTGGCCTCGGGCTTTTTTTGCGACGATGCCGGGGCGCGCGAATAGTCGACCGGCGCCTCCCGTTCCTGCCGTTGGTCGTAATAGCGCCGGTCATTCCAGCCGCCGCCGCCGAACCAGTTGTTGTTCCATTGCTGCTGGCGCTGTGGACGGTTGCCCCAATCCCCCCAGAATTGCGCTTGCGCCGGCAGCAACAGCGCGAGGCTCACGCCTGCGACCGCGACGGCGACACATCCTCGAAACCCGCTGGTTGAGCTCATGATCAACTGCCGTCCGCCATTGCGCCGCTGCCACGCCGACCCGGGCGATGAGCCGGCAAGCCTTAAAGCCTTAACTGGCTAATAATACGGCAAAAATGGCAACATGACGATAGCCCGACCTGAGCCCGACTTGGCCCCCTGCGACCCCTGCAGGCGCCCATTTAGCGGCTGCGCAGCCGCTCCAGGATCGCGGCCGAAGCAAACCCGTCGGGCACGTGACCCACCGACGACTGGAACTGCCGCAGCGCGTTGCGGGTCTTGCCCCCGAGCCGGCCGTCGGGCTCGCCCACATCATAGCCGCGCGCGGCGAGATGCTGCTGCAACTCGTAGCGTTCCGCCCGCGTGAGCACGCGTTCCTGCCGCGGCCAGGCCTGCACGAAGGGCTCCCCGCCGCGCAGCCGGTCGGCGAGATGGCCGATGGCGAGCGCGTAGGCTTCGGCCGGGTTGTATTTCATGATCACGCGGAAGTTCTGCAGCATCAGGAAGCCCGGCCCCTGCGCGCCCGCCGGCACTAGCAGGTAGGCGCGGTCGTCGGCGCGCGGGAAGCCCTTGCCGCCGGCGCGGCGGATGCCCAATCGCTCCCATTCCTTGACCGACATCACACGCGAGCGATCGGCGAGCAGATAATTGAAATCTTTTGGCACCACGACCTCGTAACCCCAGGTCTGGCCGGTGACCCAGCCGTCCTTCTTGAGATTGTTCGCGGTGGACGCGATCACGTCGGGCACGGAGTCGACGACGTCGCGACGGCCGTCGCCGTCGAAGTCGACGGCGTAGCGCTTGAACGAGGTCGGCATGAACTGGGTCGGGCCGAAAGCGCCGGCCCACGAGCCCTTGAGATGATCCGCCTTCACATCGCCGCGCGCGAGAATTTCCAGCGCCGAGAGAAACTCCTCGCGAAAATAGTCTTGGCGGCGGCCGATACAGGCGAGCGTCGCCGTCGAACGGATCACCGAGCGCTCGCCGATCTGCGTGCCGTAATTGGATTCGACGCCCCAGATCGCGGCTATGAAGTGGCGATCGACACCATACGCCTTCTCGACCGCGTCGAAGGTGGCGCGATGCTGGGCGAGAATCGCCCGCCCATTCTGGATGCGATCCTCGTTCACCAGGATGTCGAGATAGTCCCAGAACGATTTGGTGAATTCGGGCTGGGCATCGAGCAGATCCATGATCCGCAGATCGGGAGTGAGGCCCGCAACGTTGGCCTCGAACAGCGCGCGCGAAACGCCGCGACGCTCCGCCAGCGGCCAGAGTCCGGCGAGGCAATTGCGGAAATTGGCAGCCGCGGCGCGGATCGCCTGCGCCGTCATCAGCGGATGATTGGAGGCGCCGGATTCGCCGCTCCAGTCTGGGGTCCCCGCCGCCGGCGCGGGAGCACCCGCGGTGTTCGCGCCTGGCGCGCCAAACAGCGTGCGGATGTCCAACCCCTGGCCCGGCGCCGGGGCTGCCCAGGCGGTGGCGGCCAAAGCTGCCGCGCTGAGGAGAGCCGTGGGTGGGGCGAATCGTGCCATCGCGTTTCGTCTCGACTCGGTCGTTGCCATCAGGTTTTGGGGGAACTCGAATGGTCGCCAGGCGTTTAACGGGCCCTTGCGCGGCCCACCGGCTAGGACTTAATGGCCTTGCCGCCGGCGTTCCAGCGGTCATTGCACGCCCAAACTTCGGCAATACCGAGACAGATGGACGCGGCCACGACTACGACTACAATCCCAACGAGCTCATGAAACCCATCCGCAAAGCCGTCTTTCCGGTCGCCGGGCTGGGCACCAGGTTCTTGCCGGCCACGAAGGCCATGCCGAAGGAGATGCTGCCGGTGGTCGACCGGCCGTTGATCCAGCATGTGGTCGACGAAGCGCGCGAGGCCGGCATCGAACATTTCATCTTCGTCACCGGCCGCAACAAGGCCGTCATCGAGGACCATTTCGACCGCCAGTTCGAGCTCGAACACACGCTCACGGAGCGCCAGCGGCGCGCCGACCTTGAGGCGCTGGCGCGCGACCTGCCGGGGCCGGGAACGGCGAGCTTCACGCGGCAGCAATTGCCCTTGGGGCTGGGCCATGCGGTGTGGTGCGCGCGCGAGCTCGTGGGCCACGAGCCGTTCGCGCTNCTGCTGCCCGACGTGCTGGTACAGCACAACCGCGGCTGCCTGGCGCAGATGATCGACGCCGCGCGCAACCTCGGCGAGAGCGCGAACATNATCGCGGTCGAGAAGATGCCGGCCGACCGCATCCANATGTATGGGGTGGTCGGCATCGGTGAACGCAGAGGCAACTTGTTCTCGGTCACCCAAATGGTCGAGAAGCCGCCGCGGGACCGCGCGCCCTCGAACCTCATCATCACCGGCCGCTATATCCTCCAGCCCGAGATCTTCGACATTCTTGCCGCCGAGAGGCGCGGCGCGGGCGGCGAGATCCAGCTCACCGATGCGATGATCGAGCTCGCCAAGACCCAACCCTTCTATGGCCTNGAATTCGACGGCAGGAGCTTCGATTGCGGCTCGAAGGTGGGCTTTCTTACGGCCAACATCGCCTATGCGCTCGACCGCAGCGACATCGCGCCGGCGATGCGCGCCGAACTCAAGCGCCTGCTCGGCGACGGCTAGTGTCCCGATTCCGAAGTTCGCATCATTGTGCCGCAGCCTCGTTTGCGAACTTCGGAATCGAAGGACACTAGCAACTTATTGATCTAGTGTGGCCTTGGTTCAGAAGTCCGCATTTCGGAGTCGCTGCAAGAATGATGCGGACTTCTGAAACCGCCACACTAGGATGGCCGGCAACGTCGTCCCGCGTAACACCTCATTGCCGTGAACAAGCTCTCGCCTCCGCACGTCGGCAGTGGTCCGGCGCAGATCGGCCCGGCCGTGCTCGGCGCCTCCCTCGTTTGCCTGCGCCGACGTGCTGAGCAAGGTCGTCCTGATCGACGGCGCCGAGGTTCTCACCATGTCGGCCGTCCGCGCCGTGATCGGCCTTGCGATCCTATTTGCCTGGCTCAAGCTCGTTCCGCCGCGCGGCGCCTTCACCGCGCGCGCGACATGGATCTCGCGGTGTTCAAGGCGATCAGACGGTCGAGGTGATAGGGGTAAGCTGATGAATTTTCGAAAGCGAAGAGCATTTCAGCCGCAGGTCGGTTGTTCCCGCACCAGCGTGCACCATCCCGTATTCAACCGGGCCAATTACAGAAAATCGATCATCAGCTTGACGCAATCACCGCGATAGGTGACTTGTGCGACGTAAATAGCCCTATTTTTTTCGTCTACGACCGTCCAATGCGCTTCCGCCGTCGGTGTATTGAGCGGAATACGCAGCATGTTTGCGGTGTACGGGTCGGCGGCGCCGATCAAGAGTATCTGCCTGGCTTTTATGACCGTCACACCTTTCATGCCGGCCAATGTCGGCAGCGCCGCGTGCGTTTGAAACGTCTCCGGATCGCGGTCATAAATATCTTTGGCAAGGTGCACATTAACCAACGCGTAGGGGTCGCCATCGCGCGCCTGGACACTGCGGAGGAATACATATTCAGCCGCGGTCCTCGCATCGCATTCTCCAAGCGATGGCAAGGGAGGTGGATCATCGATTGGAATTTGCGTCGGCTGATTGTCGCGGATAGAGGCCAGCAGCGATTCCCACTGGGTTGCTAAGTGCAACCAGTGGCGGTCGCCGCCGTTTGATTTAACGAATGTCCCTTTTCCTTTGTGCCGGCTGATCAGACCTTCCCGCTCCAGGCGGTCCATCGCTTGGCGCACGGTCACGCGAGCCACGCCGAACTCTGTCTGCAGATCGCCGAGCGAGGGAATTTTGCTGCCGGGTGCAAGATCGCCGCGGTGAATGCGCTGTCGCATCGCCGCTGCCAATTGCAAATAAAGTGGCACACCACTTTCGCGATCGGTCGCCGGAAGGATTGATGCCGCCGCGGTCTGTTTCACTGTCGACCGCATATGCCCCTGCCTTCCACCCTCGGAATAAGCCGAAGTGCTGCAAATTGAGGCTTTGCCTACCGGCCGCTTCATTGCAAACTAGTCCTAAAGATAGGATATTAGGATATTAGATTTGGCTGCGGTCGGTCAACGCGGGGAGGGTGCCAATGGCTACGATCCTGATTAAGAACGCCGGCTGGCTGGTGACCATGGATCCAGACCGGCGCATCTTCGTCGACGGCGCTGTTGCCATCGAAGACGATCGGATCGTCGAAGTCGGAAAAACCGACCGGCTCGCGGCAAAACACAAGGCGCAGAAAGTGATCGATGCCACCGGGAAAATGGTGCTCCCGGGAATGATCGATACGCATGTGCACAATACTCAGCAGCTGGGGCGGGGACTCGCCGACGGCTGCGAGATCAATGTTCATTTGCTCGAACGCCTTTACGGCTACGAGACCGCAATGATGGCCGAAGACGCCTATTGGGCAGCCTTGTGCTGCCAGCTCGAGCTGATTCGGGCCGGCACGACGTGTTTTATCGATCCGGGCAGTTATTTCCCGCGCGAAACAGCAAAGGCGGTCGGCGAGAGCGGACTGCGGGGCGTTCTCGCGCGCACCGCCTTCGACCTGCACTCGACCCCTATCGGCGAGTTGCCGAAGGGTAGGTTTCGCGAAACCACCGACGAAGCCGTCGAGCGTGCTCAACAAATGGTCACGGAGCTCAACGGAATGCACGATGGCCGCATCCGTTGCTGGTTTGCGCTGCGCATCCTGTCCGGCTGTTCCGATGAACTCATTCGACGGATCAAGAAGAAGGCGGACGACAATGGAGTGGGGCTGGTGATGCACGCGTCCGAGTCGTTCGGCGAAGTTGCCGCCTCCCGTGCCAGATATGGGGTGTCCGATGTGGAACGGATGGCAAAACTCGAAGCGCTGGGTCCGAACATGGTGCTCATTCACATGGGCTGGGCATCACCGAAGGAAATCGTGCTCAGCATGAAGCACGACCTCAAGATCTCATGTACCCCGTCCACGGGCTACCGCCTTGGCTTGGCCAGCATGGAATTCGGGCGTTTCCCGGAGATGATCGAACTTGGCATCACGGTTGCATTGGGCTCGGATGCGGCGATGTCCAGCAACTATCTGGACATCGTGCGCGAAATGTTTCTCGCCTCCGGCGGCGCCAAGGCGCAGCGTCTCGACCCCAGCGTTATGCCTCCCGAAACCGTTATTGAAATGGCGACGCTCAGCGGCGCGAAGGCGGCACTCTGGAGCGACGAAATTGGCTCGCTGGAAGCGGGTAAAAAAGCCGACATCGCTATCTTTGATACCCGCAAACCGGAATGGCAGCCGGTGCTCAATCCGCTGGCCAACTTGGTGTACTCGGCACGGGGTGGGGCCGATACCGTGATCTGCAACGGCCGTATACTCATGGAGAACAACGTAGTGCTGAGCATCGACGAGAAGCGCGCATTGGCGGAAGCGAAGGAACGCGGCGAGCGCATTGCGACCGATTCTGGCCTTTGGGATCTGATCAAACCGAAATGGCCGATGCTTTGACCTGATAGAAGATCCGCCGCGCCGAGCGACATCGGCACGATATCCGGGACTTTGACTTCCCGTGTCGAACATCAAAGTCTCAAAGGAGGCTGCCATGGGTCCAGTGACGCGTAAGCTANGTGCCCTTGTACTCGCGATCGTTGCGACTGCCTTGTCCGGAGGGCTCGTTCGGGCCGAACCCGGTATAACTGACAACGAAATTCGCATCGGCATGTGGACGCCGCTCAGCGGGCCAGTGGCCCTCCTCGGACAATCTGCGCGCGACGGTGTGCGACTGTGGGTCAAGGAGGTCAACGATCGGGGCGGCATTCACGGACGGAAGATAAATTTCACTTATTATGACGACGCGGGCTCGCCACAAGAGGCGCAGACCGCAATTCGGCGATTAATCGATCAAGACCAGGTGTTCATGTTGATCTCCGGGTCCGTAAGTGGATCGACGCTGCCCGTACGTCAAATCATCACCCGCGAAAAGGTGCCCTTCGTTTCCTCGATTTCATCGAACATCAATTTGATGAAACCATTCTCACGCTACATCTTTCGTATCTATGCGAACGAGGACAGCCAAGCATTAGGCATCATCACCTGGATGATGGATCGCGAAAAGATCCAACGGCCGGCGATCATCTACAACAGCAATGATTACGGCGTCGGCGGCTTTCAGATTTACGACGAGTTGCTGAAAAAAAAATACAAAGTGCCCTCCGTTGCTATAGAACGCTACAATCCAGGCGATCAAGACTTCACCGCACAATTGCTTCGCATCAAGGGCGCCAATCCCGACGGTCTGCTGGTCTACGCGTTCGCTCAGGAAGCTGGAATCATCGTGCGTCAATCGAAGGAACTCGGCCTGACGGCGAAACTGTTCGGAGGCGGGGGCACGTCCACCCCGCTGCTGCAGCGAGGAGCCGGACCCGCGGCGGTCGGTTTCACTTCGGTCCTCGTCGTTCCCGAGATCCCGGAACGGTCCGACAAACCGAGCGTCGTCGCCTATCGTGAGAAGCTCAAAGCAGCGTTCTACCCGGACGGTTTTCCTCCCGGACGCCCGTCGGAATATGACACAGCGGCCTATACCGCAGCCAAGATTACCGAGGCTGCGCTCGATAAGGTCGGCCGCGATGTGACACGGGAAGCGTTCGTCGACGCGCTCGAAAGTATGAAGAACTTCGATGTCGGAGTGACGTTCCCCATCAGTTACAGCAAGGATAACCACGAGGGCACAACTCAGGTCGAAATCGTCAGGGTCGCTCCCGATCTGAAATGGGAAGCGGTGGCGCAGAGCAGCGGTCAATAGACCCAACGGCATTTGCATATTGGCATGGATGAACCGGGGGCTCGCTGACCCGCTCCTCGCGGCGAATGAGTGTGTCGTGGAACTACTGTCGCAGGTTCTGATCAGCGGAGTCACACTCGGCAGCTTGTACGCGCTTGTCGGCTTGGGTTTTGTCGTGATCTACCGCGCAACCAAGGTCGTCAATTTCGCACAAGGCGAGATGATGATGCTCGGTGCAATGCTCGCGCTGTATCTCTACTCGGACCTGGAGTTTCCGTACTTTCTCGCCTTTCTGTTGGCGGTTGTGCTTTCGGGCATTTTCGGCGCAGGTCTCGAACGTTTTGCCTACCGCCCGTTGTTGAACGCGCCGGTGGTCACGCTCATCCTGGCGACAGTTGCAGTCGGGCAGATGATCCGGGCCGGCGTACGAATTCTGCGCGGTTCCGAGGTGAGCCGCTTTCCGTCGATCTTATCCGCTGATCCATTCCTCATTGCCGGCGTCGCGATCACGCCCTTGAGTTTGAGCATCGTCACAATAGCGGTCCTGCTGGTCTGCGCGTTCATGCTGTTCTTTCGCAAGACCAAGCTTGGAAAAGGCATGGAAGCGACCTCGGAGAACCGCGAGGCGGCACTTCTCGTGGGCATCAGCGTCAACCAAACATTCTCACTGGTGTGGGCGATCAGCTCGGGGCTGGCGGCGGCGGCTGGCGTGTTGCTCGCGCCGTTGATCATCATCACGCCTGAAATGGGGACGATCGGCATCAAAGGGTTCATCGGCACCATTCTCGGTGGCTTTAACAACATTCCTGGCGCAATCGCCGGATGCTTTCTTTTGGGCATCATCGAAAATCTGGGCGGGGTCTACATCGCAAGCTCGATGAAGGATGTCATCTCTTTCGTCGTGCTAGTGCTGATCTTGACGGTGAAGCCGCAAGGTATTTTCGGCGCGGCCGAAGGAAAACGGGCGTGACACCCCGGGCGCGCAAGCGCGTGGCGTTCGGAGCAATTGCGCTTGTGCTCGGTGCCTGTGCATCCGCGCCATTGTTTATATCATCCAATTATCCGCTCTTCGTTCTCAGCCTGTCGATCGTCAATGTCATCGCGGTACTGGGCGTGAACCTGGTCATGGGCCACGCCGGGCAAATTTCGCTCGGTCAAGCAGGCTTTGCGGCAATCGGCGCCTATGCGACGGCGCTACTTGTTGTAAATCTCGATGTTTCGTATTGGCTTGCTGTCCCCTTGGGCGCACTGTTGGCGGCGGTCTCCGGCTACATTCTCGGGCTTCCCGCGCTTCGGCTTGGGCCACTCTATGTTTCGATGGTCACATTCGGGTTCGGCCTGATTGTGGTGATCATTGTGCAGAACTGGTACGAGCTGGCCAACGGGCCCAATGGCATGGTCGTGCCGCCGCCGGTTTTTTTCGGCCGAGAGCTATTCCCCCGAGAATTTCACATCGCGATCGTTGCAATTGTGGCGGTGCTGTTTCTGCTTGCGCGGAACATCGTCGATTCGAAACACGGCCGCGCGTTTATCGCCATTCGCGAAAGCGAACTGGCGGCGCGGGGCATGGGCGTAAACTTGGCGCATTACAAGACCACGGCTTTTGCACTCGGCGCCTTTTATGCAGGGATTTCCGGAGGGCTATTCGCCGGGCTTGCGCAATTTATCAATCCTGACGCGTTCGTTTTCCCAGTGTCCATCCTTTACGTCACCATGGCGATCTTGGGCGGGATCAATACGCTCGTCGGGGCAGCAATTGGCGGCACCATGTTGACCGTTCTGCCGGAGCTGTTGCGCGGCGCCGCCGAGTATAAGGATTTTCTTACAGGCTTTCTGCTGCTGCTGCTGCTCATTTTTCTACCGAACGGAATCGTTGGCTTCATCCGACAGCACTTCACTGGCGCGCTGCCGGCCAAGAACGGTTACTCCATCAGCGGGCAGGTTGCGACCCATCATGTGCAGCCGACCACGCTGCAGCGCCGCGGACGTTCGGAAACCAATACGCTTCTTAAGGTCGAGAATCTAAGTGTGAGCTTCGGCGGCCTCAGAGCACTGCAGAACATCAACTTGACGCTTGGCAGCGATGAGATCCTCAGCGTTATAGGTCCGAACGGGGCAGGAAAGACCACGCTCTTCAATCTCATATCGGGTCTTGATCGTCCAAACACCGGGAGGATTTTGCTGGACGGTGTCGACGTTACCGGCTGGTCGGCGCATTCCCGTGCCCGATTGGGAATTGCTCGAACCTTCCAGAATTTGGATCTGTTCGGAGAAATGACTGTCCTCGACAACGTTCGCGTCGGTGCGCATGTCCGATTGAAGAGTTCGCTGCTTCAGGCGGCGCTGCGCACCAAAGCAGAGCGAGCTGAGGAAGCGCGCTACTGTGATGTCGCCATGGACCTGCTGCAGTTCGTTGGCCTTCGATCTTATGCCAATCAGAAAGCTAACAGCCTCGCGTTCGGACATCAGCGTCTTCTTGAAATTGCCCGCGCGCTGGCATCAGCACCCAAGCTGCTGCTGCTCGATGAGCCCGCCGCCGGATTGAACTCATCCGAGATGGATTTCCTGATGGCTCTCATTCGCCGGATTCGTGAGGAATTCGGTATTTCCGTGCTACTGATCGGCCACACCATGCGGTTGGTGATGATGCTGTCGAACAGGGTCATGGTATTGGATCATGGCGTGCAGTTGGCCGAGGGGCCACCCAGCGAAATTCAACAGAATGCGCGCGTCATCGAGGCCTATCTGGGGACCGATGATGCTTGAGTTGATAAACGTCAATGCCTACTACGGTCGCATCCAGGCGCTCAAGGACGTTAGTTTCCGTGTGGACGAAGGTAAGATCGTTAGCCTCCTGGGCGCCAACGGAGCTGGTAAGACCACAACCGTCCGCACCATCGTCGGATTGAACCGGTCGACAGCCAACGATATCCGGTTTGAAGGGCGGCCAATCGGCAGAATTCCGCCACACCAAATCGTGCGGCTTGGCATCGCCATGGTGCCNGAACGTCGTGAGCTATTCTCGGACATGAAGGTCAGCGACAATCTGGAGATGGGTGCCTATTCGCGCGCAAACAGGGCTCAAATGCGGCGCGATCTCGAATGGATCTATAGCTTGTTCCCGGTCCTGGCGGAGCGAGGAAACAACCGTGCAGGAGCCCTGAGCGGCGGCCAGCAACAGATGCTGGCAATCGGTCGCGCGTTGATGTCGCATCCGCGTCTGCTCTTGCTCGACGAGCCCACTCTCGGATTGGCGCCTTTGATCGTAAAGCAAATCTTCGCGACGCTGCGACAGCTGAACCAAAATGGAAAGACAATTCTGCTTATCGAGCAAAACGCGAACCAGGCACTCAAGCTATCCGACTATTCCTATATTTTGGAGAACGGCCGGATAGCTCTCGAAGGGAAGAGTAGCGCTCTTATCGCTGATCCGACAGTTCAGCGCTCATATCTGGGAGCGATCTAGAAGAAACCTGCGCGCCCCGTGCTTTTGTTGGACCTTGACGAAGTCCCTTGCGATCGAACTTGTGCCCACAATCCGTGTTCCGCCATAGCGCATCCTCATTATGACCAAGCTCTCGACCACGCACAGTGGTCCGGCGCAGATCGGCCCGGCCGTGCTCGGCGCCTCCTCGTTCGCCTGCGCCGACGTGCTGATCAAGGTGGTGCTCATCGACGGCGCCGACGCGCTCACCATCTCGGTCGTGCGCGCGGTGCTCGGCGCGGCGATGCTGTTCTCCTGGCTCAAGCTCGTGCCACCGCGCGGCGCCTTCACCGCGCGCGCGACATGGATCTCGCTCGGCCTCGGCGTCCTTTTTGCCGGCAACGTCTTTCTCATTTTCAAGGCGATCGAGGCGGTCGAGGTGCCGATCGCGATCCTCACCTACTTCGTCTATCCGCTGCTCACCGGGCTGGCGGCGGCGGCGAGCGGCCTCGAGCGCGTCACGTGGCGCGGCGCCGCCGCAGCGGTCGCCGCCTTTCTTGGACTGGTGCTGATGATCGGCGCGCATCCGACCACGCTCGCAGCCGTCGGCATCCTCGCCGCGCTCGGCGCCGCCCTCTGCCGCGTGGCGATCCTGCTCGTCACGCGCGCACTGCTCGCCGGCGCCGATCCGCTGCGCATCACCTGGTACTCGCTTCTGTCCTCGACCGCCGTGTTCCTGGTCGCCGTGCTCGCAACGGGGAACTGGCAGCCACCCGCGACGACGTCCGGCTGGCTTGCTCTGGTCATGCTCAGCGTCGCCATCACCACCGGCCTCCTCGGCGTGTTCGCTTCGACCGTGCGTATCGGGCCGTTTCGCACCGCGCTGTTCATGAATCTCGAGCCGTTGCTCACGGCCATCGGC
>JGI12627J18819_10000613_pt1 | contig 11733 bp, 10 predicted proteins | sample TexAe_OM1H0_M2_FD_18819 | JGI IMG/M metagenome (IMG submission 18819)
CCGCCGAGATGATCTGCAAGGCCCAGAGGCCTTTGGTCATGCTCGGCGCGGGCTCCAGCCGGCCCAAATTGGTCGAACCGCTGTCAGCGTTCATACGCCGGACGCGGATCCCCTTCTTTAACACTCAGATGGGAAAGGGATCGGTCACCGGCGGCTCCAACCTCTATATGGGGACGGCGGCTTTATCCTCAGGCGATTACGTGCACCGCGCCGTCGACCACGCCGATCTCATCATTTCGATCGGGCACGACACGGTGGAGAAACCGCCATTCATCATGGGCCCGGACGGTCCGAAAGTGATCCACGTCGGCTTTACCGCCGCCAGCGTCGAGCAAGTGTATTTCCCGCACGCCGAAGTGGTCGGCGATGTCGGTCCCAGCCTCGCGCTGCTGGCTGACCGGATCGAAGGCAAGCTGAGAATTGATCCGGCCTTTACCGGGCTGCGCAGCGAAATCCTCGGCCATATCCGAGATCGTGCAGACGAAGGGCGGTTCCCGCCAACGCCGCAGCGCATCGTGCGCGACGTACGAAAGGTCATGCCGGAAGACGGGATCGTCTGTCTCGACAACGGCATGTACAAAATCTGGTTTGCGCGAAACTACCGGACCCATGTGGCGAACACCTTGCTCCTCGACAACGCACTCGCCACGATGGGAGCGGGTCTGCCGTCTGCTATGATGGCGTCGATGCTCTATCCGAAGCGCCGGATCCTCGCTGTGTGCGGGGACGGCGGGTTCATGATGAACTCGCAGGAGATGGAGACCGCTGTCCGGCTCGGGTTGAACCTCGTCGTGCTGATCCTTGAGGACTCCGCCTACGGTATGATCCGCTGGAAGCAGGCTGTCGATTCGTTTCCGGACTGGGGGCTCTGTTTTGGAAATCCGGATTTCGTCAAATATGCCGAGTCGTATGGGGCGATCGGTCATCGCGTGAAGCACACCGACGACCTGGTGCCGACTATGGAGAGCGCGTTCAAGGACGCGGGCGTGCATCTCATCACGGTGCCCATCGACTACGTCGAGAATACGCGCGTGCTCGTTGAAGAGTTGCGAGGGCGCGTTCCCGAAATAGCGTGACTAATTGAGTGTGAGAAGGAGAACCAACCATGATGAAGCAGAACTTTGCCGATCAATTGAAGGCTCAGAGCGACGTCTGGATGGCCCAAGTTAAGGACTATCAGGAACGTCTTGAGCAAATGGGTGAGAAGGCTCGTGACGACTATAAAAAGGCCATGGAACAAATGCAGGCCAAAGCCGAAGAGGCTCGAAAGATGGCCGACCATGTTCGCGGAGCGAATGAGGCCGCATGGAAGGACATGGTGACCGCGAGCCAGAAGGCGTTCGCCGAACTTCAGAAGGGGTGGGGTGAAGCAATCGGGCGCTTCCAATAGGGCTGCGCGGCGCGCCTGCCGCGCATATGACCCTTCAGTTGTTCGAGACCGCTCTGCTTCGGCTGAGCTTAATCCGGGGCGTTGCCAATGAAAATAAGAGCCGCCGTCCTCAACAAAATGGGCGCCGAGGCGCCGTATGAGAAATCCAAGCCGCTGACGATCGAAGAGTTCGACCTCGACGATCCCGGACACGGCGAGGCGATGGTGAAAATCAGCGCGGCGGGTCTCTGCCATTCCGATCTCTCCGTCATCGACGGTAATCGACCGCGTCCGACTCCGATGGTGCTTGGTCACGAGGCCGCTGGCGTCGTGGAGAAGCTTGGACCGGGCGTGGATGATCTCAAGGTGAGCGACCACGTAGTCATGGTGTTCGTTCCGAGCTGCGGACACTGTCTGCCTTGCGCTGAAGGTCGACCCGCGCTGTGTGAGCCGGGAGCCGCGGCGAATGGTGCAGGTACGTTGCTTTCCGGCGAGCGACGGCTCCATCGCAATGGCCAGGACGTCAATCACCATCTCGGTTGCTCGGCGTTCGCAGAATATGCAACGGTCTCGCGCCGATCTTTGGTGAAAATCGATAAGGAGCTTCCGCTAGATGAAGCAGCCTTGTTCGGCTGTGCGGTGCTCACTGGCGTCGGCGCCGTTATCAACACCGCAAAGGTTTCCGCCGGCTCCAGCGTCGCGGTGATCGGCCTCGGCGGCGTCGGTTTAAGTTCGCTGCTCGGAGCGATCGCGGTTGGCGCGCGACGCGTGGTCGCAATCGACCTCTCCGACGACAAGCTCGGCCTTGCGCGCCAACTTGGAGCAACCGACACGTTCAATCCTAGCAGCCCCAACGCGGTCGACGAGATTAAGGCCGCGACGGGCGGTGGCGTCGAGTTTGCGTTCGAAATGGCGGGCTCCGTGCGCGCCATGGACCTCGCGTATAGAATCACACGCCGTGGCGGCACCACCGTCACCGCCGGCCTGCCGCCGCCAAACCATACCTTTGCGCTGCCGCAGGTGAATCTTGTCGCCGAGGAGCGAACCGTGAAGGGAAGCTATATCGGCACCTGTGTTCCNACGCGCGACCTGCCGCGNTACATCGAACTCTACCGGCGNGGCAAGCTGCCCGTCGATCGGCTAATGAGTGGCCGCCTGAAGCTCGATGAGATCAACCTGGGCTTCGACCGGCTGCACGAGGGCAAGGCGGTGCGGCAGGTCGTGGTGTTCTGACGTGACGCCGTTCGAATACATGCAGGCGATGGCGGAACTGTGGGGCCGCGGCGGAAAGGATTTCGCGGCCGCACAGCAGAACCTGTTCTTTGGCATGGCAAAGGCGGCTGGTCAGGAGGGCGCTTCCGGGGCGCTGCCGGCCAGCATCTTCGATACGGAAGGCCTGACACAGGCCAACCAGGCTTTCGGGAAACTGTGGTCGTCGGCAATCGAGCTGTCTCAAACCATCAGCCGCAACATGCAGGGCGGCGAGACGCACGACCCGATCGTCGCTGGGCTGTTGGGCAAGATCTTCGATCCGCGCGCGTGGTTTTCCGGCACCGACGGCATGGACCAGGCGCTTCAGCGGATGGCGGAGGGACCGCGTCTCGCCGACCTGTGGGACACCGAGCGCAAGATGCTCACGCTGTTCAACGCGTGGACCGCGCTGCGCCGGTGCAGCCTGGAGCACAACACGGTGATGCTGGAGGCCTGGCTTCAGGCGGCCGGCAAGTTCGCCAAAAACCTCAACGAAAAGGCAGACCGCATGGAGGCGCTGGGCTCGTGGCGCGAGCTGCTTGCGTTGTGGGTCGAGACAGCCAACACCGCCTTGCTCGAAACGCAGCGTTCGGAGGCATACCTTAAGAGCCAGCGGAAAATCCTCATGGCGAGCACCGACCTGCGCCTCGCCCAGCAGGAGATAGCGACGTTCTATAGCGAGATGTTCGGCTATCCAACACGCGAAGAGCTTGACGACGTACACCGCACGGTGACTGAGCTGCGGCGCGAATTGCGCGCGCTCCAGCGCATGGGCCGCCAAGCGCCGGTGAAAAGGGATACACCGCCGGAGACGTCGCCAAGGCGCACGCGCAAGCAGTCCAGTCCACGCCGGAGCGCGTCATCATGACGAGCAGCGGAGCGCCGATACGCATCAAACCCGATCAGGCGATTGCGGAGGCGGCGGCTCTTGGTGAGAAAATTGCGCGCGGCGCCGCGTTGTTCTCAAAACTTCATGACGATGACGTGGCGATCGCCACGACACCGAAGGACGAGGTCTGGCGCCAGGACAAAGTCTCGCTGCATCACTACCGGCCGCTCGCCGACAAGAAGGTCGTGACTCCGGTACTGATCGTGTATGGGCTGATCGGCCGCTATACCATGGCGGACCTGCAGGAGGATCGCTCGCTCGTCCGCAATCTCCTCAATCTCGGCGTTGATCTCTACGTGGTTGACTGGGGCAACCCGTCGCGCGCAGACCGCTGGCTCACGCTCGATGACTACATCGACGGATATTTGGCGGACTGCGTCGAGGCCATCCGCGAACGCCACGGCATCGACAAGGTCAGCTTGCTCGGAATCTGCGAAGGCGGCGTCTTCACCACTTGCTATGCGGCGCTGCACCCCCAAACCGTGAAGTCAATGGTCCTTACGATTACTCCGATCGATTTCCACGGTGATACGGTCGAGAATCGCCTGGGACATGGTTTCATCAATCTTTGGACTCGCAGTCTCACTCCGGACGATGTGGATCGCCTGATCGAGGCCTATGGCAATCTTCCGGGCGAGTTTATGGGATCGGTGTTCTCGCAGATGACGCCGATGCGCACCCTGATGAAATACAATCTCGACCTTTTGGAAGTCGTGGACGACGATAAGAAATTTCTTAACTTCCTGCGCATGGAGAAGTGGATCGCCGATCGGCCGCATCATCCCGGCGAGGCCGCCAAGCAGTGGCTGAAAGATCTCTACCAGGACAACAAGCTGATCAAGAACGCGTTCATGATCAACGGCCGGCAGGTGGATCTGCGCAATCTCACGATGCCGGTCCTCAACGTATTCGCCAAGGACGACCACATCATCCCGCCTGCGACGTCCCAGGCGCTCGGCGCAAAGGTCGGCACCAGGGATTACACGGAGCTCGCTTTGGCGGGCGGGCACGTCGGCGTATTCGTCGGCGGAAAGTCCCAGGCTTTGCTGGGTTCCGGGATCGCCAAGTGGCTTGCCGGGAGGGAATAGGCGTATGGCGCTCAAGAACAAGATCGTTTCGGCCGAGGAGGCGATCGCCATCGTCCGTGACGGCGACACGGTATGCATTTCCGGTTTCGTCGGCATCGGCACGCCGGACGAGCTGATCCTCGCGCTCGAGCGCCGGTTCCTGAAGGAGCGCCACCCCTGCGGCCTCACGCTGGTGTTCGCGGCAGCACCCGGAGACGGCAAGGAGCGCGGCCTCAACCGCCTTGCCCACAAAGATCTGCTCAAGCGCGTCGTCGGCGGCCACTGGAGCCTGGTGCCCAAACTATGCGAGCTGGCGCTCAACAACGAGATCGAGGCCTATAACCTGCCGCTCGGGTGCATTTCCCATCTCTATCGCGAGATCGCCGCGCGCCGGCCCGGCGCGATCTCCAAGGTAGGACTGCGCACCTTCGTCGATCCGCGTGAGCAGGGCGGAAAGATCAGCAGCGTGACGACCGAGGATCTGGTCGAGCTGATGCAGATCGATGGCGAGGAATGGCTGCGCTACAAGACGTTTCCCATCAACGTCGCATTCATCCGCGGGACCACCTGCGATCCCAACGGCAACGTCACCATGGAGCGCGAGGCTCTCACCCTCGACAACCTCTCCGCCGCCATGGCAGCGAAGAATTCGCGCGGCTTCGTGATCGCGCAGGTCGAGCGCATCGCAGCGGCGGATTCGCTCAATCCGCGTGAGGTGCAGATTCCCGGCATTTTGGTCGATTGTGTCGTTCTCTCCGAAGCCAACAATCATCTGCAGACGTACGGGACGCAGTACAATCACGCCTACTCCGGGCGGCAGCGCGTGCCACTCAACCGCATCGAGCCGATGGAGCTCGACGAACGCAAGATCATCGCGCGCCGCTGTGCCTTCGAGCTGCCGCTCGGCGGCGTGGTGAATCTGGGCATCGGCATGCCGGAAGGCGTCGCTGCCGTGGCGGCGGAGGAGCTAATTCTCAAATACGTGACGCTGACCGCCGAGCCCGGAATCGTCGGTGGCATTCCCCAGGGCGGACTCGACTTCGGGGCGGCGCTCAATCCCGAGGCGGTCATCCAGCAGAACCAGCAATTCGACTTTTATGACGGCGGGGGGCTCGATCTCGCCTGCCTCGGCATGGCGCAGGTCGACGCGGAGGGAAACGTCAATGTCAGCCGGTTCGGGCGCAAGCTCGCGGGCGCCGGCGGTTTCATCAACATCTCCCAGAATGCAAAGAAGCTTCTGTTCGCGGGAACGTTCACTGCCGGCGGCCTCAAGGTCGAGCTCGCCGACGACACGCTCGTGGTCGCAGCGGAAGGACGTGCGCAGAAGTTCATCGACCGGGTCGAGCAGACCACGTTCAGCGGCACCTACGCCGTGGAGACTGGCCAGCCGGTCTTCTATGTAACCGAGCGCTGCGTATTCCAGCGCACCCGCGAAGGCATGCAGCTCATCGAGGTCGCACCAGGAATCGACGTGGAAAGGGACATCCTCCGACACATGAAGTTCAGGCCCATCGTAAAGGATCCGCGGCCGATGAATCCCCTAATCTTCAAGCCGGATCCCATGGGGCTCGAACAGCTGCTTCTTGGCCTAAGTCTTAGCGAGCGGATCTCCTACGACCAGGAGCGCAACACGATATTCATCAATTTCGAAGGCTTCCAGGTCCGCACCGTCGCCGATGTCGACCTCGTCCGGCGCGAGATGGAAAGCCGGTGCAAGGCGATCGGCCGCAAGGTCTCGCTGGTGGCGAACTACGATGGTTTCTATCTCGATCCGATGGTCAGTGACGCCTACTTCTCGATGATTACATACATGCAGAACCGCTATTATTCGAGCGCATCGCGCTACACCACCAGCGCCTTCATGCGCTTGAAGCTCGGGGCGGCGCTTGCGGAACGAAACCTCGCGCCGCACGTTTTCGAAACCTGGACCGAGGCTCAGGCTTTCAGCGCCGCTCAGTCGCGCGTGTGACCTCGTGCCGAACTCACTAGGAAACTGAACGGGAAAACTTGCGTGGGCACGCTGCTTCGTTCCTCGCCGACCGATCGCTGCAGGTCGTGAGCGTTCGATGGTCTCGTTTGCCAGCGCCGAGAAGGACNCCTCGAAGCGCCAATTGGAGCCGGATCGGGCTGGAACGCTCCGCGGTCTTTCTCTGACCGGCTTCCACCAGATTGCATATGTCGATTGGGGCCCCCTGGAAGGCGCGATTCCTGTCCTATGCGTGCACGGACTGAGCCGGCAGGGGCGTGATTTCGATTATGTGGCCGTTAAGCTTGCGGCGATGGGACGACGGGTGGTCTGTCCGGACCTGGTCGGACGCGGCCGCAGCGGCAAGTTGCGCAATCCCAACGAATATGCGCTCCCGCAATATTGTGCCGACATGAATGCGCTCGTGGCGCGGCTCGGCACCGAGCAGGTGGATTTCATCGGTACTTCGCTCGGGGGACTGATTGGGATGGTGCTTGCGGGCATGCCGGGCAATTTGATCCGCCGCCTTGTGGTCAACGATATTGGCCCCTTCCTGCCTTGGAAGGGACTTGCCCGCATCGGGACTTATCTCAGCGCCATGCCGTCCGATTTCCGCGACCTCGGCGTGGCGGAGACTTACTTCCGCGAGGTTCTCGCGCCGTTCGGCGGTCTAACCGACGAAGAATGGATGCACATCACGCGTCACAGCGTGGAGTGGCATGCAAGCCGCGAGCGCTACGTCACGCTCTTCGACCCGCAGATTGTCCGGGCGTTCCGCAATCCCTGGCACTACAGCCTTGACCTCTGGAGATACTGGACGGCCATCGAAGTCCCGATCCTGGTGATCCGAGGCGAAGAGTCGGATATGCTGCCGGCGGACCTCGCGAGGGACATGATGCGGCGCAATCCGCGGGCGCGCGTCGTCGAGATGAAGGGCTGTGGCCACGCGCCGCCGCTGATGAGCGCCGAACAAATCGGGTGCGTGTCCGAATTTCTCAACGCATAGCCGGAGGACGCAGCGCACCCGCTCAGTTTGCTGCGCGCGCGCAGAAGCCCGGGCGCGCGAAGAACAAGGGCATTCGGGCGGCATACTTAAATTATTTCACTCATTTAGACATGTGCGAAGCAGACTGGGTAACTATCGGGTGACCTCGTCGTCGCCGCAACACAAGAGGGGTTCAAAGGCTCGTTCTCAGTTCGCGGAGAGATTTATACGGCGGCTTTCTCGCGCTTCACGCGATCGGGCCCCGAGCGAAATCGTATTGCTCCTCGTCGTGGCGCGCTCACTTCGCCACGGCAGCTGCGACTGGTTCAAGCCCGCTCTTCGTCAAACTGGCGGCTGCGGCAGGTGAGGCGAGGAATGCGATCAGCGCCTCCCCTGCAACCGGCTCCTTGGCCGCCGTTGCAATCCCGGCTGAAAACATGGTGATCGTCTGCACCTCGGGCGGCAACTGTCCAACGAAATCGGCCCCGGCGATTGGAAGAAGCTCGCTGACCTGCTGAAAACCAATCTCCGCTTCCCCACGCGCAACCACGGCGGCCACTGGTTCGGCCGGGATCATCTTCGCTTTCCCTTTCACCTGATCGGCGATGCCGAGGCGCTGGAACAGCTCGGTCCCAACATAGACCCCGCTCGCGCTGTCGGAATAGGCGATCGACTTGGCCGCTAGCAGCGTCCGCTTCAGTGCCTCCACGGAACCTATATCGGGCTTCGGCGCCCCGGCTCGGACAGCCATGCCAATCGGGGAAAGCACGAGGTCCACCTTGCTGCCAGCCGTCACCTTACCTTCTTTGATCAGATCATCAAGCGCGGTACCGACCATAATCAGGACGTCGGCGGGTTCGCCACGCGCGATACGTACTGGGATGGCATTCTCCGTAGTTCCCATCGAAGGTCCAAACGCCGTGATCACCTTGTTCCCGGTACCTGCTTCGAATTGCGGCACGAGTTCGCGATAAGCCGCGGTCAGGCCGCCGGATATCATGACCTTTATCTCGGCCGCGCTCACCGCTCCAGTGAAAGAAAGGACGCTTATGACACCGAGGACCAGGCTCAGCAGAAATGATCGCTTGTTCACAAAAACCTCCTTAGGGTACGCAATCACGCGTTCATGCTCTGACGAATGTAGCGGCCCTTCGACCTGCTTCCCCGCGACGATACAAGAAGAGCGTAGCGAGCAGACCGCACACTGCGGCAAAGGACATCCAGTAACCGGGCGCCGCCTTGTCCCCGCTAAGTTCGATGAGCGCCGTCGATACCGCGGGGGTAAAGCCGCCGAACAGCGCCGTGGCTAGGCTATAGGCGAGCGAGAAGCCGGCCGTGCGCACGTTCGCCGGCACCACTTCGGTGAGCGCCACCACCATCGCTCCGTTGTAGCTGGCGTACAGGAAGGACAGCCACAGCAGGACGATCAACATCTTGCCAAAGGTCGGCTCGACTACCAGCCAGGTCAGGGCGGGATACGCGGTGAGGATCGTGACGATCGTGAAGGTCAAGAGCAGCGGCCGACGCCCGATCCGGTCGGATAAAGCGCCCATCACCGGCAGCCAGAACAGATTGGACACTCCGACACACAGCGTCACGATCAGGCTGTCCGTGGCCGTGAGGTGAAGCACGCTATTACCGTAGGTCGGCGTATACACCGTGATCGTATAGAACGTGACCGTGGTCATCACCACCAGCAACATCCCCGCGACCACGATCTGCCAATCCCTCACGATCGAGCGGGCGACTTCCGCGGCGCTCGGCCGATGTTTTCGCGCCAGGAACTCCGGCGTCTCCTCCAAAGAGCGCCGGATGTAGAAGACGAACGGGACAATAAGGCAGCCGACGAAGAACGGGATGCGCCAACCCCAATCGCTGATGTCGGCGGGCATCAGCATCTTGTTGAGGATGTAGCCGATGAGCGCCGCGACGATAATTGCGACCTGCTGGCTCCCGGACTGCCAGCTCACGTAGAATCCCTTGTGGCCGGGTGTAGCCATTTCCGAGAGATAGACCGACACGCCGCCCAGCTCGACCCCGGCAGAGAAGCCCTGCAGCAACCGTCCGATCAGGACCAGCAGCGGCGCGACCAGGCCGATCGTGGCGTAGCTCGGCACGAAGGCGATCAGGATCGTGCCCATCGCCATGATCGACAGGGTCACGATGAGCCCCTGCCGGCGTCCAACCTGATCGACGTAGGCGCCCAGGAAGATTGCCCCCAGCGGTCGCATGAGGAACCCGGCGCCGAAGGTCATGAAGGTGAGGAGCAGGGAAGCGAACTCGTTGCCGGCCGGAAAGAACGCTTTGGCAATGTACGATGCGTAGAAGCCGAACAGAAAGAAATCGAACATTTCCAGGAAATTGCCGCTCGTGACGCGCAGTACGGTGGCGACCTTCGATCGGGTGCCGGTGGCAGGTTCAGACACGATGTCCTCTCTAGTTCCGTTGGATGGGGTACAAACCAGTCAGGTCACATCGCACTAATGATATTTGCCGCTCTTCAGGTCCTGTTCCGTGATGTCGGTACAGTAACCTGCAAGATTGATGTCGTATTGCAGCTTATTCCAGGGAATGGAGTACTCTCTTTCGCCTAGCCCAAAAAATCCGCCGAACGAGATGACCGCGAAGCTGACCTGACCGCTGACCTTCTCGATCATCAGCCGTTTGATCGTTCCGATATGGTTGTCGTTGGGATCGTACACGTAGGTGCCCTCCACGCGGTCGCTCTCGATCAATGGTTTTCCTGTCATTGTTCTCTCCCCGGATCAGGCATAGGCCTGCTCGCTGATAATCGCGATCGAGGTGTCACACGACGAACGCACACTGCTCTAGCGGGATCCGCGTCTCCATGTTGCGGCCACGATTGAGGTGGTGGTCGATCTCCGCCGCGGCTCCGATCATACGCCCGTAAAGGAACACATTGAAAGCCTCGAATGAGATCGATCTGCTCGGGGCTCATGACAATGATGTCCGAATTTCAAGACCTATCGAAAGCTTGGCGCAGCCATGTCACTGGGCACGGGATTGCTCGTTGGGCGCCCGCTACGTGGCGTCCATTGGCATAGCTTCCTCCCAAAACGGCCTTTTGTTAGCACCTCAATTGACACGGCCTAAGACCTGCCCGGCTGGCCGGCCTACGTCAGCCGTCAGGAAGCTCGACGTCTCGCTAACTGCCGTGATCGACAGTCCTTGGCGGTGAAGTTCAAAATCATTATCAATTCTCCAAGCTGGAAGCGCCTCCTCATTGGCCAACAGGCGAATGCCGCGGCGAGCGATGAAGCAGGTGAAGAACGGCAAGCTCTATCTCATCCCAGCGAGCGAACAAACCAGCAGCACCACAACGCGAGGTTCTATAAGCAACAGCTCCAGGAATTACTGCAAATGGCGCCACGGCGCGGGATGTAGCCGCGACGGGGCCGAGCTGCCTATCCGGGATGTCCGCTGTCAAGGTAAGTATTGGGGTAGAGTGGACGTGCCGCGGATACACCACCGCGAGCGAGGCTCTCCCATGAAGAACCGGAAGCGGGAAATCCGCACATCCGGGGCATCGCGAAAACGGCGCTCATGACCCGCAGGTGACATCGCACCCGCAATGCGGACCCTTTAGCCTGCCTGCAAAGCGCCCCTTTGAGCGGGATACGCAGCTCGGGCCTAGTGCTTAGGATCTCATGGATGTCGGTCCCGCATGATTTCAGCCATCAAATCTCGGGATCGAGTTGAGGTCGTTGACCCACGGCTGTTGCGAGCGAACAAATATCTGCCGGCGTGGCATCAATTCATTTCGTTGGCGAAGCGCTCCAAGGCGCACGTTGTAGGCTTTTGGCTCATCGCCAGTTGATGTGGCATAGATCGCCGTCCCGCAGTGAGGGCAGAAAGCTTGCAGACGGACGTTTCCACTATCGGCGGTCTTTCGATATTCCGTCAGTTTGCCGGACAGAAGCACGAACGTTCCTGGATTAGTGATGATGACTGCTCGCAATGGAGCGCCGCTCAAGGTTTGGCAGTCTGTGCAGTTGCAAATGGTCGTCGTTTCGGGGTTGGCCTCGGCCTCGAACGTCACGTAGCCGCAGTGACAGCGTCCATCAATTTTCATGATCGTTTCCTGGAATTCCGCAACAGGGATGGATGATAGCTATTGCCCGACCGGCCTGATAGTCCGCTCCGGGTCGTCCACGTCATTCCTGCCATCTCGGCGTGTCCGTGGAA
>JGI12627J18819_10000614_pt1 | contig 11733 bp, 12 predicted proteins | sample TexAe_OM1H0_M2_FD_18819 | JGI IMG/M metagenome (IMG submission 18819)
AGCGCGGCGGGGGTCATGTCCTGCGGCTGCCAGTACTCCTGCACGTCACCAATGGCCTCGCCATGACCGATCGGCGCACAGAAGTCGAGCGTCGGCCCCGTCGGCCCGATGCTGCGCACCGTCAGCAGAGTGACGTGAAAGTCGATCTCGACCAGAGTTTCGGCCACCACCCGGCTGTGGGCCAGTCGGCCACCGGCGGAAACTGCACGCTGCCAGGCCGACTCGAGATCGCCTGGCAGCAGGACCACGGACTGCCCTTCGCCGCCGACGGCAGCCACCGGTTGCACGCGCAACGGGTAACCGGCGTGGTCGGCGATGGCGCGCAGCTCGTCGAGCGAACCCGCGAACCAGAACGGAGCGGTGGGCAGGCCCAGTTCGTCGGCGGCCAGCCGGCGCATGCCTTCCCTGTCGGCGGTGAGCCTGGCGCAGTGCGGGGTGGGCACCACCTCGGCGGTACCGGCTTCGGCCGCTGCGAGCAATGCGTCCGTCGCGACGACGTCGGAGGCCGTCACCACGAATTGCGGCTGTAGCCGTCTGATCGCCGCACCCAGCTCGTCGGCGTCGGTCATGTTGACCACCAGTGCCTGGTCGGCCACGCCATGCGCCGGCGCATCGGCGTACCGCTCGGCGGCGATCACGTGCGCGCCCAGCCGCTGCAGCGCGATCGCCAGCTCGCGGCTGAACTCTCCGGACCCCAGCAGCATCACCGTCGGCCCGCGGCCATCGCGGTGCGCGTGAGTCAACTCGTTCTGCGGCCTGACGTCAGCCACCGGTTCCACCTTCTCCCTAGTTACGCTGCTCAAGGATAGGTGCGCTGCTCGTGTGACCGACGTCGCGCAGTTCGCAGCCCCTACGGCTGGCCGGGTAGCAGCCGCACCATCAAGCCGTTGGCCTCGGCCAGCAGCGTGTCGCCGTCGAGCAGTTCGCCGCGGACAAAGGCCTTGCGGCCCTCCGTCGCCGCCACGTGACCCCGGACCGTCAACGGCGTGTCGATCGGGGTGATCTTGCGGTAGTCGACGTGCAGGAAGCCGGTGCGGCTGATCGGCCGGGCAGCGGCGTGCACGACCATTCCGAAGACGTGGTCGAACAGCAGCGGGAGCACACCGCCGTGCACCGCACCGTTACCGCCGACGTGGAACCGGGTGAAGTGGCCGCGCATCTCCACGCCGTCGGGGTCGTACCTGGTCATCGTCCACGGCGGTAGCAGCAGGCTGCCCATTCCGGGCAGTTGCGGCGAACGGCCCGCCGGGGCCTGGCCTTCGGGGGCCTTGAACGGGGCGAGCTGATCAGCCAGGGCTTCGGCGTGCTCGGCGGCGTCATTCCAGACATCGTCGCTAGGGTCGGCAGACACCGCCAGATCCTGCAACCGCCGCATTGCTGCCACGAACCGGCCGAACCCGGGGCCCGGGCTGGCGGCGCCGTATTCCGGGAAGCCGCCGTGATGGTCGTAGTCGGGGTCGAGTTGTTCTGGACTCTGCGAGGGATCGGTCATGGGCGGNCCNCAAGAACGTCNCGCCGCACGATGGTCTGCTCGCGACCCGGACCGACGCCGATGCACGAAATATGCGCTCCGCCAAGCTCTTCCAGTCGCAACACGTANTCACGAGCCTTGGCCGGCAGGTCGTCGAANTCGCGTGCCTCGGAGATGTCTTCCCACCAGCCGGGNAGTTCCTCGTAGATCGGTTCGGCGCGGTGCAGCTCGCTTTGGGTCATCGGCATCTCAGACGTCTCTTTGCCGTCGACGCGGTAGCCGACGCAGACCGGGACCGTTTCGAGGCTGGACAACACGTCGAGCTTGGTCAGGAAGTAGTCGGTGATCCCGTTGACCCGGGTGGCGTAGCGGGCGATGACGGCATCGAACCAGCCGCAGCGGCGACGCCGGCCAGTAGTCACACCGAACTCGCCGCCGGTCTTGGACAGGTATTCGCCGTTCTCGTCGAACAGTTCGGTGGGGAACGGGCCGGAGCCGACGCGGGTGGTGTAGGCCTTCAGGATTCCCAGCACGGTGGTGATCCGGGTCGGGCCGATGCCAGAGCCGACGGCCGCGCCCCCGGCGGTCGGATTCGATGACGTCACATAGGGATACGTTCCGTGGTCGACGTCGAGCAGCGTGCCCTGCGAGCCTTCCAGTAGGACAGTCTCACCGGCCTCCAGCGCGTTGTTGAGCAGCAGCCGCGTATCGGCGATGCGGTGCTTGAAACTCTCCGCTTGCTGCAACAGGGCCTCGACGACGTGCCCCGCGTCCAGCGCCTTGCGGTTGTAGATCTTGACCAGCACCTGGTTTTTGAATTCCAGTGCGGCTTCGATCTTGTGGGTCAGCATTTCCTCGTCGAGCACGTCAGCGACCCGGATCCCGATACGGGCGATCTTGTCCTGGTAGCACGGCCCGATACCGCGGCCGGTGGTGCCGATCTTCTTGCTACCCATGTAGCGCTCGGTCACCTTGTCGATGGCGACGTGATAGGGCATCAGCAGATGTGCGTCGGCCGAGATCAACAGCTTCGAGGTGTCGACGCCGCGATCTTCGAGGCCCTTCAGCTCGTCGAGCAGCACGCCCGGATCGACCACCACGCCGTTGCCGATGATGTTGGTGACGCCGGCCGTCAGGATGCCCGACGGGATGAGATGCAGGGCGAAGTTCTCGCCGCTGGGCAGCACCACGGTGTGTCCCGCGTTGTTGCCGCCCTGGTAACGCACCACCCATTTGGTGCGGCCGCCGAGTAGGTCGGTGGCCTTGCCCTTGCCCTCGTCGCCCCATTGGGCGCCGATCAGGACGATTGCCGGCATGGCGTTTCTCCCACTCATTTTTGCCGCTTATTGTGGTCCAGCCGGTGACCCACACTATCGCAGCTGTTTGCGAGGAGGCCCGTGAACGACCCTGACATCGCCGTAGTGATGTTCGATGGCCGTCGCGTGCCGCGATCGCTGACGCGGCTGAGGGTAATTGATCCCGTCGACATTGACGCCTCGCTGGCCTCAGCGCGACGGGTGGTGGTGGTCGGCGCNGACGCCGACCTTGCATCCGTGCTGACCCGGCTGCTGCGCGCCGAGCTGCTGAACGTCGAGGTGGCATACGTTCCGCGCCGCCGCACGCAGGCCACCCGCGCCTACCGCCTACCTGCCGGCAGCCGAGCGGCCCGCCGGGCGCGGCGCCGACCGGCGCAGCGGGTACCGCTGATTCGCGACGAGACCGGGTCCGCGATCGTCGGGGCAGCCGAATGGAGGCCGAGCGGCGACACGCCGGTGCTGCACGGCGAGGCCGTTGTCGACGACGACGTGTTGTTCGACGGCGATGTCCCGGGTGTCCGGATCGAGCCGACGGCGGCGCTGCCCGGGTTGCGCGCCCGCGTGATGGGCGGCCGGTCGCGCCGCTGGCTGACCGGCCGGGCCGCGCAGCTGGGTGGAATCGACATCTCGGTGGTCCGCGATGGTGTGGTCGCGCCACGCGTTGCACGGCGCTCGACGATCTACCGGAACACCGAGGGTTGGCTGCTGGTCCGGTAGTTTCGTTCCGTGAGCGCCCGCGATCTGCATCAGTCGGTTCGGCCCAGCCCGATCTTCTGGGCCATCGTCGGCCTGACGGCATTGGGCGGCGCGCTAGCGTATTTCGTAGGCGACAATGTAGGGCCGCTGGCTTACGTCGCGGTGTTCATCTTCGTGATCGCCGGCTGGGTGGTGTCGCTGTGCCTGCACGAGTTCGGGCACGCCTTCACTGCCTGGCGATCCGGCGATCGTGACATCGCGCTGCGGGGCTACCTGGACATGGATCCGCGGCGCTACGTCAGTCCGGTGTGGTCCATCGTGGTGCCCATCGCGATCACCGCGATCGGCGGGATCGGCCTGCCGGGCGCCGCGGTGTATGTACGGACGTCGTACATGACGAACAAGCAACGCACGCTGGTCAGCCTGGCCGGTCCGGCGGCGAATCTGGTGTTGGCCGTGCTGCTCCTCGAGGTGACCAATCTTTTCTTCGACCCGCTACATCCGGTCTTGTGGGCCGGGGTGGCGTTCCTGGGCTTCCTGCAGATCACCGCGCTGCTGCTGAACCTGCTGCCGATTCCCGGCTTGGACGGCTACAACGCGTTGGAGCCGCATCTGAGCCCAGAGACCCAGCGAGCCCTGGCGCAGTTCAAGCCGTACGGTTTTCTGCTGCTGTTTTTGTTGCTGCTCGCGCCGCCGCTGAACCACTGGTTTTTCGAGCTCGTCGACTTCGTCTTCGAACTTTCCGGAGTGCCCCGGTTGTTGTGGCAGGCCGGAGCCGGGCTCATGCAGTTCTGGCGCCACGGATTCTGAGCTCCCCGTCCTGTGTCGCCGAAGTCGACGGCAACGCGGGAAAGTTCGACAGAAGGCCGCGCCGGCGTCGATCTCGGTGCAGACGCCCTTGCAATACATGCGTAACTCCGCATATATTGCTGGTTATGGGTGCAGGCCATGATCATGCGAGCCCCGGTACCCCGGCACCCAGACTGGCGATAGCCACCGCGCTGCTCGGCGGGTTCTTCGTCGTCGAACTGACCACCGCGCTGACGATCGGCTCGATCTCGCTGCTGGCCGACGCCGGGCACATCCTGACCGACGTCGCCGCCACCTTCATGGGCTTGTGCGCGGTGATCCTCGCCCAGCGCGGCAGCACGTCGCCGGCCCGCACGTACGGCTGGCATCGCGCCGAGGTGTTCACCGCCGTCGCCAACGCCGTACTGCTGATCGGGGTGGCGACGCTGATCCTGCGTGAGGCGATTGGGCGGATCGGCCAGGCACCCGAGGTGCCCGGTATCCCGATGGTCGTCGTGGCGCTGGTGGGGCTGGCCACCAATGTGGCGGTCGCGCTGCTGCTGCGGTCGGACTCGACGCAGAGCCTGGCCGTCAAGGGCGCCTACATGGAGGTGATCGCCGACATGGTCGGCAGCGTCGGTGTGCTGATCGCCGGCGTCGTCACGATCACCACGCACTGGCCCTACGCCGACGTGGTGGTCGCCGTACTGGTCGCACTATGGGTGCTGCCGCGGGCGCTGTCGCTGGCCGCGAGTGCGTTGCGGATCCTGTCCGAATCGTCGCCCAGCCACATCAATGTCGACGATCTGCGCAGCGCGCTGGGCGCCGTCGACGGCGTCACCGACGTCCACGATTTGCACGTCTGGACGCTGGTACCCGGCAAGGACATGGTGACCGCGCACCTGGCCAGCCAGGGCGATTCCGCACGGGTGCTCGGTGAGGCCCGCGCGATCCTCGCCGAGCGCGGCCTCGATCACGCCACCATCCAGATCGAGCCACCGGGCGACTGCTCAGTGGGCCTCTAGCCGCGCGACGGGCCGGCCGGCGGGCGGCTAACTCAGGCCGAGACCCGCGCGGGCGGCCGGGTCGCAATCGTCGAGCAGGTCCAGACACCGCGCCTGCTCGTCGGTCTCGCCGATGGCATCGGCTGCCCGTGCCAGCGACGCCACGCAGCGCAGGAAACCGCGGTTCGGCTCATGCGAATACGGCACCGGGCCGAAGCCCTTCCAACCGTTGCGGCGCAACTGGTCCAGGCCGCGGTGATACCCCGTCCGCGCGTAGGCGTAGGCGGTGATCGCCTTGTCGTCGGCGAGGGCGTCTTCGGCCAACGCCGCCCAGGCGACCGAGGCCGACGGGTGGGCCGCGGCGACGGCGGCCGGGTTGTCTCCGGCGTCCAATTGGGCCTCGGCATCCGGGTCACCGGGCAACAAGATCGGTTCGGGTCCCAGCAGATCGTGCATCGGCGTCATGCCGCTATTGTGCCGTGCGACCGCGACGCCGCCACGCCGGACCTCGCGTCGGGTCGCTAAGCTCCAATAGGTATTTCGACACCGAAGAGGACAGCTGCGCCTATGCCCAATNCATCAGGGCCTGACCGCGACAACACGTCGGACGCCGGCGACCGAGGCGCCGCGGGCGNCCCGGTGGAATCCGAGGCTGACACCGCGGTCGAACCGACGGCCGGTGCCGACGAAAAGACGACCGAGGGCTACCGCGCGGCCGACCCGGCGACCGAGGTGATCGGCCCGGCCGGCCAGGAACAACAGCCACCGATGCCCCAGCTTCAGCCCGGTGAACGTCGCTTCACCGCGCCGGGATTCGACGCCAAGGAAACCGCGATCATCAACGCGGCCAACGACCCCGCCACCGAGGCCTTCGAGCCCGGACGCCCNCCGGGCGTCGGCCAATCAGGCGCCAGAATCGCTACGCCACAACTGATTCCGCCCCGGCTGGGGGCTAAGCTGCGCCCATCTGGTCAACGCAGCTGGGGCTGGGTGCTGGCCTTGATCCTGATCATCCTGGCGCTGGCGGCGATCGCGGTGCTGGGCACCGTGCTGCTGACCCGCAATGACAGAAAGGCGAAGGCCTCGCAGGAAGACCAGGTCCGCAGCACCATTCAGAGCTTCGACGCTGCGGTGCAGACCGGCGACCTGACCACGCTGCGCAGCATCACCTGCGGCAGCATGCGCGACGACTACGTCAACTACGACCAGCGCGAATGGAGCGACACCTACCGTCGCATCGCGGCGGCCAAGCAGTATCCCGTCGTCGCCAACATCGACCAGGTGGTGGTGGACGGAAACCACGCCGAGGCCAACGTCACCGCGTTCATGGCCTACGCGCCACAGACCCGCTCGACTCGCAGCTTTGACCTGCAGTACCGCGACGATCAGTGGAAGATCTGCGAATCCAACTCTGGCTAAAGCCTTTTCAGCTCGCTGATAAGGACTTGCCGTTGCAGTGCAGGTCGTTGCAGGCCTCGATAACGCGCTCGGTCATCGACGCCTCGGCCTTCTTCAGGTAGCTGCGCGGGTCGTAGACCTTCTTGTTGCCCACCTCGCCGTCGACCTTCAGCACGCCGTCGTAGTTGGTGAACATGTGCGCGGCCAGCGGCCGGGTGAAGGCGTATTGGGTGTCGGTGTCGACGTTCATCTTCACCACGCCGTAGCGCAGCGCTTCTTCGATTTCGGACTTCAGCGAACCCGAGCCGCCGTGGAAGACGAAGTCGAATGGCTTGGAGCCGTCGGCCAGGCCCAGTTTGGCCGTCGCCACCTTCTGGCCCTGATCGAGGATGTCGGGGCGAAGCTTGACGTTGCCGGGCTTGTAGACGCCGTGCACGTTGCCGAACGTGGCGGCCAGTAGGTAGTGACCGTGCTCGCCGTGCCCCAGAGCGTCGATGGTCTTCTCGAAGTCTTCGGGGGTGGTGTAGAGCTTGTCGTTGATCTCGGCCTCGACGCCGTCCTCCTCGCCGCCCACAACGCCGATCTCGACCTCCAGGATGATCTTGGCGGCCGCGGCCTGCTTGAGCAGCTCCTGCGCGATCTCCAGGTTCTCGTCGATCGGCACCGCCGAGCCGTCCCACATGTGCGACTGGAACAGCGGGTTCTGGCCGGCGGCAACCCGCTCGGCCGAGATCGCCAGCAGCGGGCGCACGTAGGTGTCCAGCTTGTCCTTCGGACAGTGGTCGGTGTGCAGGGCCACGTTGATCGGGTACTTGGCCGCGACGATGTGGGCGAATTCGGCCAGCGCCACCGCGCCGGTGACCATGTCTTTGACGCCGAGGCCAGAGGCGAATTCAGCTCCGCCGGTGGAGAATTGGATGATGCCGTCGCTGCCGGCGTCGGCGAAACCCTTGATCGCGGCATTGACGGACTCCGAGCCGACGCAGTTGATCGCCGGGAAGGCGTACTCGTTCTTCTTGGCACGTTGCAGCATCTCGGCGTAGACATCTGGCGTTGCGATGGGCATGAGTTCTCCTCCTGAGCACGTGTTGCGCAAGCCCGCGGCCGCCGGCCCGGCGGCCAAAGTCGCCCTCAGTATCGCAACACCGTCGGGAGGCTCGCAGTCCAGCCCGGACCGCGCCTGGTAAACGCTCGCCCGAGCCGCCGGTATCTTGAACACCGTGATCACCACCGTGGTGGCAATGCCCAACATCCTCGACCCGATGTACTGGATCGGTCCCCAGGGATTGTTCAAGTCCGCGGTACTGCCGACGATCCTGGCCATCGTCTATGTCGAGACGGGCCTACTGTTCCCCTTGCTACCTGGCGAATCGCTGCTTTTCACCGGTGGCCTGCTGGCCGCTCACGGCACCCTGAACATCTGGGTGCTGGCACCCGCCGTGGCGCTCACCGCGATCCTCGGGGATCAGACCGGATACTTCATCGGGCGCCGGATCGGCCCCGCGCTGTTCAAGAAGGAAGACTCGCGGTTCTTCAAACAGCACCACGTGACCGAGTCGCATGCGTTCTTCGAGAAATACGGGCCCGCGGCGATCATCCTGGCCCGCTTCATGCCGTTCGTCCGGACCTTCACCCCGGTGGTCGCCGGGGTGTCCTACATGAGCTACCCGGTGTACTTGGCTTTCGACATCGTCGGTGGCATTCTCTGGGGCGGCGGTGCGACCCTCGCGGGCTACTTCCTGGGCAACGTACCGTTCATCCACCAGAACCTGGAAAAGATCGTTCTGGTGATCCTGTTCGTCTCGATGCTGCCGGCGTTCATCGCCACCGGCCGCGGATACCTGAAGCGCCGTCGCGCCGCCAAAAACGACGAGTTGACCGTCGCCGACTAGCTGCGCCGGACGCATCGACTGTGCGGGTCATGAGGGTGATTTCGCCATTTTCACCCGCAAAAGCTACACAGTCGACGTCGATAGATTCCCCAACTGTTGACCGTGGCCGACTAGCTCGGCCGGAACGTCATCGCCACACCGTTCATGCAATAACGCAAGCCGGTCGGCTGAGGGCCATCGTTGAAGACGTGGCCGAGGTGGCCGCCACAGCGGTTGCACAGCACCTCGGTGCGCGACATTCCCTCGCTGTTGTCCTGCCGCTCCAGGACGGCGTTGTCCATCGCTTTCCAGAAGCTCGGCCAGCCGGTGCCGCTGTCGAACTTGGTCGTTGACGAGAACAGGGCCTGACCGCAGCCTGCGCACGCGAAGGTTCCGGTGCGGTGCTCGTCGTTGAGTGGGCTGCTGTAGGGGGTTTCGGTGCCCGCCGCGCGCAGCACGTCGTATTGCTGCGGGGTCAGCAGGTGCCGCCACTCCTCGTCGGTGTGGTTGACCTCGAACGTTTTGAGCGGAGCGCTCGGAGCCCCGGCCGCATTGAAGGCGCTCAAGGCACCGGCACCGGCGAGCACACCGAGCCCGGCGCCGAGCAGCACGCGCCGACGGGTCAGAGCCGAACGCGATGGTGTGGAAGCAGTCATCCTTCCAACATACGACTCGTCNTCAGACGGCGACCTTGAAGTCGCAACCGGTCTTCGCCCGCACATCGGCGACCGTGACCCCNGGATGCAACTCGATCAACGTCAGGCCGTGGTCCGGNTCGACNTCGAAGACGCACAAGTCGGTGATGATCATGTCCACGACGTTCTTGCCGGTGACGGGCAGCGAGCACTGCTTGAGGATCTTCGGGCTGCCGTCTTTGGCGGTGTGATCCATCGTGACGATCACTCGTTTGACCCCCGACACCAAATCCATTGCGCCGCCGGGACCCTTGACCATCTTGCCGGGCACCGACCAGTTGGCCAGGTCGCCGTTCTCGGCAACCTCCAGGCCGCCCAGGATGGACAGGTCGATGTGGCCGCCGCGGATCATCGCGAAGGAGTCGGCGCTGCTGAAGAAGCTGGACCCCGGCAGGCTGGTGACGGTCTGTTTGCCGGCGTTGACCAGATCGGGGTCGACGTCCTCCTCGGTCGGATAGGCACCGATGCCGAGCAGCCCGTTCTCGGACTGCAGCGTGACGCTGATGTTGTCCGGAATGCAATTGGCCACCAGCGTCGGGATGCCGATGCCGAGGTTGACGTAGTAGCCGTCGCGCAACTCCTGAGCGGCGCGCTGAGCCATCCGCTGGCGGATTGGGCTGTCGTTCTTCTGCGCGGCGCCGCCGCTGGTGGTGCGGAACTCGATGCGCTTCTCGTAGTTGGCGCCCTCGATGATGCGGTCCACGTAGACGCCGGGCGTGTGAACCAGGTCAGGATCCAGCTCGCCGACCTCGACGAGTTCCTCCACTTCGGCAATGGTGACTGTGGCGCAGCTGGCGATCATCGGGTTGAAGTTGCGCGCCGTTTTGCGATAGACGAGGTTGCCTTTCTTATCGCCCTTCCAGGCCTTGACGATGGCGACGTCAGCCCGAATGCCTTCTTCCAGAACGTATTCCGTGCCATCGAAGACCCGGGTGTCTTTGCCTTCGGCGAGCTGGGTGCCGAAGCCGGTCCGGGTGTAGAAACCGGGAATCCCGGCGCCGCCGGCACGGAGCTTTTCCGCGAGCGTGCCCTGGGGCGTCAGCACGAGGTCCAGCTCGCCGGTCAGTACCTGGCGCTCGAACTCTTTGTTCTCGCCGACATACGAGGCGATCACCTTCGTCACCTGATGCGCCTTGAGTAGCAGCCCCATGCCGAAATCGTCGACGCCGGCGTTGTTGCCGACGATGGTGAGATCTTTGACCCCGCTGTCCACCAGAGCCTGGATCAGGTTCTCTGGGATGCCACACAGCCCGAAACCACCTGCGGCGATGGTGATTCCGTCCTTCAACAAGCCATCCAGAGCCGACACGGCATCGGGGTGGACCTTACTCATTGCTAGTCCCTTCGTTGACGGTCACGGCGTGTGCGGCCTCCATTAGCATCCAACCGGACAGCTGCACCGAGAGGTCACGCTCGGGGATTTCCGAACCGGTGACCGCTCCCCCGACAAATTGTGCCTGCTGGCCGCCGGTCGTCGGCAACTCGGCGGGGCGATCCCAAAATGGCCCGAACAGCGGCAGCCCCTCCACCGTCTGGCGGTTGTCCCAGGCCGACTGTGCTGACGTCAGCACGATTTCGCGGGCGCTTTCGCGCGCTTTGGCGTCGTCGGGCGAGTCGCCGGGCAGCGTGGTGGCGACCAGCGCCAGGTAGCGGGCGGTGATGCCGGCGAACAGCCCGCCGTCGCCACCACCGGAGCCGCGCAGCACCCCGCCGGGCGCCATGTGCTCGTCGACGGCGGCGACCAGGCGATGCACCCGCGGCGCGTGCCGGTCGTCCGCGGTGCGGGCGGCCAGTTCGGTCTCCAGCCCCAGCACCACGCCCTGGCAGTAGGTGTACTCGGCGCGGACGAGTGAACCCGCCTTGATGCCGTCGAAGACCAGGTGCTGTTCGGGGTCGATGAGCGTCTCGTCGATCCAGTCAGCCATCTGCTGGGCACGCCGCAGCCGGTCGCCGTAGCGCGCCAGGAAGATTCCGGCCGGCCCGTTGGCCGGGGCGTTGAAGAACTGGTCCTGCTTGCGCCACGGGATGCCGCCGCCGTCTTCGGGCACCCACGCTTTGACCAACTGGTCGTTCAGCTTGTTCAGCGCCCGCTCGCGGTCGACGTCGGCGATCCGGGACGCCCGCTCCAGCGCGAGCGCCAGCCACGCCATGTCGTCGTAATAGCTGTTGACCCAGGATCCGTTGTTACGCAGTCGATGTGAGCGAATCTGCCGCTCGATCTTGATCCGGCGCTCGGGCTGCGGGTCACGCTGCTCGGCATCGACCAGGCAGTCGAGCAGATGCGCCTGCCACCAGTAATGCCAGCCGCCGAACCATCGGTCGCGACGGGTCGGTGGCCAGGCCACCACGCCGAGTTGGGTGCCAGGTAGCGCCCACAGCCGTTTCAGATGCCGGCCGGCGACAGCGGCCTCCGCGCTGACCGCCCGGTTGACCCATACCTGATCCATGTCTGCAGATCCTGCCCTACCGGGCCGGTGCGTAAGCGGGCATCCT
>JGI12627J18819_10000616_pt1 | contig 11726 bp, 11 predicted proteins | sample TexAe_OM1H0_M2_FD_18819 | JGI IMG/M metagenome (IMG submission 18819)
ACGGCTCCATGGCCCGGCTGACCAACTCGATGCGCGGCCCGGTTTTGCCCTTGGCGTATGCCCACAGCAACGTTCCCGATCCATCGGGGTTGTACGACTTGACTTCGAGGTCCAGTCCGTTTCGCTCCAGTGTCGCGAGATCGGATTCGACGTCATCCGACCAGTAACCGATGTGGTGCACACCGGAATTGGCTGGGGTCCAGATCGTTCCGGGCACGGTCTGCAGAAGCTCCAGCCGTGGGTCAACGCCCGAGTACACCATTTTCATCGGGATGGTCACCTCGCCGGCCGGCGTTTGCGCCACTTGCTCGACCTCAACGACGTCGGTCCAGATGTAGCCGGCGACTGTACTGAACCATTCCATGGTTGCGTCCAGATCGTCGACGACAATGCCGGTGTGATACAGGTTTTCGGCTTTCATCAATCCTCCCCGGCTGCCGTGCTTTTGATCTCCTGCTCCAGCCACTGCACTTCGCTGTGGTTTTCTCGGCCGCTGGCAGCCAGAAGCTGTTCGAGTGCAGCGCGTTTCACCCACAAGGCGGGGGCGTCGCCCGGCGACTGAGCCAAGACGATATCGGTAAGGTGCAGCGCCTGAAGCGGGCGTCGCGCCTCGACGTAGGCGTGCGCTCGTTCAGTGAGCGGGCCGGTCCCGCCAGCCAGGTCGACGATGTCGGACCATACCGATGACGGGGGAACGTCGTAGAGCTCGGTGGTCGACTCATAGCGGAACCAACCGACGTGCTCCTCCCAGATCGCCCGCACGATCCACGGCACCTTCCCGTGCAACTGCGGCAGCATCAGGTTCGCCGGCAGCGTCACGTCGTGCATCAAAGTCCATAGGTCAGCGCCGGAATTCATTCCGTCGAGGGTGCGGTCACGCAGGTAGGTCGTGGCGTCGCGCACCGTCGTCAAGGTCGCCTCGATGCGGTCCGCACCGCGGAAGACTTCGTGACCGTTGAACAACGTGTCCGGCGCCAGGGCGATGACACGATCCACCGAGTGGATGAAAGCCATGGCGCTGCGAATCTTGTCCCCTCGCAACGTATATAAGTTGGGAACGTGCCCAAAGAACGGCCCCATCAGGTTGCCGATGAACACTGCTCGCGGCGCAGGCAGCCAAACCATCAGTGCGTCGGTGGTCTCACCGCCGGGAGTGGCGAACAACTCGAAGCGGCGTCCGCCGATTTCGAAGGCGTCGCTGTCGGTGAACGAGTCGGTCAGTACCGGTTCGGGTGGAAGTTGCGCGGCCGCCGCCTCGACGTCCATGAACGCGCCCCACAACGTCATGATGCGTCGCACGTAGAACGGATGCAGGTGGCGCCAGTACTCGCGGACGTCGCTGTGGTTGGCCTGGGCGATGGTCCGGATGCCCGGGCCGTTGAACAGGCTCCACCCGCCGACGTGGTCGGGGTGTCCCTGGGTGAAAGTGATGACCCGCAGCGGGCCGGGGCTGACGCGTTCGAAACGCGCTTTGATCTCGTCTGCTTCGAAATCTGTTCCGGTGTTGATCAGCACGTCCCCGTCGGGCGTGGTCACCAGGTAACTGTTGGCGATGTTCTTGGACATGAAGATGCCGTCGCCCATGTCGACGGCATCCTGGCTGCCCTCCCCTTGTTTGACGAGTTCGTCGAGTGACGGCGGCATCGGTTGGTTCACCCTCCAAGATCGGCGCGCCCATAACCTAACATTTGTTCTCTACGGCCGTATAGTATCTGCGGGCATGACGACGTCGCTNTCCTCGAGCACCGCCGCACGCTTCGACGAACTCGTCACCCGGGCGTGCGANCGCGCCGAGCTCGACGACTTCGGCCACGACTCGTGGCAGGAAGGTCTGCGGCNGCTNATCGNGACCTGCGAATCCGCACCTGGAGTCAATCCGGGCGGGCGTGACTTCGTCTACGGCCAATTCGTCGACGCCTTGTGGAATCGGCTGCGCGTCATCGACTACGTCAAGCAACACCCCGAGATCGCCGATGAGCGGATCGAACGCCCCCTGGTGGTACTCGGGTTGCCCCGCACGGGCACCTCCTTGGCGAGCTATCTGCTCGATCAAGATCCGCACCGCCGGTCCTTGCTGACCTGGGAGGCCGAGGACTCGGTGCCGCCCTCCACCCCGGACACGTTGCGCAATGATCCACGCTGCCTCAAGAAGAAGGCTGAACTCGAGGTGCTGGCCGAGGGTTTGAAGGCGGCCAACATCCCGATGGTCCATTGGGACGAGGCCGACGGACCCACCGAGTGCATATTCGTGCAGAACCAGGACTTCAAGGCCTACCTCTGGGAGGCCTTCATGCCGACCCCCGAATATGCGGAATGGCTTCTGACGACCGACATGACGAGCACATATGCCTACGAGCGCGTCGTGTTGCAGTTGCTGCAGTCCCGGGCGCCGGGCACCTGGTCGCTCAAGATGCCGTCGCACGCGGTGCACATCGATGCGCTGCTGGCGACGTTTCCCGACGCGCGCATCGTGTGGGCACACCGAGACCCGTTCACCGCCGCCGCGTCCTTCCTGCGGTTGAACTATCTGTCGCGTGCGGTGATGGGTGCTGACGTGGACGTCGACGCGGTCGTCGGAAACGTGTTGCGGCAGCTCCGCGCCCACATCACCCGACCGCTGCAGACCCGGAGGCGCATCGGCGATGACCGTTTCTTCGATCTGCATTACGCCGACCTGATGCGCGATCCCATCGCGGTGATGCGCTCGCTATACGACTGGGCCGCAGACGATCTGACTGCCGCCACCGAACACGCGATGTTGCGCTGGCTGCAGGAGCATCCGCAGGATCGCCACGGCAAAGCGCCCTATTCCCTGGACGGATCCGGCGTGACACGGGCCGACTTGGAGCCGCTGTTCGACGAATACCTGTCGGTGTTCGACGTCGAACTCGAGGACGTGGCATGAAGGCAGCAGTCACCACGGAGGACCACGGGTTCGATGTCGTCGAGATGCCAGATCCGGCACCGGGTGTCGACGAGTTGGTAATCCGCGTCGTCGCGTGCGGGGTCTGCGGGTCTGATGTCAAGGCGCAGCAATATGTGCCCGCCGGCATGGTCATGGGTCACGAACTGGGTGGCGAAATCGTCGCGGTGGGGTCCCACGCAGGCAAATGGCGTGAGGGCACGAATATCGCTGTCCTGCCAGTCTTTTCATGCGGTTCTTGCCAGTACTGCACGGCCGGTGTGGTATCGCATTGCCCGCAAACACGCTATATCGGGATGGGACCGCCAGGGGGCTTCGCCGAGCTGGCGGTCGTGCCTGCTCGCCATGCCTTTGCCCTGCCCGCCGATCTGCCCGCCAGTTATTCCGCGTTGGTTGAGCCGTTCGCCGTCGGGCTGCACGGCGTGCATAGCGCCGAGATCGCCCTCGGCGACGATGTGCTGATCGTCGGTGCAGGCGGTGTCGGCCTGACGACCTTGGTGTGGGCGTTGCAGAAGGGCGGGGGTCGCGTCACCGTCGCCGACCCGGACCAGCATCGCCGCAAATTCGCACTTGCGATGGGCGCCAGCGACGTTCTGGCCTCGGTCTCCGACGCGGATGCTGCCGGGTATGACGTGGCCATGGAATGCGTCGGCCGTGCCGAACTCGTGCAGGCATGCCAGGCCGCCCTGCGACCGCTCGGACGTCTCGTGGTGTCCGGCGCATGCGCCGAACCCACACCCGTCGAACCCGTTACGGCGTTGCTCAAGGAACTCACCATCCGCTACTCGGTGTGCTACCGGCCCGACGAGTTTCGAGAAGTGATCGCTGCATTCGCCAGCGGCGCCGTCGATCCCAGCGGCGTGATCGGACCGACATTGCAACTCAACCGGATTGGCGAAGCATTCGATCTGGTCCGCAACGCAGTGGCCGAGGGTCGAGTCCTGGTCAGCCCCAACTCGACTGGATAGGCCTAGCGGGCGTCGGCCGCCCGGCTGTGTTCGGCTGCGACGCCTGCGATAACGGCGTGCAGATAACCCTCGAGTTCCCTGGCGTTGCGCACGCCGGCAATGCCGTTGGCCAATCGGAACAGGAACCCGCCCAGAAAGGTGATCACCGCGAACGCCTGGGCCTTGACCAGTGCGGTATCGAGCGGCGCGTTTCGGGCTTGGAGTTGTGCGACGGCTTCTTCGCCAATCGCGACGAAGCGGTCCATCAGGTTTCGGAAAACGGCGGCCAACTCGGGATCGCGTTGCGACATCATCATCAACTCGAATCGAGCGCGCGCACGAGACCGCTCCGGCTCCACCGCGGTTCGCATGGCCTGTTCGGCCAGTCGCGACAAAAGTGTCGCCTCCTGGTCGCCATCGGCTGCCTTAGCCGCGGTCATCGCGGCTTCGAAATCAGCAACGTCTTGCGAGACCACGCGATCGGTGACCGCCCGCAGCAGGTCCGCGCGGGTGTGAAAGTAAAAGGACGTCGATCCATCAGCGACCCCGGCGCGTCGATCCACCCGTAGATGAGTAAGACCCCGTGCGCCGTCCTGCGCCAACAACTCGATCGCGGCGTCGCACAACTCGCGTCGCCGCTGCTGGGCGTGGGGTCGTCTTTTGGTCACAGTCCCCGAAGTGTAGCCAGGGCAAACGTCAGTCTCTTGGATGTCGGCTGACGAAAACGATCATGCCTATTGCCGGTAAGGTGCCGACGGCAAAGATGGCGAACTGCCAAGCCCAGCCGGTTGCCTTGCTTGCGAGGCCTTCGCTATGGAGGACCTCGTCGCCACCGGGAGTTCGTGCTACACAGCCCCGGTCCTTGGCCCACCACGCGTTTTGCAGCAGCTGATAGCCGTAACTGTTCGCCCAGGCGTGACAATCCTGGCTGACACCCCAGAATCCGCGGACGAGCGCTCCGCCGATGCCGAGCAAGAAGACGACGACTGCAATCCCCCACAGCGGTGTGCGCGATCGGCTCGCCATTAAAACGCCTCGGGATCCAGCTGTATCTCGAGCGGCACCGGATGGCGATACAGGCGCGAAGCGTTCTCCCAAGTGAATTTGCGGATCAGATCCTTTGGCAGATCGCCGATTTCTTCGTGGATCGTTTCTTGGGTGTGCGGCCAGGTGGAGTCGCAGTGCGGGTAATCGGCTTCCAACATGATGTTGTCGACGCCGATGCGGTCGTGCTGCACGAATGACGACTTGTCTTCCACCGCACAGAACCAGAAGTTGCGGGTGAAAACCTCTGCAGGAGTTAAATTCTCACCCATCGACGCCCAGGTGCCATACATTGCGTGATAGCTGAGCATGTGGTCGAGGCGGTCCAGCAGCCCTGCGACCCAGCCGATCCCACCTTCGGACAGGCAGATCTTAAGATCGGGGAACCTGCTGGGCAGCCCGGAGTACAACCAGTCGACCGCTGCCGAAATGGCATAGGCGAAGAACAGCACGCCCTGCACATCCGGCGGTGCGTCTTCGGTGGTGGACGGCGACGAGCCCGAAGATCCGATGTGGAGGTTCACGACGGTGCCGGTTTCGGCGCAGGCCGCCATCATCGGATCCCAGTGTCCGGAGTGAATACTCGGCAAGCCGAGCATCGCCGGGTTCTCGCTGAACGTGACCGCGTGAAAGCCACGCTCGGCGTTCTCGTAGATCATCGTGGCGCCCAGCTCGGGGTCCAGCAGCCAGGGCAGCTGGCACGGAATGATCCGGTCTGGATATGAACCCGCCCACACGTCGTGGTGCCAGTCGTTCCATGCGCGCACGGACGCCAACGCCAGATCGCGATCCTTGGTCACCTGCTGCAGCCGCTGGCCGGCAAACCCCGGCAGAAACGACGGAAAGTTGAGCGACGCGTAGATGCCGTTCAGGTCCATGTCTTTGACGCGGTCATTGATATCCCATGCGCCGCGGCGCATTTCATCGAACCGGACCGGCTCGAACCCGTACTCCGACACCGGTCGGCCGACCACCGCATTGAACCCCACATTGGGCAGTTCTTGATCGTCATAGACCCAGGTCTGCGCTCCGTCGCCGGCTTCGACGACTTTGGGTGCCCGGTCGGCGAATCTGCGCGGTAGACGTCCGGTAAAGGTGTCCGGGGGCTCGACGATGTGATCATCGACGGAGATCACCGTGTAGCGGCGTTGCGCCCGTGGCGGATCGGGCAGGAACGTGACGGAGCGATCCTCCCCGGTTTTGGCGGTCGTGAAGTTCAGGTTGGCGGCCAGCTCGTCGATCGATTTCATGTCTCGGCAATCCGCTCAGTTCAGCACAGCCGAATCGGCTTTGATCGTCATCCGCGCCGCCCCGGCCCAATACACGTCGGCGGCTCGCTCGATCAGCGACGCCTGCATTCCCGCCATGTCCGACCAGTTCATCTTCACTGGTTCCCTTCCGGTGAGCATGATGTCGTAGGCCAGCTTGCAAACCCGCTCGATCGACGCCGCCCGGTAGACGGCCTCGGGCAGGGTGCGTCCCGTTGCGATGACCCCGTGGTTGGCCAGGATCGTCAAGTTGGCGCCGCCAATGCGGGCCGCGAGATCGGCTGCGCGGTCGGCACTGTCGATCTCGCCGTCGTACGTATCGACCAAACACAGGTCGTCCAGGAACAGCGAACCGGTCTGATGAACCAGCTCGGGCAGCCTGCCGAGCGCGGCGAGCACGCACACGTAGTACGGGTGATTGTGAATGACCACCCGCGCGTCGGCGCGGACGCGGTGCAGCTCGGTGTGGATATGGATCGCCGGCGTGACATCCCAACGGCCGCGGACTACCCGCGCTTCGCTGTCCACCACGCAGATGTCGGATGCGGTCAATTCCTGCCACCACAATCCCCATGGGTTGACGAACATGTCGCTGCGTCCGTCGGGCTGCCAGGTGATGTGGCCGGCCATGTTCTCCGCGAAGCCGATCGCGGCGAGGTGGCGAAAGGCCACGGCGAGCGCCTGCTCGTCGGACAAGTCGACTCCGATCGGGGGCACCACCGAGGGCGCCCACACCTCCAGGCCGCCTCGCCGGGCGTTACGAGCGTTCATGATTGGCCTCCATCCTGGCTCGAATATCTTCACGGAGCCGGCCTTTGGCGATCTTTGCGCCGGATGATCGGGGTAGTTCATCGACAACGATGAACCGTTCGGGCAGCAACTCCTTGGAAACACCCTGCGCTAAGAGAAATTCGACGAGCTCGGGCAGGTCGATGCGTTGCGAGTCGGTCAGTTCGGCGTAGAGGCAGACTTTTTCACCGAACACCGGGTCGGGCATGGCGACAGCCGCAGCTATCGCGATCGCCGGGTGCGTCATGGCCGCGTCCTCGACCTGTGCTGCGCTGATGTTCTTGCCGCCGCGCAGGATGAAATCGGAGGTTCGGCCGGTAACGCTCAGATAGCCGTCCGCGTCGATCTCGCAGATGTCGCCCATCCGCATCCAGCCGTCGCGGGTGAACAACTGGTCGTGGTCGATGCCGCCGAGATAGCCCAGACTGGTCGCCGGACCTCGGCACGCGGGCTGGCCCCGGCCGGTCGCGGTGACGTCCTGATCGCCGTCGAAGAGCCGGACCGCCATCTCGGGCACGATTCGGCCGCCGGTGCGCAGTCGGCGCTCTCGCGAGTCGCACACGGTGGTGGCGCTGAGCAGACCGGTTTCATTGGATCCGTAGAACTGCAGAATCTTTGCGCCGGTGAGCTCCTCGAATTCGGCAGCAGGCCGATACGGCAGTGCCTCCCCGCCGGTGAAAACGACACGCAGCGAACTCAGGTCGTAATCCCGGCAGGCCCGGTCTGCCATCAGCATCGTCAGTTGTGTACTGACACAGCACAAAACGGTGATTTTGTGTCGGGCTATCGCCTCACACGTCGCCTTCGGGGTGAAACGCTTCAGGATCACCGCGGTCGCACCCAGGTAAATCGGGGTGGTATGGCTGGTCCACAGTCCGAAGCCGAACGGCGTTGGAATGACGGGCAAGAAGACGTCGTCCGACGTCAATTCACCGTTGGCGACCGCCTTTTGATGGAAGTAATACCAACGGTTCTGAGTGTGCACGACGCACTTCGGCAACCCGGTGGTGCCGGACGTGGAGTTGATCAGAAAGACATCGTCGGGACCGAGTTGGCGCTCGATCCGCACCGCCCCGGGCGTCGCGTCGACCTCCAGCCGCGGGAAGTTTGCATCATGGGTCAAGACCAGAGACGGGACGGGGAACTCGGCCGCCACGCCCGCTGCGGCCTGTGTCGCGACGTCACTGCGTTGCCGATCGCTGATCAGTAGCTTCGGTCGCGAACTACGCAGTATCGCGGCGACCTCACGGGTGCCTGCGCGTGCGCCGATGCCGACGACGACGGCGCCGCAACGCTCGATCGCAACGAACAAGACGTGGATGGCGGTCGAGTCGCCGTGCCACACGGCAACCCGATCGCCGCGCTGCACGCCGACGCCGGCGAGCTGCTTGGCCAGAGCGTCTGCTGAACAGTCGAATTCACGCCAGGTGAGTGCCACGCCGGGATCGTCGACGAATGCGCAACGGTCCGGTGCGTGGTCGGCGTTACGGCGCACCGCGTCGGACAGCGTTGCATCGGACCACCAGCCGGCGGCGCGATACCGCGTCGACTCCTCGTCGGTGAATGCCGGCGAGCCCACGGTATCCAGCCCACCGGCGCTCATCACCCGATGATATGGCGAAGGGTCCGCCTTGCCAGCGGCATTTCCATCCGTGCTGTGTCAGGATAACCTGACAGCATGAACATTGCGGACGCCTGGGAGCAGGCCCAGCAGGCGTGGCGGCGGCTGGCGGCAAACAGCGGACGCCCGCGTGACGACGATGGGCTCGACGCGTTGTCCGACATCGGTGTGGTGCGCCGCATGCTGGACCAGGCGGAGCTTGCGGCCGTTCGAGCCGCCCGAGTGCACGGTAAATCCTGGGCTGAGATCGCCACTCAGTTAGGCGTCACGCGGCAATCGGCCTGGGAACGGTGGCGTGATCTCGACGACTCCCCCGGTGCCGCATCGACGGTTCTCGCCGATGCGGCCTCACACCTGGTGCGGATGCGCGTTCAAGAGCAGCGCCGGGCGTCGAAGGTGAAAGTGCCCAACGTTGTCGGACGCGAGTGGATCGAAGCCCGTGAGGTTCTTGGCGGCGAAGGACTGGTGGCGATCACCGCCCAGCCGGACACCCCGCCCGATCCGGGAAGCCGCGGCTGGGTCGTCACCGACCAAAGCCCGGAGTCCGGTGCCATGGTCAGGGCCGGATCGGTCGTCCGATTGTGGCTGCGCGGTGACGGCGATGCCGGGGTCCGTGAACCGCGGCGCCCGCGGCCCACACCTCGGTCGGCTCGCGAGATGTTGGCTGAGCCGCACGACCAGGCCATCGGCTAGATGAAGCCCATGCCCTGGGCCACAAGCGCCAGCCCGACCAATGCCAGCATCGCGACCAGGATCTGCCGTCGATAGGCCCGTGCCCAGTCGTGCAGCAGTCGCAAAAGCGCTTGAGTCTTGTTTGGTGCGACCAGACTGCCGAGCAGCACGATCTCGACAAGTGCAAGGGTCTCGACGACGAACACGATGGCCGCGCCGATCTGCATGCCGATCGCGGCGCCCGATGTCGGAATGGTGGTGAGGCCGAAGATAATCATCGGTGGGTTCGGGGCGGCAAAGAAACCGATCGCCAATGCGACCCACAGTGACCCGCTCTCCCATGCGACGTTGGCGCGACCGAGCAGCCGCCGAATCGCAGACCCCGATCCGTCTTGGGCGGGCACATCCGTGCCACGGCCCAGCAGCCGTGAGATCGGGTTCGGTGGATCGGAGTCGACTAACAGAGCCGTCGTGTTTGCGCTTTGCGCGGGCGGCTGCATCCGCTGCCGCGCGAAAAAGCGCACCGCCATCAGGGCGGCGATCGATAGAACGAGTACACCGGCGGCGATTTCGAGGTAGTGGACGGTAGAACTGACGGGCGTGGCCGGGTTGGCCAAGTCATGCGCGAACGCAGAAAACGTCGGGGTGAAGTGCAATACCAAAATCGGTACCAGCAGTAGGAGGAGGCCGAGCGTCATGCAACCGACCCAGTAAATGAGCAGGTTCTGCGCGGGCCGTGGTCTGGAAATGAGGAGAAGCGTGAGGCCGAGACGCACCGGGTCGAGTGCAATGGGAAGCGCCAGCAACGCCATCGAACTCCACATGGCCGCAAACCCTACCCTGCGGCGCTAGGCGTAAAGCAGTTAAGTATTCACCGTGAAATTTGCTATGGGGCTTGCGCTTTCAATAGCGCGCGGCATCGAGATTTGCCGCACGCCGTCGTTGACCAGTTACTTTTAACGGTACTGAAAGGGGTCGACGATATGACGATCGACAACGCAACGGGTGCCGGCGCACTCCTCGCAAATCGCGTTGCGGTCGTGACCGGTGGTGGTGGCGGGATAGGCGCCGCGACCGCGCGGCTGTTCGCGCAACACGGCGCCCGCGTGGTCGTCGCCGATATCGATGCTGAACGCGCTCACCAGACTGCCGACGCGATCGGCGAATCCGGTGGCTCAGCGGCCGCTTCCGTCACTGATGTCCGCGATGCCGACCAGGTCACCGATTTGGCGCGTTTGGTGCTAGAACGCCACGGCCGGGTAGATGTCCTGGTCAACAACGTGGGCCACTGGCTGCGTCACCCGGGCGACTTCGTCGACACCGACGTCCAATTGTGGGACGAGCTCTACCGGATCAACCTGCATCACGTCTTCCTTGTCACCCACGCCTTCCTGCCGGCAATGATCGACCGGCACGCCGGCGCAATCGTCAACGTCTCGTCCGTCGAAGGACTGCGCGGCTACCCGGAGGACCCGGTCTACGCCGCCTTCAAAGCCGCCGTCATCCACTTCACCCGCAGCCTCGCGGTGCAGGTAGGCCGCGACGGCATACGGGTCAATGCGATCGGGCCCGACGTCACCGAATCGCTGCAGGTGCCGTACTCGCAGTGGCTCTCCGCCGACGAGCAGCGGCAGTGGCCGCAATGGGTTCCGATCGGGCGTATGGGGCTGCCCGAGGACCAGGCCCGGGTGATCCTGTTCCTGGCCTCCGACCTGTCGGCCTTCGTCACCGGCCACACCATCCCGACCGACGGTGGCACCGGCGCAGCGGGTGGCTGGTTTCGCTCGNCACGCCGACCCGACCGGNAATGGACGAACCGNCCCGTCGCNCCGTGACCGGTCAGCTCGGCTCGCGCAGCGGCATGCCCGCGGCGCGATAGATCGCGTCGATAACCGTCATGTTCACGATCGCGTCTTCGGGCGTGGTCTTCACCGGTTCGCCGCGCAGCACCGCCCCGGCGAAGGCGTCCAGCTGATAGGCGTAGGAGGCCCTGCGCGGAAAACGCTCCACACGTTTGCCGGCAGCCGATCGGACCGACAGCCGATGGAACATCTGCGGCAACACCGGATTGAGCGCACGCAGCTCGCCCTTCTCACCAACCACGTGAGCGCTGATGTCCAGCAGACGTGCCGACCACATCGAACAACGGATCCGGCCCGTGTGCCCCTCGGCAAACCGCACCTCGGCCGTCATGGCCCGGTCGATTTCAGGGTCGCGCAATTTCGGCTGCGCTGAAACAACTTCCGGCGTTGAACCGCCGAACGTGCGGACCATGTGGATGGCATAACACCCAGCGTCCATGGTCGCGCCGCCGGCGAGCGAGTAGTTGTAGCGGATGTCAGAGGACCGCGGCAGCGGGAAGCACAGCGCCGCCTCGACCCGCTGTAGCTTGCCCAGCTCGCCCGAGGCGATGATCTCCTCGATCCGTAACGTCAGCGGGTGGTAGCGGTAGTGGAACGCCT
>JGI12627J18819_10000618_pt1 | contig 11694 bp, 9 predicted proteins | sample TexAe_OM1H0_M2_FD_18819 | JGI IMG/M metagenome (IMG submission 18819)
TCATCTTCCTGCTTTTTCTTCTTGGCGTCGGCGGCGGAATCGTCGTCACCGGAGCCAACGCACTTGTTAGTGATGTCGGTGAGTCGCACCGCGCCATCGCGCTGAATCTCGTCAACCTGTTCTTCGGTCTAGGCGGCCTCGCGACCCCCTTTATCTCTGCAAACCTTTTCTCTCGAAACTGGCGTCGCCTCTGCTATAGCGTCGCTATCCTCACTGTCATCACCCTCGGAATCCAGGCCGCCACTCACATGCCGCCTCCCACAGGTGCTGGAAAATTCATCTTCGCCGATGCGGGCTCTATGCTCGGGCGCCCATTGCTGCTTCTGCTCGGAGCTTTCCTGTTTCTCTACGTCGGCTGCGAAGTTGGCGTCTGGAATTGGCTTGTACGCCACCTTATTGCACAGGGCATACCTGAATCGCGCGCTCTCAATATCCTTTCCCTTGGCTTCGCTCTCGGCCTCCTTGTCGGCCGAGTCGCCGTCTCGCCGATCCTCATCCGCGTCCCTGCTATCACGGTCACACTTGGGGCATCCGTCGCAATGGCAATCACCACATTCCTCATGCTTCGGACAAACAAGCCGCTCGCCGCCGCCACGCTCGTCTTTCTCGCAGGACTTTCCATGGCGCCCGTCTTCCCAACCACACTCGCAATCGTCGGCGACATGTTTCCGCACATGTCCGGCACCGCCATCGGATTCGTCATCACTTGTGGATGGGCTGGCCTCGCCGTAAGTTCGCGGATCATCGGCGCTCTCGCTGGCGGCGATCCGCGACGGCTGCGCAAGGCGCTTCTCGTAATTCCTGCATCAGCCGTCTTGATGATTGGATTGAATCTGATGATCCGCGGAATGCTGCACTAAAAGAAGCGGATTGAAAAATGTCTTCGCGGAGCTGATCTCGCTTCTAGAGCTTCGAAGGAGTTGCAGCGGTCGTTCTTACAAAGATCACAGACTTATCATCCAAATACACTTTCGTCCAGTTGCGCATCAATGGCAAAACGTAGGCCATCGGCGTGTCGCGCTCCAGCAGGCAAAAACTCACATCATACTTATCCAGCAGCGTATTGGGATCGTTCTGAAGCATTGCCCAGAGTCCGTACTCCCGAAATACTCCAGCCCACTCGAACAGGTCCGAGCGCCCGTCGATGAAAACCGGATGCTCCGGCATGGCCCAGATCAGATAGCCGCCATAAACATAGGAGTTCAGCATCCGCCCCTGCAGGTTGTGGGTTCTGATGTAATCGATTGCCGCTACTGGATTCCCCTCGTTCACTCGCCGTGCAAGCACTGTGCGAGTTGGAAATGCTAGAAAGACTACCACTGCAGCAACCGCCAGAAGCACTGCATTTGGCGCCGGGAAGTCCCTTTCAGCGTCGCGCTTCCCCCACAGATTCGAAAGGAGCCGTGCTACAAAAGGGCCCGCAAAAATTCCGAACGCGAATGACATACGCCGGTGGCTGAGCGCAAACCACGCGCTCATAGCGACCAGTGCCAGCTCATGCAGATAAATTCGCTCCGAGCGCTGAACAATCAGCAGAAGAGCGATGCCTCCAAGAATTCCCAGCAAGGCCACTCCGCGGGGATCGCTCAATAGCAACGGTTTCCATTCATCGATCTGTGTCACAACCAACGGCTGGCGCAGCATTGTGTCGAACGGATACAACACTTGCTTCACGCCAATCGGGTTGAGAAAAACTGCCGCACCTGAGAGCAGCAGCGTCACACCAAGCCCTCGCCGTTGTGCTGCAGTCCACCGCGCACAAACAATAGATCCTGCTTGAAAACCAAAGAAGGAGCAGACCCAAAATACTCCGAGCACGATCAAGCCCAACAGGAATGACCCGTGACAGTTCACCCAAAGCGCAAAAAGCACCGGGGTGACAAAGAACCATCTTCGATCGCGCGTGTACCCGAAAAAAATTAGAAGTAGTTCCAGAACCAGCAGGACATAGCTGACCATCTGAGGCCGCACAACCAGGCCGCCAGTTGCAAAGAACCAGAGAATCATCGCGCCAACGAAGCCGATCTTGGCGTTCCCTGAATACAGGCTGCACAGCACATATCCAACGACCAGCAGAATCGTCGTAAAAAGACACAGCCACAGCATCATTCCCGAATAGCCGCCCAGGCGGTACGCGCCATAGATCATCACCTGCGAGAGCCATTCCTGCGGAACAATCGAGTGATGATGGGTGGTGTAAGAAAAGATATCTGTGGTGGGAATATGGTGCGTGGACCAGATAACCTCACCGGACTTGAGGTGCCACCATGTATCTGGATCATTGAAGCGGCCGCGCACCGTCAGCACAGCAAGAACGGCAAGAAAGCTTGCCAGGACCACTGGAAACGAAAAGACTCTACCGAGAGTACCGACGGCGACCGGCCTGCTTGTTTTTTCCGCGATGACAGAAGCGGTGCTCAAGCCGTTTCCATGTCCATTTCGTGAGCCATCATCGGATCACGCTCAGCCAGTCGGATCAGCCGGTGCAGATATGCCCTCGAAATATTCAGACTCCGGGCGGCAAGCGTCTTGTTGCCGTTGTTCTCTCGCACGGCCGCGGCCGCCAGTTTCACCTTGTAGTCGCGAAGCTGTCTTTCGAATGAATTCGCAGGATGATAATCCCCAATGTTCATAACACTCTCATCCTGAATATTCTTGGGCAGGTCTTCTTCGCTTATGTTCTTCCCGGACGCAACAATAATCGCTCTTTGGATCACGTTCTCGAGCTCGCGCACATTTCCCGGCCAGGAATATGCCTGCAACAGATCCATCGCGGCCGGCTGAATCGCATCGAGCGGCTTTTGATAGATCTGCGTATAGTGCCGCAGAAAATGCATCGCGATCTGTGGAATGTCCTCAACTCGCTCCTGCAACGGAGGAGCGGTAATCTTCATCACATTGATGCGGTAATAAAGATCCAGCCGGAATTTTCCCTGCTGCACCAACTCGCCGAGATCGGCATGAGTTGCAAAAATTAGCCGTGCTCGCAACGGAATAAGTTTTGTGCTGCCCAGCCGGCTGAACTCGCGTTGCTGGAGAACGCGCAGCAGCTTCACCTGCACCGCCGGGCTCAGTTCTCCGATCTCATCGAGAAAAAGCGTGCCTTCGCCCGCCTGCTCCAAATATCCTTCGCGTGCGCCCACTGTTCCGGTAAAAGCGCCCTTCTCATGCCCGAAAAGCTCCGCCTCAATGAGCGTCTCAGGAATCGCCCCGCAGCAGACCGCAACAAACGGCCGAATCGAGTGGGCCCCTAGATTGTGGATGGCTCGAGCAATCAGCTCTTTTCCAGTTCCACTCTCGCCCGTCACGAGCACAGATGCGTTCAAGCTGGCAACGCGCCGAACCAGGTCGTAAACTTCCCGCATCTGCGGACTCGAACCGATCATCTGGTCGCAGGAACCAACCTCATTCAAGCTCTGCTTACCAGGCACCGTTTCTCGCTTTAGCATGCAGCGCTCGTGCACCCGGCGCATGATCGCCCGCAGCTCGCGGACCGACGGCGGCTTACGACAGTAACTATATGCGCCCAGCCGAATCAGCTCTTCAGCTGCTCCGCGCATGCTGTCATCGGCCATTACGACCGACGAAATCTGCGAGGCCACAATCCGCTTGCAAGAAGCGACTCGTTGCCGCACAGTATCTTGACTGGAATCCAGGTCGAGTATGATGGCGTCCCACCGAACCTCTTCGAGAGCCGTTTGAACGTTTTCTTCGTTCGACTCCAATTCAACCTGAAACTCGTGGCCTAAAGCAGATGACAAAATCGATAACAGCTTGCGGTCTTCTGAGTACAGCCCGATGCGAACCATATTTGGGGCAATCTCCTTCAATACGCGCTGAGCACGATCGAGAAATCTTCAGTTCTGGGGCGCCGGAGATCCTTCCTCCCTGCAAAAGTCGGCCTACGCCCAACGTGCCCATGGTCTTCTGCACCTAAGAGCATTTCACCGTGGGGGGCGCGGGGCCGGTAACCTCTTCTTGGTTCTGCAGATAGTTATTCATAGCTAAACAGTCTGAGATTGTCCAGTAAATTTTGGCCATAGTTAACGCCTGTATACAGGTGCACAAGTACCCCACTGTACCGTTACTTCGGTCACAATTTACGAATTTTCGATTGCCAAGCCACCAAGACCATGATCTTGAACTTCTGCCCGTTCGGCTTTATACGATCGCTTCGGCCTTTAACCCCGCATTTTTCAGATCGGCTCTGCGCAAAGAAAGCCTGCGTGTGTACTGCAGTGGACGCCCCGATCTCCATTCGCCTGCGGTGCTGTCGTGTGTATGCATCGCTTCACTTTCGCCGAATGAACTGTAAACTTCCGTTCACACCATTCCTGGACAGCCACCATATACCGCTTAAAATCATTAATTTGCAAGCGTTCCCCATTTGGTTCACAAATTGCACACTCGGTGAATACGCTTTTCAGAAGGTGCCGTGTATGCAATCCCCGATCGTCTGGATTCCGACGTTAGTAGTGCTCGCGATTGCGACCTTTACGGACCTTCGCAGCCGCCGGATTCCTAACTGGCTTTCACTTCCGTTTCTTCTGGCGGGAATCATCGTTTCGGCCTGGCTGCACGGTTGGAAGGGAATCGGACATAGTCTTGAAGGCATGGCGCTAGGCGGTTTTCTGTTTGGCATTCTATCCGTCATGGGAGGAATGGGTATGGGTGATGTGAAGCTCTGCGCTGCCATTGGCGCGTGGATCTGGCCTCACCAGATGTTCGTTGCCCTGGTTCTCACCGGCATTGCCGGAGGTATTATGGCACTTTGCTGGGCCGCCGCCGGAGGATTTCTTGGCGAGCTCTTCACCGGCGCTGAAATTTGGTTTTTGGTCTCAAAAAGCGCGGATTGAAGCCTGATCCGGAATTGAACCTCAGCAATCCTCTGGCGCGCAAGATGCCTTACGCGCCGGCCATCGCAATCGGAACACTGGTATCTTTCCTCGCTCGGTGAGCAACGGGGTCCGTAGTTAATTTCTTCGAAATACGTCAGCGCAGAACGCTGGAGGAGTAGGGAGTAGCAATTTAGTGATGTCCGCCTTTACTCAAGATACCGACACTCTCGGTGCCAATCTTCTCTCCATCGCCCTCATTGGCCCGGAGGAGTCTCGCCGCCGTGATCTGGCCGTCGCCATCTCTGGCCCGCAGGCCACCGTATCAAGAGAATTCCGTTATTACCCTGAGTTGGATGATGTCCCCAAGCTCTTCGATGAGGGCTACAACGTCATCATCATCGATCTCGACAGTAATCCAGAGCAGGCGCTCGATCTCGTAGAGCATATCTGCAGCAGCAACAGCTCCGTAACCGTAATGGTCTACTCGGGACGATCAGATTCAGAGATGCTGGTCCGCTGCATGCGAGCAGGTGCCCGCGAATTTCTTACAGCTCCGTTTTCCCAAAACACCATAGCCGAAGCGCTGATTCGCGCCTCCGTTCGTCGCCCCACCAGCGCTCCTAAGAAAAAGACCCTTGGTCGCCTTCTGGTCTTCACCGGAGCAAAAGGTGGCTCCGGAGTCACGACTATCGCGAGCAATTTCGCCGTGTCGCTTGCCAACGAGTCCGGTCAGAGCACGCTGCTGATCGATCTGGATCTTCCTCTGGGCGCCGCGGCGCTCGATCTTGGAATCACTGCCCCGTTCTCCGCACTTGATGCACTGCAAAACGTCAACCGACTGGACTCGAACTTCTTCGCCCGCCTATTGACCAAGCACAGCTCGGGCCTCTCGGTTCTCTCCGCACCCGACAAATATGCGTCGGTCACCGTGCCCGATGAATCGCTCGAAAAACTACTCACCGTAGCACGGCAGGACTTTGACTACGTAGTAATAGATGCCGGATCTTCCATGGGCTCTACCTTCACCCTTCTGGTCGATGCCGCATCCAGCGTTTATCTGGTTACGCAGGTCGGCATCTCCGAGCTGCGCAACTCCAATCGCCTCATCTCGCAGTTCTTCGCCTCTCGCACCACCAAACTTCAGGTCATACTCAATCGCTTTACCCCGCGGTCGCTCGTGATTGACGAAGACAGCATCACCAAGGCCCTCACAGTGCCCCCGGCATGGAAGATTCCCAGCGACTATCCCGTCGTGCGGCAGGCGCAGAATAGTGCGACACCTTTCGCGCTGGGAGACTCCGCAATCGCCGACGTGGTCAGGCAGATGGCACGCACCGCATGCGGCCTGCCCGCGGCTCAGGAAAAGAAGAAAAGATTTGGGATCTTCGGGTAAAACCTTGTTTCCCGGGATCGCTAATAGGAATGGAATAGCGTGGAACAACTGAATCTTGAGCAATTCAAAGCCGATGTACACCGGACGCTGATCTCCAGGCTCGATCTCGAGAAGCTGTCGCGGGTCAACAGTTCCCAGGCGCGCCATGCCGTGGCCGGCATGATAAGTGAGATCATCGTCGGACAGCATGTGCCGCTAAACCTGCATGAGCAGGAGAAGATTCAGGAGGAACTGCTCGATGAAGTATTTGGCCTCGGCCCCCTTGAACCGTTGCTCCGCGATAAGACCATCTCCGACATCATGGTCAATGGCAAGGACAACGTCTTCATTGAAAGGGCCGGCACCTTGCGCAAGATCAACGCGACCTTTCGCGATGATCGGCACCTGATGCAGATCATCGACCGTATCGTTTCGCGCGTCGGTCGCAGAGTCGACGAGTCCTCGCCGATGGTCGACGCCCGCCTGCCCGACGGCTCGCGTGTCAATGCCATCATTCCTCCTCTGGCCCTCGACGGCCCGGCAGTTTCCATCCGCCGTTTCGGAACCGGCCCTGTCGCCGCCAGCCAGTTAACCGCTCTCAAAAGTATCTCGCCGGAAATGTTGGAGTTGCTCGCAGCCGCCGTGCGCGCCCGCATCAGCGTCCTTATTTCCGGTGGTACCGGCGCTGGCAAAACCACTCTGCTCAACATCCTTTCGCAGTTCATTCCGCAGAATGAGCGCGTCGTCACGATCGAAGACGCGGCCGAGCTTCAGCTCGCTCTACAGAACATCGTGCGGCTTGAGACCAGGCCGCCCAACGTCGAAGGACAGGGCGCCATTCGTCAGCGTCAATTGCTCATCAACAGCCTGCGTATGCGCCCCGACCGCATCATCCTGGGCGAGGTCCGCGGCGAAGAAGCCTTTGACATGTTGCAGGCCATGAATACCGGCCACGAAGGCTCGATGGCCACCATCCACGCCAACACCACGCGCGACGCGCTCTCTCGCCTGGAATCGATGGTTGCCATGGCTAACCTTAATCTTCCGGAGCGCACGGTACGTCAGCAGATCGCCTCGGCCGTCTCGATCGTCGTACAGGTTTCCCGCCTGAGCGACGGCAGCCGTCGCGTTATGAGTGTCTCCGAGATCACCGGCATGGAGGAGAACATCATCAGTATGCACGAAATCTTCAGCTTTCAGCGAAGGGGGATCGGACCGGACGGCAAAGTCATGGGCGCGTTTGTGCCCAGCCGTATTCGCCCCAAATTCCTGGAACGGCTTCGTGTATCGGGCATCATGTTGCCCACCAATATGTTCGAAAACGTCACGGAAGTGAACTAAGGACGGGAAAGGAGGGCTACCGGAATGTTATTCGTGATCGTGCTGGTATTTCTCGNCGTGTTTGCGGTGGTCGCGCTTCTGCTCACCGCAACAGGTACTGGGGCTTCGAAGGAGACTAAGCGCACACTTACCGTGCTGCAGGCAGCGCTCAGCGCAGATAACCAGAGGTCTCCCGACCCAATCGTTGACATTCGCAAACAAGAGCTCTTCAGCGCGGTCCCGCTGATCAACCGCGTGCTGCTGAAACTTGAAGTGGCTCCGCGCCTCCGTCACNTGCTCTATCAGGCAGANCTGAAATGGACAGCCGGCGGCCTCATTCTCATGTCCGTGGCTTGCTTCCTTATCCCCAGCTATCTCGTTTACATTCGTAGCAGCTCCGTTCCCATCTCTCTCCTGTTCGGGCTTCTGCTGGGAGGCGCACCCATCTTCTACGTCCTCTTTAAGCGGCGCAGACGGTTCAACAAATTTGAGCAGAACTTGCCAGAAGCCCTCGACCTGATGGTTAGCGCTATGCGCGCGGGACATAGCCTCAACTCCTCTCTTGATCTCGTTGCGCACGAGGCTCAGGATCCGATCGCTTCCGAGTTTCGCATCTGCTTCGACGAGCAGAACTACGGTCTGGAACTCAAGACCGCCATGAGTAACTTGATAACCCGGGTGCCGCTCCAGGATCTCAAGATGGTCGTTACCGCCATCCTGATCCAGAAGGAAAGCGGCGGCAATCTCGCCGAGGTACTGGACAAAGTCTCCTATGTAATCCGTGAGCGCTTCCGCCTGAAACGCCAAGTTAGGGTGCATACCGCTCAGGGGCGTATGACCGGTTGGATTCTCACATTCTTGCCTGTCGTTCTTGGAGTAGGTCTCTATTTCATCAATCCGAAGAACATGAGCCTTCTTTGGCAGCGCGAGATCGGCATTAAGCTGCTCTGGGCGTCGGGAATAATGACTGTGATCGGCGGATTAATCATTCGCAAGATCGTCAACATGGACGTTTAAGGATAAGTTATGGCATTTACGATATTTGCATTTCTTGTCATATTTCTATTAATCGCTAGCGCCGGCCTCATCCTTTTCTACCGTGAGGCCATGTTCCAGCGCATTGCTGCCGTAACGTCCGAGCGCAACAAGCCCAGAGGAATCGTTAGCACCATCCAGCAGACTGGCGTTTCGATCACCAGCATGATCGAGCAGTTTGAAAAGGTCATGCCGAAGAGCCAGGCTGATGTCTCGATCGTCCGGCAGCGTCTAATTCGAGCTGGTCTTCGCCAGGAATCGGCGGTCAAGACCTTCTATGGAGCGAAAATCCTCGTTCCGCTTACGCTTGCAACGTTGCTTCTGGTCACGGGCCTCGGTCGCTGGAATCCTTTCTTTTTATATGCGGTTGCTCTTGGCCTGGGTTACCTCGCACCGGATTTCTGGCTGGGCAGAAAGATCTCTGCCCGCCAGAACCGGATTCGCCGTTCCCTTCCTGACGTCCTCGANCTGCTGATTATCTGCATCGAGGCTGGCCTGAGCCTTGACCAGGGAGTCGCCCGTGCCTCGCAGGAGCTGCAAGTGACGCACCCTGATATCAGTGACGAACTGACAGTCGTATCGCTCGAACAAACCGCCGGGCGTCCTCGATCCGATGCCTGGAAAAATCTCGCCGACCGTACTGAGGTTGATAGTGTTCGCAACCTGGTTTCTGTTCTCGTCCAGGCAGAAAAATTCGGGACCAGCATCGCGCGCACATTGCGCATTCATTCCGACACGCTTCGTACCCAGCGTAAACAGAAAGTCGAGGAGCAGGCAGCTAAGACAACCGTCAAGCTTGTCTTTCCGCTAGTTCTGTTTATCTTCCCCTCTATCTTCCTCGTAACTCTGGGTCCGCCGGCCATTATTATGGCCGACTCGTTTTCAAAATTTTTTGGAAAGTAAAGTAAGTAAGTAGGAAAGGAGAGCTGACGTGGACAATACAATGATTATCCGGGTTGTTTCCGGTGTTATTGCTGTCGTTCTGCTGATCGTTCTGATTCAGCGTCGTCGCAAGAGAGTGAACTAACTTTCCTGCAGACTTATCGCAGGCGAGTCAATCGCCTGTGCGCTGGAAACTAGATACATCTTGTAGTTAATTCAAGAATCCGGGCGCACATAGTTGACGCGAGTTTGCCTTGGGGTCTCTCCTTCCGGAGCCGATGGTTATCATCCAAACCGGAAGGAAAGGCCTCGCGACGAAAACCAGTAACTCAACGTTGCGCGAGATATCGCGAACATAACAGGTGATCCCAAAAAGGACGGACGGCTGGACGCGTCCGCGAATGCAGAAATCAATGGAACGACGTTCATACTGCGTATATAACCAGACTCGCGAATGCTTCCTCTGCCTGGGTGTTACACCGGCGGATACAGTCCTAGCGCGTCTGAAAGGGCTCATCGGCAGGCTGAAGCTCAAGCTAGACGAGGGGCTCTGGGTTGTACCCTCGCAGGGAGTTCATACCCTGGGTGTTCTCTTTCCCCTTGATCTGATCTATCTGGATGAAAACCATCGCGTCATTCATGTCATTGAACATTTTCCCAGGTTCCGGATCGCGCCTCTGAGGATTAAAGCGGCGAGCGTGCTGGAGCTGCCGACTCACACTATCTACTCTTCCCAGACTCAGCCTGGTGATCAGCTAATCATCTGCGCAGTCGAGGAGATAGAGAGCCGATTCAGTCCGTCAACGCTTGCAGAATTTGAAACTCAAGCGCGCTAACTGAGATCAGAAGCCACAGAGAAACTTGTGCCGCCAGTCAGTCACATAACGTAACCATCGGCACAGCAGAGATAGCGGCGCGCGGGCACGAAATGGACTATTATCCGTTTCGCGCCGATGTGCTTCCGCCTCGCATGCCTTATCTCTCATAGATAATTGCAGTCGTCAGGAGTGAAGCGTGAAGTTAATGGAGTTGCTTAAAGGCAAGTCATCAGCTGATGCACGGCGCGGCGCACGCGATAAGTCGCCGCTGCTGGTCGCTTATTTCTGGGATGGCGGCGATCCCGTAGCCCACAAGGTCAAAAACGTCAGCTCTTCCGGGTTTTATCTGGACACAACCGAGCGATGGCTGCTCGGCACGCTCGTCATGATGACTTTGCAAAGAACTAGCCCAGATCCTAACCGTCCAGAATGCTCAGTGATCGTCATGTCCAAAGTTATCCACCATGGAGAGGACGGGGTTGGCTTTGCTTTCGTTCCTGTGGAATCTTCCGGCGCTCCCGCCGGACCCGGCTCTAATGCGGCCGACCGTAGGACCCTCGACAAGTTCCTGCACTTAGTCAAGTCTGACGGGAAGCATTAAACCCTTTTTGTTCCTTCTGTCCTCGGCAGGGTCGGCAACTACTACGACTCATATCCGCCGGTCCTGTCTTCTGTTCCGAAGCCATTGGAATAAAGTTCCCCGGTCATGCTCCACATGCATCTCCAGTGGAGATTCTTGCCAAAGCCCGGTTCGAATACAACCTTGCGCTTTCTATCCCTCTCATCAAGGCGCCAATCTATGTCAGCACCGCTTCTTAAATAGTGATTGCCGAATAGCCTAGTCCGCAACGCCCGGAATAATCAGCAGCACTTCAACTGTCGCCGGTTGCCCCTCATTCATCGCCGGCCGAAACTCCCATTGCTTCAGTGCGCGCAATAATAGAGCTGACTTGGGAAATGCGGGCGGATATGCGATCGATAACTGCTCGAAACGTCCTGACTCATTTACGAAGCCATGCACTAAAACAACGTCCTGTGAATTAAGATCAGGCCGCATCATGTCGTAGGGATATGGAGCATCCGGCCGCCTTCTATCCATTGATTTCGCCTGCAGCGACCGAAGCAACGAGTACTGCAGGATCCAGTTCTGCTCCGTATCTGTCTGCAGATATACGGTGTAGACCATTCTGCCTGTCCACAAACCCGCCGTCTCCGGATAATCCTCTTCAGGCTCAGCCCCTACAACTACCATTCCGTATTGCCCGGTCTTCGCCAGTTTGATGTGCTCTGCGTCGGTCGCGCCCGAAGGGATGTTATCTGCGCCCGCGATACTATACGTCTCAGCGTTGCCGTTGCCCCCGCCATTCTGAGCAACACCACTATCTGCGCCATTTCCCGCATTGGCTTGCCCGTGGCCTGCACCGGCCCC
>JGI12627J18819_10000619_pt1 | contig 11681 bp, 15 predicted proteins | sample TexAe_OM1H0_M2_FD_18819 | JGI IMG/M metagenome (IMG submission 18819)
CGAGAACGAACGCGCGCGGCTCGAGACGCGTTTGCGGCAGGCGCGGCGCCTGGAGAAGATCGGCACCTTCACCAGCGGCATCTCGCACAACTTCAACAACATATTGGGCGGCATTCTTGGCCATTCGGAAGTGATGGAGGAGCATGGCGGCTCGGATACGCGATTTGCGCACAATCTGGCTGCGATCCGTCGAGGCGCGGAACGGGCGCGGGATCTTGTCGACCAGCTACTGGCCTTCGGGCGCCGGCGTGACGCCCGCCGCAAGCCATTGAGCGTGGGCGCCCTGATCGCCGAGACAGCAACGCTGCTCGGCGTCTCGCTGCCTAGGGGCATCGACCTCGTCATCCGCCAGCCACCGGTCGCGACCATCGTATCCGGCGACGATGCTCCGTTACAGCAGGTGATTCTCAACCTCTGCAACAACGCCGCGCATGCAATGCAGGACGGCGGCCGCATCGAGATCGCGACCGAGCTGCACGAGGTTCCAGAACCCCTTGCGCTCAGCCACGACGAGATCAGGCCCGGCCACTATGTCTGCATCACGGTGACCGACACCGGCCACGGCATGGACGAGGCGACATTGGGGCGCATTTTCGAGCCCTTCTTCACCACGCGACCGAGCGGCAACGGCCTTGGACTGGCGACCGTGCGCGAGATCATCCACGAGCACGGCGGAACGGTGAGCGTGCAGAGCAAGCCAAATGAAGGAAGCCGTTTCGAGGTCTGGTTGCCAAGAGCAACCGCCGCGCCAATGTCGGCGCCTGATGATGCCGCGTTTCCGAGCGGAAAGGGCGAGACCGTCATGATCGTGGCCCATGATGTCGAACGCATCCTGCGCGACGAGGAAATGCTCGCCGCACTCGGCTATGAACCGGTCGGCTTCACCAACGCGGATGCCGCACTGGCTGCTTGCCGAGCCGATGCAGATCGCTTCGACATGACGGTGATCGGCAACCTCGGGTTGGCCGCGCGCGCACTCGAATTGGCTGCTGCCCTGCACGCCACCGCTCCGCGCCTTCCGATTGTGCTTGCCTCCAAGGCCGCGATCGAAATCGGCGCCGATGCATTGGTGGCAGCCGGCATTTCCGACGTCGTGCGCTGGCCGATCGTTGCCGAAGAGATTGCAATGGCGTTCGCCCATAGCTCCGCGCTGACGCAGATCGAAGGCCGGCCGCAGCGCCGACCGACGCTCGCTCGCCCAGACGCTGAATCTCTTACGCTTTGACGGTCCAGACCGCGCTGATCACCCTGTGAATAGCGCAAAAGCCTCCAGACAAGCAGCACATCGAAATGACCGTTCGATCAACGGCTCTGCTGCGTGTTGGCAAGCCCATGACGCGTTGCGGCCGTAACCATTTCGCGCCGGGCGGAAATCAAGCCGTAACGGCAATATCGGTAATTCCCCCTGTTCCGTCGAGTGGCCACCAATACGAGGCGGTTGCTCCTTTTCGACAACAGAGGATGGACCACATGAAAATTCTCATCCCTTCAACTCCGGCGACTGGACATCTCAATCCGCTGCTTGCGATTTCGCGCATGCTGCTCGCCGAAGGTCACGAGGTCGCTTTCCTGACCGGCACCGCTTTCAGCAATCGAATCGAAAGCAGCGGAGCCAAATTCTTTGCGCTTCCCCCCGGTGCAGATCTCGATCCGGGCGAAGTCCTCTCGGTGCCCGAACTCAGGAACATTGCCCCGGGGATCGAATGGCTGCGCGTCGCCTGCGAGCGCATCTTCGCCGACCCCATCGTGGCGCAGCACCAGGGCCTGCTGCAGTCGCTGCGGGAATTCCCGGCCGACGTCATTGTCGGCGACGACATGTTCTTCGGCGTGTTGCCGATGCTGCTAGGGTTGCGAGCAGAGCGGCCTCCGATTGTTCTCTGCGGCACATCAATTCTGCATTGGGCAAGGGAAGACGGCGCGCCGAACTTTCTTGGTCTGCCGCCTGCAACGACGGCGGAACAGCGCGAAGAATACGCGACTGTCGCCCGGGATTATGATGAGGCTTTCGATCGGCCGGTGATACATCGCGTGAATCAGGCGCTGAAAACCCTGGGCAGCGGCCGAATATCGATGCCACTGTTCCATTCCGTCATCGAACTCGCCGATGCCTATATGCAGTTGTCGGTGCCGAGCTTCGAATTTCCGCGTGAGATGCCTCCGTCCGTACATTTCGTCGGGACGCCTCCGATTATTCCCGACCAGGTCCCGTTGCCTCCTTGGGCCGATGAGCTCGACGGCTCTCGCAGGGTCGTGCTGGTAACGCAGGGAACGGTAGCAAATCATAATTTCGGTTTGCTGGTCGCCCCGACGCTGGCTGCATTGGCCAACGAGCCCGACGTGCTCGTGGTCGCCACGGCCGGCGGCCGCCCGGTCGAAGCGATCCCCGGTGCAATTCCGTCCAACGCACGCGTTGCCAGCTTTTTGCCATTCGAATGGCTGTTGCCCCGGGTCAGCGTGCTCGTGACCAATGGCGGCTATGGCAGTGTCAACCAGGCCATGAGGTTCGGCATTCCGCTGGTCGCCGCCGGACTGACCGAAGACAAGGCCGACGTCAATGCACGCGTAGCGTGGTCCGGCGTCGGGATCAATCTGGCAACCAACGAGCCAACGCCGGAGGCGCTGCGCCAGGCGGTGCGCACCGTGCTCGATCGACCCGCCTACCGTCTGCGCGCCTCGCAGATGGCCAGCGACTTCGCCGGCATCGACACACGATTCGAGATCATTCGGATCATCAACCAGGTCGTTGCCGACAAAAAGCCCACGTTGCGGGCCGGCAGGGCGGCGGCCAGTCACCGCCGGCGCATCGCTATCCTATAGCCATCCGGTCCCCAGCCGCGAGGGAGGGGCTGTCACTCCCCTCCTCGCCATCGCTCTCGCGGGCGTGCCATTCGTAGTGATCAGAGAGCGGCGCCTCGCGACCCAACAGAGAGGCAAAGTTGTGGGGAAATGACGCTCAAAAATCGAATCCCAGGCGCAGCAGCGGTTTGAGGCGCCTGTATCGGTCCTCCGAGAATTGCATGATGGACTGCGGATGCCCAGCGAGAACACGCTCCTCTAGGAGTTGTGTTAGCCGGATTGGCGGGTCAACGTGCCCTATGAGGAGGAAGTCAATCACCTTCACGGGCTCCTCTGGTGTGGCGCGCCATGCTTCCAGGTCTTCAGCCGAGAACACCGATCGCTTGGCGGTCAGCCTCACTAGGTCGTCAGTGCTGTTCACAAGATTAAGCTGCTCTGCGATGGCGACGGTTGTTATCGATTGACTTGCCGCGTACCCATCGTTTTTTGACATATAGAAGAAGAGGATATCCGCCGGCCTTATCTGCTGGGTCTTCGCCCTACATAGATATACCTTGCGGATTGTATTGCCTGGCAGACGGGACTCGCCCTGCTTCAAAACTGGCCAGAAGGACTCTTTTGGAAACAGCGGAAGCTCAGGACCGAAAGCGATCTCAGGGAAGAGTTGACGGTGATACTCCGAGCGAATAGGGACGCAGAACTTTTGAACAGCTCCGCCGTCATGAAAGCGCGGATAGTTTTGCTTGTCGAAGTCGATGGCAGCAGCAGGAAGTGTTGGCAGCGGTCCCCTCAGTAAGCGCTTCTCTAGCACGACCTCTCCGTTCGATTGCGTCTGCGTCTCCTCAAAGCCGTAGTACTTCAAGAGCGTGATGAGGAATTGGTGCTTCGGGAAAGCCGTGAGGTAGACGAGGTCATAGCCGTTGTGTTGCGCGTGCCAAAGCACCTGTTTGAGTAAAAGCTCCCCAAATTTCTCGCCTTGGAACTCCTCGCGAACTTTGAACGTGCAAACTTTCAAAATCTTGGGACCAGGATACAGAGTCTTTGCCTGGGCGTGATCCTCGTTTTTTCTGATGACGAGACCAGCGACTTCTCCTTCAACCTCCAAGACCCAGCAGTCGCGATGCTCGCGTCTGCACTCTTCGAACCACTTATCGAACGGTGGATAGTCGAGTCGTAGGCTCTCGAAGATCGTCTCCCGCCCTGAAAGCTCGTAGGCTTTGCGTTCAAAGACGTGCGGAAGCGGGACCGACTTGGTCGAGAACAACTGCTTCAACAACGTCAGCGCTTCTTCGACGGTCAGTACGTTGCTGCCAAGGGAAGCCCTTTCGGATCGCTTCTGCAGACGGACGTCAGCGGTGACTAGGAAGTCCACCGCTTTGGACTCAACCGCTATTAGGAGCCGGACGTCGCAGCGGTCTTGCTCGTTCTTAATGGCGCCGAACTTGCTCTCCAGTTCTGGGACCGGTGGCAAGGGGATGCCGCGCAGCTTCTGAAATTTTTCGAGTTTGCTTAGGGTGATCGCGCGGCGCTTGGCGTCTGTATCTCGGGCGACGTCGTCGTACGTCGCTCCGTCGATGAAAACTCCAACAGAGTGCTCGTTGCAGAGCCTCATCAGTTCTGCCAACGACGCCTTAACGGGCTGGGGGTCTTCCAGCGCGATCACTATGTTTGTGTCGACCAGAAGCTTGAAGTCGGCCATCGTTTAGGATCGCAACCAGTTCTTCGGCGAGGTATCGATACGATTGAGGTGGTACGATCCCGAATTTGGCTTCCAGATCGCTGGCACTAAACCGGCCCTGTAGCGACTTGGCGCCGGTGAGAATGATGGCGAATCCGTGGTCTTGTCCAGCAAAATACTCGTTAAAGTCGTCTTTTGCGATGCACGCAGCGCCGCCGTGCGACCTCCACAGCGTTGAAAGCGACAGCTTGCGCACGTCGCTTATCTTGGCCGAGCCCACGATGGCCTTAACAGGGCTTGTGCAATAGATCATCGCCGTCGATCCAGACATTCCGACTTCCGGAAAGCGTCGGCGTAGCTCGACCGTCTTTTGACCCGCTAAAATCTTGTCGACGTAGAATGGACGGATGCTGAAGAGGACGGTTCGCTTTGCGTTAGTCGCGCTCATTGTCCATCCGTCATCGAATCAAACGTTATAGAATCAGCAGGCGCTAACCAAGCCAAGCCCGCAGGCGACGCACAAGGCTACGGGAGGACTCTTAAGAGGTCATTGACTCAATGTTCCTATTCTGTTCCCATGGAAAAGACAAGCCAATACTGAGAACTGAACGTCTGAACCTCTGCAATCCGACCAACCTGAGTCGGACTGATTAGACGTTGCCCTCGATCAAGCCATGGCGGCTTGCGGTGGGGATCTTCGCGCAACAATACGCGCATTGATCTTGATGAATGAATTTCTGGAGCAAGAGCTGGAGACGAAGGTTTTGCAAGGGCACCTCCCCGGTGTGAAGCACGGCAGGTTCAACACTTACTCAGGTTTGCTGCGTTTGGCCTGTACAGGTCATTTTCTCAAATTTGGGTCCGCCGCCAAATAAACGTCGCTCACCTGACTCCTTAAATCTCGATGTAGATTGAAAAACTTGCTTGGTGGGTGCACCAGGGTCGAACCTGGGACCCGCTGATTAAGTGACAGCAGTGCTGGACCGAGAATGCGAGGCCTAATGGATTCCCGCCTTCGGGCGAACGACAGCTTTGGTACCCATCCTGCCGATTTGCCCGACGGGTGCGGTTGCAAAAACCCTGTCAAGCCGTCATTCGTAAAATATTCCGCTTTTCCGAAACGCAAATCAGCTGTATGGTCACTGCGTTCCGCACCGACAAGGGGCGTACGCGTCGTCACGAACGTGGAGCGGAATGCGGTGGACGTGGATGTGCCGTGAGACGAGCGGCACGTTTGCGGACGGCGAAGTCGTGTGGTCCTGGCGCGCCCGTAGCAGGCGCCAAGTCCTAGCGAAGCTGACAAGCTTCGCGATGGCGACGGTGGCAACAAGCTGGTTCACCGAGGAGAGCACGTATAAGCCGTAAACCACCGCGCAGGGAAGGCCGGAGTGTATCCGCCTGTACCTGTGGTCTTCGCGCTCTCGCGCACATTTCTTGCGCGGGGGCCCCGGGTGCAGCGGCCACCCGGCCTTCCCTGCTCCCTCCGATTTTCAAGGGGGGACAACGACGATGCAAAACTCGGGCGAAAGGCGCCGCGAGAATATGTTCGCTTGCGCGCCGGCCACCTGCGGGCCTCATTGCTCCGCTGGCGCTGGAAACGAGAGTTGAGAGATGTTGGTTGCAGTCATGGGCTACGTGGGGCCCAGCGAGGTGTTCGCGCACCCCTATATCGATCCGCGTGGTCGAGACGTTAAATCACGAAAACCTAACCAGTTTGGTATGACGAAGGGGTCCGACTAATCGGAGGCTCAGCAATGATTGATCACACCGGGATTGGTGTTGCCGACGTGGCCCGATCCGCTCGGTTTTACGATGCGGCATTAGGCACGCTCGGACTGCGCCGGGTCATGCAGATGCCCGAGAATGTTGGAACCGATGGCATCGGTTACGGCGTCGAGTATCCAGTCTTCTGGATCGATCGATTTCACCCGCATTCTGTGCGCCAACATACCGCGTTCGTGGCGAGGAATAGAGCCGAGGTCGAATCTTTTTTCACTGCTGCGCTCAGGGAAGGCGGAACCGACAATGGGCCACCTGGCCAGCGCAGCCCGCAGTATTATGCGGCGTTTGTTCTTGATCCCGACGGCAACAACATCGAGGCAGTCTTTCGCGGCGACTGACCGTGTTTGAGATGTGGGCGCTGATGCTGGTCGTCGAGCACGGCGGCGACACCTGGCGCGGATCGGCATCATGCGGGCGCTATATCCCCATGACGAGCTAGCGCCGACGGCATCGCGGAAGAAGGCGGCGAAGGAAGACAAGATCGTCAGATGACCAAAGGCAGGCCCGAGGACCGCCGCTAAGGCTTGACCTCGCTGTTTGGCCAACAATTCCGGCTCTATCTGAGCCAGATGGGCATCGACACCGAACTGCTCGACATCGTCGACCGCAATGCCGAGCAGCATCAATCGACGGAGCTATCGCCATCCGACTGGACCAGGCTGCACATCGTCACGACCGGGCCGCAGTGAACGCATGAGCCACGCCAGGAACGACGCTATCAGCCCACTTGATCAGCTCAATTGCCTCAGGCGAAACGCCCCGGCGACCATATCGGAATCGTCCAGAGGGTATGGGCCGCGGTCCCACCGCCTCGCGAGATGCTTGATCTCGTCGAAGTTGAGCAGCCACGGCTGCCCCTTGCGCAGGATCGACGCGTGATCGCGCTGGTCGGGCGGCAGGATCATTGCCCTTGTCACGGCCGCATGCAGCGTCATCGGGCCGTGGTCTTCAAGAATCACGAACTCTTCTGGGTCTAATGCCATAATGAACACCCTTACGCTTTGTACCGACGGAGAATCGGCGAAAAAACCCCCAGGCGCCCGAATGGAAGGCTGCGTTCATGATGGTTAACGCCCGGTTAAATCCGCCCTGATAATCACGACGCGCCATGAAGGTTGTTGAAAGGCCCTCGCCGATCGCAAAAGGCCGCTGCCTTGGTGGGCAAGCAACGCGGGTGATCAACAACAAGATGCCCTTAGGTCAGCGCTGCTGCGTTTTTCGAATCAGCTCATGGTGATCAGCTACGCAAAAGTAATATTGCAGGAGTTCGTTATGTTGATTCGAATTTCATTTGGAGTGTTGATCGCGACAAGCCTTGCGCTCACCGTCTATTTCGGGACGACAGCCTGGCGCCTCTCCGGCGATCTGCAAAATGACGGCGCCGGGCGGGATCTGCCCTTCGGCCTGATTCGTCCTTCATGATTCGCGGGCTCGGGAATGCCGTGATCGCAGTTGTGGCCGCCGTGATGGTGGATAAATACGTCTATGGCGGCTACTACGCCGATGCCGCGCTCGCGATGCTGCGGCAGATCCGGCACTCGTTCGGGTTGTGAACAAACCAGGCGTACCCTGCCGACGGAGACGACGAATTCGTCTCCGCTCCTATTTTTTGACTCAAATTCGCCTCCGACTCGATTGAGGCTCTTCGACGCGATTGGGCCGCAGCTTGAGTTTGGGGGGCTTGCCATGAGTAGCGAAGATCCGTCGCACAACAAGCAGCAGCTTGTTGTGCCCTTTCCGAATGCCAACGGCGTTCGACGCCAGCGTAAATCACCGCAGCATGATCACGAATTCTTCGAAGTCCTGTCGTCGCCTCTTAGCGAGGGCAAGCCTTTGTCAGACGAAGAATGGCGGCAACGCCGCATCGACAATATCCTGGCGTTGCTCAAAGCAAACGCCGAGCTTCGCGCGCTGGCCGTGAAGCTTTCGGACATCCTCACGGCGCGCGGAGGATGGAATGGAAAAGGCCTTGATAAGGTGGAAGAGCTGGTGCCGCCATCAGGGGAGCCCGCCGCGAAGCCGAGAAAGCAGGTGCGCCGGCACTGAGGCTCAAGCGCAACACTCCGGCAAATTCGTGGCGTTGTCCCGCTTCACACCTCGTCACCCGCCTTATCTGCCGTATTGTAAGCTAATTCAGACAGTCATCCTCGCAGTACAACGGATGAGAGGCAAAGGCGACTTATCCGTTCATGCCAATTCAAGGAGAAATTCAGTGGTGAAAGTTCTGATCGCAACGGGTGCCGTTTTTGCTTTTGTGTCGGCCGCTTCTGCCGCCGACCTGCCCCACCCGCAGCCGGTTCCCGCCTATCCCGCGCCGGCAGTCGGCAAGATGCCGATTGGCAAGTCGCCCGTCGGCAAAGCGCCGATCGGCAAGGCGCCGGCACCCGTCGTCACCAAGTATTGATCAGCCAATATTGATCAGCCAGTATTGATGCGAGCCACAGCGCGGTCCACCGCGCTGTGGAATTATGATTGAGCATGATCGTTTCGGGTCATGCTTGGATTGCTTGGGCGAAGTCGTTGGCCGGATTCGGCCAGCGACGCGTCAGGTTGGAAGTCAGATTGGGAATGGAGCAGCCATGGCGAACAGACTAAACCGCTTGGCGCTGAGCTTGCTTGTGGGAATTTGCGCTGTCGCGCTGGGGGGTGCAGTTGCGCCGGCCTCAGCAAACGAGAGTGCGGCGCGCACGACTGATGCGAAAGCGCTTGCATCCGCAGACACGACTGCCGGCCCTGCGCGCGCCGCGACGCGAAAGCCCGTTTCGATTTCGACATCGGCGGTTTCGGCATCGGCGAAAGGGCCCTACTATGTCGACTTCCGAGCGAGGACGGCCGCGAGCTGGGGCCACGCCTTCGTCTGGTATGGCAAGACGGGCGAGCGGGCCGTCGACGTCGCCGGGCTCACGCCGGCGGGAGACACCGCGGCCTATATCATCGGCTATTTCACCTGGGTGCCGTCGGAGACCGGGGCAAGCTACGGCGATCTCGATCCGCAATATCTGACCGCGCATTACAAGGTCTACCTGAACGAAACCGACGCCAAGCGGGTCTTCGCTTACATTAAGCACCTGCAGGAGAGCTCGCCGCTGTGGAGCGCCGAAACCAGCAATTGCACGTCCTTCATCGGCGACATCGCGGAGTTTATGGGACTGAAGACGCCCTCCCGCTGGACGCCTCCCGAGCAGTACGTCAACGAGCTCAAGGCACTGAACAGCGGCCGCGAGATAGTGCGTCTATCGGAGCAATAGGACCGCTCCGCAAGGTGGGCTAGCCGAAGGCGTAACCCACCATTTTTGCCGGAAGCTACGGCGGAGAAGCCAAAAACCCGCCAGCTTGCGCCAAGCCCTCAGGCCGCCTTGGCTTTCGACTCGGGCGCCGAGCCTTCCATCGCCCGCATATAGAGATCGAGAAGGCTGTCCCGCTCGTCGCGCTCGTCTTTGTCCTGCTTCCTCAGCTTGATGATCTCCTTCAGGATTTTCACGTCGAACCCTTCAGCCTTGGCTTCTGAAAAGACCTCCTTTTTCGACTCGTTCAACTCCTGCAGTTCGGCATCGAGCTGCTCGACCCGCTCCACGAATGAACGAATGCGTCCGCCCGGAATGGTGATGTCAGACATGGTCACTCTCTGTTTGATGAGATCGGAAAAATGGACGCAAACAGGTGACGAATGTATTAACCGAGGGCGGAACGGCGCCGCCCCAGCGCGAATCCGTGAAAGCGGAGTCCGCAATTCAATTTCAAGAAAGCGGTGGGTTGCGTTTCTATGACCCGCCCCGCTAGGCGGTTGTCTTGTTCCGCAGCCCATCATGTGGATGACGACGATCACCGCGTCGATTCGATTTTCGAACGTAGGTGATGAGCGCCTCGGGATTCTCAAGCTTGCCCTTCAGCGCCGCGAGCAATGCGTCCTCGGCCTCGATCGTGAGTGCCCGGGTATGCGTCCCGCTCTTCAAGCCGACCGTGTAGCTGGTCATAGCCGTTTCCCTGGTTCGTCCCCTGCGGAGGCTAGCATGGGACCGCTGTTCGGCATATCGTCCGAACCAGCGCGATGGCGCTTTGCGCGTCATGGCGGGCGAACGACAGGGGGAAACCATCATGGTCGATCTCAGTTCACTTTCTACTGCGGAACTCGCCGATCGAATCGCCATTCTGCGCGCCAATATCCGCCAGCTTACCGAACAGGCGGCGTCGCAATCGGGCGCCGCGGACGAGGACCGCAACGCAGAGCGCATGGCGCAGTACAATGATGAGCTGGACAGCCTTCTCAAGGAGCAGGAACGCCGCTTGCGCAGATGACCGCCCGTCGCCCTCCGACTATCTGGAGGGTCTCACCGCTCCGCGGCAGCACCCCCGCCGTCGATCTGCTTACCCATGATCGCGATCGACTGCTGGTAGACGGTTGCTGCATTCCACGCCTCAATCGCCGCAAAATTCGGCTCGCCCGGCTGATAGCCGGCGCCGGCGCGCCAGCCATGGGCTTTCAGGAAGTTCGCGGTCGACGACAGCGCGCCCGAAGCGCTCTCGAGATTGCCGACGCCATATTCCAGCATGGTCTTGGGCAGGAACTGGGTCTGGCCGATCTCGCCATGCATGGAGCCGCGCTGGCTTGCCGACAGCGTGCCGCGGTCGATCAGCTTCAGCGCGGCATAGAGCTGGTCGGTGAAGTATTCGGGCCGTCGGCAGTCATAGGCGAGCGTTGCAATCGACGACAACATGTGCTGGTTGCCGCGCTGGCTGCCAAAGCCCGTCTCCATGCCCCAGATCGCGATCAGGGGCCCGGCCGGCACGCCGTAGCGCTGCTCGATCGATGCAAACAGCGCCGCATTTCTCTGCTTCATGCCGCGGCCCCGCGCCACGATCGCGGCCGCGCCGCGCTTGACCATGAACTGATCCAGCGAGAGCTTGAAACTGTGCAGGCTGCGGTCGGCGGCAATCGTTGCGCTCGCGTAATTCGTCTGCTGAAGCGCGGCGATGCCCGCTCCGCCAATGCCCTTGGCCTGCGCTTCGGCACTGAACGCTCGCTTCCAGGCCTCAAAGCCGCCAGGCCCGTTGCCGCACTGCGCGGCCTGTGCGCCCGGGGCGAGGCCTGCCACCACCACTGCCCAGGCGGCAAATGTCGCGATCGCAAGCTCTCTGCGCTCGATCATTGAAAAAACTCCCTTACGGCACGCGGGCCGGGTCTGTGTGGCGACCTATCCTACCACGGCAATCACAGGATCGTATGGTGGATTAGCGGCTGGTCCGCCGCAAAGGTCGACTTAGCGTAACACGAGTTTTGCCAATAGAGCGGTGAGTTCGCTCTGCCTGGACACGCCGACCTTGGCGAAAACGCGCTTGAGCACATTGCGCGCGGTATCCTCGGCTATCCCGAGCCTTTCCGCCGCATTTTTCGGCGGGATACCCGCCCCGATCATGGCGGCGATCC
>JGI12627J18819_10000620_pt1 | contig 11675 bp, 15 predicted proteins | sample TexAe_OM1H0_M2_FD_18819 | JGI IMG/M metagenome (IMG submission 18819)
GGCCGAACAGTTATTACGTGCTCACCGCCTATCCGGAGGCTCGCGAATGATGCACGAAGAGAAAAAGGACCCGCCGTTTGATCCCGGTAATTTCCCGGCACTTCTGGAGTTTCTGCCGGCCTACCTGCATCAGGATTTTGGTGAAGAATATGACTCCGCGGCCGAGGTCCTCAAAGCATTCCTCTCGGAAGCGAGCGGAGATGAAATCCGGGATGTGCGCGAGGAATGGATGCGCTTCCGGAAGAGCCTTACGGGAAGACCTTTAGGGGAGATTCAGGCAGCTTTGGGACAATTGGGAAGCGCGTGGGCGCCGGAAAACGAAGACGAATTGAACAGCGTTGACGAAATTCTCGCTCGCGCCGAGGCGTGATATTCTTAGAGGGTTGCAGGCCCGTAGCTCAGTTGGTTAGAGCGCTACCTTGACACGGTAGAGGTCTGGGGTTCGAGTCCCCACGGGCCTACCATATTCTTCAACAACGTAGAAACCCTGCCTGCGTTTTGCGTTGCTCCAGATTGCTCCAATAAGAGCATCAGTCGTTTGCCGTTGACCAAACTCAACCCGGAAGACGCCAACCCCTTGCCGAACCCGCTCACCGGATTTCGATTTGCGAGCCGCACGCAAGCAAGGGTTCCCGTACATCGGTCTCCTCAGGGAGAATCATTTGGACGACGCGCTGCTGCGCTTGGCGCTTGGCCATGATTCGGGCTTGCGAATATACCTCAAGCGTGCAGCGGCTGCTGGCATGACGCATCAACTCCTGAACGACCTTCACGTTTTCTCCATTCGCGATGAGAATCGTTGAAAATGAGTGGCGAAGGGTATGCCACCCAATTCTCTTAATGATCCCGGCGCGCAATGCCGCCGGGCGAATGATCTTTTGCAGCACGGCATCTGGCCAAAACGGATACTTCCCCTGATGCCGGGGGCTCGCGAATATCCAGTCGCCGGGTTGCCGATACCGGCTGGTCTCCTTCCACATCCAGAGATCAGCGGCTACACGCTCATCGAGTGGCACCGGCTTGCGCGATGCTTCCGTCTTGCAATCCCCAGTATGTCGCAAATAAATGGAGCGCAAGACCTCGAGGCACATGTCGGAGAAATCAACATCGCTCCATTTGAGGGCCAGCAGTTCGCTACGACGGAGTCCCGTTGTCACCGCCAGCAGCACCATCAAGCGGAAACATGATTTCAGTTGCAGCAAAAGGTCCCGGATCTCACGAGGCTCCAACACCTCGGGAGTCCGGTTGCGCTTCGCACTTTGACGCACCAGGGTAATAGGATTTCTTCCCTGACCCAGCCATTCATAACGTATCGCATGATTGAACAGCACACTGAATAGATTTCGGATCTTCGCCTTAGTTGTGTTGGCTAGTGGGGTGCCATCAGCACGTTGCAACTGTCTCAGCCAATGCTCAACCGCTATTGTTCGGACAGAGCACACGTTCACTTTCCCCCAATGCGGCCGTATCCATCTTGCCAAGTATTGGCGGTACACAATTCGCGTCGCATGAGAATGCCAGCCAGCTTGTTCGGAGAGTTCCGTCTGCACGTAGTGATCGATCAAGTCCGCAACAATAATGTGGCGCCCTGGATGGCGTAGGCGGTCCTCGTTCACCTGCATTCTGAGCCCGTTCACTGCCGCTTGGGCCAAATCCCTGGTCGGATACTGCTCCACGGTCCCAATGACGGTAGTCCTACGTACGCGCATCCCCGTCTCATCGTTTTCCCGCCAGAGATACTCCCAGCGGTCCGGCCCAGCCTTGCGTTTTGTGCACCTAAGTGAACCTCGCTGGTAACGTTGCGGCATAGTTGAGTCCTCCTCTTGCAAGATGCTAGAGGAGCGTACCGACTCGCTAATTGAGGAGCGACGCGCAGCTAGCAAGCAAACGTCTTCAGGAATACTCTGTCTAAGAAGGGGCAAGGCCACAGCCTGCGCCAGATCGCCAGAAAGTTCGGGGTCGGCTGCGGGACCGTCCGCGCCCGGCTCCTGAAGGAGTAAGCCATAAACCCAAGCGAAATGGACCCGCGAACACTTCTATATAAGGATTTTTAGCGGATACGGTTTTAAGCAGCGGAAATAGCAGATTGGTTAATACTGGCTTCGGAGCAACATTACGGATCCTTCGCAGTATCGGCGGTGGAGGCATGGGTGTTGTTTATGACACGGAAGGCTTCAAGAGCGACACTTCATCGAACGGGACAGCGAGGGGAGACACCACGCGTCTGAAAAGGCCACGTCCCAACTAAACCCAATAACTTGGATAGCTCTATACTAGTACCCAAGTTACCGACTTCCAGGCAGCGGACCGAACACCAAGGTCTTCTTAGCGCATTGCCAATTTAGTTGCTTGACTTCCCATGTTTAGGGGAGGAAAATCCGCCTCACTGCCAACAGAAGTTGGCATCCAACTTTCGGCAAGGTCCTGGGCCCCTTTCAAATCACAAACAGGCGTTGCGGCTCACTCGGTGCGTCCCAAGCGTTGCAACTCTTCCACAGCGCCTCTGAAACGGAGGACACCATGAACAAACAAGGATTAGGCGCTGGCAACGGGCTTCACATGGGCCACTCTCACATTTGGCAACACGTTTTTTCCCGGCGTCAGCTTATGAAGACAGCAGCGGGGACCGCCGGACTAGGGATGATCTCCGGGCTCGGTGTGCCAAAATTAGCGCACGCTCAAGCTGGGAGCGGCGAACCAAAACCCATCCCCGGAGGTGTCTTGGCTTTTGGAGTACCCGTTCACCACTTCCCGCTGTCGCTGTCGGTGGGTAAGCCGTTAAGCGAAATCAATGACCCGTCCGAGATCACCGATTTCAACGGCTTCGTCGGCGGGGTCCATATCCTCGGCGAGGGCAACGGCACTGGCTTCGACACCCCATTAGCTTTTCAGACCGACATGGGTTTCATGCAGGGCGAGTTTATAGGAGAAGACGGCGAACATCACAACCGCACGTTTGTTTTCGTTTGAATGGACCTTTACACCGGTCCGGTAGGATCGCACAATCTGCTGCAACAAATCCACGATTACAGCCCCGGAATTTCCGCCAACGGCCTTTTCTGGCTGATATCAGCGCCGCACGACGCCGTGCAGGTTCGTTTAGGCTCGGGCACAGCCTCAGTACAGATGACCGATGTCCCGGTTTTAGATGCTCACGATATCGCGAATGCGTTGACCGGTGGACTAGGTTTAGCGAACCCGCCCATACCGCCCATCGCAGCTGTGCCTGCGACGGTGTCGTTCGACATCGAGTGGAGCAATGTGATTGAACAGGCGAAGGTCACAAACGAAATGCAGGGCTTTACAGGTCAATTTTGGAAGACAGGGGCGACCGTCAAATGGTCATCGAATCAGGCGGGGTTTAGCTTTGACTCAGAAGCCCCCAATCCTACGCGCAACATCTACTCCGTGATCGGGCACGAGCACAGCGGAGCTTTTTTCCACTAGACCAAAACACTCAGTGGGTCGCCGACACGCGTTGTTGTCGCCCTACCTAACCTCGCGATAGAGCGCGCACGCGTTCCCTGGGCAAGTTGGTCGTAGTACGTACCTTTCCGATTTGCGTGGACAAACCAGGCACTTGCGAGGGGCGAGGTGAAGAGTAAGAGCGATTGAGGAGCACGACAAGGTTGCCGTTCGCATATGTAAAGCAAATCTGCTTATTTGTGACGGATGCCGAGTGGCGCTCGGACACGGTCGAGGGGAAAGACCTCGAATTGCCACCTCACGGGTACAGAGGTTGGCACGTAGCACATCGTCTTGTCACAGGCCTGATACTCGAGCTTGCCGTTAATGGTTAGTGCCTTTCCTTCCATTGGAACGGAGCCCCAGAATGCAGAGCTTGAACTGACCTTTACGTCCTGGCTGATGCGGAAGGTACCCTCGAAAACGGACGCTTGCTCTTTGATGACCGGTAAGAAAAGAGTCTTGGACTGCGGATAGACAGGCGGTTTGAGGTCGACTTCCGGGATAGGGTCAATGACTAGCTTGATAGGCTTGTACCCCTGGACACCAGGCGCATAGACATGCACGTCGTTAGGAAGGCGCACTTCGGCAGTGAGAGTGANGCGGGTGCCGGGAACACCGGTGCGATCAGACTGTTCCAGCGCAAGTTCGAGGTGTGGGGCCTCAACGGTTTCCGTAACCTCCTGGCCGAGTTCGGGAAAAAGTTTGGCGATCAGGCTGTTACCCGTAAGTCGCTCGCGGTATTTTGCTTCGAAGAACTTTTCCTTAATAACGCCGTTCCGATCAATGAAAAAATAGCCGGGACGCGCGAAGCCCTTTTGCATACCGGTAGCTTCTTCATTCAACACGCCGTACTCCCGAATAACTTTTGAATCAGGATCCGCGAGCAAAGGGTACTCGATGTGGTGGCGATCGGCAAAAAACCTCAAGATTTCTTGGCTGTCATAACTGATGGCGGCGAACTTGACGCCCTGCTTTTCAAATCTAGGGATGGCGCTCTGCAGCTGGACCAGCTGGCCCTTGCAAAAGGGTCACCAATCGGCGGAACGAAAAAAAAGAAGAACGGTTCCGTTAGCACCTCTGAGCAAGTCGAGAGTTTGTAGTCGCCCGAACTGGTCCTGGGCTGAAAAGTCGGGCGCTTTCTGACCGACGGCAAGTCCGATGGACATGGATTCGAGGGTGGCGACGTGAATGGTGTCTTCGTCGAGTGTTCCACGGACCGTTACCGTGTCTCCGAGGTGTCCGGCAGCAGGTTCCTGGGGGGCAAGGTTGTACATCACCCTGTTTGTATCGTCATAGAGAGCGAGATTTGCGCCCGGAGCATACCTGAAGCACTCGGGGGATTCGGCAAAAGCCTCATCGGCATTGCAGCTGCTATAAACGATTACGCCGGACCAAGACACNGTTTTCTTCGCCTGCCCGGCCGCGAATACAGCGAACGAGAGGGCCACGCTGATAGAGGGCAGGAAGCAATCTTTCACAGATGACCTCGCAAGCTCGATTTTAACGGGTTTCTCCATATAGAGACCGCGGCGGCAGCCAAACTGGAAGGCATAGGGTTGATGACTCTTGAGTCAGCGTAAGAATAGCAATGACTCAGTAGCCGAGGCAAGATCGTCGTTTCCGACGTGTCCCGCAGAAGCGAACGTCAAGCCACTTAGTTAGCAAGCGCCTTCAGGAATACGCTGTCTAAGAAGGTTGAAAAGGCCATGCTCGAACTGAACCCAATAACTTGGATAGCTCTACACTAGCCGACTTACTAATCGTGGTATGCCAGCATCAGATCACATCGTGTCCGACTACGTGTCCGGAATCGTGCTGGTGCCAAGTTGGCAGCACCCATGTGGATGCGCCTAACGAATTCCGACCTGTCCTCGCACGCTATCAATCAACTTCTTGGAATCGTAGCCGATTCCGGCTTTAAACACCGTCTCCACGTTTTCGATCTCCTCAATTCGTTTTGAGGGATCGCCCTTGATCAAAACGAGGTCTGCCTGTTTGCCAGGTGCGAGGGTTCCAATTAGATCTTGCCGGCCGAGATATAAGGCGCCATTCTCGGTGGCGATGTGAATGGCTTCCACTGGAGTGAAGCCCGCTTCCACGAGTAGCTCCATTTCTCGCTGATCGCCGAACCCTGGTAGTACGCCACCGTTTCCAGTTGGATCAGGACCGGCGAGCAGCAAGCCTCCTGCCTTGACGAATGCCACCTCAAAATCCATCTCTTTGCGCAGCAGCGCCGTCCTCGGCGAGTCTGAAGCCAATCTAGCGCGCGCGGTCAGGTAGCTTTGCGCCGATTCTGCGGACATCGCATCTAGGATGCGCTGCTGCAATGGCGGTCGTCCAGGCGCGCCAGCTTCGTACACCGGAAGCGTCGAGGTCACCGCGACATGGTGCGAAACCAGATTGTGAATCATCTCCTGCACCTGCGCTCCGTTCATGTCCTGTTTGGCCCAGCTGCTGCTGCCACCACCCGCTGGGCATACGTCCGGCTGCTTGTCCGCAACGAATTCGGTGTCGGTAAAGACCGGTCCATGCTCGAAATCATCGATTCCCAGAGCTACCGCTTCCGGCCAGGTCACCGAGCAAAGATGCCCTGTCAGTTTGAGCTTGTGCGCATGTGCCTGCTGGATCGCCACCCTCAACTCGTCGCGCGTGATGTTCGTGTACGCCTTGTACGATGTCATGCCTTCCGCCGCCCAGTAGTCCACCATGCGTTTCGCATCGTCCGATCCAGTCAGTTCATGCATTTGCGCAAATCGCGTCGGAGCGCCTTCCAGGTACGGTGCCGTCGCATCAATGCTGGGCCCCGGCATCAAGTTCGCGTCGATCCGGCTCTTGACCTTCAAGTCGGCATAAGGCTCCAGGCTTCCGGTCGTACGGATTGTCGTTACGCCAGCGGCTAGATAGAGTCGTGGTGCCGTATAAGGGATCTCGGCAAGAAACGCCCCCGGCTCGCCAGTCTTTCCGTCGACAACTTGCAAGGCGTAGGAGTCGGTGTAATACAGATGGTCGTGCATTCCAACCAGACCAGGGATCACCGTGTAGCCAGAGAGGTCCATTCGTTTGGCAGCCGGAGGGATTTCGGCCGACTCATCCGGGCCGATGAATCGTATTTTGCCGTTCGCGATCACGATTGCCTGGTCTTCCTTCGCCTGCGTGCCGGTTCCATCGATGACTCGCACGTGGTCAAGAACGAAGACTGGTGTATCGACGCTTACGAAGTCCGCTACGCCACTCGCCTTCTGTNTTTGCGCAACGGTGATCGCGGCAACGAGCAATGAAGCAAGTAGAAACAGGAGACGCATCGCAGACCTCGCAAGATTCCGCCATCGAGAAATTGGCAAGAAGACCGCAATTTTACACCCGCGACGCGATTAGCCGCACTTGGCGAATCGCGGGCAATGCAAAAGCTGGCTAGTTCTCGTGATTCGGACCGATAAACGCGCATCTCGTCAGTGCTTGATTTCCTAACGAGATGCCGACTTCCCCGGAGCCATTTGGTCAACCCTGCAATCGACGGGTGATGCTTCCAAGCAGGAGCGGGCGAGGTCAATTTCTCTATGTCCGGAGAGGGCGCCGGCCGCAATCGTATGCGTTGCGGCTACAGCGAAAGGAGCCTCGCATTGACCGCAAGTGCCGGCTGCGCTAGGCTTTCGGCCCAAGGCGGCGACAATGACGACTCATAAGCTGGGGTTTGGTGGACTCATGCTGTGCCTCCAACTCGTTTTCACTCCCGCGGCATGGGCACAGTTAAGCGAGGCCGCGAGATCGGCCGTACTGATCAGCACCGATTATGAGGTACTTCCGAATATCACATACGGAATCGCCAACAATTACGAGCTAAAGCTCGACGTTTACCGACCAACAACCGCGAAGGCACCCACGCCCGTTGTGATGATGATCCATGGTGGCGGCTGGATACGACATGAGAAGGAAGAGGAGGTCCTCTCGCTCCTGCCTTATCTGGAAATGGGGTGGGCCGCAGTAAACGTTGAGTATCGGCTAGCACGAGTTTCGCTCGCACCAGCAGCGGTTGAGGACTGTCGTTGCGCGCTGCACTGGATTGGACGCAACTCAAAGAAGTATAACTTTGATGTCAGCAAAGTTGTCGTTACGGGAGCTTCCGCCGGTGGACACCTAGCGCTGACGACGGCTATGATTCCGGCCTCGGCTGGTTTTGACAATGGCTGTGTATCGCAAGACGACCCAAAATGGTCCGGCCCGTGGACTGACCCGACGCCGAATGTGGGGGCGGTCATAAACTGGGTCGGGCTCACAGACGTCGCCGACGCGCTGCATGGGGCGAATATCCGCTCCTGGGTTGTGTCCTGGCTTGGGAGCCAACCCGATCGCGAGGAGCTGGCGAAACGGCTCTCGCCTATCAGTTATGTCCGACCCGGATTGCCACCTATTCTAACCATTCACGGCAAGGGCGACCCGATCGCGCCCTACTCGCAAGCGGTACGCTTCCACGAAGCGCTCACCAAGGTGGGCGTCCGCAATCAATTGCTGACGATCGACAGCAATACTCACGGGGACTTCACGGACGAGCAGATGCTGAATGCATACAGCGCGATTCGTGAATTCTTACTGAAATCCAACATCGGACCGGTCCGCGGGCCACAATAGTCTGCGGGAGCTGGAGTGTTGGTGATTCGAGCAGTTACGGGGCTCTACCCCGGCACCGTGTTGCTCGATGGGAATCGCGGACGCGGTTACGAATCGCTCTTACGGGTGCGCCATCGAAAGGCCGTTTTTGTTCACCGTCCGGATGACGGCAAGCCGGAAGTTATCGGTTCGTCCGCCGGATTAGTAGCGAGAAACACGCTGTTTACCGAACCGATTCGCTCCCGGATGTTGGCTATCCAGGAAACTATCGAGAAACGTTCTGGGAAATACGTGGGGCGGTTCTGGAGTTCGCCGGCTTTTTCCAACCCACAACCCAACCCACAAAAAGTAGGTCTTATATGACTTCCGCGTACTTTGGCAGTCCCCGCGGTCTTGTATGTTGTTGTAAAACCTATGAGCGGCACCTTGACACGGTAGAGGTCTGGGGTTCGAGTCCCCACGGGCCTACCATATTTTTCAAGCAGTTACATATTCGGCCGATTTTTCTCCAACCCGAGGTTCAACCCGAAGTCGCCGCCTCCCTGAAGACTGGGGGTGCTTTCTGCGGATTTTGATTGCATCCAAGTACAAACCCTCCTTTCTCAGTTCATGGAGTCAATGTTCTGCAATTTCCTTGAACGTCGGTTCCGGGCCAACCGGGTTGTCCAAATGCTTCTCAAGACCGAGCTTTCCCACTTCCACCCACGCCGCCTTCTCGCCTGGGGAAGTCAGCAACTAGGCCGACAGGTTTGCAGTTCTCTACGCGTTTCCCGTCCGATCGACGCGTTACCATAGGGTTCGGTGTTCAGGCTTGGAGGGAGGATCAAGGCGACCAGAGGTCCGTGCTTCGCCAGATGCTTGTGTGTGTCGAAGACTCGTTTGAGCTGATTTCTGTTTCCTTCGACACGCCAATGACTCGTCCGCAGTTCTCGCGCGCAGGGGCCGCCGCGTTCCGCGCTCATGCGATTTGCAACCACGAATAGATCCGTCAGGCCAGCTACCGCGGAAGCCTGTGCTCCTGGGTAGACCAAGATCCCAATTTCGGCGGCTTTTCGCAGACCGTCTTGGTCACTTTTGCCCTGAATTTTGTCAATTGCGCCCATTGTCAAAATCCTCCGTTGAGCGCCTAATACACCTATAATAATACGAGGGACTCGGGAATAACGAGCCACATGGTGGTGCTGACGAGCTTTCTCTTCGCTACTGGCCCCTAACTCCGGCGGCGAAGGGAGCCCCACTCGCGCTATCAACGACACCACAACCCCAGAGTGACGACGCGAGCTTGAGAGATGAAAAACAATAACGCAGCACAGCTCGAAAGACCATTAGCACAATGTGAGCCCATGCCAGAGTTAGCCGCGAGGGTATCGTGGAGATTTCATAACCAAACCAAGGACCTTTGATTAACGCTCGATGTGAAAAGGAGAGAGCTCATGCCTACGATTACAACGAAAGACGGAACAGAGATCTACTACAAAGACTGGGGCAAAGGTCAACCCATTGTTTTTAGCCATGGCTGGCCGCTCTCAGCGGACGATTGGGACACACAGATGTTGTTCTTCGGTCAACGTGGCTATCGCGTGATTGCTCACGACCGGCGGGGTCACGGACGTTCCAGCCAGACCTGGGATGGCCATGATATGGATCATTACGCCGACGACCTGGCGGCGCTGACCGCACATCTCGACCTCAAGGATGCGATTCATGTTGGCCACTCGACTGGCGGCGGTGAAGTGGTGCATTACCTGGCTCGCCATGGCGAAAGCCGCGTGGCAAAAGCAGCAATTATCAGCGCGGTGCCGCCCCTGATGCTGAAGACGGCGGCCAATCCGACCGGTCAGCCCAAGGAGGTGTTTGACGGATTACAGGCGCAACTCGCCGCCAACCGAGCCCAATTCTATTACGATGTGCCCGCTGGACCGTTTTACGGTTACAACCGGCCCGGTGCGAAGCCCTCTCAGGGGGTGATTTGGAATTGGTGGCGTCAGGGCATGATGGGAGGCACAAAGGCGCACTATGACGGCATTGTTGCCTTCTCCCAGACGGACTTCACCGAAGACCTGAAGAAGATCACTGTGCCGGTCCTAGTGATGCATAGCGAGGACGACCAGATCGTGCCTTATGTCGCGGCTGGACCGTTGTCGGCAAAGTTACTGCGGAACAGCACAATGAAAACCTACAAGGGCTTTCCGCATGGTATGCCCACGACTGAGGCCGAGACGATCAACGCCGACCTACTGGCGTTTCTGAAAGGCGCGGCGACCAGAGTGGCGGTCTGACTGAGGCAATTCGGGATTGTTGCAGATTTGTGGCCCATAAAGGTCATAGAGTGTGACAGTTAGGCCGCGCCTCGGATCAGTTCGGCGCTGAACGGTATCACTGGCAAATTCGGAAGGTTGCAGGCCACCGCAACCATTTCGTGATGGAAAAGCCGGGACCCAACATTCCGACCTTTTCGTCCGACCGCCAGCGGCGTGTAGCGCCTTGCATCTTTCAATTCGCCAGCGTTAGACCCGCCGTGGAAGCCGGATAGCTTCCGGATGGGCGACCAGCCACGAACTTGGTTGCTTCCAGATCATTTAGAGTGGAGAGCGAGATTCGCATTCGCAAGTGCATGGTCAGCGGAGCTTTTGTCGGACGCTGCTAAGGATTTCGTCGGAGAGTCGCGGGTCCTCCACGGCGCGGGCCAATACTACGCCACCGATTAGCGCCGCTACCCAAAAGATGGCTTCTTTCCGGTCTCCACGCTTAGCGGAGAGCATGTTCTCAAGTCCTTGCTCGAACGCGGCTTTCAGTTCAGGGGTCGAGCGAGCCACCTCCTGGGCCAGTGCGGCCATGGTGCAGCCGTCGCCTGGATTGTCTCGGTGCCACCGGCTCAGGTACAGGTCAACGAACGTTTCTTTGCTCTTCTTGCTGTTGCTGCGCAGCATGCGCTCTAGCGAAACCTCTATGCCGTAGGCGACGGCAGCCGCCTGGAGTTCTTCCTTCGAATCGAAATGGGCATAGAAGGCGCCATGCGTTAGGCCGGCGGCCTTCATCACTTCGCCCACGCTTACGTTCTCAAATCCCCGTTCACGGAACAGGCGGGAAGCCTCCTTCACAATCCGTTCATGTTTTGCGGCGGTCTCTTCGACGGGATAGCGCATAATTTTTCTTGTATCCTTCCATCTATGATGGTGATCATATATGATGCCAGTCCTACAAAAAAGGAGGCATCATGAAGCTCACAGGGAAGAGGGCTCTTATTACGGGCGGCAACAGTGGCATCGGTCTTGCCACAGCCCGACTTTTCATTGCGGAGGGCGCGCAGGTCGCCATTACTGGTCGCGACCAGAAGACGCTCGATGCAGCGATCGCCGAACTTGGATCGAGCGCGCGTGGCTACCGCGTTGACGTGACCATTGCGGAAGATCGCAAGCGGCTCTTCGCAGCCCTGGCCAAAGATTTCGGGAAGCTCGACATTGTCTTCGCCAATGCCGGCATCTCCGGCCGGACTCCTACCGGCTCGACCGACGAGGCCATTTTTGAGAACGTGATCCACACCAACCTTAATGGCGCTTTCTTTACGGTAAATTCAGCGGCCCCTCTGCTGAACGACAACG
>JGI12627J18819_10000622_pt1 | contig 11666 bp, 11 predicted proteins | sample TexAe_OM1H0_M2_FD_18819 | JGI IMG/M metagenome (IMG submission 18819)
CATACCGAACGACCCCGTCAGCAGCGGGCGGTTCAGGTGGGCGGACGGCGGCGTGAACGGCAGGGGGCGAGAGATGTTCACGGCGCGACGTCCGGTCGCAGCGTGTTGTGGTGCTCGGTCCAGCGGGCCGTGGCCTCCATCGAGGCGACCACGTGCCTGACCATCAGCCGGCGGGCGGCGCGCCCGTCTTTGCCCGTAATCGCCTGGGCCACCGCGTCGTGCTCGCGCAGGTTCTGGATTAGGGCGCGCGTGTTCCCGGCGTAGGCCGAGTACGACAGGTTGCGCGGCAGCCGCCGGCTCAGGTCGGCGATGCTCGCCACGATCTGCGGGTTGCCGGATGCCGCCACGATCGAACTGTGGAAGGTCTCGTTCGCGTCGCGCCAGCGCTGGGCGGCCTCGGGCTTGAACATCCGGTCCCGGTCGACCTTGTAGTCCTCGATGGCCGCCTCGAAGTCACGCACGGCGAGGATCATCCGCTCCTGGTGCTCGTCGTCCATCCGCGTCGCGGCCAGCTCGGCGGCCAGCCCTTCGAGTTCCGCGCGCACCTGCCCGATGTCACGGATGTCGCGCCCGGAATGACCGTTCACCCGCGCGCCCCGGTTCGGCACGATGGTGACGATCCCCTGGGCGTGCAGGACCCGGAGCGCCTCACGGACCGGCGTGCGGCTGGTTCCGAACTCATCGGCGATCGCGCCATGCCGCAGCCAGGTCCCGACCGGGATCTGGCCGGTGATGATCCGGCGTTGAAGCTTCTCGACGAGGCCCTCGCTGAGGGACCCTTCGCTGCCGGTCAGATCACTCATGCCCACACCTCCTCACGCCGACGGCGGGCTGACGGCCGGGCCCTCCGGGCCGTCAGCGTCGTGGTAAGACTGCCCGCGCCCGTTGGTGACGTAGGGCCCCTCCTCCGCGTACGGCGACGGGTCGAGCAGCTCGATGATGTAGTGCCTGGTGGTGTGGTTGTCCACGTTGTGCAGACGGTGCGGCACCAGCCCGTCGCCGACCGCCTTGTAGGCCACGAAGTCGTCCTCGGCGTTCTGCGTGGTGCCCGGCGTCTCCTGTCCCCACAGCTGCCCTTTCGACTTGCCGGCGCCGGGCCAGAGCAGGATGTGGTCGTGCTGGTGGGAGTGCCAGCCGCCCGGCGTCCCCGGTACGACGGTCATCGACCAGATGCGCACCCGCTCGTTCTCGAACAGGAGGGTGTCACCGGGGTTCGGCTGGTGCGGGTCATCCTCGGCCATCGCTCATGTCCTTTCGAGGGGACGCTGGTCGGCATATTTTTGCATCCAATTTATATAGATTTACATGCAATATGTATAGGATTTTAACCGTACCCCACGTACCTGGAGCGCTCATGGACGTCCTTATCTCCGGCGCCAGCATGGCCGGGCTCACCGCTGCCCACTGGTTCGCGCGCGCCGGCGCCCGGGTCACGGTGGTCGAGCGCGCCGGCGCGCCGCGCACGGGCGGCGCTCCCATCGACGTGCGGGGCGACGCGCTCGGGGTCGCCGAGCGGATGGGCATCCTGGGCGAGGTCGAGCGGCAGCGCGTCCCGGACGGGGACGGACCCGGCCGCGTCCTGAGCGTCAACGGCGACCACGTGGCCAACATCGACCTGACCTGGTTCGCCAACGAGACCGACGACGACATCGAGATCAACCGTGGCCGCCTCAACGACCTCCTGCTGAGCGTGGTGCCGCCCGAGGTCGCGTTCCGCTACGAAACCTGGGTGGACGCGATCGACGATGGCGGCCTTGGCGCCACGGTCACCTTCAACCATGGCACCACCGCCCGTTACGACCTGGTCGTCGGAGCAGACGGTCTCCACTCCAACACTCGCACGCTGGTCTTCGGCCCGGAGCGCGACTATCTGAAGCACCTCGGCTGCTACGTCGCTCTGGTTGACCTCGACCCCACCCGGGACTGGAACTTCGGCATGCTCTCAGTCCCCGGTCTCGCGGTCATCGCCCGCGAGACCGGGGACGGCCCCCTCGCCTACGTCATGGTCAGAAGCCCCCAGCTGGAGTACGACTATCGCGATGCGCGCGCCCAGCGCGAGATCGTCGCCGGGTTCCTCGGCGAGCTCGGCGCGTGGGAGGTCCCGGCGATCCGGGCCGCCTTCCTGGACCCGGCCAGCAGCGGCTTCTACTTCGACTCCGTCAGCCAGATCCATATGCCCGGGTGGACCAAGGGCCACGTCGCCCTCATCGGCGACGCCGCCCACTGTGCCGCTCTGCTGTCCGGCATGGGCACCAGCCTCGCGATGATCAGCGCTGAGATCCTCGCCACCGAATGGGCCGCCGCCGGCGGCGATCTCACCGCGGCCGCCCCCAGTTTCACCAGAAAGCTCAAGCCGTACGTCGACCTGGCCCAGGCCAGTGTCGAGCACGGCGGCAGCTTGATGCTCCCCGCCACCCAGCACGACCTCGACCAGCGCAACCAGCTGCTCCGCGACCTCGAGGCCAAGATCGTCCCGACGATCTACCTTTCTCAGCCACCTGCGTAGCCGCCCGATAGAGAAGGACACGATGACCGGCATCGATACCCGCGACCACCCGAACACCGCCGTGGGAAGCGAGGTCCTGTTCGAGAACGACGTGGTACGAGTCTGGCGCATGCGCCTGGAGCCGGGTGCGACCTGCGCACCTCATGTGCACCTCAACGACCACGTGTTCGTCTACGCGAACCCGAGCCACATTCGCGCCTTCGTCGAGGGCGCCGAGGATTCCATCCGTCAGCCTGCCGACGAGGGTTTCACCTTCTACCGCGAAGTCGGCCGCGAAGGCCTGCAGCCGCACTGGATCACCAACGAGGCTGACACCGTCAGCATCCACTACATCGTGGAACTGCTCGGCCCGAGCCGCAGCGAGACTACGCAGCCGCCGGTCCACAACAACCGCCTGATCCCGGGATACGAGACCGACTGGTGATCGCAGGTCACGACTACCGGACGGGCAGGCCGGTCACCGCCCGCCCGATGATCATGCGCTGGATTTCGCTGGTGCCCTCGAAGATGGTGAAGATCTTGGCGTCGCGGTGCCAGCGCTCGACGGGGTATTCGCGGGTGTAGCCGTTGCCACCAAGAATCTGGATGGCCTGCTCGGTGACGCGGACCGCCGTCTCACCGGCGACCAGCTTGCACATCGAGCCCTCGGCGTGCTCGAACGGCTTGTTCTGGCGGGCCATCCAGGCGGCGCGCCAGGTGAGCAGGCGGGCGGCGTCGACCGAGGATTGCATGTCGGCCAGCATGAACGCGACGCCCTGGTTCTGGCCGATGGGATGGCCGAACTGGACGCGGTCGCGGGCGTATTCAGTGGCGTATTCGGTCGCGGCGCGGGCGACGCCGACGGCCATCGCGGCCACGCCGGGCCGGGAGGCCTCGAACGTCTTCATCGCGGCCTGCTCACCGCTGCGGCCGCCCTCACGGACCCGGGCCAGCCGGTGGTCCAGCCGGTCCTTGCCGCCGACCAGGCAGCTGCCGGGCACCCGCACGTCGTCCAGGACGACCTCGGCGGTGTGCGAGGCGCGGATGCCGTGCTTGCGGAACTTCTGCCCCTGGGACAGCCCGCGGGTGCCGGGCGGGATGATGAAGCTGGCCTGGCCCCGGCTGCCCAGCGCCGGGTCGACCGAGGCGACCACGATGTGCACGCTGGCGATTCCGCCGTTGGTGGCCCAGGTCTTGGTGCCGTTCAGCACCCACTCGTCGGAGGCCTCGTCGTAGACGGCGCGGGTCCGGATCGCGCCCACGTCGCTGCCCGCGTCCGGCTCGGAGGAGCAGAACGCGGCCAGCTTGACGTCACCGGGCGAGCCGAACATCTGCGGCGCCCACTCGCCGATCTGCTCGTTGGTGCCGTTGCTGACCAGCGAGACCGCGGCCAGCGAGCTGCCGACCAGCGACAGCGCGATGCCGGCGTCGCCCCAGAACAGCTCCTCGAACGCGACCACGATGCCCAGGCCGCTGGGCTCGAACGCCTGCTGGGCGAAGAAATCCAGTGAGTAGAGGCCGATCTTGGACGCTTCTTCGAGGATCGGCCACGGCGTTTCCTCGCGCTCGTCCCACTCGCTCCCGGCCGGCCGGATGACGTCGGCGGCGAAGTCGTGCACCCAGCCCCGCATGTCCCGCAGGTCCTGGCTGAGGTCCAGGCTGAATTGGGGCGCTGGCTCCGCGGTGTCCGATCCGGTGGTCATGCTGCTCCTGCTGGTCTGCGCGACTTAAGTTACTCAAGAGTAACGCGAGAGGAGGCCGCCGGGAAGGATCTTCTAATCCGGCGGTGCGGTCAGCATCGACTTGACCAGTTCAGCGAACTGCCCGAGCTCGGGCATGGTGCGGTGCTGGTGGTAGGCGAGAGCGACCATGCGGGGCGCCACGTCCTGCAGGAGGACGTAGCTGACGTCGTCGCGCTGGTAGAAGTCGGCCAGGCCCGCCGGGAGAACAAAGACACCGAACCCGAGAGCGACCCTTTCCAGGCTCTCTTCGATGGTCGGGCGGCGCGGGCGGTCCTGGGCCGGTGACGACGGCGGCGCGGCCACCGGGCCGTGCCATTCGGGCACGTCCCGTGGATCCTGCAGCAGCGGCAGGTCAGCGACCTGCTTGATCTCGATGCCGGGCGACCCGGCGACCGGATGAGCGCTGGGCACCGCGGCCATCCGGGGCTCGGGGAACAACGGCAGGACCGTGAACGAGTCGTCCGGCAGCGGAAGGCGGACAAAGCACACATCGACTCGGCCGTCGACCAGGAAGTCGGCCTGATCGGTCAGGGAGGTGAACACCACGTCGATGCTCAGGTCCGGCGCACGCTGAGCGAACTCCCGGATGATCGGCGTGGCGTGGATGCCGGGCATGAACCCGACGGCGAACCGGGCCGGGTCCCGCCCGGCCAGCCGGGTCCGCTGTTCCAGGGCCGACGCGGCGGCCAGCAGCGGCACCGCGTCCTCGAGCAGTTGCTGGCCGGCCTGAGTCAGCTCGGTGCCCCGCCGGTCGCGATCGAACAGCTGAGTGCCCAGGTCGTGCTCGAGCGCGCTGATCTGCCGGCTGAGCGCGGGCTGGGTCATGTGCAGCAGCCTCGCCGCCCGGACGAAGCTGAGCTCCTCAGCGACGGTGACGAAGTACCGCAATCGCCGCAGATCAAGGTCCACGGGGGCCAGCGTAGACCCGTCGCGGCATGCCTTTCCGGCATCAATCCGGCGGAAATCGGCATTGGCGGCCCCGCGGCCGGCCTGGTCATGATGAACCCATTCCGGCGATCGCCATCGCAGGCCGCAGGCCACGGCCGTCCATCACCTCAAGGGGCAACGTACCGATGAAGAAACTGACGCGTGCCTTGGCCGCACCGCTGATCGCCGCCGCCGTACTGGCCGGGAGCGGCGCCGCTCTGGCCAGCACCGCAAGTGCCACGCACCAGGGAGCCACCGCGGTCAAGCCGACCGTTGTGCTGGTGCACGGCGCCTTCGCCGATTCCTCCAGCTGGACCAGCGAGATCAGTTATTTGCAGGGAAAGGGTTATCCGGTCGTCGCCGTGGCCAACCCGCTGCGGGGTGTGGCCTCCGACTCGGCCTACCTGCTCAGCGTGCTCAAGACGATCTCCGGCCCGATCGTGCTGGTCGGGCACTCCTACGCGGGCTTCCTGATCTCGGCCGCGGCCGCGTCGGACAGCCAGGTCAAGGCCCTGGTCTACGTGGCGGCCTACATCCCGGACCAGGGCGAGTCCCCGGCCGACCTGACCTACGAGTTCCCCGGGTCGCTGCTGCAGGGCAGCAACCTGGTGCAGCGGGCCGAGCCGGGCGGGACCGACATCTACGTCAACCCGGCCGACTTCGGCCAGGTCTACGCGGGCGGGCTGTCGAAGAGCCAGATCGCGGTGGCTGCGGTGACCCAGCGCCCGATCACCGCGGCCGCGCTGGCCGAGCCGACCACGGTCAACCCGCCGGCCTCGGTGCCGAAGTGGGAGATCGTCGCGCTGGAGGACCACGCGATCCCGACCCAGGCCGAGCTGTTCATGGCCAACCGGGCCCACGCCCACATCGTCGAAACCCACTCCGGCCACGACGTCCCGGCGGCCCAGCCGGGCGTGGTGGACAGCACCATCGTGAAGGCGGCCCAGTCGGTCAGCGGAAGCTAGCCGACCAGGAATCAGGCCTCCCGCCCCGAAGATCCGGGCCGGGAGGCCTGACCGCGCTTCGGATCAGCAAGTCATCCCACACATCAAAGTGTTCAGTTTGATGTATGGCTAGTTATGCGCTGACGGCGGCCCGTACCCACTTGGGAGAGCTTGTCGCTCAGGCCAGGCACACCCACCGTCCGGTCACCATCACCCAGCACGGTAAGCCGGTGGTCGCGCTCATCAACATCGATGACCTCGCGGATCTGGAGGACCGAGCGGCGCTGGCTGCGCATTACGCCGAGAAGGCGGCTGGCCGCGGCGGGGTCGGTCTCGACGCGCTGGACGCCGCGCTGGATGGAATCGACGCTGAGACCACCGGGTGAGCCTGACCGTCGTCTTCCGGGAAACGGCACTCCGCGCCATGGCCCGCATCCGCAGCGACGACAAGGAAGCGTTCACCCAAATCCGCCAGACCATCGCTGCGCTCGCTGACCAGCCCCACCCGGAGGGCGCGATGGCCTGGGGTGGGATAGCGGACGTCAGCTGGCCGCGTGGCGGTCGAGGAACTCGTAGACGTCGGCGTCGTCGACGCCGGGGAAGATGCCGGCCGGGAGCGCGGACAGCACGTGGGAGTGGGCTCGGGCCGACGGCCAGGCCATGCCTTCCCAGCGGGCGGCCAGGTCGGCGGGCGGGTGCTTGCAGCAGTCGCCGTCCGGGCAGCCGGAGCGCATCCGGGTCGAGGTGTCGCGGCCGCGGAACCAGCGGGAGTGCTCGTAGGGGACGCCGAGCGTGATGGCGAAGCCGCGGTCGGTGCGGGGATCGACCTGGGAGACACAGAAATAGGTCCCCGACGGCGTGGCCGAGTACTGGCAGTGCGGGGAGAACCGGTCCGAGGCGCCGAACACCTGCCGGCCGGCCCACTTGCGGCACATCCGCTGGCCCTCGATCGCGCCGGACGGGTCGGCCGGGAACATCAGGCCGTCACACTCATAGGCCTTGTAGATCACCCCGCCGGAGTCGTTCTTGGTGAAGTGGCAGGGCATGTCCAGGTGCTCGGTGGCCAGGTTGGTGAACCGGTGCGCGGCCATCTCGTACGACACCGAGAACGTGTCGACCAGGTCCTCCACGGCCAGATCCCGGGCCTGCTTGGCGTCGGACAGGAACCGGACCGCCGCCTTCTCCGGCATCAGCACGGCGGCGGCGAAGTAGTTGCTCTCCACCCGCTGGCGCAGGAAGTCGGCGAAGTCGCGGGGCGCTTCGTGGCCGAGCAGAAAATGCCCGAGGGCCTGGAGCAGCACGGCCCGGGGCGAGTGGGTGCCGACCGGCTCCTGCTTGACGTAGATCCGGTGGTTGCGCAGGTCGGTCAGGGACCGGACCGACCGTGGCAGGTCCTGCACGTAGCGGACCGCGAAGCCGTGGTGGCTCATCACCGATAGCAGCATGCCCTGGGACAGCGCGCCGCCGCCGGTGTAGCCCGCGGGGGCCAGGGCCTGGTCGGCCACCCGCTCGATGGCCGAGAAGTAGTTGGCCCGCTCCCGCATGGCCGCCCGCAGTTCCGCGTTGGCCACCCGGGCTTCCTCCGGGGTCGCGGTGGGCTTGGCCCGCTGATCGCGCAGCGCGCCGGCCAGCTTGACCAGGTGCTCCAGCACGTCGGTCGGCACCCGGGTGCCGACCTTGAGGTGCGGCAGCCCGAGCTCGGCGTAGGCCGCATCCCGCTGGGCTTCCTCCAGCGCGATCTCCAGCTGGGCCCGGTGGCTGGGGGCCTGCCGCCGCAGCAGCTCCTCCACCGGCACCGACAGGGCCCGGGCCAGGTCCTCCAGCACCGACAGCTTCGGCTCCCGGCGGCCGTTCTCCAGCAGGGACAGGGCCGACGGGGCCCGGCCGACCCGCTCCCCCAGCTCGGCCAGGGTCAGCCCGCGGGACCGGCGGAGATGACGCAGACGCTGACCCAGGGTCATAAGGTCTAGACCATGTTCTGGCGTCAACTTCGTTGATACTTCCGTCATGAAAACGAGCTTATCTTCTCGTCTCATAAATTTCAGCGTTTTTTTCTACATATATTACTGGCCAGTAGCCTTTTGGCGATGGATGCTCGAAGAGAGGCGACCGACGTGGATGCCCAGCCAGGAGGCGAAAACCGACATGACGAGCATCAAGGACCAGGCCAGCCAGTTGCAGAGCCAGTGGCAGGCCGATCCCCGCTGGGCGGGCGTGCAGCGCACGTACACCGCTGAGGACGTCATCAAGCTGCGCGGTTCAGTGCAGGAGGAGCACACGCTGGCCCGGCTGGGTGCGGAGCGGCTGTGGCGGCTGCTGCAGCACGAGGACTACGTGAACTCGCTCGGGGCGCTGACCGGCAACCAGGCCGTCCAGCAGGTGCGGGCCGGGCTCAAGGCCATTTACCTGTCCGGCTGGCAGGTGGCGGCGGACGCCAACCTGTCCGGGCAGACCTACCCCGACCAGAGCCTGTACCCGGCCAATTCGGTGCCGCAGGTGGTGCGGCGGATCAACAACGCGCTGCTGCGCGCGGACCAGATCACGTTCTCCGAGGCGGCCGGCGGTGACCGCGAGGCCGAGGACGCGCCGTACTGGATGGCGCCGATCGTGGCCGACGCCGAGGCCGGCTTTGGCGGCGTGCTGAACGCGTTCGAGCTGATGAAGTCGATGATCGCGGCCGGAGCGGCCGGCGTGCACTGGGAGGACCAGCTCTCCTCGGAGAAGAAGTGCGGCCACCTCGGTGGCAAGGTGCTGATCCCGACCGGCCAGCACGTCCGCGTGCTGAACGCCGCCCGGCTGGCCGCCGACGTGTGCGGGGTCCCCTCGCTGGTCATCGCCCGGACCGACGCGCACTCGGCCAAGCTGATCACCAGCGACGTCGATGAGGTGGACCAGGAGTTCATCACCGGCGAGCGCACCGCCGAGGGCTTCTACCGGACCCGGGACGGCCTGGCACCGTGCATCGCCCGCGGGCTGGCCTTCGCTCCCTACTCCGACCTGCTGTGGATGGAGACCTCCACGCCGGACCTGGACGAGGCGCGGAAGTTCGCCGAGGGGGTCAAGGCCCAGTACCCGGACCAGATGCTGGCCTACAACTGCTCGCCGTCCTTCAACTGGCGGCGGCATCTGGACGACGACACCATCGCCAAGTTCCAGAAGGAACTGGGCGCGATGGGTTACAAGTTCCAGTTCATTACGCTGGCCGGCTTCCACGCGCTGAACTACTCGATGTTCCACCTGGCCCAGGGCTACGCCGCCGAGGGCATGCCGGCCTACGTGGAGCTGCAGGAAGCGGAGTTCGGCGCCGAGTCCACCGGTTACACCGCCACCCGGCACCAGCGCGAGGTCGGCACCGGTTACTTCGACCTGGTGTCCTCGGCGATCACGCCGGACTCCGAGACCGTGGCCCTGGCCGGCTCGACCGAGAGCGCGCAGTTCACCACGACCTGAGCCGTACGGCCGTGTGATCCTTCTCACCCAGCCCAGAGCCCGTACCCTCGGGGCCGGAACCCCGGCCGGTTACCGCTGGTACGGGTTCTGCTCCTGAGTGGGCGGATACGGGCTGGTCACCGGCGGGAACGGGTCGTGCTCGGTGGCGCCCGCAGCGGGGAACTCCTGCGTGCCGAAGAAGCTGCCCGGCTGGGTCACCGCGGTGTCCTCCGAGCTCAGCAGGCCGGACTGGGCGCCGTAGGGCCCCGGGGCAGCCACCGGGGCCACCCGGCGGCGCCACCGCGACGGGACGAACAGTGGGATGACCATGGCCAGGCCGGCCAGGGCCAGCAGCCCGTTGAACAGCAGCGCCTCGAAGCCAAGCCCGTACGGGCGATCCCGCAGCGGGATCAGCTGCACCGCACGGTGCACGTTGGTCAGGTAGAGACCGGTCAGCGCGAGCAGGGCCAGCCCGGGCAGGCCGGTGGCCAGCGGGGACACCCACGGCACCGCCATCAGCAGCCCGATGAGCAGGCCGACGGCGGCCAGCGCGGCCATCGCGAACAGGACGTGGTGGTTGTGCAGCAGTGAACCACCGGCGGCGGGCAGGCTGCTGGCCGCCTCGTGCGCGGTGGGCACCCGGAGCAGGCGCAGGTACCCCCAGCTGCCGCCGAAGAAGATCGCCAGGGCCGCGACGATGGCGAAAATGATCCCGGAAAGGTGCCGCATGTCTCATTCCCTTCGTCGCTACCGAGGCTACGGGCTCAGCCGTATCTCAGTGGCGCACCAGTAGGATTCTCCGCGTGTCAATCGACGGAATATTCGGGGCGATAGGCTCCTTCGCGGTCAAATTCCGCTGGTTCATCCTGGTCGCATGGATAGTCGCGGCCGGCGCGGTGCCGCACTTCCTGCCGTCGCTGGCCAGCGTGACTCAGGGGAACAACGCCAACTTCCTGCCGGCCAGCGCGCCAAGCCAGCACGCGACCGACCTGGCCAAGCCGTTCGGGCTGGGCACGCTCACGCCGGTGCCGGTGATCGCGGCGGTCAGCGAGGGGAAGCTGACCGCGGGCGACATCGCCTGGCTGGGCACGCTGGAGAAGGACCTCAAGGGCACGTCCACCGTGGTCAAGGTGAGCGACCTGGGCCAGTCCGCCGACGGCCAGGCCGAGCAGCTGCAGGTGCTGTCGAGTGTGGGCCAGGGCGACGCGGACGGGCTGACCACGCTCGTGGGCAACCTGCGCAGCACGATCGCCAAGGCCGGTCCGCCGTCCGGCGTGCAGGTCCATCTGGCCGGGGCGGTCGCGGTCCAGGTCGACCAGCAGAAGAAATCGGGGTCCACCGGCAATGAGGAAGAGGGCATCTCGGTTGTCTTCATCCTCATCCTGCTGCTGCTGATCTTCCGGTCACTGCTGGCCCCGCTGATCACGCTGTTCCCCGCGTTCATAGCGGTGGCGATCTCCGGCCCGCTGGTCGGTGAGGCGGCCCAAGCGGGGCTGAAGGTCTCGCAGATCGCGCAGCTCATGCTTATCGTGCTGGTGCTGGGGGCGGGCACCGACTACGGGCTGTTCCTGGTGTTCAGGGTGCGTGAACTGCTGCGGACCGGGCTGGCGCCGAAGGAAGCGGTACAGCAGGCCCTGATCCGGGTGGGCGAGTCGATCTCGTTCTCGGCCCTGACCGTGGTGGCCGCGCTGCTGTCCCTGCTGGCGGCCACGTTCCAGATCTACTCCCAGCTCGGTATCCCGCTGGCCATCGGCATCGGCGTGATGCTGCTGGCCGGGCTGACCCTGCTGCCCGCGCTGCTGGCCATCTTCGGCCGGGCCGCGTTCTGGCCGACCCGGACCCGCGAAGGGACCGGCAAGGTCGGGGTGTGGGGGCGGCTCGCGACCCGGATCGTCAAGCGGCCCGCGGCCGCGCTCATCACCGGCGTCGTCGTGTTCGGGGCCCTGGCCGTCGCGGTCACGGCGTACAACCCGGCNGGCTTCGGCGGCACCCTGAGCGCCCCGAGCGGCACCGACTCCGCCGCCGGGCAGGCCCTGCTGACCAAGCACTTCCCGTCCAGCAGCGCCAATCCGACCAACCTGATCTACAAGCTCAAGCAGCCGGTCTGGGACGACCCGCAGGTCGTGACCACCGGCCAGA
>JGI12627J18819_10000623_pt1 | contig 11664 bp, 7 predicted proteins | sample TexAe_OM1H0_M2_FD_18819 | JGI IMG/M metagenome (IMG submission 18819)
CTCGGCAAAAGAAGGGCCGCAGAGTAGAAGAAGCGAGATCTGCAGACAGGCTAGACAGAGACAGTAGCGCATTGGGGCCTCACAATCTTGTAGATGCTATTTGAACGATGCGCGTCGGACAATCACTAAAGCTAACAGGTGCCCCGCCCGGTCTGGCCTCTACACACCGTGACGGGCGCGCTGGGAGGAAAAAGAGGCGTTCGGGTAGAATGCTGGCCATGGCGAAACTAACCTTTTTGGGTGCGGCGGGATGCGTGACGGGCTCGAAATACCTGGTCGAAGCGGCGGGAAGGAAGCTGCTGGTGGATTCCGGCCTGTTCCAGGGAACCGAGGATCTTAAGCAGCGGAACTGGAACCCACTGCCCGTGGATCCGAAGACCATCGACTACCTGGTGCTCACGCACGCTCATCTGGACCACACTGGCTGGCTGCCGGTGCTGGTTCGCGATGGGTACAACAAAACAATTTTTGCGAACCCTGCCACCATCGAACTGGTGGAAATTCTTCTGAAGGATTCGGGCCACTTGCAGGAGGAAGAAACCGAAGACGCGCAGAAGCACAAATGGAGCAAGCATCCTCAGCCTCGGGCGCTGTACACCAGCGGAGATATTGATCCGGTGTTACGGTTGTTGAAGCCGATGCCGAGAAGCGGCGGGTTCGATATTGCGCCCGAATTTCACGTGGAGTCCTACGACGCGGGCCACATCCTGGGATCTTCAAGCCTGGAACTGACGATCACCGAAAATGGCAAAAAGAATGTGGCCGTCTTCTCCGGTGATGTTGGGCGCTACGATCAGCCCATCCTGAACGATCCGAAAACGCCGTCCACGAACCAGATAGACGTGCTGCTGTGCGAATCGACGTATGGGGACCGCGAGCATGAGTCCGGCGATCCGTTGCAATTGCTGGGAGACGTTGTGAATCGCGTGGTGAAGCGTGGCGGCTCGATCGTAATCCCGGCGTTCGCCATCGGACGCACGCAGACGTTTATGTACTACCTGAGGCAACTCGAAGATCTGCAGCGAATCCCGAAAGTGCCGGTGTATGTCGACAGTCCGATGGCCCTGAGTGCGACGGATTTGTATTTGAAACATAAGGAAGACCACGACCTACAATTTGCGCGAGACGAGCAGAGTGGCGGCGATCCACTCAACGTGTACGAATTTCACCTGGCGCGCAGCGTGGAGGAATCCAAGCAGATTAACAACGTGAAGACACCGTGCATCATTATTTCGGCAAGCGGGATGGTGACCGGCGGCCGCGTGCTGCACCACATGGCGCAGCGGCTGGGTGACGCGAGAAATTGCGTCATTCTCGGAGGGTTCCAGGCCGAGGGTACGCGAGGGCGCGCGCTCGAGGAAGGTGCGAAAACGCTGAACTTGTTCGGGCGAGCGGTTCCAGTGCTGGCCGAGATCGTGGAGATGGGACAGTTTTCCGCGCATGCAGGAAAGAGCGAATTGCTGCGATGGCTAACAGGGTTGCAAGTTCCGCCAAAGCAGGTCTACCTGACGCATGGAGAACCGGCCGCGGCCCAATCGCTGCAGCAAGCAATTACGCAAAATTTCCGCTGGAAGGCGGCCGTGGCCAGGTATTTGGACACTGTGGAAATCGGGTGATCGAATACCAAAAAATGGATGGATTGTTCGATAGTGAGACGACGCAAATAAAACGATTGAAAAGGATTAAATTTGAAAATTCTTTCGGGAACGAAGAAACATTTCTGGGGGAAGGCTCGTCTATACTAGCAAGACCACTCGCGGGGTAGGAGACTGACCACCACAGGGCAACCGACCAACAGTCTCCTACCCCTATCCACCACCGGCGTGTTTATTTTCAAGCATTTGGCCCAATTTTACCAATCTCTTACAACGTCTAAGTGCTTGATCGTGATGCATCGTGCTGGGTTGTTAGTACAAGGTTAGTCCAAGATTTGCCCGGGCCTTGTACTCTGCAGAGACCCCACTGGACTCTGGGGACAGATGCACATTAGATCAAGAAAAAGCGCATGTCAATGGATGTCCACCTGTGGCACCTGTGGATATCTGAGTGGATGAGCTTCAGGGACATTTTTGTGAAGCAGTTCCCTACCCCCCTTAGGGCGACACATCGCGTCTGGGTGGGTAATTGCTGCGTTCTTCCAGTTCCTATGTGTCGACACATATAACACAATCGGGCCCGAGACCTTACTGACGTGGGTGGCGGCGTCTCCACTCTGCACGAGCCTCCTGTAGTTGTGCCCTCCAGGGATCAGGGGTGACGCTCAGAAAACGAACTGTGAACCTTCGCACAGGCAGAATCGTAGAAGCGACGATTAAGGCCATCATCAATCGAACTGACGGTCAAAGGCGGCAAGTGGATTTTGGAAAGGACGGGACAGCTTTAGTTCGTTCGTGGCAAGTTGTCGAGAAGATTCGCTGAGGGCGGCAAATGAGCCCGTTTTGCGCAAAAGAAAGTTTCGATTGTCCTTGACACCCACACTCAATGAGAACAGGATCATCTCGAGGTTTCGCCGTTTGAGGCGAGACTCCCGCTTCGAAGTCCGAACGTAGTTTCTTTAAGGCCAAGCGCCGCATCGAGAAGTGAGAGGGCAGAACCTCCTGGTTCCCTCTTTATTCTTTCCCGCGGGGCGCAACCTCCTGTCCGACGTACAGGTCTGCATACCTAGACGCCAGCGGTACCAGATACGCCACTCAAGCCCGACTCGCTAGAGGCGAGGAGGAATGTCGAATTTCTCAAAAAGGGAGAATTACATGTCAGAGCAAAACAAAACTGCAGTCCGTCGTCTATTTGATGAGCTTTGGAACAAGGGCAATCTGCCGGTGGCCGACGAGCTCATTGCTCCCGCCTACATTCACCATGATGCCTCGACGCCCGATGTTGGGCGCGGCCCGGACAGTGAGAAGAAGAGAGTCACCCTGTACCGCACGGCATTCCCAGACCTTCGATTGACGATCGAGGACACGCTTGCCGAGGGCGAGACAGTCGTTGCGCGCTGGACTTGTCGCGGCGCCCATAGGGGCGACCTCAACGGGATTGCGCCAACGGGGAAGCAGTTCGCCATCACGGGTGTAAGCGTCATGCGCTTCGCCGGCGGCAAAATGGTAGAAGGCTATGTCAACTGGGACGCTCTGGGCCTGATGCAGCAGCTTGGCGTCGTGCCTGAGTTTGCCAAAGTCAAAGCCGCCGCAAAGTAGCCATCCTGGCTTAGCACGAAATAGCTGGAAGGCCCGGCCACAGATCGGGCCTTCCCCCAATCCGCAGAGTACAATAGCATGTCGAATTCTACGGTTCTCCCGAATTACGCAGAGACTCCGGCAATCGTGCTATCAATTCAAAATGCCCAAAATGATCGAGCAATGGCTGCTCTTCAAGTACGTCGGCGGTGAATTCACGCCGCTGTCGAAGCAGCAGGCAGAGAAGGCGGCGGAGATACCCGGAGCGTCAGCGCAAGACGATTGGGGGAGTGGAATACCAGAGGGCTGAACGAGTCACCTGAAAGCCCCCCTTGGGGTCTATACTTTCCCGCATAGGAGGCACGCCATGCTACATCCTCTGCAGATGGAAAAGCCATCCGAGCCTCTCGGTACATCATTCACTCTAGGAGAACTTCAAGACGTGGTTTCATTTGGTGTCGCTGCTTATGGACCGGAAACAAAAATATGCGGCTACAGCGGTTTCACTGGCATCGTCATCCATGCACATTTTCCGTTGGGTTTGCCTGTGCACGTAACGCTTACCGAAGTGACTCACACAACGTCGATGTCTTAGTGGACGAACGAATGGTGTCCGGACCAGCACTCTTGGATTTCAAGCAGGCAGACCTCGCCGAGAGATAGAGCAAAGGCGCGTCCGCCTCGATGGTCACTTTGTAACAAAGAGTTCCACCGCGAGACGATGCTCCGACAGGACACGGCTGTTCGCGCGTAATTCGCGAGAGGGGCTGGCCAAACCACCTTATTGGAATCTGCAATCTCAGCGCTAAGATACTTCCCGCTCTCAAAGGATGCGGGCTTTTCATCAAGAACCACGTTTTGGAAATATTTACGATTTCCGTCGAATACTCTTCATCATTTGGGTCAAGCTCAACCGACCGAAAATGGATCGGGATTTGCGCCAGACAAGAACCGTCTGGGCCTCCTGTGTTGCTTATCACAATTTCCCCAAGACAATTGACCTTTTTGAGGACGATTCTGTTCCTTCGACCAGGTAGTCACGGGGGGGGCAGTGACTGGGGTCACAGGCGGTTGTGGTCGTTGGACCCTGTGAGGTAATCAACAGCGCTACTAACACGCGATAGCTTCGCGGTGGAGGCCTGTATCGCCTCTTCGACCCGCATGATGTTGGCGTCGAAAGAATAAAAGCCAGCTTGCCATTCCTCGCCGAGTCCTTCCTCGTCGAGAATGCGAATTATTGCCACATCACCATCAGTCTGGCCCTGAACTGCCGTTGGGAATATTCCCGGACCGCGGTTAATCGAGACAATAGTAGACGTTCGGCCCGGCAGTCATTAGTTCGAAGTCATTATGCCGGAGCTTGAAATTGGTGCGCAGGTTCTACGTGGGACGTTACTTTCGTCAGTTTACGGAGACGTTTCGCTAAGCTCCCCAATAGGGTGTCAGGTCGCCTTACCCTACGGCAGTCTCGGGACAAGAAGCTTGACCGAGGTTGGTCGAAGTTGCCGCAAGTCGAAATCACTGACAGTCCCGCAATGGTCGCAACGCAGCTTGGTTCTTCCTTCAGGAAGTCTTTCTTCCGTTTTCGCCCCTCCCGGACCGATGACGTATCTCACATCTCGATATCCAACCATTCCGCTGCATTTCTTGCATTTTGCGGCCCAATACAATTTTTCTTCCATGTCAGACCCTACAACGGCCCGAAAAGAAGGGGACGCCACGAAGGTAGCGTCCCCAGCTGGTTAGGTCGTAACTGATCGCGTTTGCGGGAATTCGCGATTGCCCTCGATTTTGCGCCCTTGAAATTCCAAAGCAATCAGGTATTTCCAGCAACGCGAGCTGAGTGGAGTACCCAACATATGTGCCCTGCGCTCGAAAATGGTCTTGCAGGTCGTTGGCCCTCGTTATTTATATCCAGCGCCCACAACTTCCATGTGTCCCTCGACATGCGAGTCCGGCCTGCTCCAGGACTCTGCCCCGAAATTGTACTTAGGGCCAGCTATCCTATTGGCCGGATTACCTCGATGATGGCCGTAGACATCGCTTCATTCTGACGGAGGGTAACATGACATCAAAGCGACAAAACCAGGTGGGGCCCGCGCTCATCATTGCGCTTTTCCTTGCCTTCTTCGTGTTCTTGCTAGTTAGTCGAACGGGAGACGCCGGGACCTCTCATCCACAATCTGCATCGCAGAGTCGATAAAGCGCGCTGACATCTCATCTGGATTTTGCGTTGTAGACAAAGTCAACCGTCAGCTGCTGGCCGCCATTTACGGTAATTTCCTGGTGGTGATGGCTGGACGCCGCGTGACACTCTCTGACGGCACTACCGCCGGAAAAATCCCGCCGCACTGTCCTGAACGTCGCCTCTACAGAGTTCCTGGCAAGAGAAGCTTCACAGAGGCAGGTCGAAGCTGCCGCAAATCGAAAACGCCGAACGTTCCGCAATGATCGCAGCAGCGAATGGCTGTCCCTTCAGGGAGCTTCTCTTCAACCTGCGTCCCTCGTGAGCCGAGTGTGTACCCGACAATCTCGATAGCCAGCCATTCTTGCATATTCCAGCCCAATACAATTTGTCGGTCATTTCAAACCCTCACTACGGGAAGGCTCGGTGGATGAGAATGATGGTGCTGACAAAATGGTGTAGAGCGAACGGCAACGCATGGCGGAACAATAGTAGGAACCTGGCAGCCACCAACCGTTGAACAATGACCCCGTTGCACCGTTAACCTTTGACTGAATTTCCACCGCTTTTCCTCCGTGATTCACAGCCGGTTGGATTGACGCGATCAGTTGAGAGGTGCAGGATCGTCGCAGAGAGATGAAAATGCCTCAAATGCAATTAAAAGAACCCCATATCAATTTGACCGTTTCTTGCACTCACTGCCAGCAGGAACTGGTTGTTCAAATGCGCGCACGGTATGGGTTTCGGTCGATAAATCTGCAGTCTGTTAAGTGTATGAAGTGCGAGAGTACATTCGGAGTGTTGATTCCCGGTGAAATTCTCGGAGGGCCGTTCCTGCCTCAGCCTTGACGCGTTGATCTGTTGCGAGACGCCAGCCCCGGTACTTTTGACAGTTCCCAGCGAAGCTTCGTGGCACTATCCACCGGCCAAACCTACCGAAGGATCCGGCCCGAGCAAGCAACACCGGCGGAAGAATGGGTTCAAAGAGCTTGATTCTTTCGTTAAGACCACCGGATCCTCTTTCGCTTAACAAGGATGAAATAAAGCGCATTGCTCCCTCGGGTATCGAGCACCGCCACGGACTCCTACTCCTATCTACAACAAAACAAATGCCGTAAGCACCTCAGCGCAAAGCCGAGCTCTACGTCTGCGCCGCCAAAACCACGCGACGCGTCGCCGTCTCGCGCGACATCGGTGGAATCTCCTCCAACCGTAACTCCGCTACAAACATCGGCACCGGGGAAACTCGGCCCCAACGGTTCAATTCCCATTTTGCGTGCAGGAAAGCTACCTCGGGGCGCAAGGAAATGTCCAGCACCATTTTTGTGGTACCGCAGTAAAACTGTTGTGGAAGCTTGAGGAGAGGTCTCTTGCCGAAATCCTGGCCGTTGGCGGAGCCCCAGACGGACACGTCAAGGGATTCCTGCTCGATCTGTTCGGTGATGCTGAGGCGGCAGAGAAAGGTGCGAGTCTCGCTCGCCGATATGTTCAGAGCCTCACCTTCGCCATTCGTTTCCAACTTTGTGCCGGCGGGGATCAGAGCAAGTTCGAGCGCCACGGTTTGGTTCCCTTCCCTATTCGTCGAGAGTGTAGCACAACCAAATTGGACGTACCGTGACGTTTGCCACGGCAACCGCTCACACTCAACTCAATTGTTGTTGCCGGGGCCCACGGCCCGGAGGAGTCCCTGGAGCAAAGGCTCAAGAATCTCCGTGCCCCGGAGCGAGTTTCGCCAACGTTCGGGGATCCCGGCGAGACCATCGCGAATACCGGCCAGGCCTCCGGCAATGCAGGCGGTGGTATCAGTGTCCTCGCCAAACGCAATGGCGGCACGGACAACCGAAACGTAGTCCGTCTCCCGTAAGGCACTGCGGGCAGACCATACGGAGTCGAGAACATAACCGGACCCGGAAGCAGAATCGCGATGAGCTTCGGCGAGAATGAATTCGGATTCCCTGGCAGTCGAGCGATCTCCGCGCGACAAGGCAAGAAATTTCTCTGCCGCAGAGTTCCAGCCGTCACGCTGGCCTTGAAGTAATTCCCTTGCCCAGAAAACGTAGAAAGCGCAGCAAAGCTGCGAACGAAGGTGGCTGTGGGTGGGAAGCGATTGGCGGCGGCCGTCTGCATGGAGTTCGGCGTCGGAACCGCAATGCCACAACGCGAGGGGCAAGACACGCATCAATGAACCGTTGCCGTTGTCCCATTCACCCGAAGGACCAGACCGTTCCGGCGCTACACCAGAGAGGAGCGCTTGAATCGCAGCCCGCGTCTGAATGCCGCAATCGAAGACCTTCCTATCCGGAGTAAAGGCGCCTTCGTGATACCACTTCAGGAGCTTTTTGGAAAAATCGACCAGATCGAGACAGCCACGTTCCAAGAGGCTCGCCAGAAGGCAGAGCGCCTGAGCACCGTCGTCGGACCAAGTGCCGGGCGGGGCCGAGGAGTGGGAACGACGAAATCCCTTGGGCGGAACAAACTCAATTGCCGAGGGGTCGGGCAAATCGGACGCAGCGCAAAACTCATAAGGGATTCCCAGCGCATCGCCAACCAGAAGCCCAAACAGGCCACCCGAAATGCGATCGCGCAAAGAGAGAGTCACAGCGGCCTTATTACAGGTGAAGATGGGCGAGGCGGGTTTCGGCGGCGGCGAGAGTCTCTTCTTTCTTGCAGAACGTGAAGCGGACCTGGGAGGCGCCGTCCTGCGGTTCGTTATAAAAGCTGGAGCCAGGGACGCAGGCAACACCGATGGTCTCGACGAGGTACTTGGCGAACGAAACGTCGCGGGATTCGGCGGGATATTTGGCCTCGTCGAAATGGAAGCGCGAAATATCGGTCATGATGTAGTAGGCGCCACGGGGCTTGTAAACCGTGAAGCCCGCGGTTTCAAGAATGTGCATCAGGCGCGCACGCTTCTTGGCATATGCTGCCGCGAGATTGTCGTAATAGGCTTGCGGAAGCTTGAGGGCGAGAGCGCCAGCCTGTTGGAGCGGTGCGGCAGCGCCGACAGTGAGAAAATCGTGGACCTTGCGGATGGCTTGTGTGGGTTCCGGAGGAGCGATGGCCCAGCCAACGCGCCAGCCGGTTACGCTGTAAGTTTTGGACATGCCATTAATGACGATGGTGCGGTCGCGCATGCCGTCGATTCGCGCCATGGTGATGTGTTCGGTGCCGTCGTAGAGAATATGCTCGTAGATTTCGTCGGTGATGCAGTAGCAGTTCCAGCGCACACAGAGATCGCGGATGAACTCGAGTTCCGCCCGCTTGTAAACCTTGCCGGTAGGATTGTTGGGCGTGTTGAGAATGATAGCTTTCGTGTGGGGGCCGAAAGCAGCGGCTAATTCCCCTTCGTCGTACGTCCAGTCAGGCGGGTGGAGGTTGACGAAGCGCGGAGTGGCGCCGGAGAGGATCGCGTCGGGACCGTAATTTTCGTAAAAAGGCTCGAAAACTACGATCTCATCACCGGGATTGATGATGGCCATCATGGCGGACATCATGGCTTCGGTCGAACCACAGCAGATCGTTATTTCGCGTTCAGGATCGACGGTGATGCCTTGCGTGCTGGCGAATTTTTCAGCGACGGCATCGCGAAGCGGCTTGGCCCCCCAGGTGATGGCGTATTGATTGATATCGTCGGCAATGGCGCGGCGTGCGGCCTCCTTGACCTCTTCGGGAGCAGCGAAGTCCGGAAATCCCTGAGAAAGATTGACGGCGTTGTGCTTCAAGGCCAGGCGGGTCATTTCGCGGATGACGGATTCGGTGAATTGCTCGGCCTTGGCAGATAGCATGCGGCGCGCGATGTGCGACATGTTGGTTTCGGCGGTGGACATGAGAAAGATTGTAGCGCAGGGCGGGTGGTTTCAGAGAAGTAGACCGGCGGGGGCCGGCATCTTACCGGCCTGAGCCAAACCCGGAGCATAGCGTAGGACAACGTATTCAGATTCCAACTCGCCGAGCTATCTGACCACGCGAATCTTCCTCCTGGTTCCCAATCTGATTACAGATGTCCGTCCTTCTCAGAAAAACCGAGACCCTGCATGTCAATGATCATGCAGGGCCTCGGGGTCAGGTACATGCGGCAGGAAATTCGGGTTACTGGTTGTCGGCGTCGTGGTCGTTGTCGAAAGGCGGAGTAATTCCGGTGTAATCGCCGATGCGCTTGGCATCGTAGGGCGAGTTGAGTCCGCCGTGGGCGACGCTGTCGGTGTTGTAACCGAGGATAGCAATCTTGCCGAAGGTGCGGACAATCTGCCTGTCGTGGTTCACCTCTATGACGCGGTGGTTGTATTGATCGCTAATCAGCGTGTTGCCGTTCCGCAAACGGAGGGCGCGTGTTGGGAGCGGACCAGTACATGTCCCATTGATGCACCGCGGATTGCTATTCGGATCGGTGTTGGTGAAGTATTGCCAGAGGACGGTGCCGTTTTCGTCGGTTTCCACAATGCGGGCATTGCCGGAGTCGGTGATCAGCGTATGTCCGTTGGGAAGGCGGCTCGCAAACGCTACGCCGCTGAAGAGCATCCCCCCGGCCATAGTGTAGGTGTGAATGATCGTGCTTGGGGTGGTGTGGGTGACCTCGAGTGCCTGGTTGTTGTTCTCGTCGCAGATGAGGATGTGACCGTTCTCCAAGAGCTCCGCGCAGTTGGGATTGTTGAGGCCATCGTATTCCCACACAATGTGCTTGTCAGAGACGCGCACTTCGATAATGCGGCCGTTGCCCTGGTCGGTGATGAGCACGTGCCTGTTCGGGAGCCAGGTATTTTGTACGGGGGTATTGAGTTGATTGGGACCGTTCCCGCCGGGACCAAACTGCCCATATTGCCAGACAATGTGCCCGGCCCTGTTCACCAGGAGGACGCGGTTGTCCGGGCAACCGTTCGGGTTGGTACAGTTGGGTGCTTCGGGCTGACCACCGGGCGTGCCAGTTCCGGCCATTAATGTCAGATTGCCAACGCGCTGCGCATCATTGACGCCGATGATTGATGCCGGTGAGAAGTCCGCGGGGCCCCGGCCAAACTGCCAGACGATCTCACCGCTGGCGTCGACTTCAATGACACGATTGTTGAACTGGTCGGCAATCAGCGTGTTGCCGTTGCGATTAAATTCATTGTCTCCGCCCTTTGCAGGAAGGCAAGCCAGAGTGGCAGCAAGACTGGCGACAAGGAGCGCAGAGGTTAGAAAGCTACGGAAAATCTTGAACCGTGGACTGAGCATTGAAATTCTCCTCTTCAAAGACAGTGCGCAACAGTGAAGGACTAACCTGACTTGGGGCCTTGGCCTGGGGCTGCCGCAAGGGAACGGTTCCCGGCTCGCCGAACTCCGCCCGGGCCGGAAAGCGCCAAGACCCGCTCCCTTGCAGGCTGCCCCAAGAGCGTGGTCGCTGCGGATAGTGCAACGGCTCACTGGTGGGCGAGGATACCTGTAAATTGCCGGGGCGAATCTCAAGAAAACCTAAAGAAAAACTAAAGAATTTCTCAAGGACGAAAGAGGAATGGGGAGCATCGCGGATGCCGGCAGAGCGTGGCTTACCGGAGGTGTTTGTTTCGCGCGATAGCGAGCCTGGCGAACAGGGTTACTGAAAGGAGAGGCAGATCAGGGCGTGTGACCGACCGCGGCGACGCTGGTTTTGTTTCCTTCGCCGTAAATCATGCGGTACATCGCGGCATTGCGCACCACGATCTGAACATACTCGCGAGTCTCCGAGAAGGGAATGGACTCGACGAATTCTGGAATCTCTTCGTAGCTGCGTTCCCCTTTCCAGAGGGCGAGGCGGTCTTGGCCAGCGTTATAAGCGGCGGCAGCATACTCAGGCGCACCGGTAGTGCGCGAGAGATCGGCGATGTAAAGCATGCCGAGTTCGATGTTGACCGTGGGGTCGAAAAGCGACGCTTTGGTGTAGCGGACCTTCCGTTCCTTGGCCAGGCGCCGGCCTTCTTTCGGCAGGATTTGCATCAGGCCGATGGCGTTGGCGTGAGAAACGGCGTCGGCTTGAAAGGTAGATTCCTGGCGGATAAGACCGGCGGCAAACATGGGGTCGAATTCGTTGCGCTCGGCTTCGCGGCGGAGCGTGGTTTCGTAAGGAAATGGGAAGAGGACCTTCCAGACGGAGGCGGGAACTTCCATGAATTTCCGTGAATCGAAACCGGGAACGGCCTGGCGGCCATAGTTCATTCCGCTGGCGAAGTGTCCCTGATCGAAAGCAGCTTGAGCGGCCTCGACGAGGAAACGCGGCGAAGCAGTCGCGGCATATGCAGCCTTCAATTCGAGTTCGGCAGAAGCGTCGAACGCGATGGTGCGCAGGGCCTGGGC
>JGI12627J18819_10000624_pt1 | contig 11662 bp, 11 predicted proteins | sample TexAe_OM1H0_M2_FD_18819 | JGI IMG/M metagenome (IMG submission 18819)
GAGCGGCTTCTACGGAATCGACGCCGGCAAGGTGCCGCAGTTCTACATTCTGTGGGCATTGAGCAACTTTTTCGGGCCGCTGGTGCTCGGACGGCTGTTCGACACGGTGGGGCGCAAACCGATGATCGCGTTGTCGTATATCGGCTCGGCTGTAGTGGCCGTTGCTCTCGCGGTCCTGTTTGTCAACCAGATCGGCGGTGTGTGGACCTTCATCGGCGTACTCGCCGCAACGTTCTTTCTGGCTTCGGCGGGCGCGAGCGCTGCCTACCTGACCGTCAGCGAGATCTTCCCGATGGAGACCAGGGCATTGGCGATCGCGTTCTTCTACGCCGTCGGCACCGCGATCGGCGGCATCAGTGGCCCGCTGCTATTCGGCCAGCTGATCGAGTCCGGCGAGCGCAGCCAAGTGATGTGGTCGTTCCTCATCGGTGCGGCGGTGATGGCCGTTGCGGGCCTGGTGGAACTGTGGCTCGGTGTCGCCGCCGAACAACGTCCGCTCGAGGAGTTGGCGTTGCCGTTGACGGTGGCCGACGCCGAACGCGAAGACGAATCCGAGTAGCGCGGCTCCGATATCGGGGGAGCGACATCGCCGTTAACGCTGTCTGAATTTGTGTTATTCGCTGGCTGAGATGTTCGGAGGCGGGCTGCGCAACCGTCGCAGTTTTGGAAGACTCGGGAACTATGAAACGTCTGCTGATGCTGCTCAGCGTCGCCTCCATGATCGGTATGGCGGCGCCCGTATACGCCGACCCTGACACTCCGTCCGACAACACCAACAAAGACGGGGATTTCCTCAAACAAGTGACCAACGCAGGGCTCACCTATAAGGACGGGAGTCAAGCGGTCGCGGTGGCCAAAAACGTCTGTGACATGGCCGGCAAAGGAACTTCCGAAGCCGACATCGAAAAAAAGCTGGTAGACCTCAATTCGTTCTCCGGGAGCGGCGCAAGACAGTTCATGGTGCTCGCAGCCAACTCGTACTGCCCGAGCCAGTTGACGCCCGACGACGGCCAGTCTTCGAAGACGCCCGGTCCGGGTGACTCTCCGAAACCGCCTGGCGCTTAAGGCAACTAGGCCCCGCTGCGGATTCCTTGGTCAGCTGCGGCGCGCATCCGTTCGGACAATCGAAGCAGGTCGTGTTCGCCGACCCCGTTCTGGAGCGTGTACGCAAGTTGGCGCAACTCGACGGCGCAGCTGCGCATTTCATCTTGGAGTCGCGACTCAACGGGCATCATGATCTTCTCCTTGGGCGGGACGGGCTGTTGGGCCCGACAATCCGATATGAAAAATGTACGCAGTCCAGTTGCCAATCGGCGAGAGATGTCGAGGCTTCTTTACGAGAGTTTGACATGTCGTTTACGGCTTGAGTTTTTTGGCGCATTCGTCAATTGCCATCCGCGTCCACTGCTCGGCACTCACGATCAAGCCAACCGGAATGAACCCGTCTCGCCGGCAACGGCCCGGCGAGGCAGATCGCACGTTGTACCAATCGCGGGCTCGTATGTCATTGCACCGCAATGACATCGCCATGTTTGGTGTCGTCCGCACGAGCAGGCGGCGCTATTGGCCACTATTCTTTCGACCCGCATCAGATGGCCGCGTGGACAGCGCAATGGCGGCGACGCCCCCCGGCGAGCCGGCGGGAACCGTACCAGTTCCCCGACCGCAGACATAGGGCGACGGTATGCGCACTTTCTGCGTGCGACATTAATAAATCAGGTGGACTGGCTGAGAAAAATTCAGCTGGTTGCGGCGTGATTGCGCGCACATATCGACGAAACAAACTGAGGATTACTATTTTTCGGTGCCGACGCTGCATGCGAGTGTTAGCTTCTGTCCGTGCCTGAACATGAAAAATCATTACGAATCGGCGTGCTAGGCGCGGCGCGCATCGCGCCATCGGCGCTCATCAACCCGGCGAAGGACAACGCCGACGTTGTCGTAACTGCGGTGGCGGCACGTGACGGCTCACGCGCTCGGGCATTTGCTGCCAAACACGGCATTCCACGCGTCCACGAAAGTTACGAGGCGCTGCTCGCCGACCCCGATATCGACGCGGTGTACAACCCACTGCCGAACGGCTTGCACGGCAAATGGACTCGGGCCGCGCTGGACGCCGGTAAGCACGTGCTGTGCGAGAAACCGTTTACCGCAAACGCGGACGAAGCCCGCGAGATCGCCGACCTGGCGGCGAAGTCGGACCGCGTCGTGATGGAAGCCTTTCACTACCGGTACCACCCGATGACGTTACGTACCGAGCAGATCATCGCCTCGGGCGTAATAGGAAAGCTGCAGCGGGTCGAGGCGGCCTTGTGCTTCCCGCTGCCGAGGTTCTCCGACATCCGTTACAACTACCCGCTCGCCGGTGGCGCGTTGATGGACGCCGGCTGTTACGCGGTCCACATCGTCCGCACCCTCGGCGGGTCAACGCCAGAGGTGGTCTCGGCCCAGGCCAAACTCCGCAATCCCCAGATCGACCGGGCGATGACAGCCGAGCTGCGGTTCGCCGCGGGCCATACCGGGCGGGTCCGCTGCTCGATGTGGTCGGCGCACCTGCTGGAGATCAGCGCTCGAGTGGTCGGCGACCGGGGCGAGTTGAAACTGCTCAATCCGGTGATGCCACAAATGGTCAACCGGCTGTCTATTCGCTCGCCCGAGGGCAAACGTGTCGAACGCTTTCCGCGTCGCCCGTCCTACGCATATCAGCTCGATGCGTTCGCCGGGGCGGTGCTACGAGGCGAACCGGTGAAGACCACTCCCGAGGACGCGATCGAGAACATGACCGTCATCGACGGGATCTACCGTGCGGCCGGTCTGCCGCTTCGCCAGCCGAGCTGAGTCGCTAGGGCGCAACGGGTCGATTCGTCCATTCCCGGTCGGGTCGGCGTGAGGAGCGGAACCATCCGCCGGCGGCGCCGGTGCCACCGTCGGTCGGGATCGTGTGACCGGTGACGAACGCCGACAGGTCCGACGCCAAGAACAGGATCACCCGGGCCTGATCCTCGGGCAGGCCCATCCTCCCGACCGGCACCCACTGCGGCCACTGCGCCTGCTCTTCTGCCGAAAGCCACTGCGAATAGGGCACCTGCAGCGATTCGGTGACGTCGGGCCCGATCGCATTGACGCGGACGCCGTCGCGGCCGACCTGGACGGCCAGGCTGCGCGTGAAGTGGTTGACCGCGGCCTTGAAGGCGGCGTAAACCGGATCTTCCGGATAGCCGCGCAGGCCTTCGACCGACGAGACGTTGACGACCGCGCCGCTACGTCGGGCAATCATCGCGGGCAGAAAAGCATGCGTGACCAGGAAAACGTGATGCAGGTTGACCCGGTAGAGGTCGTCCCATAGCTGCGGATCTGTGTCGACGAAGTTGCCGGGGTGACGCAGCCAATGACCGACGTTGTTCACCAGCACATCCACCCGACCATGACGCTTCAACACCGATCGCGCCATGTCGGCGACCTGACCGGCGTCGCGGACGTCGGTCACCGCCGCGAACGCCGACGCGCCCGAAGCCGTGATCTGCTCCGCGGTCCGCTGAGCGAGGTCGGCGTCGATATCGGCGATGACTACCTGGGCGCCATGGTCGGCGAACAACCGCGCGGTCGCCGCGCCGATGCCGCCACCACCGCCGGTCACCACTGCGATCCGGTCGTTCAGCAATCCGTTCATAAGCGTCAGGATGCCTGACATCGGCCGATCCCCGGCTGAAGTCGACGAATGCCAATGGCAAGGGCCAACGAGCGCCATATCATCGGGTGATGAGCACCGGCGGCCTGGATACTGTGGGCTCGCCGGCATTCACTGACGAGGAGTCGGCCCGCTACCGCGCCGCGGGCTGGTGGTCGGACGTGACGTTGTCCGACGCGGTTGCCCGCAACGCCGAGCAGCGCCCGGACCACTTCGCCTACATCGATCAGCCCGGCCGGTCGTTCACCTGGCGTGAATTCGATTCTGCGGCAACCGCTCTCGCTGGACAGCTGGCTGGCGTCGGTATTGCCCGAGGTGATCGAGTCGCGGTNTGGCACGGTGACTCCGCGGCGATCCACTTGCTGTTCGTCGCCGTGGAACGTTGCGGCGCCGTCGTTGTCGGTATCGGCGCGCGCGCCGGCACTCGCGAAGTTGCCGCGATACTGCGCAACGCGCGGCCCAGGCTGCTGATCAGCGACGGCCAGCGCAGCGACGCCGCGACCCAGACGGCTATCGGCGAAGTCTCGATGCCGGTCCTGGTAGTGCGGGACAGCGGACGGGGTCCGCGCTTGAGCATCGAGACTGAGCCCTCGACAGTGCCGATCCGGGACGCCCTCGGCGCCGACGACGTGTTCCTGATCAACTCCACGTCTGGGACCACCGGGCTGCCTAAGTGCGTCGTGCACACCCAGAATCGTTGGCATTACTTTCATCAGAAGGCCGTGGCCAACGGGCAGCTGACGCCTGACGATGTTTTCCTGCCGGTCATCCCGATGCCTTTCGGGTTCGGAATCTGGACCAGCCACACCAGCCCGATCTATCTGGGCGCGAGCGCAGTGATCTTGGACCGCTTCTCGGCCAGGGCAACGTGCGAGGCGATCGCTGAACACCGAGTCACTGTGTTGTGCTGCGTCAGTACGCAACTGACGATGCTGATGGCCGACCGCGCTTCGCGTGACAACGACCTGAGTTCGCTGCGCGTCGTATTCACCGGCGGGGAATCGCTGCCCTACCGGCCGTCGGCGGAATTCGAAAAACTCACTGGAGCAACAATTCTGCAGTTCTATGGGTCGAATGAGACCGGGCTGCTCAGCGCCACAACAGTGAACGACTCGCAGGAGCGCCGGTTGCGCACGGCCGGACGGATCGTTCCCGAGATGTCGGTCCGCCTGTTCGACGTCGACCAAGACGTCACCGAGACCGGCAAGGGTCAGCCCGCTTGTCGCGGTCCCGCAACCAGCCTCGGGTATCTCGGGGGCACCGACCACGACCAGCTGTTCACCCGTGACGGCTGGATGCGCATGGGCGACATCTGCGAAATCGACGCCGAGGGCTACCTGAGCGTCACCGGCCGGACGTCGGATTTCATCCTGCGCGGCGGAAAGAACATCAGCGCATCCGCCGTCGAAGACGCCGCTACCACGCATCCCGCGATCGCGGTCGCAGCGGCGGTCGCAATGCCCGATCCGGTGTTCGGCGAAAAGGTCTGCCTGTATACCGAACTCGTCGACTCGCAGACGATCAACCTGTCCGACCTCGTCGAGTATCTCCTCGCGGCAGGTGTTTCCAAGGAGTTGCTTCCCGAGCGACTCATCGTGGTCGACGAGTTGCCGCGATCGTCGGGCGGCAAGATCGCCAAAAGCGCGCTGCGCGAGGACGTCAAAGCCAGGACGGAGGCCCACCATGACCACTCCTAGCCCGCGGCGAGGTGGCCTCGAGGTGTGGGCGCCGTCGGTGGTTCCGCCGATCGGAGTCGACCTTTCGGACGAGCAGGCGCTCGCGGTGGCGTTCCGTCACCTGGCCGGTATCGGGTTCGCCGAGAATCTGGCCGGACACATCACTTGGCAACCCGACGGACAGACTGACATGTTCGTAAACCCGTGGGGGCTGTGGTGGCAGGAGCTGACCGCCTCGGATATCTGCGTGGTCGGTGCCGATGCGCGGGTGATCCGCGGCCGCTGGGATGTCACTCCCGCGATCCACATTCATACCGAGCTGCACCGCGTCCGTGAAGACGCGCGAGTGGTCATTCACAATCACCCCTACTACGTGTGTGTGCTCGCAGCGCTGGGCAGATTGCCGGAACTGGTGCATCAAACCGGCTCGCTGTTCCTCGACGACCTGTGCCTGGTCGATTCATACGATGGGGAGATCGACAGCGCGACGCGCGCAGCCGATCTCGCAGCCCGCATCGGCGGGGCGAACCTGACGATTCTGGCCAATCACGGCGTCATCGCCACTGGGCGCAACCTGGCTGAGGCCGTCTACCGCGCCGCGTCGATCGAGCGAGTCTGCAAGCTGGCCTATGACGTGATGCTCACCGGCAAAGAACCTGTGCAGATGAGCTGGCCGGACATGGCGGGCATGCAGCGATCGCTGATCGAACGAGCGGCCGACGTGTACTGGGCGGGCGCCGCCCGACTGACCATCAAAGCCGATCCCACCGTACTGAACTGAGTGAATTGCGATGAAATCTATCGACGAGCTCGCCGCCAACCTGAGCTTCACCACCGCCAAGACCGGCGACGACCGTTCAGTCACGTTNCTGCCTGATCCGCCAAGGGCGCGCCGCCGCTACACGCTGATCTCCGTCGACGATCACATCGTCGAGCCCCCGGATACGTTCACCGGCCGTCTGCCGCAACGGTTCGCTGATCGCGCCCCGAAAGTGGTTGATACTGCCGACGGCGGCCAGACGTGGGTCTATGACGATCAGGTATTGCCGAATGTCGGTTTCAACGCCGTCGTCGGCCGGCCGGTGTCGGAGTACGGCTTCGAGCCGGTTCGCTTCGATGAGATGCGCAGGGGTGCATGGGATATCGACGAGCGTGTCAGGGACATGGACCTGAACGGGGTCTACGCTTCGCTGAACTTTCCCTCGTTCCTGCCGGGTTTCGCGGGCCAGCGACTGCAGCAGGTGACCAACGATCGCGACCTCGCATTGGCCTCGGTGCGTGCGTGGAACGACTGGCACCACGACGTGTGGGCCGGTTCGCACCCGGGTCGGATCATTCCGTGCCAGCTGCCCTGGTTGCTGGATCCTGAACTCGGCGCGGAGATGATCCGTGAAAACGCCGCGCGCGGCTTTCATGCCGTCACGTTCAGTGAGAACCCGTCGATGCTGGGGTTGCCGAGCATCCACACCGGCCATTGGGATCCGATGCTGGCCGCGTGCGCCGAAACCGGCACGGTGGTGAACCTGCACATCGGATCGTCGGGGTCGTCGCCGTCGACCACCGACGATGCACCACCGGATGTCCAGGGCGTGCTGTTCTTCGCCTACGCCATCTCAGCGGCGGTCGACTGGCTGTACTCCGGATTGCCGAGCAGATTCCCCGATCTCAAGATCTGTTTGTCCGAGGGCGGAATCGGCTGGGTGGCGGGGCTATTGGATCGCCTCGACCACATGCTGAGCTACCACGCGATGTACGGCACCTGGGCGGCGCTGGGGGAGACCCTGACTCCGGCGGAGGTGTTCACCCGCAATTTCTGGTTCTGCGCAGTGGAAGATAAGTCTTCTTTCGTGCAGCACGACCGCATCGGTACCGACAACATCATGCTGGAAGCTGATTACCCGCACTGTGATTCGACTTGGCCGCACACCCAGGAGACAGTGCACGAACAAATCGGCGACCTGTCACCCGAGCTGATTCGGAAGTTCACCTGGGAGAACGCTTCGCGCTTGTACCAACATCCGGTGCCTGCCGAAGTGCAGCGGGATCCAGAGTCGTTCTGACGCTACGGCGAGCAGGAGCCGCCGGGTACGTCGACCCGCCGCACGCAACGTGATCGCGTCGACCGGCATTCAGCCTGGTTAGACTGCGGTGACTGTGACCAAGAGGCGACCTGATGCTCAGCAGCGGCGACGCGAGTTATGCGACGCGGCGATCGAGCTCCTGGCGCAGGACGGTGCGCGCGGTTTGACTCATCTGCGGGTCGACCGTCGCGCGGGTGTTGCTGACGGCTCGACGTCCTTCTACTTTCATACCCGCGCGGACCTGCTGCGTGCCGTGACCAATCGCGTGGTGTCCCAAGATATCNCCGATTTCGAGGCCGCNATGACCGCTGCCAAGGCAGCCGAAGGCCATCANGANGAGACGCTGCTGTCGANGCTGGCCGAGCAGGCCATGCGGACAGGGGTGGAGCCGGAGCGATCGCGTGCCCGCGCCCGTTTCGAGCTGATGATGATGTCGCAGCGAGATCCCGAGCTGGCCACCGTTTTCCACGGCCTGATGGATCGCTTTGTTGCGATCGGGGAAGAGGCCGTCGCCCAACTTCAACCCCGCAACGCCGCGGTCGATACCACTTTGGTGAAGGCCCAGGCATTTGCCGTGATCACTTTCCTCGGGGGGTTCCTGTTTCGCTTGGCCAACGGCATCGCCGGATCGCATAGCGCACAGGAACTCGAGCAGTACCTGCACGCCGTCATCGCGGGCGTCGCCGCCGAGCACGCCGCGGCGAGCAATAACGGCTGATCTCAGCCAGGCGCACCCGGAACGACCAATACTCGGCCGTCCACGCCGGCGCCGCGGACCAATTCGAACGCGTCCGCGATCCGATCGAGTTGCAGCGTGTGTCCGATCACCGCGCCGGGATTTACGGCGCCGGTTGAAAATGCATCGATCACTTCGCGAAACTCGTTGGGCCGGTAGCAGACCGAGTATCGGATTGTGAGCTCTTTCAGAAGCGCCGTGATCGGCTCGACGGGCGTGGGCTCCGCGCAGGCACCGGAAATCACCAGCCGGCCCAGTGGGCGCAACGCGGCCTGGCAAGCCTGCACAAGCTCAGGGCGTCCGACACATTCGATGGCCACGTCGTATCCCGCCACGTCGGCGTCGGCGACCGACTCCAGGACGTCAGTGGCACCGGTCGCTTTCGCGAATTCGCGGCGTCGAAGATCCGGGTCGACAACGGTCACGCGAACCGCGCCCTTCTCGAGCGCCCAGACCAATGTCGTGAGCCCGACGCCGCCGGCCCCGACGATCACCACCTCGTCGCCGGAGGTGACCTCAGCGCTGTGCACGCCATGCAACCCGACCGCGAAGGGCTCAACCAGAGCCGCATAGGTTGCGGGCAGGTCGGCGGGCATCGCAAACGCGTGGCGTGCGGGCACGACCGCAAGGTCGGCGAAGCCGCCGGCCGGTCCCATCCCGATATAGCGGGTGTGCGCGCAGTGCGATACCGCGCCGGCCGCACAGTATCGGCACGCACCGCATGAAACGACAGGTAGCACAGCGACGTTCGTGCCTTCGCGCCATTCGCCTGCCGACGATCCCACCGCAACGATCTCACCGCCCAGTTCGTGGCCCATGATCATGCCGGCGGGTGCATAGAGTTGGGCCTTGATGTCGGAGCCACACACTCCGCACGCGGCAACGCGGATCAGCAGTTCGTCGGGGCCCGGGCTCGGGTCGGCCACGTCGACGATGTCGAAGCCGTGGTCCTCGGTAGTGACTGCGGCCCTCACTTCGCCTCCTCCAGCTCGACGTCGAACGCCGACAGATATTCGTCGAACAGCGGCTCGAGGTCGGCGCGGGTCACGCCCGATCCATCCAGCGAATAGGGAGCGGCCCCGTGGCGGTCCTGCGGGTGTTGCTCGAGCCAGCTGAGCATCGATGCTTCGGTGTCGGCAGTCAGATCGTCTGCGGCCCAGTCATACAACGCGTGCATCGCTGCGATGGGATCGCGCATCAGGTCCGCATAGTGCAAATCAAAGAAACGGTCGTCGCCGATGCGCTTGCGGGTCCGAAGCGGGCGGGTGACATGCGCGTGCAACTGGCTGAGCACGTTGGCCACGATGCTGTCCTGATCGAGGTCGGCGCCCATCACCGAGCGCGACAGATAGTTCAGGCGCAAGAAGGACGCGGTCGCCTGAAACGGGTCCCGGTGTGCCCAGACGATACGCACGTCGGGATAGGTCGCCAGCAGCGCTTCGATGTGCACCGCATGGGAAGGCATCTTCAGCGACCACGTGCCCGGTGCGCGTGACTGCAGCATCTGTAATACGTTGCGCTGGTAGGTGTATGCGCTGGTCATGTCGGTCGCAAGAAGCCACTCCGCGTATTCGGATGTGGGCATGAACGACTCCCACAGATAGGCCTTGAAATCCTGGTTCTGCACGAACAGACACTCGGTGGGCCCGTCGGCCTCGTCCCAATGCACCAACGGAATGTTGGCGGCTTTCAGCCCCTCGGCCAGTACCTCCAGCTCACCCTTTTTCTTGAGGCAGCGCGGATCGGTGCGCAGCGTATGCGGTGTCGACGGTGGCACGGAATCCTCAGCCTCCCAGGTCAGTAACGACCGGCGGCGCGGATCTTGATCCAGCAGATAACTTGCCAGCGAGGTGCCGGTGCGGGGAAGACCGAGCACCACCAGCGGACGGTCGACCTTCTCGTCGGCGACCTCGGGATGTTGCGTGATGTAGTCGATGACGCGCAGCCGGTTCCACATCGCGTCAACGAACTGGCTGTAGACGAATTCGCGCCCGCCCGGGTTGACACCCGGGGCAGACTCGCAGCTGTTGATCAGCAGCCGCAGGCCCTCCTGCCAAGTGTCGTCGCCGAAGTCGTCGAGACCGGCGCGCTCGCAGGCTCGGGTGACGAGTTCGTCGAAGCACTGGGTCGTCATGGCCGCCGATACTATACGGCCGTAGAGAACAAATGTTAGGTTATGCAAACGCCGATCTCGAAAGGTAACCGCCGATGCCGCCATCGCTCGACGAACTCGTCAAACAGGGCGAGGGCGGCCAGGATGCGATCGATATGGGCGAGGGCATCTTCATGTCCAAGAACATCGCGAACAGCTACCTGGTCACCACGCCCGATGGCGACGGGCTGATCAACACCGGCACTGACTTCGAAGCACCCGAGATCAAGGCGCGTTTCGCGCGGGCCAGCACCGGCGTCCCGCGACTCATCACCTTCACCCAGGGTCATCCCGACCACGTCGGCGGGTGGAGCTTGTTCCATGCGGACGGCGTCCGGACGATTGCGCAGGCGAATCACCGCGATGTACGCGAATACTGGCGCCACCTGCATCCGTTCTATGTGCGCCGAATCATGGCCTTGTGGGGCGCATTCATGGATGTCGAAACACACGCAGCCCAGCTCCCACCCGAGCCCGTACTCACCGAAGCCTTCATCGATAGCCACGCCATCGAACTCGGGGGGCGCCGGTTCGAGTTCTACGCCACCCCTGGCGGTGAGACCACCGACGCACTAGTGGTCTGGCTGCCTGAGAATCGAACGGTGTTCATCGGAAATTTGATGGGACCCTTCTTTGGTCACGTCCCGAACCTGTACACGCTGCGGGGCGACAAGATTCGCAGCGCGATGGCTTTCATTCACTCGCTGGATCGTGTCATCGCGCTGGCCCCAGAGACTTTGTTCAATGGTCACGACGTCTTCCGAGGCGCAGAGCAGATCCAGACCACCTTGACCACGGTGCGCGACGCAACGGCGTATTTGCGTGACCGAACGCTCGACGGCATGAATTCGGGCGCTGACCTGTGGGCGCTGATGCGTGAGGTGACACTGCCTTCCGAGCTCTCGCTGCCTCAGGTGCACGGGAAAGTGCCGTGGATTGTGCGGGCGATCTGGGAGGAGCACGTCGGCTGGTTTCGATACGAATCGACGACCGAACTCTATGACGTCCCGCCGTCGTCGGTATGGCCGGACATCGTTGAGCTGGCCGGCGGAATTGACGCGCTCACCGAACGAGCGCATAGCCACGTAGCGGGTCGGCGACCACTCGAGGCGCTGCACCTGTCCGAAATCGTCTTGAACGAGTCGCGAGGACATCCTGCCGCACTGCGCGTGAAACGCGCTGCACTGGAACAGCTCCTGGCCGATAGCGGCCGCGAGAACCACAGCGAGGTGCAGTGGCTTGAACAAGAACTGAAGAACGCGACACCCCAGGAGGATCGATGAAAGCCGAAAACCTCTATCACACAGGAATTGTCGTCGACGATCTCGA